>ERZ777011.571-NODE-571-length-55022-cov-6.334910_pt1 | contig 55022 bp, 49 predicted proteins | sample MGYA00374964_ERZ777011 | MGnify/ENA primary metagenome ERZ777011 (study PRJEB29310, sample SAMD00008975) | mouse gut metagenome | study: EMG produced TPA metagenomics assembly of the Metagenome analysis of fecal microbiota from mouse which was promoted...
ATTACCCTACGCAAACTAACTTCCGTTAACAATCGTTTTTAAACAAGCTCTAAATATCCTCTTTGAGGACATCTCCATTATACCGTTCTTCCGGAAGTGTAAACGAGATATTTCCCTCAGTGGATGAATCAGGGAAGTCAATTACGACATTATCGCATTTTGCCGGAGCCTCGGGGCGCGTTGCTGACTGGGCTATAAACGCACCGACCACTCCCTCACGCTTTGAGAAATGGCGCACAGCCTTCGCCTTGCCGGTGTGCACATCAACGGTGTATAATGCCGACGTACCGCTTGTGGATACTCCGAACCAGTATGGGATTCCTGTCTGCAGGTCGCACACCGCCGTCTGATTATACTTAGGCTTGACTCCGGTCGGACCAACTTTGGTCCGTTCTCCGGTTTCATTGTCGAGTTTATAAAGATTACCGTCATTGGCAATGGCGTAGAGCCCACCATCCGGAGTGGCGAACATGGCGAAATATAGCACGTCGAGACGGCATATCTCTGTCACTTTATGTGTCGTATAGTCTATGAACCCGAATCGTGCCTCATACCCCTTCTCATCCATGAAGCATCCGTAGACATTTCCTGTCAGAGGATCATACGCAACATCGAGTGCCAGATTGCTTAAATCAGGCAATACCTCTTTTTTGAGACACTTCCAGCCGGCCACATCATATTCGTAATAGTATGTTTTCCCGTCACCATTTTGTCCATTGGAGGTAAAGCGCCATATCCCATCCTCGTAATATCCGCTTCCATTCGCATCCGGATGATCTGTCAGGTCGACCGGAGCCATCCTTCCTGTCGCTCCATCGATTGCATAGATTCCGTAGACTTCGGGATTTTCATCAGAGGTATAATCCACCGTACCGTAAATAACGGGCCCCTTCCAGTCATCGGTCGAAACTTTATACTGCGAAGCTTCAATCTTTAACAATGAATTTTCACTCTTACCAAAAACACCCGCATCCGACTTCTTTTCTACGGATAAAGACCTCTGCTGCCATAAAGATAGCGGGGAAATGGCAAATGCAATCCCACAAGCCATCATCGCTACCGCAGCGGATGCCCAATTCATGAATTTCCTATTTATCATACGCATAATGTTTTTGTAAGCGATCTAGGAATATTGAAAAACAACTGCCATAACAGACCGCTCTGTTTATTATAGTTCAGTTATTTCAGCCAAATCAGAAGTGTTGTGTGCAAATTTATATTAAAGCATATTTAAAAAAAATAACTTATGTTAATAAAATTTCAGGTTCTGCAAAATTCATTCGAACTTGCAAAACCTGAAACTAAATATTTACCTATTAATAATGTCTGTCAGACTCCAGAGGCCTAATCTTCCGAATATATGTCTTTCCTTATCCGGGATATATGTACCTCCGACATTCCCAAGTAGGAGGCTATGGCTTTCAGAGGTACAGCCTGAATAATCTCAGGACGGCAATTCATCAGCCATTTGTAGCGCCATGAGGAATCGCCGTTCATAATTTTGGATTTGACCTCCTGAAAATACTGCATTCCGAACAGCGCTCCGTTTAACCACTTACATAACTCATGGGATTCATCAAGCAATTCCTTGAACCGTTTGTGCGGAATATGAAGAATTTCGCATTGATTACACGCTTCTATACACAAGATGGAAGGTTTGTTCGCATAGTAGCAATGCATCGAGGCAAGTATCGTCCCCGACAGCCCGAAATAATGGTTACGCTCAGTACCGTCTTCATTGATATAACCTCTCACCACCCCTTTCTTTATAATATATATTCCGGGTTTGGTCTCGCCTATATCGACTATGGCCTCACCCTTGCCAAAATGCAAGGTTTCGGAATTGGCGATTATTAGATTGAATATTTCATCATTCAAAGGGTACGGAGATTCACCCTCGAGAAGTTTTCTGAATTCCGACAAATTCATTTTATTATTGCTTGTTGCCTTACATTAGTGAAGGCATGTGTGTATTCCTTTAAAATAGGCGAAATAGACCCTGGCTGGGGTCTATTTCGCTTTTTGCAGTATTGTCATGGGGTCATAGGCCACGGCCGCAGCAGTTTTTGTACTTTTTGCCGGAGCCGCAGGGACAGGGATCGTTACGGCCGATTTTGGGGTCGGCCTTGACAGGCTGTTTGGGAGCGGCAGGACGGTTGACATTGCGGGCGGCCTCACGCTGGGCGTTCTCTCCCTCGTAGGTCTCATGGGTGGTGCTGTAGCCGGCGTAGGGGTTGGGGGCGTTCACGCGGCCTGCCTGCTGGCTGATGCCGCCGGCGGCCTGACGCATATATACGGCGTTTCTGCGGCGCGCTTCCTCCTCCTGCATCTCGGCCTGACGACGCGCCTCCTCGGCAGCCTTGGCTTCGGCATAATCCATCACTGCCAGACGGCCGCGCATCAGTGTCGACACGACCTTGGTGTTGAGCTCCCAGAGCATCTTCTTCCAAAGTTCGAACGCCTCTATCTTGTAGATCACCAGCGGGTCTTTCTGCTCGTAGGCGGCATTCTGCACCGACTTGCGGAGCTCGTCCATCTCGCGGAGCTGTTCCTGCCAGCATGAATCGATGCTCGAGAGGAGCACGGCCTTCTCCCAGGCTTTGGCGAGCGGTCTGCAACCGTTGGCGTAGCAGGCCTCTATGTCGGCACGGATATTGAACATGCGACGGCCATCGGTCACAGGCACCCCTACCGGTCCGCGGGCACCGCGTTCCTCCACAAATTCCTTAATATAGGGAGCGGCGGATTCTGCCATTTTCTCTTTTTTGCGGGCAAGAGTCTCCATCACAGCCTCGTACATACGGTCCACTATTTCCGAATTGTCGAGCTTGCCGAACTCCGCCTCAGTGAAGGGAAGTTCCATGGCGAGGACAGTATTGACCTCCATCGAGAGTTCATCGTAGGCAAGTCCGCGTCCGGCCAGATCGGTAACGATCTCATAGACCATATTGGCGATATCCATTCCGATACGTTCTCCCCTGAGCGCGTTCTGACGCTTGCCGTATACACCGTTGCGCTGGGCATTCATCACATCGTCGTACTCCACCAGACGCTTACGGATACCGAAGTTATTTTCCTCCACGCGCTTCTGGGCGTTTTCGATGGACTTGGTGACCATGTTGTTCTCAATCATCTCTCCCTCCTTGAAACCGAGACGGTCAAGCATCTTGACCACCCGGTCGTTGGCGAAAAGACGCATCACGGTGTCCTCGAACGAGACAAAGAACACGGAACTTCCCGGGTCACCCTGACGGCCGGCACGACCTCGGAGCTGACGGTCCACGCGACGCGATTCATGACGTTCCGTTCCGATGATGGCGAGACCTCCCGCCTCCTTCACCTCAGGCGAAAGCTTGATATCGGTACCACGTCCCGCCATATTGGTGGCTATGGTCACGGTGCCTTTCTGTCCGGCCTGGGCCACGATGTCGGCCTCCTTCTGATGGAGCTTCGCGTTGAGTACCTGATGCGGAATCTTACGGAGCTTGAGCATCTTGGAGAGAAGTTCGGAAATTTCCACCGACGTAGTTCCGACAAGCACCGGGCGACCGGCGTTGACCATATCCTCCACCTCCTGGATGACTGCCGCATACTTCTCCTTCTTGGTGCGGTAGACACGGTCGTTCATATCGTCGCGGATAACGGGACGGTTGGTGGGGATCTCGATCACATCGAGTTTATAGATATCGTAGAACTCGCCGGCCTCGGTCATGGCGGTACCGGTCATACCGGCAAGCTTCCGGTACATGCGGAAATAGTTCTGGAGCGTGATGGTGGCGTATGTCTGTGTGGCAGCCTCTACCTTCACACCCTCCTTGGCCTCGATGGCCTGGTGCAGACCGTCGGAATAGCGACGGCCCTCCATGATACGTCCCGTCTGCTCGTCGACAATCTTGATCTTGTTGTCGTCGATCACATACTCCACATCCTTGTCGAAAAGAGTATAGGCCTTGAGAAGCTGGTTCACCGTGTGCACACGCTCGGCCTTGACCGAATAGTTCTGAAGCAGCGAATCCTTCTTCTCCCGCTTCTCCTCGGCGGAGAGGTCTTCGTTCTCCACGGCGCTGAGCTGCGACGCGATGTCGGGGAGGATGAAGAAATCAGGGTCGGAAGTGGTGCCCGAGAGCACCTCGATACCCTTGTCGGTAAGCTCGATGGAATGATTTTTCTCGTCAATCACGAAGAACAGCGGCTCCACCGCCTTGGGCATCTCGCGGTTGTTGTCGGCCATATATTTGGCTTCCACCTTGAGCATCAACTGTTTGATACCATCCTCGCTGAGATAGCGGATAAGGGGAGTGTGCTTGGGGAGCGCCTTGTAGGCGCGGAACAGCGACAGACCGCCATCCTCGGTGTTGCCAGCGGAGATTTTCTCCTTGGCTTCGAGCAGAAGCTGCTGGGCGAGTTTGCGCTGGGCGTTGACCACCTTCTCCACATTGGGCTTAAACTCGTTGAACATCTGATCATCCCCTTTCGGAATCGGACCGGAGATGATGAGCGGCGTACGTGCGTCGTCGATAAGCACGGAGTCGACCTCATCGACAATGGCATAATAGTGCTCCTCGCGCTGTACGAGATCCTGCGTCTGTGTGGCCATGTTGTCACGCAGGTAGTCGAAACCGAACTCATTGTTGGTTCCGAAAGTGATGTCGCAGCCGTAGGCGGCACGGCGTTCCTCGGAATTGGGATCAGTCTTGTCAATGCAGTCTACGGTAAGGCCATGGAACTGATAGAGGGGACCCATCCATTCGGAGTCACGTTTGGCGAGATAATCGTTGACGGTCACCACGTGCACGCCCTCGCCCGTGAGCGCGTTGAGGAATACAGGAAGTGTGGCCACGAGAGTCTTACCCTCACCAGTGGCCATCTCGGCGATGGAGTTTGTGACCTTGCCTCCGTTCATCATGCCGTGGAGCACCATACCTCCGATGAGCTGCACGTCGTAATGCATCATGTCCCATTTCACGAGATTGCCGCCTGCCATCCATTCGTTCTTATAGACAGCCTTGTCACCCTCGATGCTGAGGAAATCCTTGCCGGCACCGGCAAGACGGCGGTCGGCGTCGCTGGCTGTGACCACAATGGTGTCGTTCTCCTTGAAACGGCGCGCTGTCTCCTTCACCACGGCGAACACTTCGGGGAGCACACGGTCAAGATCACGGGCATAATTTTCGAACATCTCCTCCTTGAGTTCGTCGATACGCTTCCAGAGCGGCTCACGTTTCTCATAGTCGAGTGTCTCGATCTGTTCGCGGATTTCGCTTATCTGATCTTTAAATTTGGCGGCGTTGCCGCGTATTTCCCCGCGGATGGCATCGATGCGTCCACGGAGTTCGTCGTTGGAGATATTCCTGATTTCTTCCGAGACAGGATTGATTTCTTTGGAAAGGCGATTCCAGAGCGGACGTACCGCACGCTCCGACTGATCGCCGAATACTTTCTTAAAAAGGTTATTGAACATCTATATTGTAGATTCTTGGATTAACTTGATTATATAAAAAACTCACTCTTTTCTGTCCAGCTGCATGGGCCGGCCTTCGGAGCCGTTCGGCGACCGTATCCGGAGCAGACCGGTAACAGTCGGGGCTATGACAGTGGCGTCGACCGGCGTGGATATCACAGCCGGCGCGAGTCCCGCGCCGATGAGGAAAGCCGGAGAGGCCACAGGCGATGAGCGCATCGATCTTTTGACGGGAGGGAATTCCTCGTCATCGACCACGTCCCATCCGGGAGCATAATTAACTATGAGGTCGCCGGCAAACCGCGGATCAAGCGCAAGCCTCATCGACTCCTGCTCGGGGGTGGCAGGCGAAAGAATGTCGCTGACTGTATAAACCTCAGCCACGCCGCTCATCTTAGCAAGGAAGGTGCGGGCGTCGCGCGCGATAGCCTCCGGATCGAGTTTGCGCGCCTCTATCTCCTTAATGTCAAGAAATACATGGCGGTCGCGTATCGCCTCAACGTATCCGGCGCTTCCATGCTTGGCCGAAAGATATGAATTGAGAAGCGACTTGGCCCGCTTTGTGGAGAATTCGCCGCCTGGAATGCGGTACTTCTTCTCCTCGACCACAGCATCGTCGTAATAGCCTGTGGAGGAAATAAAAATCAGTGCGTTATCTGCACCGACATAGCGGTCTATCGCCTCGAACAGACGTCCCAGTTGCCGGTCGAGCCTGATGTATGAATCGGCAAGTTCCGCACGGAAATCGGTATCGGCCACATATTTGAATGGAGCGGCCGTATAGCCCAGACTCAGCATGTCGAGAGCAGGCCCTCCGCCCATCTTGAGCTGGCGGATAAATTCTATGGCAAGGTCTGTGACCTCGGCATTGGCGAGCGCCGACGAGCTGAATTTTCGGTATACATCCCTATCGGCGCGAACGAACTGGTGGCGGAATGGATGCTTCAGCTTTATGTCGCTTATGCCCGGCACGCCGTCAAGCGGCAGCAACGGGCGCCATTGCATCGTGTCGAGCCTCGATGAAAGGGAGGCCCGGAAATTCCGGTTTGAAACCGGAACCGGAAGACTTCCATAATAAGAAGATGTCGCCCAGTTTCCGGTGGTATTGTTGAGCCAGACAGCGTTCTTCGCCGCATGTCCGGCCATTATCACCGCCTGCTGCGGCTCTGTGGCGATGGAATACACCGCTCCGAGTCCCACTCCGTCAATGGCCACTTCGTCTGCCACAGTGGAGAGCCGCAGATTCTCGGGAGTGAACGAGTCGTTGCTGACCGTTCCCGCGGAAGCAAGAGCGGGACGGGACACCGGCCCTGAGGAGGTCTGCTCGAACACCAAGGCCGACGGGACACCAGTCTGCGCCGGATAGCTTCCGGTGTAGATCATCGCAGTGGCACTCGCCGCGTCAAGCGGCGAGACCTTGAAGTCGACATCGCGGAAATAGACACCGTCCTTGATCAGATAGCGGAATCCATGTTCGCTGAAGCGGCTCTGCAGACCTTCTATGTAGTCAGTTCGTAGCTGGTCAACGACGATTCCCACCACGAGCATTGGCCTGGCTGGATCTGCCTGAGCCGCTCCGGCGAGTGTTGCCAGACCTACGAGTGCTGTTGCTAACCTGTTCATTTATTCGTTTGTTATGCCGCAATACGGCACTATTTTTATAACTACCCGGAGAGATGATTATTGCGTAGGAAGCAGCAAGGGCCACAGTGGCCGCCATAATCGGAAACATGGCCGGATCGGCCGTCTGTCGCTGCACGGGCCATGCCAGAAGCAGAAGCCCTACCCCCACCACATTCCACCAGACCATCGGCAATGTCATCCATCGTCCCCGCCTTCCCAGCCACACTCCGACGGCAACGATAAGCTGCAGCGGATTCAGAAGCACCAGCAGAATATTTGGAGAGGTGGCTTCATGCGTGGAGACAAACACCAGGAATGCAGTCAGGCATCCTACAAGTCCCAGAACACCGAACCATACTGAATATACCCATCTCACTATCCTCTTGCACCGCAGCTGCACTATGGCTATCAATATCATCAGCAGGGAGAGAAGACTGAATATGAAGAGGGGAGTCACATACCAGGGAGTTGGAGGGAGGGAGGCGTTTTCGCCTCCCCCGAAGAGAATTCGAGTCCGCGCCACAAGCGGCGTGCCGTCATCGAAATGCGCGCCGTCCACCTTCTCCATCATCTCTATGGGAACGAACATCTCCGCGCGTCCCGGGATTCCTACATCGAGACCGCTGCCGAGGGCAAGATCGATGCCGAACTGGTACCATGGATAGTCTTTATGGTAGGCACGCATCTCTCGCCGGAACGTACCGTATTTCACCGTGTCGGGGTAAATCACCCTCCGGGACGTGGCTCCGCCGATACGGTCCACAATGCGCGTGGCGCAGTTGTCCTTCACGTAATTATAGCGGTACGTGCGGTTGCGGGGGAGTGCCTCCTCGCGCAACATGCCCAATAATCTCCAGGCCTCTTCCTGAGAGAGGTTAAGGTCCTGCTCCACCACTCTTCTGTTCCCCTGCACATACTCCGCCATAAAGAGCGGAAACGGATAGGAGGCAAGCATATAATCGGTCTGTCCGGATACAAACCGGCCAACGAAGTTCGGCTCGTTGAAATCGAAGACACCGTAATTCCACACCGAGTCGATACCCTCGCCGCGGACACGGATCGCCTCATGGCCGCACAACTCGTACACTTCCTTTCCGGGCCAGCAAGTAACCAGGCTGACAATGACGGAATCCCGCCTCTCCCCGGCCCGGAGGGGCGGCAGGAGAAGCAGGATTGTAAAAAGTGTGGCGAGAATTGTGCGCATACACTAAGATCAATACTCGCAGTTCTTCGGATAGCGCGGGAAGGGAATTACATCGCGGATATTCTGCATACCGGTCACAAAGAGTACCAGGCGCTCGAATCCGAGACCAAATCCGGAATGAGGCACCGTGCCGTAGCGGCGTGTGTCGAGATACCATTCCATTCCCTGAAGGCCGAGTTCCTCGCAACGTTTCGACAGCTTTTCGAAACTCTCCTCGCGCTGCGAGCCGCCGATAATCTCTCCGATTTTCGGGAACAGCACATCCATGGCGCGGACAGTCTTGCCGTCATCGTTAAGTTTCATGTAGAACGCCTTGATCTCCTTAGGATAATCGGTAAGAATCACCGGGCGCCTGAAATGCTCCTCCACAAGGTAACGCTCATGCTCAGAGGCGAGATCGGCACCCCAGTAAACCGGGAACTCGAATTTCCGGCCGCTCTCCTCAAGTATCTTCACGCCCTCCGTGTAGGGAAGACGGACAAAGTCATTCTCCACCACAAAACGGAGACGTTCCGGCAACTCCTTGTCGAAATGCTCGGCCAGGAAAGCAATGTCATCCGGGCAATGCTCCAGCGCGTAGTTCACACAATACTTGATGAATTCCTCAGCGAGGTCCATATTGTCCTCAATCTCGTAGAAAGCCATCTCCGGCTCTATCATCCAGAACTCCGAGAGATGCCGCGGAGTATTGGAATTCTCGGCACGGAAAGTGGGGCCGAACGTGTAGATGCAACCGAGCGCCGTCGCTCCGAGTTCGCCCTCAAGCTGGCCGGAGACGGTGAGACTGGCCTGACGGCCGAAGAAATCCTCGGAATAGTCCACGCGGCCATCCTCAGTCGTGGGAAGGTTCTCCAGAGGAAGGGTGGTCACCTGGAACATCGCGCCGGCGCCCTCGCAGTCAGAGGCCGTTATGAGCGGGGTATGAAAATAACAGAAACCTTTGTCGTTAAAAAACTTATGGACAGCAAACGCAAGAGCGTGACGAATCCTCAGCACAGCTCCGAACGTATTGGTACGCGGTCTCAGATGCGCTTTCTCGCGAAGGAACTCGAGGGTATGCCCCTTCTTCTGCAGCGGATATGTGGCGGGATCGGCTGTACCGTACACCTCCATATCGGCCGCCTGCACCTCCACCGACTGGCCGGCACCTGAAGATGCCACCAGCTCTCCCTGCACATGGATGCTCGCGCCGGTGGTGACCGGCTTCAGCATCTCGTCGGGGAAACGGGCGAGGTCGAACACTATCTGGAGATTCTTGATTGTAGTTCCGTCATTGAGTGCCACAAACTGCACGTTCTTGTTGCCGCGGCGGGTACGCACCCATCCCTTGACATCAACCACAGTCCCGGTGTATTTCTCAGGGGATGAAAGAATCTCCTTTATTGTCGTTCTCTTTATTTTTTCCATTATCTGAAGGGATATTGTCCGCGCGGTTCCGGGACTACCGGAATCGCGCGGCATTTTGATTATTATTCGAAAGCTCCCATGCGGAGATAGTTCACCTCCTCCTGAGAGAGGTAACGCCAGCGTCCGCGCGGCAGATTTTTCTTGGTGAGACCGGCGAAGTAGACACGGTCGAGCTTGGTGACGCGGTATCCGAGATGTTCGAAAATCCGGCGCACGATGCGGTTGCGTCCGCTGTGAATCTCGATGCCGGCCTGATTGCGGTCATCGCTCACATAACTGATTGCGTCAGCGTGGATCTCACCATCCTCAAGTTCGATGCCGTCGGCGATGCGCTGCATGTCCTCTTCGGAGATTTCCTTGTCGGTCCACACATGATAGATTTTTTTCTTGACAAATTTGGGGTGCGTGAGCTTCGAGGCGAGATCGCCGTCGTTTGTGAGCAGAAGCACGCCGGTGGTGTTCCGGTCAAGACGTCCCACGGGATAGATGCGCTCCTGGCAGGCACCCTTCACGATGTCAAGCACCGTAGTGCGGCCGTTGGGGTCGTCGTTGGTGGTGACGCAGTCTTTCGGCTTGTTGAGAAGGACATAGCACTTGCGCTCGGGAGTCACTACCTTGCCGTCGTATTCCACAACATCGTTGCGGGTGATTTTAGTTCCGAGTTCGGTCACAACCTCCCCGTTGACCTTCACTTTTCCTCCGGTGATGTACTCGTCGGCTTCGCGGCGGGAACATATTCCGGAATTTGCCATATATTTGTTGAGACGAAGTTCCGCGTTCGGATCGATGTCCTCAAGAACATAATCGATCTGCTTGGGACGCGGTGTGAACTTCATGCCCTGATTCCAGTTGTTGAAACCGCCCTGCTGACGTCCGCGCTGGCGGAAACCGCCCTGCTGACGGTTGTTCTGGCGGAAACCTCCCTGCTGACGGTTCTGGTAGCCGCCCTGCTGGCCCTGGCGCTGCTGGTAGCCGCCCTGACCCTGCTGACGGTTCTGGTAGCCGCCCTGGTTCTGACGCTGCTGGTAGCCGCCCTGACCCTGCTGACGGTTCTGATAGCCGCCCTGGTTCTGACGCGGCTGGTAACCGCCCTGACCCTGCTGACGGTTCTGATAGCCGCCCTGGTTCTGGCGCTGCTGGTAGCCGCCCTGACCCTGCTGACGGTTCTGATAGCCGCCCTGGTTCTGACGCGGCTGATAACCGCCCTGGCGCTGCTGGTAGCCTCCCTGACGTTGCTGGTAGCCGCCCTGGCCCTGACGCTGATAGTTCTGGGGGCGCTGCTGATAACCGCCCTGTTGACGCTGCTGGTAGCCGTAATGTCTCTGCTGATAGCCGCCCTGGCCGTGTTCCCCATCTGATGCATGCTCCTCCGAACGGCTCGCGCCATTCTCGGGATATACTACCTTTTCATAGCGATTTTCATTGCTCTCCGGAGCCGAAGAATTGACTCCCTGAATTCCGATACGAGGCCTTTTAGGTTTTTTAGCTTCTTCCATAATTTCTCATTCGCTCCGCAGCATCTCTGCTCGCGGAAACGTAAAAATAGTTTGACTTAGAGTATGTTTGACTTTATGACCCCATCCCGCAAAAAATGTTTAGATTTAAATCCGTGCCCCAGGCATTAACATTTTTTACGGAATGGGGTCTTGCTATAATTTATTTCTGTCGAGACAGACGGGCAATCTCACAATGCCCGAAAAACATTCTGCAAATGTAGCAAATAAATCTCACTCTGCAAAATATTTTTTCGAACTCCAACAGAATCAACAAACTCCAATGAGTTATCGTTCAAAATTATTTAACGGGCGAGTAATTTTTCGGCTTTTCCGTCGATCACGCGGATGTAAATGCCAGAGGCCGGAGCGGAATTGATTCGTGTGCCGTCAAGACGATAATATGCTGCGGGAGCGTCGGAGGCAACTATGTTGTCGACTCCTGTGCCGGTACCATCTTCAGAGTATTCGATGGTCATCGATTCCATATAATAAAACTCGCGTTTTGTATTGATGGTGAGACGATCGGAGACTTCTCCCGTCCAGGTGCCAGTGGCATCGTCATAGGTGTATTCACCCTTGTCGAAAGCGGCGCTAAGAGCCCGCGTGGAGTCGGTATATGGAGCGCCGACAACCATGATTTTCCGGATGGTTATTCCCTCCGAGGGTACGATGGAGATTTCGGCGTCTTTATCTATGCGCAGGTAAGCACTGGGGGCCGGGCGATAGCCGAAGCTTCCGTCATTCCAGAGAAGTTCGCATACGCCCTCTATCTTGTAATAGTTCTTCTCGGCAATGTCGAGCGGAAGTGTGAACACTTCATATTCACTGTCGTTCTTTATCTCCTTCTCTCCCTTGAGAATCACGCCATGCATCTTCGTGTATTCGCTGACGATGGAATAGTTGGCCTTGGCATGGTTCGATTTTATTCCGTCGGCTGCGGAATAGGCAGAGATCTCCCATTTGCCGAGCTGGTCGAGAGTAATGGGACCGGTATATTCCTTGTCAGTATCTACGGCATTGCCGTCAAGCGTGGAAGAATAGAAGATCCTGGCCTCGTCGGGGCTGGAGATGGTCACCTCATGACCGAGGAGATATTCGCCGGATTCCGACTCGAATACGGGCAACTCGAGAGGCTTCTTGTAAGCCACATATTTGACCTCGATATACTGGATGTCAGTGATCGGAGTCTGCATCCAGTTAGTAAGTTCCATGGTAGACTCCGCATTGGCTGTTCCGAGCCACTGGGCCTCATTGATCTGATTATTGTTTACATAGAATGTGCCGGAAGATACTGTGACATTGAATACCATCTGCAGGCTCTGCGTCTGACCCGGACCAGGGAATGAGAAAATAATCTCCTTGACAACCACATCCTTCTGACAGGTGAGAGTCATGATACCGGCACGATTCCAGCAGAGCGCACCGTCGACCACGCTGAGTTGTTCCGCAGGCCAGGAGAGGGAGCATACGCCGGGCACTTCGAGATTGGCCGCAGCGGATAAATCGAGGTCGGAGAATGCTGTCTGCGGAGCGTCGCCGGTGTACCGCCCCTCGCCGGTCCCGTTGAATACGTAGCTTTTAAGGGCGTTGCGGTTATACTCCACAAGGACATAAGTCATGCTGCTGAGAGTATTCTGTGTCAGTTTGGTCAGAGTCAGCGGTAATTCGTGGGTAGCGCTGCCGGTCCAGACTGAGGTGATGCCGTTTTCGGCGATACTTCCGGAAGAGGGGGTGAACTCTGTCGGGTTGGCGAGTTTGCCGGCCATCTCTGCAGAGATGAAGCCGAAAGTGACTGAGGTGATCTCTATTCCGGGACGAGGAGCGATCGTCATGACACCTTTCTCCACCCAGTCCAGATAATGGATAGGCATGAGTCCTCCGATGGGACAGTTCCAGGAGATCTGGCATACGTCGTTCTCCATGCTTCTGATATCTTTGATATCCGTGGGCCATGTCTGGCACGGAGCAGTCCCTTCATAGGTATACTCCCAATAAGTGCCCTTGAAGACACATTCATCGGCAAAAGCCTGACTACAAGCGGCCGAGACAAGCATGAACACAAAAAAAAGTAATAATTTTTTCATATAGATATATTTTAAGGTTGTTGATGGCAAATATACAAAAAATCACGCAATATTTCGCATACGCGCAAAGATTTTTTTCTTTTTTCTAGAAAAAAGAAAAAAATCAGGAGAAATACGTAAACAGAAATCAGATAAGGCCCGGGAGCTCGCGCGAGGCAGTAATACGCATCAGCGGACCTTCTATACCATTGGGGGCCACGCCCTTGCGGGTCTCAATGCGTATATAGCCGCCATCGAAGTCGTATATGCATATATGCGTATCATCCTCATCATGACAGAGCGTATCCGCCACAATATCGGTCTCAGTCAGCTCCATGGCAACTGTTATATAACTGCTGAGATCCTCGGGGAGAAGGTCGCCGAGGTAGAGATTGCGGACAACGGCGCTTGTCGGCGACAGCACATCCACATCCCATTCGCCGGGGAAGCCGCGCAGATCCGTGTAAAGAGGATGTCCCTGGCCGTCGGTAAGGATTCCCTCGAAATTGTACCATGTGGTATCCAGAGGCTCGCCCACGCGGATGACGTCGGCAATGCTACGGAGAATCATGGCTATGTCGTTGTCGGCATGATATGACGGAGTAATCTGAGCCGAATCCGAAGACACTTCATGTCTCGAGCCGCTTCCACCGCATCCTGCAATAGAAGCTGAAATCGCAAAAATAAAGAGGATTGCGATGTTTTGAAATATGTAATCCGAGCGTTTCAATACTCTACTAACAAAATCGGATGCAAAATTATCTAATGTTTTTGAATCAACATCATTTTTTGTTAAAAATTTTTAAAGCAACGATAAAAAGGCCCTGGTAAAGCAACAGCCGCCGTCCGGCAGGGCTTTGATGGCCCTTGCTCCCGGACGGCGGTATACATTATCTACTTGTCTACGCTTAATCCCGTGGGGAATCGGAATTCCGCAGGATAACGGCGGCATTATTTCACCAGGAAGTGATCGCCTGCCTCCTTGACTATATTCTCATAGTAGCGTTTGTCATTATAGCCGGGGAATTCAGGATATACCGGCATGTCGTATTCACTCTTGATGAAGTTGCCGTTCTCGTCGGTTTTCTTTCTGTTGCCGTCCATGAATTTAACGAAGAGGTATCCCGCAAGATTTCGGTACGCCTCCGTGGCGGCGGCGGCCACCTCGGCGCCTTCGGCGTTGACAGCGGCGCGATAAGCGTCCATTTCACCAGCCTCCACCAATTTCACGAGCTTCTTCTCAGCCTCGGGGCGCGAACCTATGAATCCGTTTTCAAGGGAGTTCTGTACTTTGCGTATATCGGGAATCATCAGGTCGTAACGGTTATAGGCCTGGTTAGCCACAATGTTGTTTACCCAGAAGTTGGATTCGAGCGAAAGGGTGTTGATGTCTCCCTTGGTGAGTTCGGCGGGGACTTCCGTCATGCCGACATAGAAGGGCATATAGACAGTGGTGTTGGTGTCGTCGGTGCCGAACCAGAACACACCGCCTACGGGATCGGGCAACCAGTCGCGGCTTTGGCTGACGAAGCTCCAGCCCGTCTGCTGGGTGGCGATGGCGCGCTCCATGCAGTATTTTTTGCCGTCGACCTCATATTCCATCGGACGCCAGCGGTAAGGCACGTGGAAAGGACCGGCGCCCACATCCTGCGTCATATCGTAAGGAGTACCCTGGAACAGGTCGCGCATCGAGTCCTGCATCTCGGCAAGCGAGACTTTCCTGTCGGGGATAATGTACAGGGGCATCGGCACATCGCTGTCGGCATTGACCCACGCAAAGTATTTGTCGGCATCTTTGTTGAAACGGCGGAAATAGCTCCATACGCGGCCGTCGCAGCCGCGGCGCGTTCCGGCGTCATGTTCGCCGTAAGCGTCGGCAAAGCTGAATTCATCGTCCTTGCCGTTGAAATAACCGCGCTTGCGGGCGAAGGTGATGACATCCTTTGAGTGCAGCACGTTCTTTTTGTCCTTAAAATCCACCTGACGGATACGGGGCTCGTTGGCATGGCCGCAGATGGCGTTGTCCGGAATTCTGACAGCTACCCACACAGCTCCCTTCTCGGCACCTTTGCCGATCATTTCCATCACCCACACCTCGTTCTTGTCGGCGATGGTGAAGGACTCGCCGCCGGAAGCATATCCGTATTTGTCGACAAGGTCTGTCATTATATCGAGAGCTTCACGGGCCGTACGGGCGCGTTCGAGCGCCACATAGATAAGACTGCCGTAATCCATCACGGAGTTTCCGGTGGTGTCCGCAAGTTCGTGGCGTCCGCCCCATGTGGACTCGCCGATGGCCACCTGATGCTCGTTCATATTGCCCACCACATTATAGGTGCGTTCCACCTGCGGAATGGAACCGAGGGGCTTGTTGGTGTCCCATTCGCGGATTTCACGCACGGCACCTTTGGGATGGACGGCAGCGGGCGAATGATGCAGATATCCGTAAAGATTGTGGGAGTCGGCCGAGTAGGTCATCATTACGGACCCGTCGGCGGTTGCGCCTTTGGCTGCGATAAGGTTGGTGCATGCACTTGCGTCCGGGGTGCTTGCGAGGAACGCGGCCATGACCGCCGCCGCTCCGATAACTTGTCTTTTCATTGATGGTATCACGATGTTGGTTTAATTTCAGTCTTCTTTGAGTGTTTGAATCCGTAAAAATAAGCAAAAAAACCGAAGCTGCAAAATACTGCCCCGCAAACAGCCGGAAAATACAATTGACTATCATCAAAAGAGCTGACAGAATTAAGAGCGTGTATAGTCCCTAAAGATTTGCCCGGACCGTTTTACTTCCGGCTGTTGATTATGTCGACAAAGGATCTGGGGAGCCGCACGTTGTACAGGTCAACGGCTTCGGCAAAGAGCGGAGCTATCTCCTCATCCCGGAATCCCGCTATGCCGCATCCGATGCGCGTTACATAGAAAGTGGTCTGATCCCATTCGCGGGCAAGCCTGATGAAGTCATCGACGTATGGCTTTATCGTCTCTACTCCCCCTTGCATGGTGGGGATGGCATACGACTGTCCCTGCATGCCGACGCCCTGCCCCATCACGGCTCCGAAACGCTCGTAAGCGACACGCGCAGCCCCGCCGGCATGCATACCGGCAAGATTGCTGCCGAACACAAATACCTCATCTTCATCCAACGAAGTTATATTTTCAGGTGTATATTCCATATTCATATAATTTAAAACTTTTCCCACCGACAATTTAAAAACTATGGTTAATGAAAGAGACTTGAAGTCACTTTTTACGGGCGTTTTCGAGGCGGCGGGCGTTCTCTTCGCGTTTGTGGTCCTCTATTTTCTCTTTGGCGTTGTTGTAGACCACTATGCCTATGATTACAAACAATGCGAGCACAGCCGCGACGATCACCATCGCCTTTACGGCGATTTTCAACAAGGCGAAGAGTACGCAAAGCAGTATTCCCACCGCCATGATTCCAAGCAGCCAGACGAGAATCTTGGTTCCCGGCTTGAGGCCGTCATAAAGATTTGTGTGATTTTCATTCATATTACGATGTATTTGTCATTACTATGTAGATCCGGATTTATCGGGTATACAGGAAGCGCTTAATGGAGCGTTTCGGAGTTTTCTCGAACTCGTTGGGCATCAGCAGAATCTTAGATACCTGCTCGTAAGGAGCCACTATCTTGTTGAGTTCCTTACGGATATTCTCCATGGTGGAGTCGAGGTCGGAAACGGGTACGTCGAAACGGTCCAGAGCATCATAGTCAGGATAGACGAGAGCCACAATCTGTCCGTCTCGGTCCACTATCAGACTTTCCGCCACGAAAGGCATGTTGTTGAGTTTAGCCTCGATTTCCTCAGGATATATATTCTGTCCCGACGCTGTCAGAATCATGGTCTTGGACCGGCCGCGCAGGAACAAGGTCCCGTCAGGATTTCTTGTGCCCATATCGCCGGTATGCAGCCAGCCATCCTCATCAAGCACGGCTGCGGTGGCTTCCGGATTCTTATAATATCCTTTCATCACGTTCGTGCCGCGCACACATATCTCTCCAGGGATATTCTCCGGATCCTGCGAGTCTATGCGGCTCTCCATATTGGGGAGCGTCCGACCCGAAGAACCAGGTATGAAGTCGCGCCAGGGCGTGTAGGAAATCAGCGGCCCGCACTCCGTCATGCCGTAACCGACAGTGAACGGGAACCTGATTCTGGCAAGAAAATCCTCTACCTCATGATTAAGGGGAGCACCACCCACAATCACCTCCTCGAACTCGCCGCCGAAAGCGTCGATCAGCTTTTTCCGGATTTTGGAATAGATGAACGAGTCAAGGAAAGGCACCGCGAGAGTCCACCGCATCGTGCCCTTTGAAATCATCGGAAGAATCTGGTTCTTATAGATTTTCTCAAGGATAAGTGGCACACATATCACGAGGTTGGGCCTGACATCGGCAAGAGCTTTAAGAATCACTCTCGGGGCAGGCGTCTTGCCGAGCAACGTGACATGCGAACCGACGGCGAGCGGGGTCAGCATGTCGAACGCGCAGCCGTATGCATGGGCGAGGGGAAGGAACGCCAGGGCGCGCGAATTGCGGTAATGCAACTCGGTCTCCATCCCGAAGCAGACATTCCCGGCAAGATTTTCGCCGGTGAGCATCACGCCTTTGGAGAATCCGGTGGTACCGGAAGTGTAGTTTATCTCGGCGATGGCGTCGTTGGAGACATCCGGATACCTGATATCCTCGGATGTATAGCCTTTGGGATAGATCCTGCGGAAGCGGCGGGTTAGCTGACGCAGATGATGGCAGAGTCTATCGCCATCCCTCTCCAGAAGCAGATGGAAATCGTCGATACTCAGCGCCCCTCGAAGATTGAGCAGCGCATCCGGCTCCATCGGCTCCCATACCGCCTTGGAGACAAAGAATATTTTCGCTTCGGAATGATTCACTATATGGGTAACATCGACGGGATTGAATTCCGACAGAATCGGCACGATTACCGCGCCGTAAGTGACAGTGGCCATATAGATGAGCACCCAGTTCACCGAGTCCTTGCCGCACAAGGCCACTTTATCCCCTTTCGACAAGCCTATCGAGTCGAAATACAAGTGGATTTTGGCAATAGCCGTGGCCATGTCGGCGTATGTCATGGTCTTCTGCGTGACATAGTCGGTCAGGGCCGGCAACTCCCAGTTCTCTATGAAGCTTTTCTCATAGATTTTTACGAAATTCTCTATCTTGACAGCGGTTTTCTTCATCGGGGGGCAAGATTTCATGCCGATACCGCGCCAGCTGCGACGCAGTATCGGCATCATTGTTATTCAGCCTCCAGGGCTATGCGGTATATTTCCCGGCAGTCATCCATCGAAAGGGGAACATAGTTGCCGAGAGTATCTCCGACGTTCCTATGGAGCGACGCCACCATCTTCTCTATGTCGGGTTCGGAGCCTACGAGAGTGCGGAGATTGGTTGTGAGACCGAGGTCATGATAGAAATTCTTGAGATTCGATATACCCTCGTCGATAATTTCGTCGGTATCCTTTCCGGCTGGATCCACCGACATCACATTGATGGCAAAGCGCCAGAGTTTGTCGGGATTGCGACGCGCGCAGAATTCCATCCAGGCCGGCACGATCACTGCGAGACCTGCTCCGTGCGCCACATCATAGAATGCGGAGATTTCATGTTCGAGACGGTGCGAAGCCCAGTCCTCCACCTTGCCGACACCGCAGAGTCCGTTGTGGGCGAGCGTTCCGGCCCACATCACATCGGCGCGCGCCGCATAGTTGTCGGAATCGAGTCGCAGTGTCAACGCCTGGTCCATTACATCCCTGAGAATGGCCTCCGAATATGCGTCGACAAGCTGGGTGTCGGGAGTATTGGAGAAATATCTCTCATAGATATGCGCCATCATGTCGACCACGCCGAAAGCAGTCTGGTCGAAAGGTAGCGACATGGTCAGTTCCGGGTTCATTATGGCGAACGCGGGACGGAGCATTCCGGGATACCTTACCGAAATTTTCTGATGAGTCTCCTCATTGGTTATCACTGAGTTTCCGCTTCCTTCACTACCGGCAGCAGGGATTGTCAGCACCACGCCGATCGGAAGGGCCGCATGCGGCTTGGCCTTCCCTACATAGAAATCCCAGAAATCTCCGGGGTAGATGGTGCCGAGAGCCATACCCTTGGCCGCATCGATGGGACTTCCGCCTCCTACGGCAAGGAAGAAGTCTATTTTCTCGCGGCGGGCCACCTCGATTCCCTCATACACGCTTGCCGCAGTGGGATTGGGCTTGATTCCTCCGAATTTCACATATTGGATGCCGGCTCCTGTCAGAGAATCCGTTATCTCATTGAGGAGACCGTTGCGTTCTATACGGTCGCTGCCATAGACTATCATCACTCTGGAGGCACCGCGACGCGCCAGGGCGCTGCCGGCCTCTTTCTGCGTGCCACGTCCGAAGATGAACTCGGTAGGTGTGCAGAACGTAAAATTTTCCATTGTCTTTAAATTATCGGGGTTGCGCCTTGGCGCTGAATTATTCTATCGGTTACAAATATAAAACAAATCCGGGACATCTTTTACAATGTCCCGGAAAATTTTCTGCCATGAAATGGGAATCACTCGAATTCGGAAGCGATTTTAGCGGCGATCTCCGCCATTCTGGCCGGATCAGGATTCTCGATCTTGTTGCGGAAATCCATATCCCCCTCGCTGTCGATCGGCGCGAGATGGATGTGAGCATGCGGCACTTCGAGACCAAGTACAGCCATGGCCACTTTCCGGCATGGAATAGCCTTGCGGATGGCCTTGGCCACTCTCTTGGCGAAAACAGCCATCGCGGCGAGCTCTCCGTCCTCGATATCAAAGATATAGTCGGTTTCTTTCTTGGGCACCACAAGTGTGTGTCCCCAATTCACGGGATTGATGTCGAGGAAAGCATAGAAATCGTCATTCTCGGCCACCTTATAAGAAGGAATCTCTCCCGCTATAATTTTCGAGAAGATTGTCATGGCGGCTCAGATTTCTATTTTCATTATTTCGAAATTCATCAGACCTGCCGGAGCCTTGACCTGAACAATGTCACCTACGGCATGACCCATAAGGGCCATGGCGATCGGAGTGTTGGACGCGATCTTCATCTCCTTCAGATTCGCCTCGCTCTCACTTACGATGGTGTATGTCATGGTCATACCGTTGGCGGTGTTGCGGATGGTGACCTTATTGAGGAGCTGCACCTCGTCGGTGTTGAGCTTGCTGTCATCAATAATACGGGCCGAGGCTATGAGTTCCTTTAGCTTTGCGATTTTCATCTCGAGCATACCCTGGGCCTCCTTAGCCGCGTCATACTCGGCATTCTCCGAGAGGTCCCCCTTGTCGCGGGCCTCCGCTATTGCCTGTTTTATCATGGGGCGCTGCGCCTCGAGAGCCGCGAGCTCCTCCATCTTCTTGTTGTAACCCTCCTGGGTAATGTAATTAGCCATTTATGTGTATTTAAGGTTTCTTTACAGAATATTAAAAGTTAGCGACCCGACGCCTGGCGCCGGCCCGCTGAGTGAGTTGGACCACTTCGGGAGACACGCTCCCCCGAATGACTGCCGCAAAGTTAGACAATTATTTCCAATTGCCCAAATTTATGCCTGTTTGTTAACAAATTTTACAATAGTGAATATTCTTTTTTCCATTTTTCATAAATTTTTCTTACCTTTGGAAATTGAAACGGCCGGACCGTCAGGGGCGGCTTGTAATACATAATACAAGAGCAGAACAACAATCTGACAGACATGACAATCAACGAAACTCAAGACGAGATAACAGCGGAATTCGAGGGTCTGACCGACTGGATGGACCGCTATGCCTACATTATCGAGCTGGGGAACACGCTCGATAAGTATCCCGAGAGCGACAAGACACCTGCGAACCTGATAGAGGGATGCCAGAGCCGGGTCTGGATCGACGCCCGACAGGAGCGGGACGGCAGGATTACTTTCCAAGCGGACTCGGACGCCATGATAGTGAAGGGGATAGTCGCCCTTCTGATGCGCGTGCTGAACCACCGCACTCCCGACGAGATTCTCGATGCGGACCTCTACTTCATCAACAACATAGGCCTTCAGGAACACCTCTCCCCCACGCGCTCCAACGGCCTGGTGGCGATGATCCGACAGATCCGTGACTATGCCAGAGCATTCAAGATGCTTGACAGCGACAAAAAAATCTAATCCTTAAATCTATAAATTATATGTTCAAAAACCATCCTAAAGGACTGATACCCGCCGCCCTCTCAAACATGGGCGAACGGTTCGGCTACTACATCATGAACGCGGTGCTCGTGCTCTTCCTGTGTTCGAAATTCGGACTTGCCGAAGAGACCAGCGCCCTTATTTATTCCTTCTTCTACGCGGGAATCTACGTATTGAGCCTTGTGGGCGGTATCATCGCCGACAAGACACAGAACTACAAGTCGACCATCATCTGGGGTCTGATAGTGATGACATTGGGATATGTGGTCCTCTCCATTCCTATCTTCGCCACTGCAGGCAACCAGACGTGGCTGCTGACGCTGACGTGCGGAGCGCTCTTCTTCATCGCATTCGGAAACGGTCTGTTCAAGGGTAACCTTCAGGCTATTGTCGGCCAGCTTTACGACAATCCCCGCTATGCGGCGCAGCGCGATGCCGGATTCCAGATCTTCTACGTGTTCATCAACATCGGCGGCGTGGTGGCCCCGTTCGTGGCCCCGATGCTCCGCAGCTGGTGGCTGGGAGAGAACGGCTTCATGTACAACGCCTCCCTTCCGGCACTCTGCCACGAGTACCTGAGCGTCACCGACAGCATGGACACCCAGAATCTCAACAACCTCTACGCCCTCATCACCGCGGTGGGAGGCAACGCGGCAGGCAATATCTCCGAGTTCTGCACCACCTACCTCAACGTGTTCAACACCGGTATCCACTACTCGTTCTTCGCTTCCGTAGCGGCCATGCTCATCTCGCTGACCATCTTTATATGCACCAAGAACGGTCTTCCTTCTCCCGGAAAGAAAGCCAAGGAGGAGAGCGTCAGCTACACCGCCGAAGAAAAAGCCCGCATGGCAGGCGAGATCAAACAGCGCATGTATGCCTTGTTCGCCGTGCTCGGAATAGCTATCTTCTTCTGGTTCTCGTTCCATCAGAACGGAACATCACTCTCGCTGTTCGCACGCGACTTCGTCAAGACCGACTCTATCCAGCCCGAGATATGGCAGGCACTCAACCCCTTCTATGTGATCATCCTCACTCCGGTCGTGATGTGGTTCTTCGGACGCCTTTCCCGCCGAGGCAAAGAGATATCCACTCCCCGCAAGATCGCCATCGGTATGGGGCTGGCAGGTATAGCCTACGTGTTCCTCGCCGTCTTCAGCGCGATCAAGGGTTATCCTTCGGCCGACGCCTTCAAGGCTCTTCCCGCCGACGAGGCAGCGGCACTCAAGACTGGTCCGTGGGTTCTCTTCGTGCTCTACTTCTTCCTTACAGTGGCCGAACTCTTCATCTCTCCGCTCGGACTGTCGTTCGTATCCAAAGTGGCTCCGAAGCATCTTCAGGGTCTCTGCCAGGGTCTCTGGCTGGGTGCTACGGCTGTGGGCAACCTTCTGCTCTGGATCGGTCCGCTTATCTACAACGCATGCCCGATATGGGTGGCCTGGACAGTGTTCCTCTCCGTCTGCATCGTATCGATGGGTATCATGTTCGGCATGGTGAAGTGGCTCGAGCGTGTCACCAAATAATGTTGAGGGATGCTTCCCAAGGATCCATACATGCTTCTGAGCGTGGTAAATACCAAGCTTCGCGACGAGTACTCCTCTCTGCATGATCTGTGCGCCTCGCTCGGCGAGGATGAGGAGACACTCTCCTCGCGCCTGACGGCCGCAGGATTCACCTACGATCCGAAGCAGAACCAGTTCAAATAAGACTGTAATAAGACAGCAAAATGAAAATCCCCGGGACTGAAACCCGGGGATTTTCATTTTGCTGTCTTATTACTTTGAGCCAGTTACTGTATCAGGGTGTACGGCGGTTATTTCACGCTCCACTCCACGCCGTTTTTGGTGTCCTTGACCGAGAACCCGAGTGCGGCGAGTTTGTCCCGGATCAGGTCGGAAGTGGTCCAGTCCTTCGCCTGCTTGGCGTTGGCCCTGATTTCCATCAGGAGGTCCACCGCTCCTTTGTATGCCTCCGAGTCGGATGATGATCCGACGCTTTCAAGACGGATACCGAGAATCTCTCCGAGCATAACGTCGAAAAGATCCTTGAGACGCGCAATGTCGCCGGCATCAAGCCGCACAAGACCGTCGGCCGCGGAATTGATTATCTTCACCGCTTCAAACAGGACAGAGATCACGTTCGGAGTGTTCAGGTCGTCATCAAGGACCTCATAACATTTAGCCATCAGATCGGGAACCATCTCCGTGGATTTCTCCGCAGGATTCAACGCCTGAAGGCGCATATAGGCGTCCTGAAGGCGCCCCAGAGCCTTTTCGGCAGCCTGAAGGGCCTCGCTGGAGAAATTCACCACACTGCGGTAATGGGCCTGAAGGATGAAATATCGGATCACCATCGGAGAGAAAGCCTGGGTCAGGAGGGGATGGTCTCCGGTGAAGAACTGCTCAAGGGTTATGAAATTGCCATACGATTTGCCCATCTTCTTGCCGTCGATGGTAATCATATTGTTGTGCATCCAGCATTTCACGGCCTCATGCCCCTGGGCCGCCACGCTCTGCGCTATCTCGCATTCATGGTGGGGGAACATGAGGTCCATGCCGCCGCCATGGATATCGAATGTATCGCCGAGATATTTCCTGCCCATGGTGGAGCATTCGAGATGCCATCCGGGAAAACCCTCGCTCCATGGACTCGGCCAGTGCATTATATGCTCCGGAGCCGCCTTTTTCCACAAGGCGAAATCTAATGGATTCCGTTTCTCTTCCTGCCCGTCGAGAGCGCGGGTGGTGCTGAGCAGATCGTCGATGTTGCGTCCTGACAGTTTGCCGTAATGATGGTCGGCATTGTATCTGGAGACATCGAAGTAGACCGAGCCGCAACTCTCGTAAGCATATCCGGATTCAAGTATCTTCTTTATATACTCTATCTGTTCTATGATATGTCCCGAGGCATGGGGTTCGATCGACGGGGGGAGGACATTGAGCGCCTCCATGTCCCGGTGATAGCGGATGAGATAATGCTGCACCACTTCCATCGGCTCGAGCATCTCGAGCCGCGCCTTCTTGGCGATCTTGTCCTCACCCTCGTCGGCATCATGCTCGAGATGGCCCACATCTGTGATGTTGCGGACATAACGCACCTTGTATCCGAGATGACGCAGATAGCGGAAAAGGATGTCGAAGGTTATCGCCGGGCGCGCATGGCCCAGATGGGCGTCGCCATAGACGGTCGGCCCGCACACGTACATGCCTACGTGTCCCTCCTGAATCGGATGGAACGGACGGCATGAGCGTGTCAGAGTGTTGTACAGCGAAAGATTATTCTCCTTGACCATGTCAGTTGCTGCCTATTTTCCCGGCGCGGGGAGCGATTTCGCCAAACTGAGCCTCGTACTTCTTAATGTTGTCTGTAAGGGCGAAGAGAAGTTTCTTGGCGTTCTCGGGGCTCATGATCATGCGGCTCACCACCGGAGCCTGGGGCATACCGGGAGCTGCGAAGATGAAGTCAATGAGAAACTCGCTCGGAGTGTGTCCGATCATCGCGAGGTTGGTATATTTTCCGTCGGCCATTTCGGGACGGAGCTGGATCTGAAGCTGATTCTGGTTTTTCTCGTTTTCCATTATTTTGATAATTTATTTTATTTTACAATTTCACTCCCGCGAAAAGCGGGACAAGCCCGGAATTTCCGTTTTTATATCGCGAAGTTAGCCAAATTTAATTACATAAGCAAATCAGGCCCGGAAATTCCCTCGTAATCGGCACCCCCGACGGCATCGGGATTCAGAATACGTCCGTCGGCCATCCTCACCGTCCGGTCGGCAATGGAGGTCATCGAGGAGTCATGGGTCACGATCACGAAAGTCTGACCGAGCTTTTCCCGCAGACCGGCTATGGTACTGCGGATTTCATCGCGGTTGCGTGAATCGAGACTTCCTGTGGGTTCGTCAGCGAAAATCACTCTCGGGCTGTTGACAAGAGCCCTGGCGATCGCCGCCCTCTGCCTCTCGCCGCCCGACATCTGCGCAGGCTTGTGCCTGAGCCTGTCGCCGAGCCCGAGCAGTCCGAGCAGTTCGGCAGCCCGCTTCTGCGCTCCTTTTCCGGACTCTCCCGCTATCATGGCGGGAAGAGCCACATTCTCCTGGGCGGTGAATTCCGGCAGCAACTGATGGAACTGAAAAATGAAGCCGATGTTGCGGTTGCGGAATGCGGAGAGACGACGGTCGTTAAACCGCGCGATATCCTCCCCGTCGTAAAAAACGGATCCCGAGTCGGGACGGTCGAGCGTTCCCGCTATCTGGAGCAAGGTGGTCTTTCCGGCGCCGCTCGGCCCCACAATGGTGATAATCTCATTATTACCTATCGAAAGCGATACGTTGTCAAGGACCCGGAGATTGCCGTAAGACTTGTTGATACCTTTAAGTTCAATCATCCTCTAAAGTTCAATGCATGATTTCATTTTTCAGCGCAGGCAATACGCATCACTACGAAATTGGCGAGGCATATTCCGAACGTGGCCGGGACTGCGGCCGTGGTGCCGAACGAACTTCTTTTGTTTCGCTCGTCAAGCCGGATAACCGACGCCGAATGTGGCGGTTCACTGCTTGCCACCACCGGGAGGGGATGTGTCATGCCGACTTTACGGAGCCGTTGCCGGACCGCTCGGGCAAGACCGTCGTCGCGAGTCTCGGAAATGTCGAGGTAGCGCACCCGGGTAGGGTCGGTTCTTCCTCCTGCCCCCATCGAGGATATCACCCCAATGCCACAGCACAGACAATGGATCAGGAGAGCCACTTTGGGCGCTACGGTGTCGATGGCGTCGATTACAAAGTCTGAGTCGGCCGGAATCAGTTCCGCCACATTCTCCGGCGTGACGAACTGCCGCACGGCATGAACCTCGATCCCTGGATTTATAGCCCTGAACCGGTCGGCGAAAAGCTCGACTTTGGGACAGCCAACATCCTGCGCGGTGGCAATCAGCTGCCTGTTGATGTTGGACTCCGCCACGCAGTCCGCATCGATCACCGTGATGCGCCCCACGCCGGAACGGACGAGGATTTCGGCCGCATAACCGCCCACTCCCCCCACGCCAACCACAGTGACATGCGCGGCGCCGAGACGCGTCACAGCCTCCTCCCCCAGGAGTGTGGCGGTGCGGCTCTGCCATTCGGGAATCAATATCCCGGCTGGCGGAGCCAGCTCCCTTTGAATCCGGTCTCGGCGATCGCCGCCTCTACTCTGGCAGCAGTCTCGGCATTCTCCGGAAGTCCGTCAACTTCAAGCACCTTGTCGGCCGATTCGAGATCGAGACTCCACCGCGCATCGGGAAACTTTTCCTGAAGACCGTTGATAATGGCGGCCTTGCAGCCTCCGCATTTCGCGTTTGTCGAAAATTTCATAGCAATCTGTTTTCAGTTTCTTGTCCTGTTATTTTTTTCATATTCTCAAGGAGTTGCCCACCACACATACCGAAGATAGCGCCATAGCGGCCGAGGCTATCATGGGGGTCAGCATGATTCCGAACGGGAAGAGCACTCCGGCCGCTATCGGAATCCCTATTATATTATATATAAACGCCCAAAAGAGGTTTTCTCGTATAATCCTTACGGTTCTCGCCGAAAGGCCCATCGCCTCAGGCAACATCGAGAGGCGGCCGCCGACGAGTGTGAGCTGAGCCACATCTATGGCAATGTCGGATCCTGTGCCCATAGCCACGGAGACATCGGCCTCGGCCAGGGCCTCGGCATCGTTGATTCCGTCACCGGCCATGGCCACAACGCGCCCCCTGGAACGGAGTTCCCGCACCACCTCAAGCTTACCGGAAGGCATCATTTCGGCATAAACCTCAGATATGCCAGCCCTGGCAGCCATGTTCCCGGCGGCGCTCCGCTTGTCGCCGGTTATCATGGCAACCTCTATGCCTTTGTCCTTCATAGACCGGATTGCCTCGGCCACACCGGGCTGGATTCTGTCCTCCACGCAAAACAGAGCCACAGGGCTTCCGTCGCACGAAGCAACCACCACTCCCAGTCCGTTGTCCTGCCATTCCGCAGCCTTTGAGACGAACTCCCCATCTGCCTTCGCGATATCCGCACTGCCGATGAACCAGGATTTACCATCTGCCTCAAACTTCATTCCCTTGCCGGGAATGTAATCGGTATGCCCGGGCCGGACAGGCACGATTCCCTCCTGCCTGAAATATAGAGACAGCGCTTCGGCAAGTGGATGGGTAGAGTCGATTTCGGCTCCATACAGGAGCGCGCAGAGCCTCTCCCTCCCCTCCCCTTCCCCGTAACCAGGCGCGAAGAAAGTGTCGGTGACCCTGGGATGACCTTCGGTGACGGTGCCGGTCTTGTCGAGCAGAAGAGTGTTGACTTTCGACAGTAGTTCGAGGGCCGTGGCATCCTTGACAAGAATACCCTTTCGGGCTCCTTTGCCTATACCTACCATTATGGCGGTCGGAGTGGCAAGTCCGAGCGCGCAAGGACAGGCAATCACCAGCACCGATACCGAGGCCACCAACGCCTGCGGTAAATATTCGGATCCGAATGCGGACCACACGACGAATGTCAATATGGCCAATGCAATCACCGTAGGCACGAAGACGGCACTTATGCGGTCCACGAGCTTCTGTACCGGAGCCTTGGAACCCTGTGCCTCTCTCACCGAACGGATTATGCGCGACAATTCCGTATCAGCCCCTACTTTATCTGCCCTTATCGTTACGGAGCCGAGTCCGTTGACAGTTCCCGACGACACCTTGTCTCCCTTCTGCTTCTCCACCTTGGCGGGTTCGCCGGTGAGCATGCTCTCGTCGACAGAGGTCACTCCCTCCTCCACGCGGCCATCCACCGGTATCCGCTCGCCGGGACGCACACGGAGGAGGTCACCCGGCACAATGTGCGATATCTTCACCGTCTCTATCTTTCCGTCCTTTCCGATGCGCAATGCCTCGGAAGGCTGCATGCCCATCAGAGCACGCAAGGCAGCGCCAGTGTTGCGACGACTCCTCCCCTCCATGAGTTTGCCGGTAAGCACAAAGGCTATGATCATGGCGGCCCCCTCGTAATACAGATCCGCCCGGACTCCCCGACCTTCGAGAAATTCCGGCCACAGAGTGTTGAAGAAAGAGAAAAGGAAGCTGACAGCCGTCGACAGGGCCACAAGGGTATCCATCGTGGGACGGCCTTTAATAAGGGAACGGAAACCTCTGACGTAGAATCCGCGGCCACAGACCGTCATCACAATCAGCGTAGCGACCATATACCACCATGCCTCTCCCGGGAAATGAATGTGGATCATGCACAGCACTGCTACGGGAAGCGTCAGCACCCATGCGATAATCACCTTCATCTTCAGAGAGCGGTACGCTACCGCTTCCTGACGCTCCTTCTCCTCGACTGCCTCTGCTTCATCACCGGCAAAGATCATGTCATAACCTGCCTTGCGCACCGCCTCCGCAATCATTGCTGGCGACATCACGCCGGAATCCCATTCCACGGTCACGGATGAGGTGGCGAAATTCACTTCCGCCGCCCTCACGCCAGTCAGTTCGCCGACAGTTTTCTGAACCGTCCCCGCACACACCGCACACATCATCCCGGTGACGGGAAATGTAGCTTTCTCTATCATAAGTTTCTTATTTTCCATTCAGCGGGATAAAGATTGTTGGCTCTCGTACCCAGATTTTTCACAAAGCCGAGCGGATATCCCTTGTAAGTTATAACAACGAAGCCTCGCGGAGTTTCGGCCGGAAGCACCATAGACTCATGACGCAGATAACTTAGCGCCGCGGCTTCGCCGACTTCCGCCTCCGGATACCTGTTGCGTGGGAAATCATACGCAAGCGCCCATTCGGAGCGGGGAATCTCAATTCCCTCTTTTTTACCGTCCCGCTTCGGGCGCAGTGTTTCGGTACGCGGGATTCCGTCCATCAACGGCCTCAGGGAAGCTTTCAGTCGGGATACTGCCTGGATTTTCCCTGCCGGAGCAGCGCCCGGTTTGCGCATTACGGCCGCAAACAGCCCTTCCCCTCTTGTAACATGGGGCATGAACCTGAGTGCCGGATATGGGCCTGATGCCTGCGGCGATATTCCCCACTCCGGAGGCAACTTGAGATCCACCGCCTCAAGGCCGAGATTCTCCATGGCAAACCGTAGATTCCCCTCGTTCTCCCTGGTATTGAAAGTGCATGTGGAATAGATAAGGATACCACCCGGAGCCAGAGCCTCGACCGCATCGGCAAGTATCTTTCGCTGCAGTGTCTCGCAAGCTGCCACAAGTCCTTCTGTCCATTGGGCAGCCGCCGCCTCGTCCTTACGCATCATTCCCTCCCCGCTGCATGGAGCGTCGGCGATCACCAGGTCGAAAATCGGCCCCCCGGACGCAAACACACCGGTGTCGACACTCGTCACAACTGTACCCGGGACCCCCCACTTCATCAGGTTTTCACGCAGAATCTTCGCCCGCTTGGGCATTATCTCGTTGGCTATCACCGTGGCGGTGTCGGGCAATGCATTCATGGCGGCAGTGGTCTTGCCTCCCGGAGCGGCACAAAGGTCAAGGACTCTCGGCGAAGGCGGCAACATCGGAAGGACGCGCCCGACAATCGTCTCGTGAATCATCGACGAGGCCTCCTGCACATAGAAGAGACCGGCATGAAAAAGAGGATTGAGCGTAAACACCGGCCGGTCCGGAAGATAGAATCCGCTGCCGCACCATGGGACCGGCTGCAGACCATCGTATCCGAGCACTGCCGGATCGTCCAGTTTCCGCCGGTTGATACGTATGCTCGTCTCTGGCCTCACACCTAAGGACTCCACGAGGGCCTCCACATCAAGCCCCTCTATCTCTTTGAGACTCGCGATAAATTCTGGTTTTAACATCCACGGACAATTTTATAATTTCTGATTTTGACAGAAACTTAAGGTTTTCAACTTACAAAATTAGAAAAAAAGAAGGATTATATGCCAGGAATTTGTTAAATTTGAAGTTTGTTTAGAACGTGATATTAAAATCTCCCAGATGTTGCCCCCGGCTCTATACCTCATTCCCGTCGAAATCGGCGACTCTCCTCTCGACATGACCATTCCTTCCGGAAATCTGCGCATAGTGCGCGAGATACGGACTTTTATAGTGGAGAATCTCCGCACCGCCCGTCGCTGTCTGCGAAGGTGGGACCGGGAGTTTCCTATCGACGCATGTACGTTCCATGAACTGAACGGACACACAGCGGCAACCGACATATCGGGATTTCTCGATGCATTGCGCCGCGGGGAACCGGTCGGGATGATGAGCGAAGCGGGATGCCCCGCTGTGGCCGATCCGGGAGCGGCGGTGGTGGAGATCGCCCAGCGTGAACAGCTGAAAGTAGTGCCCCTCACAGGCCCTTCAAGCATCCTGCTGTCGCTTATGGCCTCCGGATTCAACGGCCAGGGCTTCGCCTTCAACGGCTATCTGCCCGTGAAGGAGGATGAAAAGGGGAAAGTGATCAAGGAACTGGAGGCGCGGGCCTCACGGCTCGGCCAGACACAGATATTCATCGAGACTCCCTATCGCAACAACCGTATGCTAAAGTTCCTCGCCACACATCTGCGCCCGGACACGCTCCTCTGTGTGGCATGTGACATATCATCTTCATCCGAGAGCATAGTGACGATGCCGGCAGCCGGATGGCGGGAATGCAAGACGGATTATGATAAGCGGCCCGCCATATTTCTGATACACCGCAACGATTCTGAACAGGCGAGAAGACGAGAAAGGAGAGAATGGGGAGAAAGGAGCAAAGGAAAATGAGTGCGAAAAGAAAAATAGTTTTCGACAATCAACCGAGTCTGTTTGACTGGGACAATATCGAACGTGCGGATTATTTCAGCCTGCTCGCCGCGGCGGAACGTGAAGCGGAAGAGGAAGAAAAAGAATTAGAGATGAGAGAGAATGCGGCTTCTGAGGAACACCGCAAGATCATTCCCAATCCCGTCTACACCGACCTTGACATCACACCCGAAGAAATAGCGGCATCTGCGGCAGCCAGCGCTGAACGACTGTATTATATATCGCTCGGAAGCGGCTCAAGCGGAAACAGCTGTTATATCGGCACCGACCGCGAAGGGATTGTCGTCGATGCCGGAGTCCGCGCCGACAAGATAGAGGAAATGCTTGAAATCAACGGCATACCCATGAGCCGGATAAAGGCGTTGCTGCTCACTCACGACCATTCCGACCATGTACGCTATTCCTACAATCTTCTGCGCAACAACCGTCATGTCTCGCTATACTGCACCCCGCGTGTGCTCAACGGACTGCTGCGCCGCCACTCCATATCCCGACGAATCAAGGAATACCACACCCCTGTCTTCAAGGAGATCCCTTTCAGGATCGGAGAATTCGACATCACGGCTTTCGATGTGCCCCACGACGGCAGCGACAACATGGGGTTCTCCATCGAGTATCATGGCCGCAGGTTCGTCCTTGCCACTGATTTAGGAGCGGTGACAGAAAGAGCCCGTCATTACATGAGCCGCGCAAACTATCTGGTGATAGAGGCCAATTACGACTCCGACATGCTGTCCGCCGGACCTTATCCGGAATTTCTGAAAGCAAGGATCAGAACCGCCAACGGGCATCTCGACAACAAAGACACCGCCTTGTTTCTACAGGAAATCATCAACCCGGAACTGAGGTATATCTTCCTCTGCCATCTCTCCAAAGACAACAACACGCCCGCCAAAGCCATAAAGGCCGTACGGGACGCGCTGGAGAGCAAAGGAGTAGTGGTAGGGACAGCTTCCGAAACCATCGCCGACCGCAAGGCCGATGTCCAGCTGATGGCACTCCCCCGCTTCGATTCCTCCCACTGCTTCGTATTTCGCAGATAAGAGTCTACTATAAATAGCTATATAATGTTAAATTTAATTCAACAACGCGGCGAAAGTGTTAATCTGAGTTAAATGTAGAAAATATTTTTATGTTTTATAGCATTGTTTGAAAAATATTTTCTAATTTTGCATTGAGTTTTTCATGGTATTAGATTTTAAGGTTAACACAAGATTGGTTGTCGGGACGACAATCAATTTTTTTTGCTGCCTATACAACACCTCCAATCGTTTCAAGTCGTTAAGGACAGCGTATCCCCTGATACGTACTCCCGGACGTTACCCTGCGTCAAGAGCTGATGTAAGATATTCGGCTGTTATGCGTTAAATAGGTATGAATGACAGATGCGGAATAAAAAGGTGGCTGGAATGGGTTCCGGCCTGGATGCTGACCGGTGTGGTGGCTTTGGCCATCGCTTGGCTGACACTTGCCCCGGTGCCTCCCGAAGCGGTGCTCCTCGAATTGTTCAAAGGTGCCGACAAGTGGGTGCACGCCATAATGTTCGGCGCGCTGACAAGCTGCATCATGCTCGACCGGCAACGGCATGCCTGCTGGCATGAGCTGACGCCGGCGTTCGCTTTCATGAGCGGAGGGGTGTCGACGCTGGCCGGAGTCGCTATCGAATATCTTCAGCGGTACATGGAACTTGGCCGCAGCTATGATCCCGGCGACATAGCGGCCGACGCGGGAGGCGCACTTGTCGCGCTGCTCTTCTACCTGGCGCTGCAACCGCTCTGGTCTGACGAAAAAAGAGCCGGTAGACCATAGCGGTCTCCGGCTCTTCCCATATAATAGCTGTTTAATATCAATTATGCAGCTATCAGCATTGCCACGAACATGTACACAAGGTGAGCCGTTATCGCGGCCACAATACCGCCGACGGTATGCGCCAGAATGGCCTTCGGAGTCAGCTCCCGATATCCAAGCGAGTCAAGCATGGCGGTATGAGTGCTCAGATAACCGCTCCAGCACATTCCGATAGCCGTGAACACGGCGATGGCATTACCGTCCACCCATCCCTGCGCCATGAAATTGGGCACAAGACCGAGAGCGGCACCTACGGCGCCGAGGGCCGTGATCGGGAAGGCAATCAGATGGGGATCGCCGAATCCGAACAGGAACTCGAAAATGAAATTGATTTTCTCAGCAAGGAAGGGAAGGATAGCCACGCCCTCATAGGCCGCGCCGGTATACTCGCCCGACGATGAGGGGCCGAAGGTGAGCACCATCACCAGCGTGGAAATGATCAGCACCCCGGGGATAATGGCCAGTCCGACATCCACACCGGTGCGTCCGCCGTCAAGCAGGGAATTGAGCACCCGGATAAATCCGGATTTCTCATCCTTCTTCTCCTCCTTTTCCATCGTCTCCTTATCCTCCACCACATCCTCCTGAGCGTAATGGGGATAATTCTTCAATACAAAATACTGCATCAGCCGGGTCGAGACAATGCAACCGCAGAACGCTCCGAAGAAGCCGACGAGCGGCTGCCAGAAAAATCCCTGTCCGATCATGAACACCATTACGAGAAGTCCCATGCCGAACGCCGTACCGAAATTGGTAAGTGAGATGAACTGGAATTTCTTGAAGTAAGAACTGAAACGTTTGTCGGAAGCGAGCGAGATAATAGCCGGATTGTCACTGAGAAACGTCATCACAGCCCCAAGCGACGCCACTCCAGGGAGATTGAAAAGCGGTTTCATAAGGGGCCGGAGAGCCCGTTCGAGCATCTTCACCACGCCAAACTCCACAAAGATTCTTCCCAGCGCCCCGGTGAGCACGCAGATACCCATCAGGTAAAAGACAGTGTTCAGAAGCAGATCGTGGGCAGTATGCATCAGTGTGTTGAGCATATTGGCCGTACCCATCTCTCTACCGAGATAATAGAAAAGACCGAACACCACGAGCAGACATATCACGCCCTCATAGCGCTTAAGTACTCCATTTTTCTTTTTGACCGGTGCGACCTCCACTTGTGCCTGGGCCGCCTCATTATCATTAATTATCATTGTGTCAGTTGTTTTAATTAACTCTTTGCTTGCGCTTGATATTGAGGAGATTCATGTCCCATGTGAGGCCGGCGTTCACGAAGAGTGTCTTGTTCTGCATCAGATTGTCGGCATTGCCGTTGGCACCCCACGAATAATAGCATCCGGCATGCAGACGCAGACGATGGCGCCTCTTCATAAGCGGATAAAATTCCACTCCCGCTCCGGCCATCGACAATTCCGTGCCCTGCGCCACGATAAGGTCAGCTCCGTTGTCGGCATGGTTCACATCATAAGTGTATTTGGCATGTACACGCCAGCGGTCGGAAGGCTTGAACGCAAGCTCAGCCATCACAGAGCAGTCCTTGAATAAAAATGTCTGGTGCGCGGCCGCACGGTTCATAAGGTCGAGTTCCAACGCCCACTTTCCGAACGAGAATCTGTTACCCAAAGCGAGATAACTGATATAGCGGCCGTCGGCATACTCAAGGAGGTTGGCCGAATATAACGCGTCGAAACATCCGTGGTGTCCGTTCCAGAGCAGATTGTAGGCATACATATCCTTGTTTTCAGACGTATGGAATGGGCTCTGCGTCACCTGAAACGTGAGTCTGTCAGAGGGTGTGATGCCGAAACTTCCGGAAACTCCGAACTGGTAGCAGGGCACGTTGTTCCAGAACACAGAGCAGGAATAGAGGTCGATCGGCGCACGGTCATACTCGAAACCGCCGATGGCCACCACCTCTTTGCCTCCCTGAACACCCCAGCGGCCTATCTCATAATTGAGATACATCCATGCCGTGGCTTCGAAGAAAGCCTGCGGCTTGTTGAAGCGCTGAACCCAGGAATAGGTAAGTCCCGGGATGATCGTACCGTCCACACGCATCGACAGGTACCTTCCTTCGAATCCGGAATGTTTCTTGTCGGTATGGCCGTCAACACCCGTGTAGCGGTAGTCGACTCTCGCCTCCACATCAAAACGGACAATCTCCGAGGGCATGGGGCCCTCGCCGTCCTGCAGTCGCGGTTCCGGTGCAACCTCCTGCGCGAACGCGCCCGCAGGTATCGCCAGCGCGAGAGCACCGATGCCTTTCAAAAAATGTTTCATGAAATCAGGTTGTAAGGTATTATTGTTGTTATTTTATTTCTCTGTATTAAAGCTATTTTATGACCGCATCCGGCACTTCCCTGCCGATAAGGCCGAGCAGCGCTGGAAGCGCCTCTGCCGCGGGTATGTTTTTGACTACGCACTCCTTTCCGCGGTAGATGCTCACACGGCCCGGACCCGCACCGACATAGCCGTAATCGGCATCCGCCATCTCTCCGGGACCATTGACGATGCATCCCATCACCCCTATCTTGAGTCCGACAAGATGAGCAGTGGCTTTCTTTACCTCATGCAAAGTGCTCTGCAGATCGAAAAGAGTGCGTCCGCAACCGGGGCATGCGATATATTCGGTCTTTGTCACGCGCATTCTCGCGGCCTGAAGGATGTCGAGTTCGAGACGCGCGAGCACGTCGGACGGAAAATTTACGCACTCCACGGCAATACCTGAACAATAGCCGCCGAGCAGCAAAGCGCCGAAATCGGCGGCGGCGCGTATGCGGAGTTCGTCAAGGTCAGCGCAGTCGTACGCAATGCGTGCCAGCACCGGTCGCCGCTCACCCTGAGATACCGCCTTGTCGATCATATACGCGATATTTCCTACAGCGTTAGGCCCACCGGCCGCAGCTTCGAAAAGTTCCGTATCGGCGAGCGCCTCAATCAGCGCGCGGTCCGCATGAGCAGCCAGCGGAAAGAGATGTCCGAGAGGGTGCGCCGCACGGGACTCTGCGGAATAATCAGCCGGAACGCCGTGCAACGGCCGAAAACCGGTATCCGGTATGGGGTCGGCGCTCCTTGCAGCGACAATGTCACATAGCAGGGCCGCCACAGGAACTTCGTTCTCGGGCGGTTCGCTGAGGGATACCCTGACGGTGTCGCCGATGCCGTCATGCAGGAGCGCTCCGATTCCGAGTGCGCTTTTGATACGGCCATCCTCGGCATCGCCGGCCTCTGTGACGCCGAGATGAAGCGGATAATCCATCCCCTCGCTATCCATCTTCTCCACAAGAAGGCGCACGGTCTCTACCATAACCACCGTGTTGGAGGCCTTGACAGAGATGACTATATCATTGAAATCCACCTCCCGCGCTATCCTCAGGAACTCCATAACGGACTCCACCATGCCGGGTGCGGAATTTCCGTATCTGCTCATTATTCTGTCGGAGAGCGAGCCATGATTCACTCCGATACGCACCGCGCATTTCCTCTCCGAACACAGTGAGAGGAAGGGAACAAACGTACGCCTGATCCTGTCGATTTCCGCAGCATATTCCTCATCGGTGTATTCAAGAGTGCGGAAAGTGCGGGCCGCATCCACGAAATTCCCGGGATTGATACGCACTTTGTCGGCATGCAAGGCGGCCTCGAAGGCTGCTTTCGGATTGAAATGTACATCGGCCGAGACAGCCACGCGACAGCCGAGACGCGCAGCTTCCTCGCGGATAGCCTTCAGATTGGCGGCCTCCCTCACCCCCTGGGTGGTAAGGCGCACGAGACCGGCACCCGCATCCGCTATAGCCTTGATCTGAATGGCGCTCGCCGCCGTATCAAGCGTCGACGTGTTGGTCATCGACTGAATGACCACGGGATTATCCCCTCCTATCACAACGTTCCCTACCCTTATAGGCCGGGACTTTCTTCTTCTGTAATTATACTGCATGTAGTTATGTTGTTCATTAGCGAATCCGGAATAACTGGCTCCGGAACGGTACCTGTCAGTGAATGAGCGTCATGAAAAAAACTCCGCAGAAGCCAACAGTGTAACCTGCCAGCACCTGCCAGACAGTGTGGCGGCCGAGCCACACCCTGCACATCCCGACAGCGCCGGCCACGATTATAGAGATACAGAGCCATATAAATATGGAGGGAGCGGGATAACCGTCGTGCATTATGCGCACCAGCAGGGCCACAATACCGGCCACTCCGGCGGCATGTACAGAAATCTTCCACCAATGGTTCACGATCAGTTCCACGATACCGGCCACAGCTCCTCCCGCAAAGAACATCGTGAGCCACATCGGCGCGCCCTTCATGGCGACGAACAGAGCCGTACCGCCGAGACAGATGATGGATATAACGTATGGCCACAGTCGTTCGTCCCGATTGTTAAGACCCACATCCTGGATCGCACCCATCTTCTTCAGTGTGAGTATCAATAAAGCCGGAACCAGAATGTTGAGAGCAGCCACCACAAGGGTGAACCCGAGTTTGGTACCCGCCGGAACATAATTGAGGATGGAGAGACCGAAAGCGAGCAGCATACCGTAGACCGGCATAAGCAACGGCACCATGATCCACGACATTGCCGTACTGAACCCGTCCATGGTCTGTGAGGCACCCGTAGGCGCGGGTTCAAGGCGGGGAGAGGGAGCAGACTGCGGTGACGGCTCCGATCCTGGTACAAGCTCTGTCTCCGGCACTGTCGACTGTCCGGTCTCAGGCGATTGGCCGCCGGCGGCGCAGGATGTATATTCCTCGCCGTCCAGAGGAGACTTTGGATAATATGACGAAGTATCTAATTTCATTCTTCTATAAAATATGTTCTATTTCCAACTATTCTATTTTAGAATATAGAACATTCATCAGGGGCTGTTTGATTATCTATTTCAACCGTCTCCGGATTGCGGCCGCGAATTTGGGAGGAATCGGAGTCTCGAAATTCATGTCCTTCTTTGTTATGGGATGGGCAAACCTCAACGTCTGCGCATGGAGGGCCAGGCGATGCAGCGGACTGGTGCGGGCACCATACTTGCGGTCGCCGGCAATAGGATGTCCCAGGTCGTGGGCATGCACGCGTATCTGGTTCTTGCGTCCGGTGTCGAGCGAGAAGTGGGCAAGCGTGTAGTTATTACCCCTTCCCAACACCTCGTAGTGGGTCACCGCCACCCTGCCTTCATCAGGATTGTCGGTGGAATAGACCACAAACTGCGAATTCTCGGCCAGACGGCTTTTGACATACCCTCTGTCCTCCTCGAGATAACCCTCGAGCACGGCCACATAAAGACGCTGCAGAATGACGTTGTTCCAATTGTGACGGATCACCTCCTGCGCCACTTCCGATTTTGCGAACATCATCAGTCCGGACGTGTCGCGGTCAAGGCGATGCACCACATACAACCGATTTGCCGGGTCCACATTTTTCACGTAAGTCTTGAGAATCTCATACGCATTCTCTTCCTTCTTATGGCTCTGCGTGCCGACGGAGAGGAGTCCGTAACCCTTGTTCACCACCAGCACATGGTCATCTTCATAGATAATCTCGATCCTCGGATGCCGGAAGCGTGGAAATGGACGGGAGAGATTGAGCGCCACCTCGGAGCCGGGATTCACCGGGGCGTCGAAAGCGGTGGTCACCGACCCATCCACCATCAGCTGACCAAATTTAAGCCACTTCTTTATATCCGTTCTTTTGGAGTCCTGGCGGCACCTGCCGACGAATTCCATCAGAGGCTGCGCGGATTCTCCGTTATTGGTCCAGTGAAGAATCGTGTCGCCACCCTTTCCTGGCCTGTGTTTTCTATCCTGATTCATGTTATATCTTAACGTAGCGGGAGTTTCAGTATTTTATATTGAATTTATAAGTTGCAGGAGTTTCTCAATAATGAGTGCCCGAACCGGCATTCGAGACAACGGTCGCGGTCGCAATATTCCTTCCGCAGCTGCAGGAGCGCCTGCGAGTCAGCGGCCGATTTTGCTTCAATACCGGCTTTCAGCCATTGTGTCATGATGGAATTCTTCTCGGGCGGCGCATTGTCCCAGATATCGGAGGCTCGTTCGGCAATGTCGATGTTACCGAGTGAGGCGGCATGGGCATATATAAGTGGAGCGGCGAAATTTATAAGGAGAAGTCTAACGCTTGACTCCGAAAGACAGGAGGAGAGTCTCGCAGCCTCCACATCAAAATCTGAATGCGTGGCCCAATAGCCTTGGAGAGGCCAGTGGAAAATAGCCGCTATTTCCTGCGGCTCGCCGCTGCGCTCCATTATGTCGGAGAAAAGCGCGAAGCCTCCGGTCACGGCAGCGGCAAGGGTCGCGATGCGGCGGTGCGGGAAATTCCATGGCCTTGTGCGGGCATATTTCCATACATCGCGGCGCATGGGACGCAAACCGTACTTCCGCGCAAGGAAATAATATTCGCGGCAGAGCAACTGGTAATATTCATCGAAAATATGCAAGGAGGCGTCAAGCATACCGGCCTGTCCGAAAAGCAGAGCCTCCAGTTGCACGGGATCGTCACAATGACGGGCAAGAAACTTAAGCGGAATCGAACGGGCGAGCATCTCGAAAGGATCTCCGTTCAGGCCGAATCCGAGCGAACGGGCCAACGTGATGAAGCAGGTGGTTTCCCAGTCACGACCGCATGCCTCATAAATCCTGAGAATCCTTTCACTCTTCATCTGCATCCGTTCCACCGAAAGCGTCGACATCCAGTCTGCCACGGTCAAGGGAGAGAGTCCGGCAATGTCGTTCATGCATGCCACCTGCGATATCTTATCGGACAGTTTCAGATACATTCTGAAGAAAGGCTCGGGGAACGACGCTATCAGCTGGGGGACCATGGTGCCGTCGGCCCGAAATATGCGGCAGTCGCTCACCGACACCAGATGAAGAATCACATTGTCGTATGCAAGATCCGCATCATGACCATGCCGCTGCCAGTCGGAGGCGCGCACATGAATCTCGACATTGCCTATCCATTCCTGGCCTCCGATGCGAAGTCTGGCTCCTGAAAAATCAGGTCCGGCATCACTGTTCAGCACTCCGGGAGACAAAATCACGACATCCTCTCCGTCAACCGTGCGCAACTCGCGGCCGAGCATCCTGAACTTCCATAAATATTGATAGAGCATCTCCATTGCGGCGTTCTCGCTTTCGAATCTTTAAAATTACTATTTTTCGCAGATTCTGCCAAACATCAGGTAAGAAATAATCGCAAACTATTAAAAAATGTTAAACTTTGTAATTGCAAGGTTCAAAAATTTGGATCATATACTCCTTTTTTCGTATTTTTGCAATGTGTTTTTCATAGTATTAAATTAAGATTAAGGTTTCGGTCTATTTCTTTGGGAAAAGAGATAGACTTTTTTTATACACTTTAACCGCATAAATATCCTGATAATTTCCTGATTTTCGAATAATGGCATGCCGGTTGCCTACTCTTCGAGGTCCGAAGAGTATAGCGGATACTTGTCGCAGCACATTATCGGTATTACATTGAAATCCATCCAACTCCTATGAAAGCATGAACCTTTGCCGTGAAAATACCGAACCATTGTGCGCCCGGAGGTGTTGTTATTTAAGAGTGCCGGAAATACCCCGTATGCGGGCACAAGGCACAGAACAACTATGGGATAATTATCCCGGAAATTATTAACAACCAATACTATGGCAAACAAAAAAAGTCTGGTCGGAACAAAGACCGAAACCAATCTTGCGAACTCATACGTCGCAGAATCGTGCGCATATTCACGCTACACATATTTTGCGAACACGGCACAGAAGGAAAAATACTTCCATTACGCCAACATCTTCAACGAGACTGCGGACAACGAGCTCCGCCACGCCAAAGTCTACCTTAAGCTTCTGACCGACGGAGGAGTGAACACATCGTCGCTCACCATTGACCCGGGCATACTCTCTCCCACAGTCGACACGCTCGCCATCGCCTCACACGAGGAGGAAGTGGAAGGTGTGGAGATGTACACGGAAGCTGCAAAAGTTGCGGATGAAGAAGGTTTTGCGGATATCGCTGATGTTTTCCGCGCCATCGCCAGCATCGAGATGCATCACAAAGAGCGCTTTGACAAGATGCGCCAGAGGATCCTCGACGGCACGGTATGGAAGAGCGAGAAACCTGTGAAGTGGCAGTGTCTCGTATGCGGCTATATCCATGAAGGCACCGAGCCCCCGAAAGAATGTCCGGCATGCGCGCACCCCTACCAGCACTTCATGCGTGCCGAAGACAACGTATAAAAAGAAAGACCTCGGAGAAGGATGGATATCTCATTACCGACAGATCAGATTATATTCAGATCAGGTCATCAACGGGAGGGCGGTCATTCCGCCCTCTTTTTTTGTGCGGTCCGGTGAGATTTTTATAATTTTGTATTTTCATAACTTCGCACAAATGGCATCAGAAAAGATAACAGGGATAGTCACCGATATGATACGGCACAACGACCGCCACAATGTAGTGACTCTTTTCACCCGGAGCCGGGGGAGGATGTCTTTCCTCTCTCCGGCAGGCACAGGACGTACCACAGCCATGCGCAGAGCGGGACTGCAATTGCTGTCGCTGGTTGAGGCCGAAGTCAATGTGAGGGGAGACCGCGACCTGCAGCTGCTGGGAAGATTCTCCTCGCCGCACGTATGGTCGGACATCTACTTCAATCCGGTAAAAAGCGCCGTGGCAATGTTTCTGGCCGAGTTCATCAACAATTATTGCCGTCATTCCGGTCCTGACCCGCAAACATGGGACTTTATTGCCCGTTCCATACATATCCTTGACCGGTCTCGTCGAGGAACAGCGAATTTTCACTTGGCCTTTCTCATATCGTTTCTCCATACAGCCGGGATTTTTCCAGATCTGGAGAAAGCCTCCGGCAAGTCATGGCTCGACATGCAGGCCGGATCGGCGACGCTGCTCCCTCCGCCACACCGCGACGTGATTGAACCTGGAGACATGCCGGCTCTTATGCTCCTCTCGCGGATGAATCTCGCCAACTACAGCCGCTTCCGGTTTTCGGCAGGCCAACGCCGCAAGACGCTCGACTCTCTGCTCAGATATTACGCCATCCATTTTCCGGGACTGACAGCACTTAAATCGCCCATTATTCTTGCAGAAGTGTTCGAATAATGGCTTTCCAGCTTCTTTTACCATACAAACAAAACAATTTGCCACAAAATTTCTCAAAAAAATATTTTTTGTTAGAGAAATTTTATATAACTTTGTGATGTGTTTTTCATGGTATTAGATTTAAGGTTAGGGGATTAATTGTCGGGAGACAATTAATCTTTTGTCTTTTAGATAAATAGACCGATATTTCCATATAATTTGTTTGGAAATACCGGCCTTTTTTAGTAGTTTTGCATTATAGGGAATATTATGACCTTCCCGTTTTTTTGAAAAAAAATGAAAGCAAAGAACAGCGGCAAGGCAGCATGGCCAGTAAGAGTATGGCGATTCTATGTAGAGGGATTCAAAAGCATGACCATAGGCAAGTCTCTGTGGGTCATAATTCTGTTGAAGCTTGCGATACTCTTTCTTGTGTTCAGGCTCTTCTTCTTTCCCGACGTGCTTGGCAGCACATATAACAGCGACGAGGAGAGAGCGCAAGCGGTGCGCTCGGCCCTGACCGAACGCACCGCGGAATAGTCTGTCAAATCCCTTTGGGAAATAAGAGGACAAATCTGGAGCTTACCGCAGGATAAGCATTGCATCGCCGTATGCTCCGAAATTGTATTTCTGTTTTATGGCCACATCGTATGCATGCATCACCACATCATATCCGCCGAATGCAGTGACCATCATCAGCATGGTGCTGTAAGGGAGGTGAAAATTGGAAATCAAAGAATTGCAGACGGTGAAATCATAGGGAGGGAAAATAAACTTGTTGGTCCATCCCTCGAATGTCATCAGATGTCCGTTCATGCACACGGCTGTGGCAAGAGCGCGGAGCACCGAGGTTCCCACTGCGCACACCCGCGACCCGCGGTCCTTGGCGGCATTGACAATCTCCACAAGAGTCTCGTCCACCTTCATTTCCTCGCTGTCCATGCGATGCTTTGTAAGATCCTCCACGTCTATCTCCTTGAAATTGCCACGCCCGGAGTGCAGGGTGAGAAACCCGCGGTCCACCCCCTTTATTTCCAGACGCTTCATCAACTCACGACTGAAATGCATTCCGGCGGCGGGAGCCATCACCGCCCCCTCGTTGCGCGCATAAATACACTGGTAGCGCTCCATGTCGAGCTGCTCTGATTTGCGTCGTATATACTCGGGAATAGGCATCTCTCCCATGGAATAGAGAGTCTGCTTGAACTCATCATGCGGACCGTCGTACAGAAAACGCAGCGTACGGCCGCGCGACGTGGTGTTGTCGATCACCTCGGCCACCAGCGAGTCATCCTCTCCGAAATATAGTTTATTGCCGATTCTTATCTTTCTTGCGGGTTCCACCAGCACATCCCATAACTTGTGCTCGGCATTGAGTTCGCGGAGCAAGAACACCTCTATGCAGGCTCCGGTCTTCTCCTTGTTGCCGTAAAGCCGGGCCGGGAAAACCTTGGTGTCGTTGAACACCATCACATCACCCTCATCAAAGAGGTTTATTATTTCCTTGAATATATGATGGCTGATTTCACCGGTTTTGGCATCAACCACCATCAGACGGCTTTCGTCTCTGTTTTCCGAAGGATAAAGAGCTATGCGTTCCTCCGGGAGTTTGAATTTGAATTGAGACAGTTTCATAATTATTGTATTCTGTCGCCGCACACGTGCGGCAGATTTTCACTCCTGATATCCTTCCGGGAATTCCAGCGGACAGGATTCTATCATTTCTATAGCCTTGTCGAGAGAGAGACATTCTTCGACGGGAATGTCGCCGACCCGGGTACGGCGCAAGGCGGTCAGATGCGCTCCCGAACCGAGAGCGACGCCGATGTCCCGCGCCAACGCCCTGATATACGTACCCTTGCTGCAAACCACCCTCAGAGTAAGCCTGTCTCCCTCAAGATGCAGCAACTCAATCCTGCTTATCTCGAGCGGCTTGGCCTTTATCTCTACCTCCTGTCCCTTCCGCGCGAACTTATAGGCGCGTTTGCCATCGACCTTCACCGCCGAAAACACCGGAGGCACCTGCATAACCCGACCGGTAAATGCGGGAAGCACTCCCCGCACCTGATCTTCATCGATATGCTCCCACGGATAGATGGCATCGATTTCGGTCTCCAGGTCGAAACTCGGCGTGGTGGCCCCAAGCCGAATCTCGGCTACGTATTCCTTGGTGCCGTTCTGCAGCTCGTCGATACGCTTGGTGGCGCGCCCGGTGCACACCACCAGCACTCCGGTGGCAAGCGGATCCAGGGTGCCGGCATGGCCTACCTTGAACTTCCTGACATTCAATCGCCTCTGCAGTGCTCCACGGAGACGTTTCACCGCATCGAACGATGTCCAGCCCAACGGCTTGTCGATTCCTATGATCTCTCCCGATATGAAATCCATTCCTTTTCTTGTCACATTATTGCCATAACATACAGATCACACCCATCAGCACGCAGTAAATCGCGAACCAGACGAGTTTTCCCTTCTTCACGAGATTCAGCATCCAGCTGCAGGCAGCGCATCCCACCACAAAGGCAGACACGAATCCTACCGCAAGAGCCAGCACACCGGTCTGCGTCTCCGCCGCATAAGCGGGCGAAAGCATATCCTTGAGATCAAGCAGCGATTCTCCGAGAATCGGTATGATGACCATAAGGAACGAGAAGGAAGCCACCTTGTCGCGACGGTCGCCAAGAAGGATACCGGTGGCAATCGTCGAGCCGGAGCGGCTAAGGCCCGGCAGCACGGCGACGGCCTGGGCACAGCCGATTATCAGCGCGTCCCACCATGTGATGTCGCGGCCACGCGAGGCTGGTTCGACGCGCATGGCGCCGTTGCGCGCGGCACGGAGGTCGCTTACATGAGCAAAGAAAAGAAGAGCGGCCGTAACGCAGAGGCATACGCCCACTATGAACAATCCGGAGCCGAATATACGTTCCACATAATCCTTGAAACAGAATCCCACTATAGCAACCGGAATACACGACACCAGAATCTTGCACACATAGTAGAAATCGGCGTCGCGACGGAATGTGAAGAAACTTCTGCAGAGCTTCGAGAACATGGGCCAGAGCACCACCAGAGTGGAGCATACCGTGGCCGCATGAACCACAACGTTGAACTGAAGATTCTGGTCATCCGGCAGATCCACTCCGAGAATCTGTTTGAATATCTCGAGATGACCGCTCGAACTTACCGGAAGATATTCCGTAAGTCCCTGAATTATACCCAGAACAAGAGCATCTAACCATTCCATAATTTACGCGGGATTGTTGTTTTCAGATTTCTCGTCGACAGAGTGGTCCGTCTCCCGGCCGGTCCTGTCACGCTCGCCACGTGGAGTCCATATAATGGCAAACGCCATCAGCAGAAAGCCGAGGAATGTGATTGTCGGCCCCACAACGATACGGCGCGTGCTGAATATCTCGGGATTGAATACGTTGGGATCGTCGGACCCGCCACCACTCATGAGTATAAAACCGAGTACTATCATGAAGAGACACCCCGCCATCATCATGAAATTGGTTTTGGAGAAAGGACGGTCTCTCCGGGACACTTTTTTTATGTCATTGTTTGAAAAATCGAAAAATCCTGACATTGAATTTGTCTAAATTAATTTACGTTAATTAAAAATTCACGGATCACACAGGCATTGTCGCCCTGGCAAGGCAATCATCAAGTCATCTGAAAAGCTCGTCGTAATCTTTCTTAAGATATCTGCTGGAGGCTATCATGGCAGCAAGTGCGCAGAGCAGCATTCCGAGAAGCAGGAGTCCTCCAGCCACGAATGAAAGTTCAGGCCACGAGATAAACGAGGCGATATCGAACACATTTCCACTGCGGGCCGCCCAGAGCGACAGGGCGAGTATTCCGGCTGCAAGCGCCCCCGAGACAAGTCCGCAAAGCATGTTGTTCATCACTATCGGGCGCCGGATAAATCCGTCGGTGGCGCCGACGAGCTGCATCGTATGGATCGAAAACCGCCGGGAATAGATGGTGAGATGCACGGTGTTGTTTATAAGCACGAACGAAATCACCAGCATGATCACCGCCACGGCGCCCAGAATGAACGTCAGCGACGATATGTTGCGGTTCATGGCCTCCACCATGGAGGCATCGGGAGCCGCCACCGAGGCCACGCCGGGTACCGCCTCGAGACTCTTCCTGATTTTAGCTATCTCGCCGACAGACGCATATTCGGCCCTGACATAGAAGTTCACCTCGGGACTCAGCGGATTGACACCGAAAAGTTCCTCGAGATTCTCGCCAGTATCCTCGGTCCAGTTGCGCAACGCCTGATCCTTGCTCACAAATGTCACCGAACCGCAATATGGTTGCCTGGCGATGCGGCCGGCGAGTTCTTTGGCCATCGTATCGGGAATACTGTCGGCCATCACCACCGACAACTCTATCCGCTCGCGCAGACGGCGTGTCTCCGTGTCGGCACTCAGCCATATAAGCGCTATGATCCCCACCAGCAACAGCACCAGCGTGACGCTGACTATCGTGGTGAGATGCGCGGCCCAATAAGAGATTTTTACCTCCTTGTTCTCTTTCATATTGTTTCAGCGCAACTCGTGCGCTTAGGGATGCAACGTTAAATTTCAGCGCAACTCGTACGCTTTCCGAATGCAAAGTTAATACATCAAAGGGGGCATTGTCAAGTATTATCCTCTTTTTTTTCGCATTTTGCACCTATTATAAAGGGAATTCTTATTAATTTTGTAACATTTTGCGCAACACCGCGACATGGAAAAAAAGACAAGACATCTAAAAGCGGCGTTCCACACGCTGGGATGCAAGCTGAATTTTTCGGAAACCTCCACCATCGGCAAACTGCTGTCGGAGCGAGGAGTGGAGCGTGCCGCCGAAGGCGAGCGTCCGGATCTTATAGTGGTGAACACCTGTTCGGTCACAGAGATGGCCGACAAGAAAGGTCGGCAGCTTCTGCGCCGGCTGGCGCGTGAATGGCCCCGGGCGACAATCGTGGCCACCGGCTGTTACGCACAGCTTAAGCCGGAGGAGGTGGCGGCAATCGAGGGTGTCGACATGGTGCTCGGAAGCAACGAGAAGCTGCTGATCACACGCTATATCGACCGATGGCTCGCTGAACGCTGCCAACTTGTGGAGGTCACACCCTTCCGTGAGATAAAGGAATTCCGTCCATCATGCGAGCGGGGCGACCGCACACGCTATTTCCTCAAGGTGCAGGATGGCTGCGACTATTTCTGCACCTACTGCACCATCCCTTACGCCCGCGGGCGCTCCCGTTCCGGCAAAATCGCCGACATCACCGCCATCGCAGCCGAGGCCGCATCAGAAGGAGCGAAGGAGATTGTCATCACCGGAGTAAACATAGGGGACTTCGGGCGCGACTCGGGCGAAAGACTGATTGACCTGCTGAAAGCTCTCGACACGGTGGAAGGAGTGGAACGCTATCGCATCTCATCGATCGAGCCCAATCTGCTTTCGGAGGAAATGATCCGATGGATTGCTGAAGAATCGCGTAAATTCATGCCGCATTTCCACATCCCGCTACAGTCAGGCTCCGATGCAGTGCTACGCCTGATGAACCGCCGGTACGACACAGCCCTGTTCGCATCGCGCATAGACATGATCCGCCGGCTTATTCCTGACGCTTTCATCGGAGTCGACGTAATAGCCGGGGCACGCGGTGAGACCGACGAGGAATGGGAACGGTCATACAGTTTTATCAGGTCGCTGCCGGTGACGCGTCTACATGTGTTTCCATATTCCGAGCGCCCCGGCACCAAAGCCCTCGCCATAGGACACAATGTGGATCCACGTGAGAGGCATCTGCGCGCGGGGAGACTCTCGGCACTCTCCGACAAGAAGCATGCCGCGTTCGTAAACGGCCATATCGGAGAAGCAGCCCGTGTGCTCTGGGAACATCCCGGACGTCCCGGCGCTCCGATGCACGGCTTTACCGAGAACTACATCAAAATCGAGGCGCCCTTCGACCCGGAATACATCAACCGTGTCTCCGGAATCACAATAACCCCGGAGAACCTCTCCAAAGAACAATAGATGAAGAAACTTGGCGTAATAATCCTAAATTGGAACGGCATCCGGCTGCTGAAGGAATTTCTGCCGGCGGCTTCCGCGCACACCGTAAGCGACGAGGCCGACCTGATAGTGGCCGATAACGGCTCGACCGACGGATCGGTGGCCTGGATCCATGCGAACCATCCGGAGGTAAAGGTGCTGGAGTTAGGCGAGAATTTCGGATTTGCCGAAGGATACAACCGCGCGGTGGCCGCTCTTGATTATCCTTATGTGGTGCTGCTCAATTCCGACGTCGAGGTGACCCGGGGCTGGTGGCGCCCGATGCTCGGCCTTCTGGAAAACAATCGGGAAGTCGGAGCCGTGCAGCCCAAGATACTCAGCTACCGCGACCGGAGCTCGTTCGAGTATGCAGGTGCGGCCGGAGGATATATCGACGCACTCGGGTATCCATGGTGCCGCGGCCGTCTTTTCGACAGACTGGAGCGGGATGAAGGCCAATACGACGGAGCCCCCCTCGAGGTGGCCTGGGCCTCAGGAGCCTGCATGGCCATGCCCTCAGCCCTCTACCGCAGACTGGGAGGACTCGACGCCAGCTTCTTCGCCCACATGGAGGAGATAGACTTATGTGTGAGGATACGGCGCGCCGGACTGAAGGTGGTGGCCATCAGCGATTCATCCGTTTATCATGTGGGCGGAGCCTCTCTCAATCAGGGGAATCCGGAAAAGACGCACCTTAACTTTCGGAACAATCTCCTGCTGCTCCACAAGAATCTTCCGCGACAAAAAGGCAGACGCATCCTTTTATTCCGCAGACTTGCGGACACACTGGCTTTCGGATTGTTCTTATTGAAGGGCGACATGCCGAACGCCCGGGCCATACTACGCGCCCATTCCGATTTCCGGAAGATGAAGAAATCTTACAGTGAACTGCCCGCCGACGACATATTTCCCAGACTCCCCGGCACGGACCGTTACGCAGTGGCGTCAAGATACCTCCTCGGAAAAAATAAACTGAAACCGAAAAAAGATATATATTTATGACAGAACCAAGACCGCTCATTCTGGTGAGCAACGACGACAGCTATCAGGCATCCGGACTCCACGTGTTGATAGACAGACTGCTGCCATACGGAGATGTGGTGGCGGTATGCCCCGACGCTCCCCGCAGCGGGCAGTCGATGGCAATCACTGTAAACGGACCGATTCACGTCACGCGCCTCGATGACTATCACGGAGCAAAGCTCTATAAGGCGGGAGGCACGCCGGTGGACTGCGTCAAACTGTCGATGCACCATATACTGGACCGGATGCCCGACATGGTGGTGGCCGGAATCAACCACGGCTCTAACGCGTCAATCAACGTACTGTATTCCGGCACGATGGGAGCGGTGATGGAAGGATGCGCGTTCGGGATCCCGGCCGTTGGATTTTCGCTCACTGACCATGCCCCCGACGCTGATTTCACGCCATGCCTCCGCGCCATCGACACACTCGTGCCCATGATTCTTGAACGGGGACTTCCCCGGGGAATATGCCTGAATGTGAATGTGCCTGACATCGGAAGCGTCCCTGCCGACATGCGGCTTGCCGTACCATGCCGAGGACACTGGAATGACGAATACAAGGAATACACCGACCCGCACGGCAACAAATTTTACTGGCTGACCGGAAAATTCGAGAATGAAGAGCCGGAAAACGAGCTTACCGACGAATGGTGCCTGAGTCACGGCATCATCTCGGTCGTGCCTGTGGCCATAGACCGCTCCATACCCGTCGGCAACAGTCTCGAATGGCTGAAAGAAATATCGGCAAGATACACATCATTCTGACAGTCTTTGACACTTCTGAAAAGACCTTGCGGTCGTGTAACCCGCAAGTCGAGAAATCGATCTTTTAACCAAAGCGAGAAAGGAATAATGATAAAAAATGCCAGTTTTGGGCCGATTTGTTAAAATTTTTCTCGAAAATATTTGGTGAATTTGCAAAGATTTGCTAATTTTGCATTGTATTTGACAAGTGCGGCAAGGATAGCCGCGTTTCATAGGCAGACAGATAGAATAGGCTTCCGGATTGAGTTCCGGAAGAAATAAGGAAAATCGCATATATCGTTTCATTGACAATTTATTGTTGCATTAGTAAAGTTATGGATTAATAAATTAGAATTAGGACATGGTTAATCCTCGAAGGATTTCGGGGTGAGCCGGAAAGCCGATGCGTAGTGATACGCGTCGTTTTTTTATTTGTAGCCGTCCCCTTCCAAGTTAACTGCACCCCAAAAGTTTTGTGTTTAACTTTTGGGGTGCAGTTCAGATATCGGAGGCTGTTTTTTGCGTCACCCCCACAAAAGCCGTCATCTTGCCACCTTATGCGACGTACGCCTTCCGTCTCCCCACACCTTGGTCTCCACGTAGATTCCTGAGGACGGAGGATGCGGAAGCATGCGTCCGAACATGTCGAATACCAGCGTCACGACCGCTTCGTCTGCTTCCGGAACGTCCACGCCGCTGCCGTCACCCACGGGGCTTTTAACGCAGTTGACCACTTTTCCGGTGGACCCGTCGATCACCATGGCCACAACGCTGTAGTCAAGGCCGTCCTGGACAAGCGTCTCCCCCTTGAGGTTGCAGGCATCGTCAAGGCTGAGCGACACCGAGTGAGACATCTCCTGGTCCTGCCCGATACTTGAAGGCAGGCTTTCCGGCATGCCTTTCGGAAAAGGATAAAGGATGACGACATCGTTGAAGACCATCCCCTGAATAGGGTTGGGCGCATCCACGAGATGGTCGAAATCCGACGGCCACTTCCCAGTCTCACCCGAATAGTAGTTGCCCTGACGCCAGCCGCGCCCGTCGCCTGTGAGGCCGTCGGCCACCAGGATGTACGACATTCGGAAATCACAGTCCTCGAAGGCCTTAACAAACTTCAAGTCTGCCTTTGCGGCAATCACCCTCTTCACATCATCGGCCCACCGGCAGTCGAGGGCAATCTCGGCAGGCGTGAACTCGTCAGCCATACGTTCCCATATCTCATCGAAAGCAAAGACATTGTCCTTCATCCTGTCGCCGAAATACGGATCGGTCTCATAATGACGATCCAGCCAAGCCACTGGCTGCGCAGGGGCAGGGTTAGGGTATTCCTCGGGAGACATGATGCTCATGACGTCGGCGTGGTGGTAGGACACTCCTACGAAATCCAGACCCTTGAGAGCCGCCATCTTCTCCATGCCCACCGCGCCACGCGGGCAGTATCCGCAGTCGGTGCTGGTGTATTCCTCAAGCAGAGGTCTTTTCCGTGGCAAAGAGGACCATACGTGAAGCCGGGCGGCCGCGACACCCTCGGCGGTGTTGGCCTCTCCGTCGATTCCGGCCACCCCGACCTTCAGGTCGTAATCCCCGGTAGCATCCGGAGACGGCAACGATACCCTTACCGGCACCGAAGCCAGGTAGAGCGCTGGAAGTGTCTGCACAAGGGCAACCGGGATTCTGCCTCCGTCACCGCCTGCCGACCATTCCAGCTCGATCGAAGTAGCCCCGAGTGCGCCACAGTTGACGATTTCGGCATCGAAAACCATCTCATTACCGGCACCGGCGTTCACCTCCCCGGGAATCCGTATCTTCACGGCTCTCCCGTCAACCCTTCCGAGTTCCAGCCTGAACGGTACGGATACATCCTCTCCGGCTACACCCTCCGACCAGATGCCGTATGTCCGCGAAGAATGCACCCAGAGACCATGGCCTCCGGAATCTTTCCCCTTGGCCAACGCCACAGGTGACTTCTGGCGCTCTGTATCCCGCTTGCCGACGGTGAACGAATATCCTATATAGACCCCTCCGTCGCCTACGACATAGGGAGCGGGAAGAGAAACCGAAACTTCGCCGTCCGTCACCTCGATTGGAAGCGAAATCACGTCGGGAACGTTTGTCTTGTCGCTTCCGAGCTGAAGCCGCTCCGACATCCAGACGCTGAAGCCCGCTACATCGGCATCCTCCCCAGCGATGAAGCTTACCGAGCGCACCTCGAGTCCTTTGAAGTCAGCCCCCAGATGCACGGCCACATCGTATGTCTCCGACTTGCCGGTGCCCCACCATGACGACGGGCTGCCGGCGTTAGTGTAGGCGACGGTATCGGCCACAGCCCCGAACACGGACGCCGCAGCCATACATGCCGCAAAAACTGTCTTTCCTGAAATCATAGTCATTTCCTTATTGATTTAATTGAATAAGATGAAGAAAAAAACGACGCACTCCAAGAGATGACACAAAGGGCGTACCGTCATCATCCACAACGGCACGCCCTATCGTCATTCAGAAAGGCACTGAAGCCTGCCGACGCCGCGTCAACGGATTATCTTCTTGCTGGTCTTGACGTGTCCGTCAGTGTAGCGCGTCTGCTCTACCGCCACGCCCTTGAAGGCGTCCCCCACGCGGTTGCCGTTCAGGTCATATAGCACCACACTCTCCACCGTCAAGGCGTCATCACCCATGGAGCCGATACCGGAAGTCTCATCAGCCACCCTCTTCTCGCCAGTCTCAGGGTTGACATAGGCTATCTTGGACTTGAGGATCTTGCCGCTGATGTCGTCATCATAATAATACTGCACGCCTATCTCCTTAAAGCCGAGCTTGTAGAACATCACTGTGCGGTTGGCAATCGACCCTGCGCTTGAAATACCGTAATCATTGTCGAAGAGATTCGGCAGCTCGTCTGTCGGTTCGTCAATACCTTCGTAAGCCTCGGGATAGAGGGCATCCTCCTTATCGAATACATATTTTTCCGAATCGGTCCACAGTGAATAAGAGATTCGCTGTGGGTTGAGAGCGTTTCCTTCCGAATCCACTGCCCTAAGATTGAACGAGACGCTTCCCCATCCATATTCCTTTTCGACGCGCCATAAGTCTATCTCGACAGGAGGAAGGTCGGCTATGTGGTCGAGATACTTCATCCTCATCCCGGCGAACGATATCAGGTCGTCCCCAGGTATGCCGGCCGTCTTGCCGTAGCGTACCAAAGGTGCGAATTCGGACTCGAACAGCGGGGAAATCGTCTTTGCATCCTTGTCATAGGCGAACTCCATATCCTTGTCAGAAGATATATAGCTAAGAGTCCAGCTATCCTCATCCTCGACACCACTCATAAAGTAAGTGTAGTAAGATGTGCCGGAGTCCTTCATCAACCCTATATACTGACCGGAAGACATGATCATCCTGTCCCCATTTATAATGCCCTTCACGCACGCATGCGGGAATTCCGGCCAAAACCCGCTGAGGTAAAAATCATCGCCGTCCACATACACCTCGGCCTGATGGGCATAGTGGTCATTATTATAGAAAAAGCTCCACCTCTCCGTAGCGGCACCTTCGGGAATCTTCGCCACCTTGGCGTCCACCTTGGCGTAGACCGCCTCCTGTTCGCCGTAAAAATAATATTCTCCGTTCTGAGTCATACCGAGCATGATGTCCTGCTCCTTCTCCTGAATAATGGAGTCCCCTGAGAGGCGGTACCGGATTGAGGTCTTGTCGGTATCCGGCACCCAGTCAGTGGTGAAGCCTTCACCATCTTCGGAAGGTATCTGCACCTTCTTGAGCCTCTGTACATACCAATCGAATACTTCGCCACTTTCCGAGTTCGTAGACCTGTCTATGAGCTGTGGAGTCTCAACGGTGATCACGCCGTCCTCGAGCGTACCCTTGATCCAGGTGCCTGTAGGCATGTGCGTAAGCGGATCCTTGAACCATACGTCCTTGCCGTTGTCACCAAACACCACCTCCCTGTACACGCCGTCATGCGGCTCCGTCATCGGCGCCATCATCATATAGATATATGACGCCATCGATGTCCCATGGTATTTTTCCAACTTTCCTGCCGGCTGTTCTGTTACCGGTGTTTCTGCCGCTGCCGTAGCTCCGACAAGGAGCGCAAGGGCTGCCAAAGAGAATAGTCTTTTCATATCAGTCAGTTTTTATGGTTAACTTCGGAAATATCCGCCATGCGGTCAGCGTCCGGCCTATGGTGTACCCCCCACCCTGCCTTGCGGCGACTCCGGAAAACCGGCGCCTGTATTCGGAAGCCGCCTTGCGCCCGCCTCGGATGAATTTCCATTCACAAATTTATGACAGATGTCGGTTTTCTGCAAAAAAACACGGTCTACAATTGGTCTACTCGATTTATTTTCCTAATTTTGTGGAGCATACAAAACATCATTCCTTTATGCAATGAAACATATCCATGCCATATTCCTGTTCACCGCAATACTTGTTTTAGCGTTGGCCAGCTCTGTTCACGGCCCTATCCATCAGGCTTCGGAGGGATGAAATGGGAGCGCACAGGCACTTCCGCAGACTCGCTCACCATGCTTCTGGAAAGGCAGTTCTACGAAGTAAAAGACCTCGACACCATAATAGCCGGCATAAACCGGCTCCAGGCTTTCGCCCAGCTATGTGACGGCTCCCTGCGCCGGGCCCTGACGGCGAGATGTCATTTCTACTCCGCGCGCCTCCATGAACGCGAGATGCACACCAACTCCGCCGTCCTCCATATAGCCCAGGCCAGAAAGCTCTGCGATTCCGCTGAGTATCCCTACACGCTAAGGAGAATCGACATAATAGACAAAGAGCTGAGCAACGACAAAGGCGACAACGAACTGAGGAAGCATCTCGACAACCTCGAATACTTCAAATCCATAGACGATCTCCCGATGGAAGCCTCCGTATGCATACAGATAGGAAACACCGAAGTCATCTTGACTTTTTGAAATTGTTAATATGTTTAAGGAATATCACATGGAA
>ERZ777011.572-NODE-572-length-54873-cov-47.391605_pt1 | contig 54873 bp, 36 predicted proteins | sample MGYA00374964_ERZ777011 | MGnify/ENA primary metagenome ERZ777011 (study PRJEB29310, sample SAMD00008975) | mouse gut metagenome | study: EMG produced TPA metagenomics assembly of the Metagenome analysis of fecal microbiota from mouse which was promoted...
TCTACTTATCAGAAAGTTGGACTCACTGCTTTATGGTTTAGCGGACAGTAATATTATAAAATCAACATACCCACTACGAATAATTAAAAAATGCAAAAATATAAAATTTATTGCATTTTTTTATTATATTTGCAAAATCAGTCGCATAACTGTCTGTATACATATGTAGCTCTTACTCCATAAGCTAATTATACACATAACCATACATCACATGAAAAATCTATTTCTTATCTTGCTTGCTTTTGTTAGCGCAATCGTATTCAGTGGGTGCTCTCAGGATGCTCCATTGGATGAACAAACAACACCCCTTACAAAACAAAAGGAGAGCAGCTGTATTCGAACGACCGATGAGGCGGCAGTACTTGCCATACAAGCCTATAAAAACTTCTATGGCAAGGAACAAGCGTCTCGTGCTTCCATCTCTGCTGTGAATGTACAGTCTGTTGAGGCTTTAACATCTGAATTGCAGTCTCGCAGTATAGACATATCAGCACCTATAGACACCTGTTTGTATGTAGTAAACTATAGCAATGAAGCTGGATTTGCCATCATTGCGGCAGACAAACGCATACAACCTTTACTTGGCATATCAAACCGCGGCACATACAATAAAGCCTGCGCCCAAAATCACATTGACGGCCTCCAGATATTTTTAGATTTCGCAATGAATTATGTCTTGGACGAATTCAAAAATGACCAAACCAGTTCCATCCGGCTAATTACGAATGATGAATTTTATTGCGAATTCAAAGAAACAGGAAAAGAAGACAGCTCAATATATGATGAATTAGCACAGTACAAGGAAAGAGAAGACACAACATGGGTTATACATATCCGCAGGCAAATCAACAATGCCTGGAACCAAATTGGAGCAGAAGGCAGATTGTTTTCCAACCAAGTTGCTGGATGCGGGACGATTGCCATAGCCCAAACATTGCTGTATTACAAACGCCCAACGCTGCTTAGTAGCAGCAAATCCGAGCTGTCTCTTTTTTGCAACTGGGATTTACTGACCTCACATAACCGTTATAATGGCCTAAGCGATAATGCTTACATAAAATGTGGAAATGACGTTGAGTCAGAACATAATCAGGTCGCTACATTTTGTAGAATAATCGGCATAGAAGGGAATGCCAAAGATAGCACACAAGGAGCAACAAGTATGTCAAAAGACGACATATACAACACTATTAAGAAATTCCTTGGAAGTGATTTCTCCATTTCAGACTGGAAAGATTTTGATGGGCGTACAAAAATGTCACTCGGGCAACTATACATTGTTGTCGGCACAGACAGATCAAAGGACATTCCAGCCAGTCATGCGTGGATATGCGATGGGATTAAAGATTTCTATCTCAATCATTACATATATGTACAATCTGGGAATAACAATTGGAAAGTCACAACTACATCTACCGAATGTAAATATGTTCATTTTAATTGGGGATGGGGAGGCGACTCAGACGGATGGTATCTTTCAAACGTCTTTCGAACAAGCGATGGCAGTTTCAACTTTAACAGTAACGTAATCTCTATAAGTGTGAAAAAGAACTAACAAATTCAAAACTATGGCAAACAGTATGTTAACACTTGGGATGAATACACTTCCGGGAAAAGCATCCATCCCCGGCTACTGCGCGATGGCATTGTCATTGCTCCTTGGCTTGACAGCGTGCGGCGACGAAGAGACAGTCGGCGGAGTAGAATCAAAACGTATCCATCTCGATTCCGCGACCGAACAAATCATTGTGATAAACAACGGGGAGGCTAATGCCACAGGGTCAGTGGCTTTCTCAGCGGATGGAGACTGGAGCATCGAAGTCGACGGAGCGACACCATCAACCGACACCGGCTGGCTTGAGGTAATACCCCGCTCAGGAGGCAAGGGCCACCACGTCATCACCTACAACGCCAAAGAACCGGGCGGCAACGCCTCCCGAAGCTGCGTCGTAAAGATAATGACCGACTACGACAACCAGCAGTTCGCGATATGTTATGGCGGGGAGACTCATTCAACCGACAAATTCGGCATCGGAGGAGCGATCTCTGAATTTTCCTCACCCGACAAGATAATCACATCGGTAGAGACGGAATTCCACAACGGTAATTCGGCAAACACCACTCAAAAAATTGTCTTCAACTATTCACCGTCCGGAAAGGTTGAATCATTCACTGTGACAGACCTCCAAGGATCACAGGCAACGGAATCCGTCGGGAAAGTATATTACAGCGACCGGACTGTGGCTTATGAAATCTTCCGTGACGGGAGTCTGGCCGAACACCATTCGGCTTTGCTATCCGAGGGGAAGGCTCTTGTCAGCTACCAGGCAACCAACACCGTGGACGGACTCGAACGACTCGGGCGCAAATACTATTATTCCGCCGATGATTGCCTGATGTCACTGGCAGCGGAGTCATACCGTTACCTTGCCACTCTTACCAAAATCTCCGATGCCCTGACATTCAAGTGGGATGCCATTCCGGGAGGTTTCAACCGTCTTGGCCTAAACGAAAACGCGTCATTCGACATATTCGGGGAGGAGGAGAATGACGCAAATCTCGACCTGACCTGGCTGTGTCTGACAGATTCCCCGCTTGAAGTAGGCAACAACCAGGTAGACCTGCGCATACTGGGCTGGCTGAATTGCCTTGGGCGACGCTCTTCACGCCTGCCGTCGGACGGAGAAGGCTTCACATACGAATACCAAGATAATATCCTGGATATGGCAGGACGGACAACCGGACTTACAATCAGAAAGTACCACGGTTCTACCCTAATTAAAACAGTTAAAGTAAATTATAGATAAAAGCCATCTTTGACGGAACCGCGACCAGCCAAGACCGGCATATACCAACCCTTCATTAATCGCTTCGTGATGTCAGCTCCAGACAGCAGCCATGTCAGACATCGCGAAGCGATTATTTCTCAACGCTCCGGTCATAGCCATAACTCTTTTACCTTCTCAACTTCCATAAGGGTGGCCACTTTGTATGATAATGGCGTAGTGATTGAAAAGACCGTTACAAAAACAGCCAATTATTTGGGTAACTTGCAGAAAAAACGTATCTTTGCGCATTATTTAGCGGCCAAAAAGCCATCTCGACGCTGCGGAGCCATGCCGGAGCGGGGCTTCACAGGCCGTTTCGGCTGCGATTAGCAAGCCTTTTCCTCATTTTTTGCAAAGAAAAAATAATAACATAAACCATTTAATTCTAAATGTCAGCACTCGAACAAATTCGACAGAGGCCCATACTCATCATCTCCATCCTTGGAATCGCGCTTCTGTTGTTCATCCTCACGGCGGTCGACCGCCCCGGAGAACTCTTCTCCGACAACCACACCGTCGCTGAAGTAGGCGGAAAGAAAATCGACTATATGGAATTCCAGCGCCGCGTCGAGCAGCAGTCGGAACAGATGCGTAACCAGGGCTACACCAACATCGACAACGCCCGCATCCAGACAACGGTACTGCAGCAGATGATCAACGAGGCCCTTCTCACCCAGGAATTCGAGGATCTTGGTCTGGTGGTGACCGACAACGAACTCTCCAAAGCGATGATCGGCGAAACTCCACACCCGATGGTTTCCCGTATGGTCCAGCAGTGGGGATTCCCTTCGGTCCAGGTTCTTTATGACTACGCATACAATCCCCAGAAATATGGTCTGGATCCCGCACAGTCGCAGCAGCTCCAGCAGGCTTGGCAGTCGCTTGAGCAGGATACCGAGAAGATGCTCCTGAGCCAGAAGTTCAGCAGCCTCTTCACCGGCGCACTCCCCGCCAACAAGCTCGACGCCAAGGCTTACTACGACGACAACGCCACCACCTCGACCATCGCGTATGTCCGCAAAGACTACTCCACACTGGCCGACGATGACTTCAAGCCCACCGACGCAGACATCGAAGCCATCTACAACGAGGAGAAAAACCGCTTCCGCATCGATGAGAACCAGTTCGTGATTGACTATATCACCGTCGATATCGTTCCCTCCAAGGCTGACCTCGACCTGGCCGCCGCCGACGTGAACAAGGCTCTCGCCGAGCTCAAGACCACCGAAGGCACCGAAGCCCTCGCCGGCAACTCGAAGTTCTATGTCAACCGCGTAAGCTCTCCCAAGAGCAAGCTCGCTCCCGCGCTGAGCCGCGCCCTCGACAAGCTCACCGCCGACACCGTGGCCCAGGTTTCCTTCTTCGACAACAAGTACACCCTGGCCAAGCTCCTCTCCGTGACCGAGGACACCGACTCCGTGCTGCTTGACATGGCTGTCTTCGCAGAAGGCGCAGCCGCCGATTCAGTGCTCAACAGCCTCAACACCGGTGCCAAACCCGCCGACCTCGGCGAGAAGCTCATCGCCCAGAGCCAGGACAGCGTATGGGTTTCGCTCGTAGATCCCCAGCTCGCGCTTGTCAAGGATGACATCGCCAACGCCCAGACCGGCACATACTTCATGTCGAAGAACAATCCCGGTGTGGCAATGAAGGTTCGTAGCCGCAAGGCTCCCGTGGCTGTCTACGAAATCGCAGAAATCACCTATGACGTGATTCCCTCTTCCGCCACCGTCAACAAGCTCAACAGCGACTTCCGCAAATTCCTCGAGACCAACAACACCCCCGAGAAATTCGCCGCTGAGGCTCCCAAAGCCGGTTACAACGTGATGGAAGGTCTCGTCACCCCCTCCACCCTCTCGGTCAACAACCTCCCCGAGAGCCGCAATGCCGCCAAATGGACAATCGACAACAAGAAGGGTAATGTTTCCGGAATCTTCACCGACGACTCTGACAGCCGCCTGATGGCCGTAGCCATCAAGGAGGTGTTCAAGGGTGACTACATCCCCTCCTCATACAGCCGTGTGCGCACCTATCTTGAAGACAAGGCCCGCAACCGCATGAAGGGCGAGAAGCTCGTGGCCGATTTCAAGGGCAAGGCTTCCAATGTTGCCGGTTTCGCTTCACTGATGAAAGCCTCCGTTGACACCACCCAGGTAACCTTCGGCCAGCCAATGGTACGCAATTTTCCCCCCTACGAGTCAGCCCTCAACGCCAATGTGGCCGTTGCCAAGAAAGGCCAGTTCGTAGGCCCGGTTGCCCTCAACAACTCCGTTGTGGTCTTCGAGGTGGTGAATGTCAACAACCAGGGTCGTCCGTTCGACTTCCAGAACGACGCCATGGTCTTCAACCAGCGTGAAGGCGCAACAGCCCTCCAGAACTCCATGTCGGGCATCCTTCTTGGCAACAAGAAGGTCAAGAACCGCATCCAGAAGTTCTATTCTGATCGCCAGTAACAATACCAGCTCATAACAACATCAGCAGCCCTGCCGGTTTCCCGGCAGGGCTGCTTTCATCTTTGGCGTATTGTCGTGTGATTGCAAACAATCCGGAACGGAGAGCCGTTTATCTGTTGACATTATCCTGACTGCTGATTTCGGTGGAGGCATCTTACCCGAATCCGGTCACAAATGACTGACAGAATCCATATGACCGATATTTCCAGAACGAAACCGTCTCATCCCATCACAGCGCTCGGCTTGCTTGTCACCCTTGGAATCGTCTTCGGCGACATAGGGACATCACCGTTATATGTGATGAAGACCATCTGCCATGCCAATCCGGCATTCGACGCCGACTACATACTTGGCGCGGTATCCCTCGTGTTCTGGACTCTGACCCTGCAGACCACTGTGAAATATGTCCTCATCGCCCTAAGGGCCGATAATCGTGGAGAGGGGGGAATTCTCGCGCTCTACTCACTGGTGAAATCCAAGGGGAAGGGATGGCTCTACCTGTTGGCCGCACTCGGAGCCGCCACTCTGATTGCCGACGGGGTGATAACACCGGCCATCACCGTCACCACCTCTGTCGAAGGCCTGTCAGCCATAATGCCAGACCCTCCGGTGATTCCGGTCACGTTGCTGATAATCACACTGATTTTCGCCGCCCAACGGTTCGGCACATCTGCCATAGGACGTTGTTTCGGGCCGTTCATGCTCATATGGTTCCTGATGCTCGGGATGCTTGGAGCCTGCAATATCGGGCTTTCACCCTCCATCCTTAAAGCGTTCAATCCCTGGTATGCCGTAAAGATACTTGTCGACTACCCGGGATGGTTCCTTGTGCTTGGAGCCGTGTTTCTCTGCACCACGGGAGCCGAAGCCCTGTATTCCGACCTGGGACATTGCGGTCGATGGAACATCTCGCTGAGCTGGCTGTTTGTCAAGGCGATGCTGGTGCTAAACTATCTCGGGCAAGGCGCATGGATTATCGCCCATCCCTCAGAAGCCGCGGCGGGGAACATCAATCCATTCTACGCCATAATGCCGGGATGGTTTCTGGTAATAGGCATCGTCATGTCAGCCGGGGCCTCCATCATCGCCTCACAGGCACTAATCAGCGGCTCATTCACCATCTTCTCCGAGGCCATGAACCTCAACTTCTGGCCCCGTCTCAAAATCAAATATCCCACGACCGTCAAGGGTCAGCTCTACATCCCGTCGGTCAACCTCTTCCTCTACGCGGGCTGCATGCTGACGGTGTTGATATTCGGCTCATCAGCCCATATGGAGGGGGCATACGGCCTTGCCATAACAATCACCATGCTTATGACCACCATGCTGCTTGCCTTCTGGATGAAGCAGAGGAAGACCCCGACATGGCTTGTATGGACATTCTTCGCCGTCTTCGCCGGAATCGAGGGGATATTCCTATGTGCCAACCTCTTCAAATTTATCCACGGCGGCTGGTATACGCTGCTCATATCACTGGCATTGGTGGCTGTCATCTACATATGGTTCAACGCCAGCAAAATCAGGCACCGCTATTTCCAGTATGCCGACATCCGCAAGAGTCTCAGCCTGATCGCGGGGATAAGCCAAGACAAGGAGATACCGAAATCGGCCTCAAATATGGTCTACCTCAGTGAGTCATCAGACCCGTGGCTCATCGAGACCAAAATCCTTTATTCCATCATCAACAAACAGCCCAAAAGGGCCGACCATTACTGGCTTGTCAGGGTGGAATACACCGACGAGCCATCCACACTGGAATACACCGTAGACCAGCTGATTCCCGGCTGTCTTTTCTCCATAGGACTGAGACTCGGCTTCCGTGTCGACCCTAAAATAAATGTGTATCTCCGGCAGGTAATCAACGACCTCGTCAAGGAGGGGAGCGTGGATCTCAAATCGACCTACCCCTCTCTCCGTGAGGCAGGCATTCCAGGCGATTTCCATTTCACTATCATCCACCGAGTGTTTTCCCCGTCGAGCAATTGCAGCGCGTACGAACAGCTCGTGATGTCGTTTTACGAGCGGTTGAGGCGTTTCGGCATATCGGCTGACGCGGCACTGGGGCTTGACACCTCATCAATCACCATCGAGCAAGTGCCTCTCATCCTGAACTCCGGTGCTCCTCCCCGCGCCATACGTCGCGTCAGATGATGCCCTGACATTAATAAAAATAAAGGATAATTAAGTACGCTTTTAACATTTGCTTATTCGATAGATGCTTGAAAATCAAGAATAAATCCGTAATTTTGCAAACAAATTCAATAGGCAACAAAAACCTCCTTTTGGCACCATTCACAACAACCAAATTCCAACCAAAATCGAAAAGCCAAATAGGTTTCGTCTCCAACCTCTAATCTTCAACAATTTTCCAATGGTAATTAAATCTTCCTGTCTCAGGAAGCTGATTCCCATCTTACTTCTGCCGGCTGCATCAATCCTTCCGGTCAACGCCGAAGGGACAGCAGCCACCGACAGCACGGATGAAGTATCGGTTTCCGCAGATTACTACCAGAGTTTCTCTTTCGAGTGGACAGACTCCGAAGGCAAATCCCATATGTCAGACCTCACCGAACCTGCCACTGAGTTCAACCATATCGTAGCCTTGATAAAGGAGGTCTATCTCAATCCCGCCATCCCCGGCTACACCCACGACATCTGCGCCGAAATGCTCGGTGACCAAGAGCGTATCGACATTGCCGAAGTGCCTTACCTCTGGGGCACGTTCGGAAAACAGCGACAACAACGCCGAACACAACTTCGAGACCGACCATAGGGCGACACCCGACAACCCCGTCACAGTGGAACATATCGTGCGTCTGTATGCTTCTGTTCCCGAGGACCTGCTAATTGCCACAGATGATGTGAAGTCCGGATATGTCCTGAACGAGACCACCGGCACGACCCGGGTAGACAATACCGGCATCATTTCCGGCATAGAGGGAGTTGAAGGGGACGCAACGGCTTCATCCGCGCAAACACGCTATTTCGACCTCCAGGGTCGTGAAATATCCCCGTCAAAGCTTTCGCCGGGCATATATATGCCGAACCAAAGACGGTAACACTGAGAAGATAGTCATTCAATGATATTCCCCTGACAAGCAGGGATAACCGATAAACAAAGCCGGGAATCGGCTGTGGGCGAGGGAGAACCCTCGCAAACAGCGATTCCCGGCTGATTTATTTCCCCTTGTCAGGGATGAATGCGTCTGTGGCGCGCTTATTCCTCGTACTTCTTCACGATTACGGTGGCGTTGTGGCCGCCGAAACCGAAGGAGTTGGAAAGAGCGGCTCTCACAGGACGCTTCTGAGCCTTGTTGAAGGTGAAGTTGAGGGTGTAATCGATTTCCTCATCCTCATCCCCCTCTTCGTGGTTGATGGTGGGGGGAACGATGTCGTTCTGGCAGGCCAGCACGCTGAACATCGCTTCCATAGCGCCGGTGGCACCCAGCAGGTGACCGGTCATCGACTTGGTTGAAGAGATGTTGAGCTTGTGTGCGCTCTCGCCGAACACCTCGACGATAGCCTTCACCTCGGAGATGTCACCTACGGGGGTGGAGGTTCCGTGAACGTTGATGTAATCGATATCCTCGGGCTTCATGTTGGCATCCTCAAGGGCGTTCTGCATCGAAAGGATAGCACCGAGACCTTCGGGATGTGTGGCGGTCAGATGGTATGCGTCTGCCGACATGCCGCCTCCGGCAACCTCAGCGTAAATCTTGGCGCCACGAGCCTTGGCATGTTCGAGTTCCTCAAGGATGAGGACAACCGAACCCTCTCCGATTACGAATCCGTCGCGGCTCTTTGAGAAGGGACGGGATGCGGTCTCGGGGGAGTCATTACGGGTGGAGAGGGCGTGCATGGAGTTGAAGCCACCCACACCCGCGGGATAAACGGCTGCCTCGGCACCACCGGTCACCATCACGTCTGCCTTTCCGAGACGGATGAGGTTGAACGCGTCGATGATGGCGTTGTTGGAGGATGCACATGCTGAAACCACACCGTAGTTGGGACCATGATAGCCGTAGTCCATCGAGATATGGCCTGACGCGATGTCGGCGATCATCTTGGGGATGAAGAAGGGGTTGTATTTCGGGCCCTTGTCGGCGTTCATCGCGTAATATCCGGCTTCCTCCTCGAATGTGTGGAGACCACCGATTCCGGCGGCGACGATAACGCCGACGCGGTTTTTGTTGAGGTTCTCGTCTTTCTCGATGCCGGAGTCTTCGACAGCCTGACGGGCAGCCACGAGGGCATACTGCGCGTAAAGGTCAAGCTGACGGAGCTTTTTGCGGTCGATATGGTCGGCGCCGTTGAACCCCTTGACCTCACAGGCAAACTGTGTCTTGAAGAGGGAAGCGTCGAAATGGGTAATTGGGCCGGCTCCGGACACACCGTTTATGGCGTTCTGCCATGAGGTCTCGACATCGTTTCCGATGGGAGTGAGGGCGCCCATGCCGGTTACTACTACTCTTTTAAGTTCCATTGTATCAATGTGGGTAAAAAACGCAATGCGCCCTGAGGCGCATTGTATTCGGTTATCGGAGCCAGAAACTCGCTTACTGCTTTGCTGCCTCGATGTACTTGATGGCGTCGCCCACGGTAGAGATGGTCTCTGCCTTGTCATCGGGGATGGTGATGCCGAATTCCTTTTCGAACTCCATGATGAGTTCAACAGTGTCGAGGCTGTCTGCGCCGAGGTCGGTGGTGAAAGCGGCGGTTTCGGTTACCTGGTTTTCGTCCACGCCGAGCTTGTCGACGATGATGGCTTTAACTCGAGATGCGATTTCTGACATAATAATAAGGTGTTTAATTTTTGAATGTTCAGTTTAGCGGGAGAAAAGCATGGCTGAAACATGACTGGTGCCTTACTTTTCGGATGCAAAATTACAAAAAGTAGCCCAAACGACAATGTAATATGCTGAAAAAATTCTTTAATGGGCTTATTTTGGGCCTCAAAGCGCGCCTTTTGTTACAAAAGTATTACATATTTCGCGATTGAGCCGGATGAAGGTGTAAAAAATTAGCGCAAAAAATGTTTAAAATTATGTAAATGGAGTGATTGCCGGGAAAGTTATCGGTCGGAATTTGTTAAATTTGTAGTCAAACTTTACCGATGGATGAATTTTACCTCATATCCGGAGCATTGCTGATGAGCGCGGCGATAGTGCTGGCGTTCCGCTCCTCCTCGGGCAGCGCGGTGGCCGCGTATGCCGGGGTCTGGGCGATGCGGGCATCGGGGTATGCGCCTGTCAGTTCAAGGCTGCTCCTCTTCTGGGCCATCGCCGTGCTGATTGTGGTCAGCATCGACATCGTAAGGAAAGCGCCGCTCATGGTTCCAAACCGGGCGAGATATTTCATCGCCGGAGGGTCCCTGGCTGGCATGGCGGCCGGATTGATGTTCAGCCAGGCCGGGGTCATCATCTGCTCGACAGCCGGGGTATTGCTCGGCTTAGGGGCATATATGAGTCTGTCGCGAATGCGCCAATGGAACATCGCAGCCCGCTGGGCTATCGCCACCGGTTTGCCCGCTATCGTGACAATGACCCTTGTAGCCATCGGCATCCAGGGGATTCTCGCCAAAGCAGGCGGAATCTGACCGATATTCGCCCATTCCCATCCCCTTTTCGGAAACGGGCAGAAATTTTTAATTCGACAAACAATGAGAAAGCTCATTTTTTTCATATCCTCGCTCTTGCTCCTTTCGGGCGCATTGCTGGCGGCTCCCGCGCCCCAGAAAAAGACGGTCACCACCGAGATTCCTGACCTCGACCAGATACGCCGCGATGTGGCGGATCCCGCCTCCCCCTACTATTACCCCAAACTTATGGGGCGCTACCAGCAGAACGAGACGGTGATGGACATCAATGACTACCGCCACCTTTATTACGGTTACCTCTTCCAGGAGGACTTCAATCCTTACCGCCACAACGAGGCATCGACCAAGAACGAGAGCCTGTATTACAAAAGCTCGCATACCCGCGCCGAACTCGACTCCATCATCTCTTACGCCGAGATTGTCCTTGACGACAATCCGTTTGACCTCTCGCAGATGAACTTCCTCATCTACGCCCTCCGTGCCCGTGGAAAGGTCAACCGCGCCAACATATGGCAATACCGTCTCAACCACCTGATACAGGCCATAATCTCCTCCGGGACAGGCACCGACGCGGAGCATGCCTGGTATGTCATAAACCCCCGCCACGAATATGACATCGTCAATTTCCAGAACGCGGTAGTGAAGGGCCAGCATTACGAAGAGCCTTATTTCGACCTGATTGAGGTCGAAAAGAAAGATTCAAAGGGCAAAGCCTCCAACGAGACCTATTATTTCAACATCAAGAATCTTCTGGAGGAGTATTACCGCAAATTCCCCGAGGGGGAATAAGCCCCACAAACGGTCGGTTTATGTTTTTAAACATAAGCGGTTTTCTAAAAAGCTCTTAAAAATTGAGTAAATTTGTAGCGTCGGGAAGTAGATTCCCGGCGTTACAAATTTTCATCAGCATGAACGAGAACAAGCCTACCGACCACAGTGCCTCCAAAGTGATGAAGCTCCTTCTGGGCGATGAAGCCCTGGCTCTGGGAGCCATAAACGCCGGACTCTCCGGCGCATATGCCTATCCTGGCACCCCCTCCACTGAAATACTTGAATTCGTACAAGCCAACCAGACCGCCCGTGAGCGTGGTCTTCATTCCCACTGGTCTTCCAACGAGAAGACAGCCGTGGAGGAAGCTCTCGGAATGAGCTTCTGCGGCAAACGCTCAATGGTATCAATGAAACATGTCGGGCTGAATGTCGCAGCCGATGCGTTTGTCAACTCCGCTATGACCGGAGCCAATGGCGGAATGCTCGTCATCTCAGCCGATGACCCCTCGATGCACTCCTCGCAGAATGAGCAGGACTCACGTTTTTACGCGCGTTTCGCGATGACTCCCTGTCTCGAACCGTCAAACCAGCAGGAAGCCTACGATATGGCATCCTACGGGTTCGGGCTGTCCGAGCGGTTGCGCATCCCTGTGATGGTGCGCCTGGTGACCCGTCTGAGCCATTCACGCGCCGAGGTCGCCACCGAGCCGGAAGCCGCCGCCGAGAACACACTCAGCTACCCGTCCAACCCGCGACAGTGGGTACTGATGCCGGGCAACTCACGCGTCCGCAACCGTGAGCTTATCGCCGACCAGGTGAAGATGGAGCAGGAGTCAGCCGACTCCCCCTTCAACCGTCTCGTCGAGGGTAAAGACAACTCGTTAGGCATAATCGCCTCGGGAATCGCCTACAATTACGTCATGGAGTGTTTCCCTGAGGGATGCCCCTTCCCGGTGCTGAAAATCTCGCAATACCCCCTCCCGAAGAAACTTCTGAAAGAACTCTTCTCCAAGGTCGACCGCGTGCTGGTGGCCGAAGAGGGGCAGCCGGTCATCGAAGAGATGCTGCGCGGACTTCTTGACACCCCTCTCCGCCCGATTCTCGGCAAACTCGACGGCTACCTTCCCCGCACCGGTGAGCTTTCACCCGACTCTGTTATGGAAGCCCTCGTCAAAGCTGTCCCGTCGCTCCGTGCGGCCTCGACAGAGACCATCCCGGGCGAACTGCGCGAGGAGCTGAAGAATCTGGTGGTAGCCCGTCCGCCTGCCCTATGCCAGGGATGTGGCCACCGTGACGTGTACGCCGCCCTGACTGCCGCGATGAAGCAATATGACGCCCCGAAGGTGTTCGGCGACATCGGTTGCTACACCCTCGGATGGCTATCCCCCTTCAACGCCATCGACACCTGTCTCGATATGGGCGCGTCGATAACCATGGCCAAGGGAGCCGCCGATGCCGGGCAGCATCCCTCCGTGGCTATCATCGGTGACTCGACCTTCACCCATTCCGGAATGACCGGACTGCTTGACGCGGTAAACGAGAACACCCCGATGACTGTGATTATCTCTGACAACCTCACCACCGGCATGACCGGGGGACAGGATTCGCAGGGCACAGGAAAACTGGAGGCAATATGCCTCGGCCTGGGGGTTGACCCGGCCCACCTCCACACCATCGACTCCCTTCCCAAGACATTCGAGGAGATGAAATCGCTCTTCCTCCGGGAGTTTGAACACAAAGGACTCTCTGTCATCGTGGCCCGTCGCGAGTGCATCCAGACCGCGCGTCGCCACGCCAAGAAGAACTGACATCCTTTCAGCCGGACAGCTTAAACATTGACCTAAAAAGACTCAATTATGAAATGCGACATAATCCTGGCGGGGGTCGGCGGCCAGGGAATCCTCTCGATAGCCACCATTCTCGGCGCGGCAGCCCTGCGCGAGAATCTCCATCTGAAACAAGCCGAGGTACACGGTATGAGCCAGCGCGGCGGCGACGTGATGTCATGTCTGCGCCTCAGCTCCGAGCCTATATCCTCAGACCTGATACCCACCGGAAAAGCCGACCTCATCGTGGCCCTGGAACCGATGGAGGCGTTGCGCCATATCGGATGGCTGTCGGCCAACGGGCGTGTGGTGACCTCGACAGTTCCCTTCATCAACATCCCGACATATCCCGACACCACGGAAATCCTTGACGCCCTCGCCAAGCTTCCCAACGTGACGGCGTTCGACATGGAGGAGGTGGCCAAGGAAAAGGCCACACTCCGCGCATCCAACATGGTGCTGCTCGGAGCCGCATCCCCCTACATCGACCTCACCCCTGAAAAAATCGAGGCCGGAATCCGCACGGTCTTCGGCCCCAAGGGGGAGAAGATGGTGGAGACCAACATCGCCGCGTTCCGCGCGGGCCGTCAGAAAGCATTGTCTCTCTGACTGTCAAGAGAGATACCGACCTGTTGAATCACAAGCGTTTTTACCCCGACACTTATGATACCCGTTTCAACTGACATGTTCCAGCAGGCTCTGGACATGATGAACATACCCAACATCGCCTCGGCGACCATCCGCCAGATCATGGCTCTGGCAACCCATCTTCAGGAACCTCTCGGCGAGGAATTCGTCCATCTTGAGATGGGAAATCCCGGATTACCTGCCGCCCAGACAGGAATCGAGGCCGAACGTGAGGCCCTGGCCAACGGAGTGGCCAACATGTATCCCAACATCGCCGGAATCAAGCCGCTCAAAGAGGCCGGAAGCGAGTTTCTGAAGGCATTCTTCGACATCGAGATTCCACCGCGCTGCATTGTCCCTACCGTAGGGTCGATGCAGGGCACTTTCACTCTGTTCCTGCTGATGGGACAGCGCATCAAGGGGAAGGACACCATCCTCTTCCTTGACCCCGGTTTCCCGGCCCAGCACAACCAGGTAAAGCTGCTCGGTCTCGGCCACCGTTCGGTTGACATCTACGACTGCCGTGGCGAACTGCTCGAAGCGCGGCTGGAGGAAGCTCTCGCCGACGGAAAGGTGTCGGCCATCATTTACAGCAACCCCAACAACCCGGCGTGGACCAACCTGACCGAGACCGAGTTCAGGATTCTCGCGAAGATGGCCGAGAAGCATGATGTCATACTGATTGAGGACAATGCCTATCTCGGCATGGATTTCCGCCGCCGTTACGGGCTCCCCTATCAGGCACCCTACATCCCTACCGTCGCCAAATACACCGACCGCTGCATACTGCTGGTATCGGCCTCCAAGATTTTCTCTTATGCCGGACAGCGTATCTCGATTGTCTGTGTCTCACCCGCCGTGGCTGACCGCCGCTATGAATTCCTGGAGAAATTCTATGAGATGCCGACATTCCTTGACGCGTATATCTATGGTGTGTTGTATTGCGCGTCTTCAGGAACCGCCCACTCCGCCCAGCATGCCTACGCGGCGATGCTGCGCAAGGCCGTTGAGGGGAAACTCGACTTCGTGGCGGAGACTCGCGAATATGGCCGCCGGGCAGGAATCGCAAAAAAACTGTTCCTCGACAACGGTTTCCATCTGGTCTATGCCCTCGACGGGGAGGAGCCGATTTCCGACGGTTTCTTCTTCACGGTCGGCTATCCCGGCATGACAGGAGCCGAACTCCAGAGCGAACTGTTGCGCTATGGGGTATCGACCATATCACTCCCCTCGACCGGAAGCCGCCAGGAGGGTGTGCGCGTCTGCGTCTCCCTGCTCAACTCCCCCGAGATACTGAAACGCCTTGGCGAACGTCTGGCGCTTTTCCACCACGACCATCCCTGCAAGCAGTGATTTCTGCCCGCAGCCGATTACGAACTGTGACCTATGAACAATGAATTGAAATGGCGGTCGGCCGACGAGGCTGTAAAGCTGATAAAGAGCGGCGACCATATCTACATACAAGGCTCCACCTCCATCCCGGAGACTCTGGTGGCAGCGATGACACGCCGTGGCCACGAGCTGAGGGGTGTCGTCCTCTATTCCGGATTTTCCGTCTCCGAGCGCGAAGCCCCCTATTGCAAACCGGAGTACAAGGATTCCTTCCTTGTCGACACCTGTTTCGTCTCCAACAATGTCAGGAAATGGATAAACGAGGGGTATGGAGCCACCACTCCCCGCTTCCTCGGGGAGGTGCCGGGACTGTTCCGCGACGGGACATGGCCGGTGGATGCAGTGTTGCTCAACTGCTCCCGCCCGAACGAGGAGGGATATGTCAGCTATGGGGTGTCGGCCGACCTGGCCACCTCCGCCACCGAATGCGCCCGGATTGTGATAGCCCAGATCAATCCCCATATGCCCTTCTCATATGGCGACCCGGTGATACATGTGTCGAGAATCGATGCCGCCGTGGAGGTGGATGACCCGTTGGTGGAGGTGCCTACCGCCATCCCCGGGGAAAAGGAGACCGCCATCGGCAACGCCATCGCGGAAATCATCCCCGACGGGGCGACCCTCCAGATTGGTGTGGGTGGCATACCCAACGCCGTGATAAGGGCGTTGGAAAACCATAAGCATCTGGGACTCCACACCGAGGCGATGACCGACGGTGTGCTACCCCTCATTGAGAAAGGAATCATCGACAACTCCCTGAAAAAGGTATATCCCGGGAAGTCGGTTGCTTGTCTCGCGCTGGGTTCACGCCGTCTCTACGACCTGATGGATTACAACAAGGATATGATATTCAAGGATGTGGCCTGGACCAACGACCCGTTCATCATAGCCCAGAATCCCAAGGTGATGTCAATCAACTCCTGTCTGGAAATCGACCTTACCGGCCAGATATGCGCCGACTCGATCGGCCAACGGCTTTTCTCAGGTGTGGGAGGACAGCATGACTTCGTGTACGGCGCGTCGCGCAGCGAAGGGGGCCTGTCATTCCTGGCGATGACCTCATCAACCAAGGGCATCTCCAAAATCAAACCGGTATTGACACCGGGGGCAGGTGTGGTGACCACCCGTTTCCAGACCAACTATGTCGTAACCGAACACGGAGCTGTCAACCTGCGGGGCAAATCGTTGCCTGAACGCGCCAAGCTCCTTATCTCGGTGGCCGACCCCGCTTTCCGCGAGGAGCTCGACCGCGCTGCAGCCGAACGGTTCGGCTACTCCTATCTGCGCCTGCGTTGACATACCAATCCCCGGGAATCCGGTAAAATCACGGAAGATATTTCAGTGCTTTATGCCCATTTTTTGTAACTTTGCGGCATAAAGCACTGACTATAATGCGACAAACACTGAAAGGATTCTCCCTCCGCAAACTGTTTCCGACAAGCTTATGGACACGCCAGTTCACCATCGCGTGGGCCGGTTGTTTCGTGACCATACTGACATTCGACCTGCTGTGGAGCATGGCGACATCCTTCCGTGGACTTGGCTTCGCGGCCACATATCTCTTCGGGGCGTTGCTCGCGCTGCTGATGGCGATGCCGACGGTAATATCGCGCGGCAGATGGTTGATGGGAGTCGTGCTGGCAGTCGCCGACCTGCTGGCGATAGCAAACCTGATGTATTGCCGCACATATTTCGGGCCGATACCTCCGGCCAGTTATTTTCTGGCAGGCAATGTGGCGGAGTTTGGCGACGCGATACGCCATTCCCTCCGTCTTGCCGACCTGCTGTTTCCGCTGATTACATTCCTGACACTCCTCCTTATGGGGAGATGTCAGACAACCGAAAGGGAGATCCGCAAGCGCGGCGCAAGGGCATATGTAGCCACACTCCTGACCGGGGCTGTAGCGTGTATGGTCTGCGTATTGCCTTACGGAGGTTTGTTCAGGCATATCGACCACTTGAAAGAGGAATGTTATTACAGGGCCACACCTCCGGTTGTCTACACCCTTCCGCTCAGCATCCTCGCCGACCTCCTGGAAAGCAACCGCCCTGTCTCGGAAGAGGAGATTGCCTCCGCGCGTCAATGGCTCAAGGATAGGGAGTCGTTTCGTGGCGATTCCATCCCGCCGATGGCTTACAAACCTGACAATGTGGTGATGATAATCGTCGAGTCGCTGGAGGCGTGGCCGTTGCAGAAAAGCGTGGAGGGGAAAGAAATCACCCCGTGCCTAAACCGGCTGTTGACTGACACCGCCTCCATATGGTTCGCGCCCCGGGTGCTGTCGCAAGTAGGGCCGGGACGAAGCATAGACGGACAACTGCTTATGACCGCCGGACTCCTTCCGATGCCCGATTATGTTTATTCGATGCGGTTCCCTGAGCAGGATTACCCGCATCTGGCCAAGGAACTGAGAGCTGACAGGGGGCAAAAGAGCTACCTGCTGAGCGGAGACCGCGCCACAACCTGGAATCAGGGAGCGGTGGCCAAATCTTTCGGAATAGATGAGGTCAGGTTCCGCGACAGCTGGGATTCATCCGAGTCATTCGGCCATCCCCGCAACCCATCCGACGGCAGTTTCCTGCGTCAGGTCGTCGAGAAGATGAAGAGCGGGGAAATATGGCCTGAGGGGGAGAAAGCCCTCGTGGAAGTCATCACCTATTCGAGCCATTTCCCTTTCACGATTCCCGAAGAACACCGGAGAATAAAACTGTCCGACAATTATCCCGCGCCGTTGGGAGACTATATCACCGCCATCAACTACACCGACAATGCCGTAGGTGAGTTTGTCAGCTACCTTCGTTCACGTCCCGATGCCGACAAGACGATGATTGTAATTGTCGGGGACCATGAGGGGCTTGCATCTTGGCGTGGCCCGATACGCGAGTCATCTTCCCGGCTCGCCTCATTGGTCGATGAAGAATCGTTCGTGCCGATGATTGTGTTGAATTCCCCCCACCCCGGCAGGCATGACAAGGTAATGGGTCAGGTAGACATCTACCCCACCATCCTCGACCTTGCCGGAATCACTGCCCCCAGCTTCCCCGGCCTTGGCATCTCCGCACTCTCCCCCGACGCTCCGGGAGCAGCCATCGACATCACCGGCCATATCGCCGGAGACACCACCGCCATCTCCCCTGAAACGCTCCGCCATCTCCAGTCATCCTACCCCGTTTCCTCCACCATAATACGCGCCAACCTCCTCCACCATAATTAATCTAATAATCAAACATTTACAAAAATCCATTATGGTAGTTGGCGGTTTTCTGTTATGGTAGTTGGCCGATTTTCATCATGGCAGTTGGCTGTTGGAGGGGAGGCCGAGGGAGAAGAGGGCGTAGTCGTAGATGACGGGATCGGAGGGATTGAAACGGCGGAGGGTGGCGGTCAGCTCCTCGACCGAACGGCGGTCGTTGGCATTGCGGTGAAGCAGCCCGAGTTCGCGGGAGGTGTCTCCGACGTGGACATCAAGGGGAATGAACAGCCGGGAGGGCTTGATGACATCCCACACACCCATATCGACAATGCCGTCGTCACGCACAAGCCAACGGAGGGCCATGTTCAGACGTTTGAGCGCGGTGGTCTTGAGATTCTGAGGAAGGCAGCGTGAGAGGTTCACGTCGGCAATTCCTCGGTTCTCCTCTTCCAAAGAGGCATTGATGGCCTCAGCCAACGCCCATGCGGGATATTCCGTATCACCTATGTTTTTCTTCCGGGCAAACTCCTGCAAAGAACCGTGGTCACGGTATATCGGGTAGAGTCCGCGCATGAACGCCCTCAGGTCACGGGCGAAGAATGTACGGTGGATGTTCATGTCGGGGAGCTCCTCATACACCTTGTCGAGCAGCCAGGCCGCGGGCGACCAGTCCATCAGCGTCAACATCTTGGTGATATTGGAGCATATCATCTTGCGGTTGCCCCATGCCACGGTCGAGGCCAGCAGCGATACAACCTCTATGTCAGGTAGAGATTGAAATTTACGGGGAAACTGCACCGGGTCGGCATCGATGAAATCGGGTGTATTGAACCTGCGGGCCTCCCGGTCGAGCAATTCTTTAAGTTCATCTTCCGTCCCCTCGAAGAGCGGACGTGTCGGTTTCTTTTCCATTCGGGTCAATATTTTTCCGGTTTGCGTCAACGCTTCACAGCGTGTGCCCGCAAACCGGAAAATTCATATTCACTTTTATTGTTTACTTAGATTGTCAGGACTTCTTGCGGGGTGTGCGCACCATACGCAAAACCTGTGCGGAACGGGCCGGGAGATACAGCTTGAGCCACTCCTTGCCAATCGGCTGGTAGAGAGGATCGTGGATGGTCAGATGTTCCACCTTCTCGTCGATATTGCCGAAACCGCCGAAACGGGGGGAGTCGGATGACAGCACCACCTTGTATTTCCCGGCGGGAGCAAGGATGCCGTAACCATTGAATGACTTGTAGGGGGAGAAGTTGAAGACAAAGATGAGATTGCCGCGACGGAACGCAAGCACCTGGTCGTCATCCTTTTCCCACAGCTTCTCAATGGCAAGCGACTGGAAGTTGTTCACCCCCGACACCAGTTCGACCATCGCATTGTCAAAGGCGTTGAGATATTTGTACTGGAGGTCTTCGCGGTCAACCAGATCCCACTGGCGGCGGGCGTACTTGTAGCTCCAGCCATTCCCCTCACGCGGGAAGTCAATCCATTCGGGATGACCGAACTCATTACCCATGAAGTTGAGGTAACCGCCATTGATTGTAGCCAGGGTGACCAGACGAATCATCTTGTGAAGGGCGATGCCGCGTGTCACCATCATATTCTCGTCGCCGACCATCATATGCCAGTACATCTCCTTGTCAATCAGACGGAAAATCACTGTCTTGTCTCCGACAAGAGCCTGGTCGTGGCTTTCGACGTAAGAGATGGTCTTCTCCTCGTAACGGCGGTTGGTCAGCTCCCAGAAAATGGAAGTCGGGTGCCAGTCCTCATCCTTCTTCTCCTTGAGGGTCTTGATCCAGTAGTCGGGGATACCCATAGCCATCCGGTAATCGAAGCCGATACCGCCATCCTTGAACTTGATGGCAAGTCCGGGCATACCGCTCATCTCCTCGGCAATGGTGATAGCGTGGGGATTGACAGTATGTATCAGGAGGTTGGCGAGAGTGAGATAGGTTATCGCGTTGGTGTCCTGGCCTCCGTCGTAGTAGTCGCCATAGCCGCCGAACGCTTTTCCAAGCCCGTGGTCATAATAGAGCATGGAGGTCACGCCGTCGAAACGGAAACCATCGAACTTGAATTCTTCAAGCCAGTATTTACAGTTTGAGAGCAGGAAATGCAGCACCTCGTTCTTGCCATAGTCGAAACAGAGGGAATCCCATGCCGGATGTTCTCCACGGTGGTCGGGATAGAAATAGAGACTGCGTGTACCGTCAAGTCGTCCGAGACCCTCATTCTCATTCTTGACAGCATGGGAATGGACGATATCCATGATTACGGCGATTCCCAGCTCATGGGCGCGGTCGATGAGGCTCTTCAGCTCCTCGGGGGTGCCGAAGCGAGAGGATGGGGCGAAGAATGATGAGACATGATAACCGAACGACCCGTAATAAGGATGCTCCTGAATCGCCATCACCTGTATGGCATTGTAGCCGTCGGCGGCGATACGGGGAAGAATCTTGTCGCGGAACTCGACATAGCTTCCGACCTTCTCCTCCTGCTGGGCCATACCGATATGGCACTCATATATAAGCAGCGGACGGGTATCGGGCACGAATTCCTTGATTTTCCACTCGTAAGGGGCGGTCTGCCACACCTGTGCTGAGAAAATCTTTGTCTGCTCATCCTGAACGACACGGTTGGCATAGGCGGGAATACGGTCACCCTCTCCGCCGGGCCAATGCACCCTCATCTTGTAGAGCTGGCCGTTTTTCAGAGCCTTGGCGGAGAGCTTCACCTCCCACACCCCGTTGCCGACCGGTGTGAGCTGGAATTCGGGGCGTTCCTCCCAGCCGGAGAAATCTCCCACCAGACATATGGAAGTGGCATTCGGGGCCCATTCGCGGAACACCCAGCCGCCACGGGGACTTACACGGTGAAGTCCGAAATATTTATGTGCGTTCGCAAAATCGTTAAGCGTCCCGCAGGCCTGGGTCAGCTCGGCTTCCTTGCGGAGGACATCCTGATGACGTCCTTCAATGGCCGGAGCGTAGGGTTCAAGCCAGGGGTCATTCTTGTAGATCGCTAATTTTTTTTTCATTGGTTAACTGGTAAGAGGTTAGGAAGCCAAAATTAAATAAATTCTTCTGATTCGGCAAGCATATCCTGGGAAATTTCACCCCAATCCCAACTTATTTCGTAACTTTGTCCCTGCGAAATGTTTATTAACATCATAGGCTTGGAGTTATGACAGATGACGAGAGGTTCATGTCGGCGGCCTTGGCTGAGGCCCGGGCGGCATTCGACGCCGGGGAGATTCCGGTCGGCGCGGTGGTTGTGGCCGGAGGCCGCATCATCGGCCGTGGCCATAATCTGACCGAACAGCTCACCGATGTCACCGCCCACGCCGAGATGCTCGCCCTCACCGCCGCCGCCCAGACCCTCGGAGGGAAATACCTCCCGGAGGCGACACTTTATGTCACCGTCGAGCCGTGCCTGATGTGCGCCGGAGCGATAGGATGGGCCCAGGTAGGCCGGATAGTCTACGGAGCCGACGACCCCAAACGGGGCTATGCGGTCATGACTTCCGGCGCACCCCGAGGCCCGTTCCACCCCAAGGCCACAGTCACCCGTGGAGTGCTGGCCGAGGAATGCGGTGAGCTTATGAAATCATTTTTCGCCAGACGACGCTGAACCACCCGGCCTTCCGCCGTCCGGCCAAAACGACAGACCCTAAACGATGAACCCTGATACAAACCAACCCACCAACGAACTTCACAAAGGGAGCCTGGCAAGCAAGCTCCTGAAATTCGGCATACCTCTGGCCATCAGTGTCGGCCTGTGTGTGACCCTGTTCCGCGACATCGACTTCAAGGAGATGATGAGGATAATCAGGGAGGAATGCAACTTCTGGTTCATAGGTCTCAATCTTCTGATCGGGCTCATACCCATCGTGGTAAGGGCCGCCCGCTGGGGAATACAACTCAAGGCGATAAATGTCAGGCCTCCGTTCAGGATACTGTTCTATGCCATCTTCGGCACCTACTCATTCAACGTGGTCTTCCCGCGCCTTGGCGAGGTGTGGCGCTCAGGCTACATCGCTTACCGCCAGAAAGCCCCCTTCCCCGAAGTGTTCGGGTCGATGATCGCCGACCGTCTGGCCGATACCGTCGTGGTGGCGTTGCTGACATTGCTGACATTCGCCTTCGCCTCCGCGCCATTCATAAAGTTTGTCCACACTTATCCTGACGCATACGAGAAAATCGCGTCGTTGCTGACATCACCCTTGGTATGGGGAGGTCTCGCGGCCGCAGCCATCGCATGCTGGGCATTGCTGAGATTCGGCAAAGAGAAATTCATCTCCGGAGTGCGGAATTTCTTCAAAGGGATATGGGAGGGATTCGCCGCCATCGCCAAGATGGACGGCAAAGGAAAATGGCTGCTGCTGACCGCCATACTCTGGAGCTGCTACTTCCTGCAACTGTATGTGGCGTTCTTCGCCTTCCCCATGACCCGTGAGCTGCTTGAGGCCAACGGCATCATAGTGGCCATAATATGCTACATGCTCACCACCATAGCCATGGGCATCCCCTCCAACGGTGGTATCGGGCCGTATCAGACAGCCCTCATATTCGGGCTGCAACTGTTCGCCCCGGCTGCGGTATCGGCCTCAGTCAATCCCGCCGCCCATAAGGCATTCATCACGGCGGGAGCGGCATTCGGCAACACCGTCATAGCCGCCCAGACCCTGACCTTCATCATCGGGGGCATCATCGTGTTCCTTCTAATAGCCGCCGACCGTCGCCGCAACGAGGCCGCATCCGACGCTCCCTCCCACAAGTGAACCGTCCCCGGCCTGAGGCAACCTGATTTCTTTTTTTATGGAAAGTATTTCCGTTTTTGCGGTCTATTTCGCGAATTTTAGGCAAATTTATTGGCCGTTTCGGGAATAAACCTGTATCTTTGTACCGGTTTAATCACCAAAAGCCATTCATTGCCTTATGAAGCATACTCCGAAATTCCGAGAGACTCCCATACGATTCTCCCAGCTTTCCATCCTTGAGAAAGTATCGGACAATTATATCCATCTGGGAGATGACTACATACTGACACGCGTCACAAGCTCAAACGACAAGTTCGAGGCTCCGGTCGCGCGTAGATTCGACGGCATGACGATGTGTGTCTGTGCCAAAGGCCATCTGCGCATCATAATAAACCTCGACGAGATAGATGTTGCTTCAAACTCGTTGCTGTTCATCCCCCCGGAAACAGTGTTCAAGCCCATCGACTGGCAGGGTGAAGAACTTGAGGCATACCTGCTGTTCCTATCCAACAAGTTCGTTCATGACATCAACATCGACCTCAACGCAATCAACACCTCGATTTTCACCCCTTCATCCCCGGTGCTGGAACTTGACCCGGACAAGGTCTCGCTACTGCTGCGCTATTTCGACCTGCTCCATCTCAACGCCGCCGAGCAAAACAATTACAACCGCTATATCGCCCGCGCACTTGTCTCCGCCGCAGGATACCAGATCATGGCCTTCGGAGAAGAGGCTGCCGAACGCGACAACAACCGCCACACCCATTCCCGCAAACTGACCTACGTCCAGAAATTCCTGCGGCTCGTCCGCGAATACCATCGTTCGCAACGCGCCATCAGCTTCTATGCCGAGAAGATGTATATCTCCCCGAAATACCTGTCATTGGTGATAAAGGAAGCCACAGGGAAATCCGCCGGGGAATGGATAGACCAGTATGTCATCCAGGAAGCGAAAAACCTGCTGCGCTACTCCGGAAAGAATGTCCAGCAAATCGCCTATGAGCTGAACTTCTCCAACCAGTCCTCCTTCGGCAAATACTTCAAGAACCTCACCGGCCTCTCCCCCACCGCCTTCCAGAACTCCCACTAATTTCCTCATACATTTCATTTTACAACAAACAAAACCGGTGTGTCAACATTCATCTTCGTTGACACGCCGGCTTTTTCATTTGCAGCTAAAAAAGGGCATTGCATTTGCCCCGGAGTTCGGGGATGAATGCAATGCCCTTGGAGGGGATATTAAACGGGAAGGGTTACTTCACGAGGAGCTTGGAGGTGGTGGTGCCGACGGTCACGAGGTAGATAGCAGGGGTGACGGTCAGGCGGAGATCGCCGACAGTGCGGCTTATCACCTTGCCGTCAACGCTGACCACAGTGACTGTCTGTCCGGTGGCACCGGTCACAACTATGTCGCGGTCTTCGACGCAGACTTTGACTGCCGAGGCTCCGATGGTGTCGATTGCCGACTGACCGAGTGAGACAGGATTGGACAGCTCGGAGTCACCTTCGGCAAACTTGGCGACCACATGATAGGTGTGGTTGCCGTCACCGGCCTCGGTGTCGAGATATTCATTCTCCGCCACAGGCGCATCGTTGATTTTCACTCCATCCCTGTAAATGTCATAGCCTACAAATGTCGGGGCCGAGAGTGTCGGGTCGGGAGTGAATGTGATATCGTCAATCATAATCATGTATGTGTCGGTGGAGACGTAACGGATGGCGAAGTGGAGAGCACCCTCAGGGAGGTCATACTCATACTTCGTCCAGGTAGCGGGCACCGCGTCGTCGCTGTCGAGAAACTCATAGTCGGCGGGATCAAGGGAATCCTCGGTGGTGTAGAGAATCTCGATTGCCTCGGGAGAGGTGGAGCGGAAGCTCTGGGCGTAGAAGGCAATTGTCTGCGCGTCGCCGCTCAGGCGGGGCGAAATCGCCCAGTCGTCGTTCTGCTCGCGATTGGCGTTGTAAAGAGCCACGATTGACTGCTCGCCGCTATGTCCGGCCATAGAGGAGTTGTAGGGTGCTGACTCCTTACGGTTGTAAACGAAGAATGAGGAGGTGGTCACCCCTGACTGGATATTGGGGAAGTCAATCGACATGAATCCCATCGTGCTGACAGGCTTCTGATCGACATCAAGGAATGTCCAGCCGTTGAACTCGCTGGTCCAGGGGGTAGCGGTCTCGAAATCTTCGGTCATCTCCACACCCTGAAGGTCGCCAATCTCATACTTGCTCCAGGTAAGACGGTTACCGTCGGCAGTGATTTCACCGGCAAGATCGGTCACAGCAGGAAGCTCGGAGACAGCACGGAGGACAGCCACCTCATCGGTCGCGTCATTGGTGGAGTCCTTGTCGCCGTCAAACACAACTTCGGCTGAATACAAGGCCTGAGGCTCGGCATCGAAGTAAGAAAGCATATCATTGAACTCAACCAGCAAGTTGCCTTCGGCTTCGAGGGAGGAGATATTGCGGGTATCGAGCAGGTCGCCGTCACGATAGAGGTTGACCTCGAAATCGGAAGCTGTCTCACAACCCTGGTTGGCCACAGTGACATTTATGTGGAATTTCTCACCGGCATTGACCTTTTCGGGGGCCTCAATGCGGAGGGCGGCGAGATCTTTGTCAGGAGTTTCCTTGACGGTTATCTCATCAACCAGAGTGTAGGCCATTGTCTTGGCGACGGCACGAATCATCACCTGGATATTCTTGCCGACGTAAGGCAGGAGGGAGTAGCGCACTTTTGTCCACTTGCCCGGCTGCATCTCGGAATGAAGTGCGCGGCCAAGCTTGACGGTCTCTCCGTCGACGATGACAAACGCCTCGACGAAGTTCTCGTCGGTCTCATTGAGGGTATATGTGTAGAACGACAACTCGGGACGGAGGGCCGACACAAGGTTGATTTTACCTGTGGAGAGGTCGCCATACGCCTCACTGGAACCTGCGTAGCAACCGAAGTAGTCGAAGGAAGCGACAGGTTCGGGGCCATCATCAAGATTGTCGGGGCTATACACATCCCAGAAACCACGGCCCTGGGCACTGGTGTTCATAAGCTGGTAAGTAAGCTCGGCGCTTCCGGAATAGGTAATCGGGATAGCATATCCCTCACCGACAGGAATCATCGGTGTGGTGGCGGCAGTCTCAGATTCGGCATCGCGGTTGAACGCCTTGACGGCATACTGGATGAACTGCTGGGTTGTCACATCCTCCACAGCCTTGAATGTCACCTCATTACCGGAGATGTTGGTGTCAAAGACCGGAGTCAGGTTCTTATCCTCATCAATGGAATAGACCATATATGTGACATTCGCCGCATCAAGGGTGTTGCCGTTGACATCGGTGGTCACGGGGCCCCATGAAACGGTCACCATACCGGCCTCGGCTGTCTCAACCACATTGGCGGAGGAGGGAGCGGAAGCGGCATAAGGACCCACATAGACGGTCGAGGAGATGAATGAACCGGCAAACTGGCCGCTTTTGGCGGTCACGGTGTAGGTATATGAGCCTTTTGCGGGAAGGTTGTCATCGAATGTCACCACAGAGCCGGGAGCGCCGGAGAGAGTGGCCACAAGACGGTCGCCACACTTGACCTCCGCCTCGACAGTGCCTGTGAGGTTTTCCCCTACCACAGTCTTGGAGGGGAGACGGAAACTGCCGGATACAGAAGGCAGACCAGTAGCCTCGGGAACAATGACAAGTTCAGTAGCGACATCGGGAGCGGCAGCATCGAGGCCCTCTCCGACATAAAGCGAAAGGACTGTGAGCCAATATTTGTATTTCTCAGAAATTCCATGCACGCCGACATTGTAATCACCGTCAGCATCAGGAACTATGACACCATTGAGGGTCACGGGGTTGCTCTGAAGCGCGTACACATCTGTGGGAGCAACAACCTGAATGGTCATATCCTCAGGTGTGACACCCCGTCCAGCCTTGACCTCGATAGTCTCCACATCATATCTGCTTTCAGCATGGGTGACAATTGAGAAAGGATATACCTTCCCGGACTCAAGCTTCACAGGAGGTGTGATCAGCCAGTCATCGGCATCCATCGATGAGTTATAGGCAAGGAACACGCCGGCAGCGAAACCTCTCATCATCCAGCATTTGCCGTCGCCATTGGCATCCACAATTGTGTAGCCGTAATCATCAAGCACGGTGTAGGTGTTGAACTGGGTCTCAAACGGCAGGGGGTAAGAGCCGACCCAAACCACATTGGACTCGGCGACCCCGGAGGATTTGCCATCATAGTTGGCTGTCACATTGAATGTGTATGACTCGCGCACCTCGGGAGCAGGGAAGTCAAACTCATATTCCGGAGCAGTCAGACCGTCAGCCAGGACATCAGTGCCCTGTGAGACTGTGTAGGTGACACCTGCGGGGTCAAGATATCCGCCATCCATTGACTCGGTGACGGCGTCCCAGGCAATCTTCATCTTGCCGTCGGCCCAAGAGGCGGTCACATTGCCCGGCATAGAGGGCATCCCCTTGCCGACATAGATGGTCTTGCGGGTACGGGGCGACTGACCGGCCGCGTTGGAAACCTGGGCGACAAAATCGGTCATACCGCTCTTCGCGACCTGCACTTCACCGGATACGGTCGTACCCGCGGCGGCAGTGCCCTGGACTTTTGCCTCACCGACTACCAACAATGTATAATCGAGGTCTCCCGTCAGGGGTGTGCCGTCGCGGAGGGTGGCAGGCATGGTGATGGTGTAGCTTACTGTCATGGAGCCTTCGGGAGCCGAGACCGTAAGCTCGGGAGCCGCAGGGGTTTTCTCGTCGACAGGAGCCGGGCCGACATAAAGCCCCACTGTAACGATGTCCTTCTGGAAATCAACCGCGCGGGAAGCGGCACCAGTAGCGAGGTCGATCTCATATATACCGGCACCATCGCCTGAGGTGTTGTAAGACACGAGGAATTTTCCGTGAGTGGTGTCGACACATCCCCCGGCCATATATTCATAGGGGATATTGGGCTGTGAGACGGTCTCAAACTCGCCGGTGAGTTTGTCAATCCTGACGAAATCTCCACCGACGGTCACACCGTAGAACTGTCCCTGGCTGTCACATCCGACACCGGCAAGGTATTCATACGATTGGAGGTCGCGGATGGCGGTGCGCACACCGGTGGTGTAGTCACCCTTACCCCAGCAGCGGCCTTCGCCGGTGAGGTAACAGCCATAGACATCTCCGGTCACGGGGTCCATGGCAACATCGTCAGCGATCATCTCACCTCCGTCCGAGAGAGTCTGGCTGTCGATGATGTCAAGCGATTCGGAGTCGAGATGAAAGATGGTGACCGACACGATGCTGCCGGTCGAAGCGGTCTGATAGAAAACTCCGTGGTATTGTCCTTCACCGTCGTCGTAACCTCCCCCATTGATTACAGCGACCAGGTCGGTGGTGCCGTAAGGGATGAATTCCCCGCCGTCAACTTTCGGGAAGGTATAGAATCCGAGCATGGAGTTGGGGTAAAGCACACATCCACGCAAATCGACATCGGTGGCAATCGAACGGGAAGCGGTGGTAGCCGAACGCAAAGCGGTGTTACGGCGAATCTCGGCAGGGGAAACCACCTTTCGCAAGCCTTTGACTGGAGTGGAAGAGACAGTCTTCATCTTCGGGAGATGGGAGACTGCGGTCTTGGCAGGCACCGCGATCTCATATGCGGAGCCTATGCCGGTTCTGGCATTCTGCGGTGACAAAGGAGCCCCGGTTGAGGAGGCCACTGTCACAGACGCCATCAACGCGGCTAACAGCAGCGAATTGCTTTTCTTCATTGTAAAAAGAATATGGATTAATTGATTAGCGTATGAACAGGAATCACAATCGGCCGTCACGGCCGTAAAACAGATGACAATGGAGGATTACGGTTCACGCCGGGAGCCTCCATCGCGGGGAGAGATCAGTACCACTGGACACCGTTGGACTGAGAGGAGCGTTTGTCATATTTGAGGTCGGACAGGAGCGACGACTTCACGGCTATATGGAAGTTGTAGCTTTTGTAAGGCCCGACCGGTATCACGGAGGCCCTCATTGTGAAGCAGTGGAGATCGCGCGACACGTTGAGGTTCATATAGGCGAGCTTATGTTGCTGGAAGTCATATGAGGCGGTAGCCGAAATTTCCCAGTTCTTGGTGGGGCGTATATTGCCCGAAAGGCTCAGGTTCTGGGTGAACTTACCCTTATATTCCAGCTTATCGTAATCAAACTCGCCGTAGGCGTAGTTGATTGAATAGTTCACGGTCAGGCTCCATGGGACACTCCATGGGACATAACCGTCGCTGTCGAGCTGCAGGTCGCCGTCGCCCGAATCCTCGCGGGGACCTCTCGGGCGTCCATCCGTACCTATATTGTCGAAGGATGACTGGCCATTGTCGTCAGTGCCGCCGGTGTTGTCATTGTCCCCTTTCCCTTTACCTTTCTTGTCGCCACGCTTGAATGTGTCGTTGTTGAAGGTGTATGAGAATGAGGTTCCGGTGGATGACAGTTTACCCCACCCCTTTCCGGCTTTCCATCGCGGGATATTGACCCTGACGGGATTCCCCGCCGAGTTGAGCTGGTAAGTGTAGACATCCCATGTGGCGTTGAGGTTGAGGTTGAACTGCTTGGTCAGACGCAGCAATATCGAGGTGTTGATATTGCTCCAGTTGAGCGAGTCGGCGGCGAAGTTGTAGCTCTGGGAGATGGTGAAGTTCTCGATGAGCGATACCTTTTTCTCCCCGATGGAGTCGTTGGTCTTGACCTTCATCTCCAGGTTGTTTGACAGCGAGACCGAGACCGCGCCTGTCTCACCCTGACCAGGCACTCCGAAAAGGCCGTTGGGGAACATGGAGTATTTGCGGCTCTGTGAACGCCCGTCAGGATCAACATAGGAATATTGGCCGTAATAGCCGAACCAAGGGGAGGAGAAGTCAGGGGCGTAGGAGAAAGAGATGGTGGGGGTCAGCACATGGCGTATCATCTTCACCTTGTCGCCAAGGAACGGCAGAGGCTGGAAGAAACCGTATATTTTGGTGTCGAGCGACACGGATGAGGTGAAATCCCATACGTTGTAGAAACTGTATGTGGTGTCGGTCACCTCGGCGGACTTTGCGGGATCCCACTCGCGGCGAATCTTCGAGGTGTACATTCGGTCGGTCACATTGATCGACGGGGTAAGGTTGAAATACTTGAAGAGATTGAATGTGGCCGAGATAGGGATATTGTGCTTCATACCGTTGCGCCAGTCCTTAATCAGCGACTTCTTGAAGAAGACATCCTGCTGGGCTGTCAGCGAGTTCTGAAGCTGTCCGGAATATGATATGCGGATTTTCTCATACCATTTCTCATCCCCGACAGCCTTCTTGCGCTTGAAGGGATAGGTCTGCGACATCGAGACATTGACATTCGGGAATGAGACCGCGAGGGTGGAGTCCTGGGTTCGCTGCGAGACATTGAGCGATGTCGAGAGCTGCCACTTCGATTCGGGGAAACGGTAGGTCATGTTGACGGTCGAACTCTTGGTGTTCTCAGTGAACGCGCTCGAATAATATGAGTTGACACTGCTGCGCGAATAGCCCGAGGTCGTGAAGTTGACCGATGCCGAGAGGGTCATGTTGGGATTGGCCTTGGCATCCTGGGAGTGGCTCCAGAGAATCTGGAAGTTGGTGGCCGTGGAGTAGTCGGGATCACCCTTCTCGCCGTTGATTGTCTTGAGGTAGTTGATATTGAAACGGCCGTTGAACTTATAGCGCTTGGCGTAAGTCGACTGGGCCGACAATCCCCACGAACCCTTGGTGTAGATTTCACCAGTCAAGGCAAGGTCTATGTAATCGTTGATGGCGAAGTAGTAGCCGCCGTCGCTTAGGTAGAAGCCACGGTTATAATCATCACCGAATGTAGGCACGATGACACCCGAAGCGTATTTGTCACTGAAAGGGAAATATCCGAAGGGGACAGCCAACGGCAGGGGCAAACCTGCCAGCACCATATATGCCGGGCCGGTGACAATGTTTTTCTTCGGCCTCACCTTGGCGCGGGTCAGCTGGAGGTAGAAGTGGGGACACTCATGGTCGTCGCAGGTGGTGTAACGGCCGTTCTCGACATAAAAGTCCTCGCCGTCAGTCTTCTTGGTGGTACCGCCGGTGAGGTATCCCTCACCCTGCTGGGTGATGACGTTGGTGATGTATCCTCGCTTGCTCTTGAAATTGTAGCGCATCGTTCCGGACTCGTAGGCGGTCCCGGCCTCCTCGAAGACTGGCGAACCTATCACCTCTCCGAGCGAGTCCTCCACTCCGACGGCATACACCTCGGATTGGGCCATATCAAGCTCGATATCCTCGGCGGTAAGTTTGAGGTCGCCGTAGTCAATCTGGCCGTCGCCATACATATAGGTCATCTCGCGGCCCACCATTATCATCGAGTCCTTTGAGGAGAAGATGACCTGGTTGTCAAGGTCAGCCTTGGTGCGCCTGATTCTGGAGCCCTTCACGGAGTCGCGCACCGTGAAGAATGTCGAGTCCACACCGAACGCCCCCCTTTTCACTCCGGCGGAGTCCGTCGGGACTTCTATGGAATCAGCCGCGATGTGGCCGATACTGTCGATACCGATTCCAGCCAAAGTGTCGGGCAAAGAGGGAATCACATCTCCGGCAACTCCCTCCATATCAGCGGATGGCATAATCCCCGGGGCAACGGTATCAAGGCTTTCAGCCGCATCCCTGACAGAACGCAACGAGCCTTCTCCGTCGCGCGACAGAAAACTCGCCGCGACGAAGAAACCTATCAACAGGAATATTATATAGAATTGAAGACGTTTCAATTTGGAATGTCGGAGACAGATGAGAGTGCATTATAGCGCCACAAAGTTACGATTTTCCAGCCAATCAACAGAGACCCCAATCGTTTTTTTTGACAAATAGCGAACCATAAATAATCTTAATTACCATTATTCAGGGTTGTCATATGGCGTAGCGGCGGTTACGCGGCGGAATTTCACCACATATGGTTTGGCGTTATCGGGTTGTTTGACTACCTTTGCGGTTACTCCCCCCAGAAAACACCTTCTCATTCCGCAGCTGTTATCACCATTACTTCGCTATATGTCTGACATGATGAGCCTTTCTGAAATCCTGCAGGTCGTACATCCTGTGTCGCCTGCTGTTGTCCGGCAACTTGAACAAGTCGCCACCTTGCGCCAATATCCCAGGCGCAGCCGCCTCGTGACCCAGGATGCCAAGTGCGAATCTGTGTTTTTCATCTCCGACGGTCTTTGCCGGGGGCTATATGAAAAAGAGGAGAAAGAGGACACGAGATGGTTTGCAGCCAAGGGGGATGTCGTGACCTCCCCCACCGCATGGCATACCGGCGAAGCAGCCATATTCTCAATCGAGGCGATAACCGACATGATGGTCTATAAAGTCCCGTTTGATGACATAAAGGAGCTGTTGGCGAGATGCAGCGAACTCCGCGACTGGGAAGTGAAGGTATTGATGGAGCAACTGTATGTGCTTGAAAGGCGGTATGTGATACTCGGCACCGGGGATGCGAGGTCACGTTATGAGGCGTTATTGAACGGGCGACCCCAGGAAATCCTCAACGCCATCCCCCTGAAACACATCGCCCAGTATCTCAAAATCACCCAGGAAACCCTGTCACGGGTAAGGAAAGCCTACGGTCGCTCTTGACAGAACCGTGCCATCAGACCGCACCCACTGGCATTATGTCACAAATTCCACCGATTATTTGGCGTTTTGTAAAATTTATTGATTCATATCAAAAGTTTCACCAACCTTTTTTTGATACCTTTGGGGACTAATCTTTAACCCCAACCGATATGAAGCATCTTTTACCCCTCTGTTGTCTGGTCGGTTCGCTCGGACTCGGCTCCCTGCAAGCCAACGCGTCCCCGACCATTTATATCAGTAACCAGACCTGTTTCGAGAGTCCGCTCGTATATGTGTATGGCTTCGGCACACCCGGCGACTACGGGACATATTTCGACTTCGGATATGACGGATATTCCAAAGGGCAGGTCACTGTGGATGGAATCACATATGACAAATTCCCCCTACCCGACGACGCGATAGGGAAGACCGCCAACGTCCAGTATTCCGACAGCTGGCGTTACACCAAACCCGACTATGAGGTGACATTCGAGGACAAAGACTATTACCTCCTCGCCAACGCCAACGGAATACAGGAGGTCGTGGCCGGAGGAACCAACGAGTATTTCATCCTCTTCCTTGACAACCAGACAACCATCGATGCCGACAAAAACAGCCTGAAAGTCTACGCCGTGGCTGATGACGGGTCTGAGCTGTTCGGCCCCTATCCCGGCATCGGATATGGCTCGACCCGAATGGTCGACGGCACCGGTTTCTACATCTACGCGATGCCGAAGGCCGACAAGCCTTACAAGTTCACATTCAGCAACGAGGATTGCGGCTTCAAACAGGAGTCTGACTTCACCCACACCCCGTCGGGACACGCCTTCGTCACAGTCAAGGACAACGCGACGGAGAATCTCGGCAACCTGTTCGCGGCCTCGACCACGGTAGGCAAAATCGACTACACCCTCGACAAGCTGGCTCTCACAGCCGAAGTCGACGGCCTGACCGACCCCACGGAGGATGTCGCCGACCTGGTCATACCCTCCACGGTAACTTTCGACAGCAAGGAATACCGCGTGGTGTCAATCAAGGCGGGAGCTTTCAAGGGGCTGCGCAACCTGACCGGAACCCTCACCCTCGGCGACAATCTCGAAATCATCGGGAATGACGCGTTCAACGGATGCCAGAACCTCACCGGCCCGCTGGCCATCGGCGACAAGGTGACTACAATCGGCAACAACGCGTTCACGGCCTGCCTCGGGTTCAACGGCGACCTCACCATCGGCAATAGCGTGGTCACCATCGGTGATGACGCGTTCCTGATGTGCAGCGGCCTCAAAGGCTCGATAGCCCTCCCAGAATCGGTCAAGACCATCGGGGAATCGGCATTCTCAGGATGCCGCAGCCTTGACGGCACACTGACATTCGGCGAAGGGGTCACCTCCATCGGCGCGGGGGCGTTCACCTCCTGCGCGTCCCTGACCGGCGACCTCAACCTTCCCCAGAGCTTGACCTCAATCGGAGCAAACGCCTTTATGGGCTGCTCAGGATTCGACGGCCAGCTGACCCTCCCCTCCGGGCTGACAATAATCCCGGACAATCTCTTTTTCAATTGCACCGGCCTCACCGGTTCGTTGACCATCCCGGCAGGAGTCACCGCCATCTCCGACGGCGCGTTTTACAGCTGTTCAGGCCTTAGCGGCTCACTCTCCATACCCTCTTCGGTGACCGCCATCGGGAAAAGCGCGTTCTTCAACTGCTCCGGGTTCAACGGCTCACTTGAACTTGGAGCCAACATCCTGACCATCGGAGACGGAGCCTTCAACGGGTGCAGCAAGTTCTTCGGCTGGCTGACTCTCCCGGCAAACCTCCAGACCATCGGCGACAACGCGTTCTATGGTTGTGAGAAATTCTCAGGCCCACTCACCATCCCTGACAACGTGACCTCGATTGGCGCACTCGCATTCGGTATGTGTGAGGGATTCAAAGGGAAACTCACCCTCGGCGAGAGCCTGACCTCCATCGGCGAACAGGCGTTTGTGAGCTGTCCGGGATTCACCGGGACACTCTCAATTCCCGAAGGGATCACCACACTCGGATTCCGCACCTTCGCATGGTGCTGGGGACTTACCTCCCTGCAGCTTCCCGCTTCGCTCCAGTCGCTCGGCAATCTGGTATTCTACGGTTGCTGGAATCTGGAGTCAGTGACCTGCGAGGCTGAAACCGCCCCACTCATCTCCGACCCCGACAAGGCATTCGACAGCGATTCATACACAAAGGCCACCCTCTATGTCCCCGCCGCAGGATTCCAATCATACAAGACCGGGTATGAATGGAGCGACTTCGCCAAGATAGTAGCTGTGGGAGGCATCGCTCCCACCGAAATCACCCTGAGCCAGACCGAGGCCACCGTGATTGTCGACGAGACCGTGACCCTCACCGCCGAGGTGCTGCCTGAAGACACCACCGACAAGACCCTGACCTGGCAATCATCCGACGAGGAGGTGGCGACCGTGGCCGACGGGGTTGTCAAAGGTGTGATCGAAGGCACAGCGAAAATCACCGTGACCTGTGGCGATGTGACCGCCGAATGCACCATCACGGTAATCTCCAAGAGCGCACTCGACTCAATTTCAGCCGATGCCGCCGGGGAGGTTGAATACTACAGCCTGCAAGGCATCAGGATTCTCACCCCCCAGGAGGGAGAGATTGTGATCGAGAAGCGAGGCTCCTCCATCCGCAAGACAGTTTTCAGCAAATAAACCGCTGACCCAATCTCAGCCCCGGCGTTTTCGGATGCCGGGGCTTTATTATATAATGCCCCGCAGAGGGGGATGGAAAATAATTTCTGAATCAATATAGGTTTTACGGTTTTTGTTTGTTATATTTGCAAAAACCAAAGAAACAGACGATGAACAGCCAACGAGATTCACAGACCACGGCCATCGGCAATTTCCCGACAATCCAGGCCGCAGAGATAGCCGCCGGGATGCTGCGCAGCAACGGTATCCCATGCGAAGTCACCAACCAGACCTTGGCTTCGGTTCTCCCGATGACCGACACCTGGACGCCGCTGCGCCTTGTTGTGCCCGCGGGTTACGCTTCCCGGGCCAAGGAGCTCCTGTCGTCATATCATGATTACATGGAGTAGGCTTCCGGTCGGCCCATTCTTCAGGACCGGTTTCCCCCTTCTTCAAGAAACAGAAAATCCCGGAGAGCGCGACGGCTCTTCGGGATTTTTATTGCAAAGTTATGGTTGGTCTGTTTACTGACGGCCGGATACAGCTATATCGCGGCTCACTTTGCTGACAAGGCCCTGGAGCACCTTGCCGGGGCCGAGTTCGACGAACTCGGTAGCGCCGTCGGCAACCATGTTGGCCACGGTCTGGGTCCAGCGCACGGGGGCGGTCAGCTGGGCGATGAGGTTGGCTTTGATTTCAGCGGGGTCGGTGTGGGGAGCGGCGTCGACATTCTGGTAGACGGGACACACGGGGGTGTGGAACTCGGTGGCGGCGATGGCCTCGGCGAGTTCCTGACGGGCGGGTTCCATCAGCGGGGAGTGGAAAGCACCGCCGACTTTCAGGGGGAGGGCACGTTTGGCGCCGGCAGCCTTGGCGGCCTCACAGGCGGCGTTGACAGCCTCGATTTCACCGGAAATCACAATCTGACCGGGGCAGTTGTAGTTGGCGGCGACAACCACACCGTCCACACCGTCGCAAATCTCCTCCACCTTCTCATCGGGGAGGGCGATGATGGCGGCCATCGTGGAGGGCTTGATCTCGCAAGCCTTCTGCATCGCGCGGGCACGGGCGCTTACCAGCTTGAGTCCATCCTCGAAGCTGAGGGCTCCGGCGGCGGTAAGGGCGGAAAGTTCGCCGAGGGAGTGGCCTGCGACCATCTCGGGCTTGAACTCGTCACCAATCACCTTCGAGAGGATGACAGAGTGGAGGAACACGGCGGGCTGGGTCACCTTTGTCTGCTTGAGGTCCTCTTCGGTGCCTTCAAACATCAGGTCGGTAATACGGAAGCCCAGGATATCGTTGGCTTTCTCAAACATCTCCTTGGCTTCGGCGCTCTGCTCGTACAGGTCTTTGCCCATACCCACAAACTGCGCGCCCTGGCCGGGAAACACGAATGCTTTCATATGTCAGTCTGTTAATAAATTCAAATCCGGGCGCAAAGTTACAAAAAAAATCCCACACCTCGATGAAATTCAATCCAAAAGCCGTAACTTTGCTCTCACGGCAGGGGGATAACGGCTCCGCTCCTCCCCCTCTGTCATTATCCATTATTCCAGATTTGCGCATTTCCCTTGCATATGACCCACAACCTCATACCCCTGCTCAGCCTCCCCGGCGGCTCCGAATGGATTATCATCGCCCTGGTTGTCCTGCTGCTTTTCGGCGGCAAGAAAATCCCTGAACTGATGAAAGGGCTCGGCAAAGGTGTCCGTTCCTTCAAGGATGGTCTCAACGACGCTTCCCGCGAGCTGAAAGACGCGGCCGACTCCGTGGAGGAGGATTCCAAGAAATAACCCGGCGGGGCCCGAGGCTCCTCCAAATTCCTTATCCTACATTTTGGCTACATCCCCGGATTCCCGAGAAATGACTTTCTGGGACCACCTCGACGCGCTGCGCGGGGTGCTGTTCCGGATGGGGGCCACGTTGTTAGTGGCCGCCATCGCTATTTTCTGCCTGATGCCCAGGATTTTCGACGCGGTGATTCTCGCGCCCTGCCACGGGTCGTTCCCGCTCTACACTCTCTTTGACCGCCTCGCGGCCCTCGGGGGGGAGACCGCTCCCGATACCACCGGCTTCTCCGTCACCCTCATCAACACACAACTCGCGTCGCAATTTTTCATCCACCTGTCGTTGTCGTTCCAACTCGCCCTGGTGGTCACTTTCCCGCTGCTGGTCTACCAGCTGTGGGGATTTGTCGCTCCCGCCCTCTATCCCCATGAACGGCGCAACGCCTCGGCGGCATTTGTCTTCGGCAACATACTTTTCTATCTCGGGATGGCGACGGCCTATTTCCTAATCTTCCCGCTGACGCTGCGTTTCCTTGCAGGCTACCAGTTGTCGGCTGACATCCCCAACACCATCACGCTCGACTCTTACATGGATAATTTCATGTCGATGCTTTTCGTGATGGGGGTTACTTTCGAGATACCGCTGCTGGCCTGGGCGCTTGGCCGTCTCGGCCTGATGACCCGGAGTTTCTTCACCCGCTACCGCCGCCACGCCATAGTGTTGCTGGTTATAGCGGCAGCGGTCATCACTCCGACCTCCGACCCCTTCACGCTCACGGCGGTATTCATCCCCCTCTACCTCCTCTGGGAACTCTCGGCGCGGCTATTGCCGGCCAAGTAAAATAAAAAGGGGGGATTGGGAGTTTTGGGAGTTATGGGAATTATGGGAAGATTGGGAATTATGGGAAGATTGGGAAGAGTTTTCGGCAGACCACCAATCAATTGCCCATAACTCCCAAAATTCCCAATCTTCCCATAACTCCCATAACTCCCAAGAGCCCCCCATCCTCCCATCACCCATACAAAAACCGCCCCGGCAGCTTTCTGTGAAGCTCCGGGGCGGCAACGTTAAGATAAGGGTATATGTCAGCGAACGATTACCTTGACGGTCTTGCGGTCTACGGTAACCAGATAGATGGCTGAGTTAACTGCCACGCGGGCGTCGCCCTGGGCGCTGTGGATAGTCTTGCCGTCAACAGCGTTGATGGTGACAAGCTTGCCGGCAGCACCGGTGACAACGATGAACTTGCCTTCGACAGCAACCTTCATACCGGCGGCGAGGACTGCGTCAATGCCGGACTGGTCGATGGTCACGGGCTCGGAAAGCTCGGATTCGCCCTTGTCGTAAACGGCGGTCACATGGTAGGTGTGAGCCTCGGCATCAGCCTCGGTGTCGACGAAGCTGGGTTCAGCCACAAGAGCGTCGTTGAGCTTCACACCGTCGCGGTAAACATTGTAGCCCTTGAGCTCGCCGTCGAATCCGTCGAGTTTGGTGAAGGTGACATCATCAACCATCAGCATGAACGAGCTGGTAGCGCAAGAACGGATAGCAAAGTGCTTGGCACCGGCAGGCAGGGCTGCGGAATACTGTGTCCACTCGGCTGTGGGAACTTTAGAGCCAAACTCATCAACCTTGACGAATGAATCGGGATCAGTGTCGGAAGTGCTGTACCACACTTCAATCAGCTCGGGATATTGGCTGGAGTAGCTCTTGGCGAAGAAGGAAATTGTCTGGGCATCACCGGTAAGCTCGGGAGAGATAGCCCAATCATCAACTGTACCATCGTCATAGCGGAAGAGAGCGGCAAGGTATGAATCTCCGCTATGTGCGTTGAAGGTTTGGTTTCCGCCGAGGACATCATTATTGAACACGAAGAATGAAGCAAGAGTATCACCTACGGTTATTCCGGGAATCTCAGTACCCTTGAAACCGCCTACAGCGCTCTCGTCTTTGTCAACGAAAGTCCAGTCAGCGAATTCCTTAGCGAAAGGTTCGCCGGACTCGAAGTCTTCAGTAACTTCGGTCGGCACCTTTTCGCCAATGACGATGGGATCCCAGGAGAGGGATACACCCTGCTCGGAGCGTTCACCTGCGAGGCCGGAAACCTTGGGAAGTGTGGAGAGCTTGCGCGCCACAGTAACGGCAGCGGTCTCGTTGTTGTCAGGGTTCTCATCAGCCTCGTAGACAACGACAGCCTTGTATTCAGCGGACTCTCCGTCAGTGAGGCCAAGGGTCTGCTTGAAAGTGAAGTTTTCTTTCTCACCGGAAGCGGAACCATACTGGTTGGTCTGAGTAGCCACAATCTCACCATCGCGGTAGAGGTTGACGGTATATGAATCAGAATCCTCGGCGCCTTCATTGGCGACAGCCACATTCACATTGAACTCCTTGCCGGTCTCCACGGTAGCGGGCGCGGAAATGGCGGCTGAGAGGTCATGGTTGAGGTTGTTGCATACACGGATATTGTCATAGAGGTTGAATGCATAGCCTTTGCATACACCAGTCAGTTTGACCTGGATGGTCTTGCCAACGTATGCGTCCAGGGGAACCATAACTTTGTTCCAGGTACAACCTTCCATACCGTCCTCGTTGTTGACAACAGTGCGCAGCACTGTCTCTTCGCCGTCGGCGATCACAGACACGATATTCTCGTTGGTATCCTCGGAATCACCGGCCCCGGTGAGGGAATAAACATAGAAGCTGAATACAGGCATCTCACCGGTGATATTGATTTTGCCGGTTACCAGATAAGATGACTGATCGAGATACTGGTGCTGTATACCGAAAAATTCGCTGTCATCGCAAGGCTCTATGCCTTCCAGTGTCTCGGGAGTGTAAATCTGGACACTGCCGTCTCCGCCGATTCCCAGGAAATGGTCAAGAGATTCCATATTTGTATAGACAACCGGCATATCATAAGGAGTACCGGTCAGGACAGTGCCCAGAGCCAGCATCTCGCTGCCTTCAGAAAGGTTGAACGCCTGGACTGCGAGGCGGAAATATCCCTGTTGTTCAATCGGAGTCGTGTTGTAAGTGAAAGTGGGTTCGGTAACAACGCCGATTTCATCACCGACTGCCAACTGTCCGTAAGCATTTGTGGTAACGGTGAAAACCTTGTAAGACACGTTGGCGGGGAGCAATTCGGAACCGTCAGCAGCCATTGTCACGGCAGGCCAGTTGAGGACGAATGTACCCGGAGTGGGCTCTGTCATTTCAACCGCTTCAATATCTGCGGGAGTCTTCGGGCCCACAAATGCGGAAACACTTGTTGAAAGGCCTTCCTGGCCATCGGCGCTGAGGGAAACCAGGGTATAAGTATAGGTGCCTATTTCAGGGACATCGTTATCTGCCACGCTCTGGTCGGAACCTGCAGCGCAAGTAACCTCACCAACCAAAGTCTCGCCGCGGAGCACCTTGACTTTCACATCTCCTGTCAGGTCAGCGCCGGCGATTGTCTTCGATGGAGCCTTGAAAGAGATGTCTGCCTTGAGTGCGCCATTGGGGTCGGGAGTCACCACGGGATTCTCCACAGCACCGGGTAGTGTTCCTGCTACAGGAGCGGAAATCTCATAGGAATGAAGCTTGAGATGGAGTTCGTCGGCATCTGAAATAGCGTGGAAACCGATGACAAACATACCGGCTCTGTCTGCAATGAGCCATCCCTCAAGGGTCACAATATCTGAAGACTGGATCACAGTCGCGGGCACAACAGTAGCAGTCATCGACCCTACATTTGCCTGACCATAACCTGCCTTGATTTCAATGCGCTCGGGGAAGGTTGTGCTTGAGGACACCTTCGCTGTGATTTTGTAAGCGTGATCCTTATAGAGGAACAGGTTGGGAGAGAAGAGCCAGTCGTCGGCATCATTGTCCGAGCTGTATGAATAACGGGTGATGCCGCCGTTGAAATTCCAGGTCTTGCCATCTTCGTTGGCATCAAAAATGGTATGATAACCGAACTGAAGGGGATCAGTCATATCGAATGCGAACGGCGGACGGCGCACACCAAGACCAACCCTGTTGGACTCTACTGCCTCGGAGGATTTTCCGTCATAAACGGCCTTCACACTGTAATATACGTCGCGATATTGAGCAGGATTTACTTTTTCTTCTTTTGTAAAGGTGGTTGTGGCGAGACCATCAGCCAGCACCTGGCCTTCGCTGTCAAGGACTGTGTATGTAATATCCTCGGGATTGATATAACCACCGTCGGAGGCTGTGGAGACAGCGCTCCAAGTTAACGTAGCCATATTGGAAGCCCATGTCAGCTCGACATTCTGGGGAGCGGAGGGAGTTCCTTTGCCTACGTAACAAGAAGCTTTAGCCTTAGGAGAAGCACCTTCTGAGTTTGATGCGGTAGCTGCGAAAGAGACAAAGCCCGAAGCGGATATAGCCACATTCTCACTCACTTCCGCGCCGGCGAGAGCAGAGCCTGTCATCACCTCCTCGCCATTGGCGAGAACGGAATAAGAGAATGTCTGGCCTGCGGCCGGAGTGCCGTCAAACAGCGTGGTGGGCATGGTCAGCTTGATCTGAACATCCATTGCGCCATTCTCACAGGCGACCTCAAGTCCGGGAGCCGCAGGAGCCTTATCAGCAGCGGCAGGCTTCGGGATATAAATAGAAGTAACCTCTTCGGCATCCGCAAAAGCAACGAGCTTGGTGGACACGCCGGTGGCAAGGTCTATTTCCCAAAGCGAACCGTCGGTATCGGTCGAAGCGGTAATCAGCATAGTGTGGTTCTGATTATTTATGCAACCTCCAATCTGATAGACAGTGGTATATCCGCCTGTAACCGGTGCGATAAAGGTCAATTCACCGGTCTCTTTTTCAATCTTGTAGAGATCGTGTTTGTAATCGGGAGCTTCATCCGTACCCTCGTTATATGAGGAAACGCCATAGAACTGGCCGCTATCATCGCAAGCCACTGCACACAAATACACATCAAGGGGAGCGATATCTGTAGCCGAAAGGGCTTCAAAATCAGCCTTCTTCCAGGTCACACCCGAACCTGAGGCGTCAGGGAAAGTACCATAGATTTCCCCCGAAACAGGATCGAGAGCCATCGCATGGGCAATCACAGACATTTCCTCCAGCGAGGTATCACTGATAAGGTCCCAGGTTTCGGTATCGTAGGCAGCGACACCACATCCAATGACATACCCATAGAAGGTCTCGAGGTATGTCGAATAGAATGTGCCGTTGTTGTCATCAACACCAATGCCCAAAGCTTTGTCCGTGGCACCGAGCATCTCGAAACCGCCACCATCGACAGTGGGCACAGAGTACATTCCATAGGCAAAGTCACCGCCGGATGCCCATGAATCAGCGAATTCGACCGCACCTCGTAACGTGATGCCCGAAGCAGCCACGCGATGAGCCGAAGTAGCCGAATTGACGGCAACCTTGTTTTGAGCCTTTATGACGGACTGCACTTTGTGGAGGCCATTCACTCCTTGGGGCACCTGACGGGTCTTCATAAATCTGAGGACGCCTTTCTCGTTCTTGGCTGCTTTTTGAGCTGCAGCGACAGGCTTATTCATTGCCTGTCCACCAGCCTTCTTAGCCAAAGGAGCGGCGTAAGAAGTGGCGACCGACCCGAGGGTCAGCGCCGCAGAGAGCATCAGAGATAATGATTTTCTCATAATGGTTAGAATGGATTCTAAGTTAAATAATCCTGAACGGGATTTTGCGGATAAAAGAATCCTTTATTTATCCTTTTCCCTTGGAAATTGATTTATGATTGTTTTTGAAGTCTTTCTGTTTCTGATTGGGGAGAGGGATATTCCTTGTTATTTCGGACGTTTGTTATGGTTAAACTACTTGATGATTCATCCATTCCAGATACTTCAGGCATCCTTTTCGCGACATTTTGCCATCATCGAGGCAGAAAAACCGTTCCATTGGACACATATCCGTTTTCATCCGCAAATTTATGATAATAATTTTTACCGTGCAAATATTTGTGAAACTTTTTCAAGCAATCCTAAAAATACATATATTTTGCCACATTTGCCATTTATGTTAAAATATATAATATTAACATTTTTAGCAAACTGCCACATAGAAAAACTAAACACCTGATTAATAGCCTATTATATCTTGTACACAACATTTTACAGTGCTTAACATTTAAAACCCAAAATGGGATTTTACGCCTTTATATCACTCATTCACAGCGTAAAAAAAATCACTCGGACGATTCCGAAGGAATTTTTTCCGATATTCGACATAACGGGTAACATCAAAAAAAAGATTCCTTCAGAATCCCTTGCCTGACTAAACACAACCGTGGGTTACCGCGTCGTGCCAGCCCCACAAGGGAGCTTCGCACTTGCGCCAACCCACGGCTATTCAGATAAAGGATTCCTCCGGAATCTCAGGGGAAACCACTATAATTTCAACGACGAGAGATTTCAGCACACCGACGGATTCATACGGTCGGGGAGCTTACCGCGCCGCTCTTCGGTAGGGTATCAGAGGACAATCTTGGCGGGACGCAATCCCGGGGTCACCAGCACATATGCGCCGGGGGCGGGGGCAAAGCGGCCCGGGGCGACAGGCTGAACCTCAACACCGGCGACGGAGTAGAGGCGCGAACCGGGTGTGGCGATGATTTCCCCGTCAAGGAGAATGTACGCGGCCTGTGAGCCTGCTGCCTCCACGACATCGGTGATGCCGGAGGTAGAGAGGTCAACTTCCTGGGTAGCCGACCAGAGGCTCTCCTTCCCCTTCTCGGGATCGACGGGGACAGCCTTCACGCGGAAGCGGTAAACGGCTTCCTGGAGGCCCGTCACTTTATATGACGTGTCAGTGATGCCGGAAATGGTGATGCGGTCTCCTATTGTGGTCTGTTCCGCACGGGAGGGTGCAGCCGCAGGCCCGGCAAGGGCATCAGCAAACGCCTTGTCATAGTCGAAGTCGTCGCAATCGGCGCAGTCTCCGGCGAAAGCCATCGCGGAATAAAGGGTTACACGCTTGGATTTGCCACGGTTGGCAATCTTGACATTATAGCTCTTGGAGGCGTCCAGGCCGGTGAAAGCCACGGAATAGTAAGCGGCGGTCTTGTCGACATACTCTTCGGCGCTGGCGGCAACGTTGCCATCCTCATCAATCAGCGACATGACAACGACGGGGTCGGAGTCGGTGCCGTAGCGTTTGGCCTTGACCACGACTGTGACTGTGCCGTCGGAGGGAGTCACGGTGTTTTCGGAGGTCAGAGAGGCATCGGAGGTCGCGGTGCCGAGATATATCGAGGATGACAGCACTTTGTATTCCCCGGCGAGAGTCCATCCGGCAAGTTTTTTGGAGAAATCGGTCCACAGGGCGGGGGCGGGGAGAGAGCCGGCCGCGGGCCAGACCTGGAGGGTATAGGTCACATCAGAGCCTTCCACAGCGATGGGAGCCCACGAGGCGGTGAAACTGCCGGCTTCCTCAACCACCGGTTCTACAGGCTCGGGGGTCGGAATCTCGGAGATAGGCTGCTTGTCGACCCAGAAGGAGACAGCTCCGGTCTGGGGGTCGCGCTCAATCTCGGTCACAGGTTTTGAGAGGAAGGAACCGGTATTGGTGCGAGCGGCGGGGGTGGAGGTGTTGGTGAACTCGGTGGCGTAGCTCTTGGGCCAGAGGTCGGATGTCTGGGTGCTTGAATCAAGCTTGTTGTCGGCTGGCACAACGGTCATACGCTGGAGGGAGTAGTTGTTGACGGTGTTGTTGTTCCACGCCGACGCGCTGTATGTGACATGGGTGATGAGCATGCCCTCGTCATAGAGGTATTCGTCCCATCCCTGTCGGGCGCGGTTCTCGAATATGAAATATTCGTTTTTGTCCTTGGAGTTGGTGAGGATGACAGCCTTGGAGGCGGGATTGTCGCCGTCGTTAAGCACTGGGAGGGTGTACTGGGTGTTCTTGACTCCCTCCTCAAGCTCTATCCACCCCATGAAGGCTTTCTCGTAGGCGGAGTAACCGATGGGTGTGTAACCATCGTCATTGTAGCAACCATGGTCCATAAGAGACCAGTCCCCCATACCAAAGTAACCATTATTATATGTGGTTTCATAGAAGTCGGGGAGACCGAGACAGTGGGAGAACTCATGGCAGAATGTGCCGACACCGTCAATCTGAGTTCTGTGGGTTCCGTTCAACTCGTTGAAGACTGCGAACTTGGTCATCCGTATGCCGTCGCAGGAGATGGTTCCCGCACCGGAGGACGCGAGATCCCACTGGCAGGGCCACACGGCCTGGGCAACCCCTGACGACGCCTGGCCGACACCGGCATAGAGGACGATTATAACATCGCAGACGCCGTCGCCGTCGTTGTCGAAAATAGAAAAGTCGACTTCGGGATCGGCCAGCTGAATGGCTTCCTTGACCATATGGCCGGGCTTCTCGTCATTCCCCCAATAGTCAGTGCCACCGTAATATACGCGATTTCTCGAAACTGTATAGGGGCCGTAGACATGGAACTGGGGATCATACTGGCCCAATGAGGCTTCATCAAAATATGCCTTCGCGCTTTTACCTTCGCCGGTAAAGAAGTCGGTGAAGACCTGATTGGCGCCATCTCCATCCTTGAATTTTATGTCCTGATACTGGACGAGGAGGATGGGCACATGGGCGACACCCTTGTGGGGCACCTGAGAGTCTTGCTGCTCGATGCTGATTCGGCCCTGGGAACTGCGGAGGGGGGCTTTCAATGTAGCCTGTTGAGCCTGTCTGGCCAGCACCTTGGGGGAAGCTGCACGCTGGGCTGCATAGGTCAGGGATGTGGCGCGGGCTGCGATGAATGATTGCTCCTGGGCGGAACGTTCAGCGAGTTCATGGACATACACCGAACTCACACCGTCGGCCGAGCGATAGACGGCGTAGCCTTCGGGGGTAAAATCGACAGTCAGGCCGTCGGATGTGACATATGAGTGAAACCATTCGTCACCGGTCAGGGTGACGGTCACCGTCGAGCCATCAGGCTGGGTGACGGTGCGGGTCAGGCGTTTGGCCGGAACCGCGTAAGCCGATGCCACCGTGAGGGCAGCCATAGCAAGCGTCAGGATTTTTCTCTTCATATCCATTCAATGGTTTAATTTGCGGCGGTCCACATCTGTCTTTCACCAAGGACAACGCGGGCCGGACGGGCGCTTAAATTGTAGCAACGCGCAAATTTACAAAAAAATCCCCCGAATACGCAATATCCGGGGTTAAAATTTCAGGCGTGGCACACATTTTGCAATATCTTCCGCCATTGAAGCGGCAAAATGCCACTATCCATAAGGATTTTCGGGCTGTCTGGCTTCACGCCAGGCTCAATTGGCGACAAATGACCCGAGCGAGGCGGGCAGAGAGGGGGCGCAGCTATAAGCCCGTGCGAACTGCCGGATGAAAAGGATTGTCGAACGGCGAGGCGAGAGAGCCTGTGAACGACGGTGACGGGGAGTCGCGGATTTCATCGCCGAGGGGAATAAGTGAGTAGAATCATTTTTCATAGGCAAGCTACAAATTTTGAACTGAAAGGGGAAACTTTAACCGGCCTGAAAGGGCCGTCTGTGAAGAACGGTTACATACCTATAACGCCTGAGAGGGCGGTTTAGTATGTGGTCAGTGTCGTTTTTTCAAAGGATTGTAAGGGACGGCGCAATATCTTCCCCTACTTGCCCGAAGCGCCTTTGAACGCCATAGAAGGCCGTATATTGCCCTTGATGTGTAAAATAATCTTAAATCGGGGGCGATTTTCCACTCGACATTTTGAGGAATCCCCATCTTTTCGTAACTTTGCATAGATAGAACACTGCAATGGTCCATCACATCCCCGCGAGCAATCAGCGCCGGGGGCCAAACTAAAAACTCAACCAACTCAAAAACCAACGCCTATAGACCGGAAATTCTACTTAACCAAACTACACTGACTGAAATGCAAAACCTTACCCGGCTTGCCGACGAAAAGTTGGTCGCAGCCTACGCCAACGGAAACAACGAAGCTTTCGACACCCTACTGCGCAGGCACGAAAACCGTGTGTTCAACTATATTTTCAACATTGTAAAGAACAAGGATGTCGCCGACGATATCTTCCAGGAGACATTTGTCAAGGCAATATCCACCATCAAGCAGGGACGCTACACCGACTCCGGGAAGTTCTCGGCGTGGATTACCCGCATCGCCCATAACCTCATAATCGACTTTTTCCGCCAGGCCAAGAGCGAAAACACCATCTCGACCGACCAGGAGGATGCCGATGTGCTCAACCGCCGCGACCTCTCGGAGGAGAATGTGGAAGACCTGATGGTTACTTCCCAGATTCATACCGATGTGAAGCGCATCATGGAGTCGCTGCCCGAGTCGCAGCGCGAGGTACTTGACATGCGTTTTTACCGCAACATGTCGTTCAAGGAGATAGCCGAGGCAACAGGGGTCTCAATCAACACCGCCCTGGGCCGCATGCGCTACGCGATTCTCAACATGCGCCGCATCGCCACAGACAAGAACATCGTCCTGACCCGGTAATCCGGACACCAGCACGGGGAATCAGCATCCCTCCCTAATCGGTTTTCCCGACAAAAAGTTGCGCGATAACCAAAAACTTATTACCTTTGCATCGCAAAAGCCCCATCTACCGGGGCAGACCCCTTTGCCCGGATGGCGGAATCGGTAGACGCGACGGTCTCAAACACCGTTGGAGCAATCCATCCCGGTTCGAGCCCGGGTCCGGGTACTGAAACGGCTGAAAATCATCTGATTTTCAGCCGTTATTTTTTACTTGCCACTTCAATCCCACTATATGACTGACGGGGCTCGTGAGTAGTCAGCTGATTGATGTTTCGGGATTTATTGATTTTATGTCTGCTATGAAATCTTCCTGATTCTCGGGGGATATATAAATCCAACTCTTCTGACCATATCTTATCCCTATACGTTTCGCCGACAACGCGGGGGATGACCAGAGGGTTGATTTATGGGTTATCTCTATTATCCTGCTTATCGGCAATGTCATTCGGAACAATACTCCACACCGTATATATAATTTATCCCCTTTGATGGTGTAGTCTGTATGTAACAGCATATCAAACATCAAAGCTACACATGCCCCCATGAACACGACATCAATAAGGAGAATCCATGTGGAGATATAACACAAGAAGAGAGTCGCCACAAATGCAGCGACTAATCCGTAACAAGTCCAGAGATACATTTGGAGACTTTTGATTTATAGACTTTTTCCATATCACAAATATACGCTGTTTTTTTCAACACTCTGCGTGTTGCACTGAATTTTCGGCAGGGTAAATGTATGGGTATTCCTCCGGAATCATAGTGGCGGGCAGAGGATTAGGGAGGGTGATTGGGAATGAATGGGAATTATGGGAGAAATGGGAAGATTGGGGAAATTGGTATTGTAAATGAATACAAATTCGTAAATTTGCGTGAATAACGGGAAGGAACGGATAAGGCCTAATAAGCTGATTTATGCGGGATAGCCCAGAAAGATTTCACGGAAAACATCTAAAATCAGAGAACTTATGAAAAGGATAGAGGTGGTGGCGGCCATAATCAGACGCGAGGGGTTATATCTGGCAACACAGAGAGGCTACGGGGCGTTTGAGGGGATGTGGGAGTTTCCGGGTGGGAAAATCGAGCCGGGAGAAAATCCGCAGGAGGCGTTGGTCAGGGAAATCAGGGAAGAACTTGACACGGACATCCGGGTAGGGGAACTGTTCTGTGTCAGGGAGTTCGACTACCCGGATTTTCATTTGGTGCTGCATTGTTATTTCTGCGCGTTGCCTGACGGAGCGGAGCCTGCACTGCTTGAGCACAAGGCCGCGAAATGGCTTGACGCGAAGGGGCTGAGCACGTTGCAATGGCTGCCTGCCGACGAGGAGATTATCCAAGCGTTACTTCGACTTGGTTGACCGTTCCGGCCGGGCAGACGGGGAGGTGGTTGCCCTCCACGGGGTTGCCGTTGAGGGCCAGGGAGGTGACTCCACGGCTGACATGGCGAGGGTTGCGGACGTGGATGTCATAGGTGGCTCCACGGAAACGGCGCTGAACGCGGTAGCAGTCCCAGTCTGTGGGGATGCAGGGGTCAATCATAAGTCCATCGAAATCGGGACGGATGCCGAGGATGAACTGGGTGACGGCATACCAGTTCCAGGCGGCGGTTCCGGTCAGCCATGAGTTTTTACCTTCGCCGGGACGCGCGGCATCTTTTCCGGCTGTCATCTGGCAATAGACATACGGCTCGACTTTATGGAGGTCGCTGTGTTCCTCGACGTAGGCGGGGCAAATCTTCTTGTAATATTCCCAGGCGCAGTCGCCACGTCCGAGGACTGTCTCGCCGATTATCACCCATGGATTGTTGTGGGCGAAGATTCCGGCGTTTTCCTTGTAGCCCGCCGGGTAGGTTGATATTTCACCGTAGTCGATGACATACTCCGTGAAAGCGGGATTGTTGAGGACGATACCATGGTCGCAGTCGAGATATTTTTTGACCGAATCGAGCGACTTCTCCACCATTCCCTCTTCGATGCCGATTCCGGCCATAGTACACCATCCTTGCGACTCGACGAAGATTTTCCCCTCTTTGTTTTCGGAAGAGCCGACTTTGCGGCCGAAATAGTCGTAGGCACGGAGATACCATTGGCCGTCCCACCCGTGTTTTTTGACGGCCTCGACCATTGCCTCGACATGGCGCAGGGCGCGGTCGGCCTCGGCGTCCATCCCGAGGTGGCGGCAGAGGTCGGCGTAGTCGCGTCCGTAGATGACAAACTGTCCGGCTATCATCAGCGACTCAGCGCGTGAACCTTCGGATTTGTTTTCTGTGGTCTGGAACGACTCGTTGGGGTCGTTGGAGAAGCAGTTGAGGTTGAGACAGTCATTCCAGTCGGCACGGCCGATAAGGGGGAGTCCGTGAGGGCCGAGGTGAGATATGACGTAATCAAACGAAACGCGGAGATGGTCAAGGAGGGGGACTTCCGAGCCGGGGCGATTGTCAAATGGTACGGGTTCGTCAAGGATGGAGAAGTCACCGGTCTCCTTAAGGTAGGCGATTGTACCAAAGACAAGCCACATCGGGTCGTCGTTGAAGCCTGAGCCGATGTCGTTGTTTCCGCGTTTGGTCAAGGCTGATACTGATGGTAACAGCTTCCGTCGGGCAACTGCGTGGCAGCGATGTCGAGAACCCTTTGACGGGCGCGTGACGGAATCTGATGGACGAAGCCGACAAGGTCTTGGTTGGAATCGCGGAAACCCATGCCTCGGCCTATGCCGCTCTCGAAGAATGACGCGGAGCGGGAGAAACAGAATGTGACCATACACTGGTACTGGTTCCAGATGTTCACCATCCGGTCAAGGCGCGGGTCAGAGGATTCGATATGGAAATTATCAAGGAGGTTGTCCCATCCGGCACGAAGTTTCTCAAAGGCGGCATCCACTTTCTCGGGTGTGTCGAACATCGCCATCATCTCCCGGGCGGGACGTTTGTTGATTATCCCTTTCGACTCCCATTTGCTGTCGGCGGGATTCTCGACGTATCCGAGCATGAAAACCAGGTCACGGGTCTCGCCGGGACGAAGGGTTATTTCAATCTGATGGGAGGCGATGGGAGACCATCCGTGGGCCACGGAATTGCGGGCTTTCCCCTCCAGGACGACTTCCGGCTCGTCGAAGCCGTTGTAAAGGCCAAGGAATGACTCCCGGTCGGTATCGAAACCGTCCACGGGGGTGTTCACCCAATAGAATGCGTAGTGGTCGCGGCGTTCCTTGTACTCGGTCTTGTGGTATATGGCCGAACCATCTATCTCGACCTCTCCGGTGGAGAAGTTGCGCTGGAAGTTCTCCATATCGGTGGCGGCGTTCCACAGACACCATTCCTGGAAGGAGAAGAGGGTGAAGCTTTTGGGCCGGTCGGTGAGATTGGTCAGGGTAAGCTTCGTGACTTCGGCGTTTACCCCGTCGGGGACAAAGAAGAGGGCCCGGGCCTGGAGTCCGTTTTTACGGCCCGTGATGACAGTGTAGTTGAGACCGTGACGACACTCATAGAAGTCCAACGGGGTCTTGCAGGGCTTCCAACCCGGATTCCAGATGGTGTCGCCATCCTTGATGTAGAAATAGCGGCCACCGGCATCCATCGGGACACCGTTGTAGCGGTAGCGGGTCAGGCGGCGGAATTTGGCGTCGCGATAGAAGGAATATCCTCCGGCGGTGTTGGAAATCAGGGAGAAGAATGCCTCATTGCCGAGGTAGTTGATCCAGGGCCAGGGGGTGCGGGGATTGGTGATGACATACTCGCGGGTCTGGTCGTCGAAGTGGCCGTATTTCATGTGTAATGGTGGTTTGCGTTAAGAGGTCGGCGCAAATTTACACATTTTCCGCGGGGTGTCGGCAGAATGTCAAATAGAGTCAAGCATTGGCCAAAATAGTATCATTCCGCAGGGAACGGAGTGAGCGGATTATGAGAATGGCGGAGACGACTGTGGCGAGGGCGTCGGAGACCGGGAAGGTGTACCAGATGCCGTCAAGGCCGAAGAAGCGTGGAAGAATCATCAGGAGCGGGAGGAGGAAGATGACCTGGCGGACAAGACTGAGGAAAATGGAGGTGCCGACTTTCCCGATTGACTGGAAATAGGTGGTGGCGACAATCTGGAAGCCTACCATCCAGAAGCATATCAGGGCGGTCGAGAGGGCGTGGCCTGTGAACTCCACGAGCGGGGCGTCGCTGACAAAGGCGCGGGCAATCATACAGGGGATGGTGAGGCCGAATGCCCAGCCGACGAGGGTTATGACAGTGGCAGCGGCGGTGGCAAGCCAGAATACGCGCACCACACGATGGGGCATCCCGTGGCCGTAGTTGTAACCGGCGATGGGCTGGAAGCCTTGGCAGATTCCGAGGACGATGCAACAGAGCATGGAGGTGTAGGTGACGAATATGCCGGCCGCGGCGATGGCCTCATAGCCGCCATAGTGTTTCAACGCGTTGTTGATGAAGATGTTTATAAGGCAGGAGGCGACGTTGATTATCGAGGGGGCCGCGCCGATGCCTATTATTCCCCACACCAGAGGCCAGGATATGCGGTAGGTGCCGGGGGTGAAGATGACAGGGCCGTTTTTCCGGGAACAGAAATGACGCATAACGAATATCATGGAGATGGTCATAGAGATGTCGGTCGCTATGGCCGCACCCTTGATTCCAAGCCCGAGGAAGTAAACGAAGGTAGGCGCGAGGAGCATATTGAGCCCGAAGCCGATGAACATCGTCAGCATGGCGCGGGTGGGAAATCCGGTCGCGCGCATCATATTGTTGAAGGTGAAGGTCAGGTTGGTCATCAGCAGCCCGGGGAGGATGAACATCATAAAGTCGCGGGCATAGGGAAGGGTCTGCTCATCCGCTCCGAACAGCCGCAGCACGGGGGACATGAAGATGGCGAAGAGTCCTATGTAGATGACTCCGATGGTGAGGGTCAGCACCAGGGAGTTGCCGAGAATGCGGCGTGCGCCGTTGATGTCGCCGGCTCCGAGGAAGAGACTCATGCGGGCTGTCGCACCGGCTCCGATGAGTACCCCGAGGGCGGTGGCGATGTTCATCACCGGGAAGGTGATGGCCAGTCCGGCGATGGCCTTGGGCCCCACAACCTGGCCGATGACGATTCGGTCGATGACGTTGTAAAGCTGCATGACAAGCATCCCGACCACCGACGGGAGGGAGTATTTCCAGAGGAGTCGGCCTACCGGCATCTCGGCGAGTTCACGCAATTTACGGGCATCCTGAGCTGTATTGGCGGAATGTGACATGTTTACGGGACTGACAAGTGTAAGGTTGTTTTCAGAGCTTTTCAACCGCAAAGTTACGCAAGTTTTCCGGGAAATCAGTAACTTTGCGGCCATGAAAAGCGACACCATCAACCTTGAGGATACAATCTGTGCGATTTCAACTCCTCCCGGCATAGGGGGAATAGCAGTCATACGCGTCAGTGGCCCGCAGGCCATCGCGATTACCGACAGAATCTGGCAGGGGAAAAGGCTGGCCGACACCCCGGGACACACTGCGAGGTTCGGGCGCATCATTGATCCGATGCGGGGCAATGAGATGCTCGACGAGGGGGTGGCGACGGTATTCCGCGCACCATCCTCATTCACGGGGGATGATGTGGTGGAGCTGTCTGTCCATGGCTCCAGGTATGTGCAACGGCGGTTGCTTGAGATTTTGACAGCCAACGGCGCAAGGCTCGCCGAGGCGGGGGAATTCACGCGCCGGGCGTTCGCCAACGGGAAGATGGACCTGGCGCAGGCCGAGGCGGTGGCGGATGTCATCGCGTCAAATTCGAGAGCCGCCCACAGGCTTGCGGCATCTCAGATGAAGGGGTGTTTCTCGCGCAGGCTTGAGGAGCTGCGCGGAAAGCTGCTTGATCTGGCGTCGCTGCTCGAACTCGAACTGGATTTTTCCGAGGAGGATGTGGAATTCGCGTCCCGCGAACGGTTGCGGGAAATCGCCACCGAAGTACATTCGGAGGTCAGCCGGTTGGAGAAATCATTTTCAGCGGGTTCGGCGATAAAGGATGGAATCCCGGTTGCGATTGTCGGGCCTACCAACGCTGGCAAATCATCACTACTCAACCTGTTATTGGGGGAAGACCGTGCCATTGTCTCAGACATACACGGCACCACCCGCGACACAATCGAGGACACTCTTGAGATTGGCGACTACCTTTTCCGTTTCATCGATACCGCCGGACTGCGCGAGACCACCGACCCCATCGAGGCCCTTGGCATCGAGCGTTCGCGGCAGGCCCTCAACCGGGCAGCCATAGTTATTTCGGTCGTGGACTCGTCACAACCTCACCTCTCCCCCATCGCTGACATCCGCACCGCCACGCCGGATATCCCCACCATACTTTTGCTGAACAAATCAGATTTGACCGGCGAAGCTTCCTTGTCAGCGAATACCGTCGTTTCAGACAACGTCACAGTCATTCCATTTTCCACTAGGACCGGTCAAGGACATCAGCAACTGCTTTCCACCCTGACGACCATCGCCGACCGGCTGCGCGGCACCACCGACGAAGACACCATCCTCGTCACCAACCTCCGACACGCCCAAGCACTCCGGGAAGCCGCCGCCTCCACCGCCGCCATCCTTGACGGCCTACGCACCAACCTCCCCGGCGACCTCATCGCCCAGGACCTCCGCGCCACCCTCCACCACCTCTCCTCCATCACCGGCACCCTCACCACCCCCGACATCCTCGCCTCCATCTTCTCCCGCTTCTGCATCGGCAAGTAGCCTATTGGTGATAACTGGTGCCATTTGGTGTAAAATATTGAAAA
>ERZ777011.573-NODE-573-length-54808-cov-4.342118_pt1 | contig 54808 bp, 27 predicted proteins | sample MGYA00374964_ERZ777011 | MGnify/ENA primary metagenome ERZ777011 (study PRJEB29310, sample SAMD00008975) | mouse gut metagenome | study: EMG produced TPA metagenomics assembly of the Metagenome analysis of fecal microbiota from mouse which was promoted...
TCGCTGTACGCCTTTGGCGTACAGCTCGACGCTCGCTCCGTGGAAAGTGTTTTTCCCCTAAGGCCAGCCTGGGGCTGGCCTTAGGGCTGGGGCCGCTGAAGGCGGCCTAACGTCACGTACACGCCGCGAGAAAAACGATCTGAGTTTATTTCGCGCCTGCGGAGGGCTTTTTTGACAGTCTGGTCCTCTGCGTCTCAAAGAAAAAGGCACCCCTGCCGGCGGGCGCCGGTCAGGCAGTCGACGCCCTCTCACATCCTCCCCATCCGCTCCAGGAGCCGCCGCCGGTTCTCCTCCCGGGCAATCCACGCGAAGGTCTCCGCCGGCACCAGCGGCTCCGTCTCCCGCCAGCGGCCGGCACGGACCAGCTCCCGGACTGCGGTGGCGCTGACGGCCGCGCCTCCCCGCTCCAGACGGCCAAGCTCCACCAGCTCCACGCCCTGGGCCGGCAGGGCCGCAGCCATGGCCCGGTTGTAGGCCGCCGTCACCGGACAGAAGGGCTCGCTGCCCACGAAGCGGCGGGTGATGCCCAGGGTCCGGGCCAGCCGGCAGAACACAGTGATGTCCAGGTCCGTCCACACCGCTCCCGCCCGGGTCCGGTCCTTGAGAAAGTAGTCCGGAAAGGTGGCAGAGGAGATGAGGTACTCCCCCGTACCCGCCACGGCCACGTTGGGCATGTCCCGGCACACCGCCTCCACAATGGCCCGGCGGTCCGCGGCCGGCACGGCGCTCCGGTCCTCGCTGACCACCAGCACGTAGAGAAAGCCGCAGGCCTTCGCCGCCTCCTCGATGAGGTACTTGTGTCCCAATGTCATGGGGTTGCAGTTGAGCACCGCCGCGCCCACAATCCCCCGGGCCGCCGGGGAACGAATCGACTGGGCCCACTGGTCAAACCCGTCCCGCCGGTCCTCCATGAGCACCGCCTCCCCGGCCCGGGCCACCTCGTGGAAGCCCAGGGCTGTAAACTGGGGGCGGTTCTCCGGCTTGGTGTAGAGAAAGAGCCGCCGCCGCCCCGAGGCCAGGGCCTTCTGCCGCAGGGCGGTGAGCAGGGTGGCCGTGAGGCCCTCCCCCTGGAGGGCCGGGTCCACGGCCACGCACTTGACCACGTTCCCCTCCAGGGAGGCGGACGCCGCGATCCGGCCCCCGCTGTCCCGTACCAGGGCCGTGTGCTCCACCCCGGGGGCAAAGCCCAGCCCGGCCCTGGCCAGAAATTCCCGCAGCTCCTCCAGGGGCCGGCCGCTCAGCGGGCTGGCCACCTCCAGACTGTATCCGTACTCCATAGCGCCTCCTCCATCGTACCGTGTAATGAGATATAGTATAGGAATCCGAACCACCCTTGTCAAGTGCCGGCAGGCCGGTCCCTTTAGAGAAAAGTGCTGCCGAGGCATCACTTTGGCAGTTTCTGCAAAACCAGGTTGATGCTATAATAGCTGTGTGCTATAATCAGCTCAGCAAATCGGAATTTCTGTAAGATTTTCCTACTGCAAGGAGAAATTATGATGGTGAGATACACAAATAAGCTGAAACTCACGGTATGGGTTTCTGTCGTATATGTTTTATCGTTTATATGCTATGTACCTACATTGCTAGAACAGAACGGAATTATCATTCCCAATGGATTATTGTACTTAAAATACTTATATGTGTGTATTCCCGCTATGGCTGCTATTTTTCTGCTGATTTGCGAGCAGAACATCAAGGTATACTTTACGCGAATGTTTTCGGGGAAAATAACAATCAAATATATTTTCATAGGGGTTATATGTATGGCGGCAGGTATATTTGATTCTTATTGCTATTCGTTCATAGTGAAAACTAACGTATTTAAGAATATATATTCGACAGTAATATCGCTATTAACAAGCTGTATATACCTGCTGATAACAGCGTTTGTTGAAGAAATAGCATGGAGAGGATTTCTGCTGGAACGACTTCCTTTTAAGAAAATCAAAAGTGTTCTTTTTGTTGGTGCCGTTTGGGCAGTGTGGCATATACCAATGTGGATAATCAGAAATTCATTGGGCATGGAACAAATTGTTTGTCTTTGTATATGGACATTACTTGTTTCCGTTGTTTTGGGAATAACCTATTATCAATGCAGAAATATATTGCTGATTGCCATTATGCACGCAGCTTTTAATATCTGTTATTTAGCGCCAATACAATATAACATTGTTGTATTAGCGATCATCATTTTTGTTGGTGCTCTATATTATAAAAAATCAGACAAAAAATTTGGGGCTTGATAAATTCCAGCTTATCGAGCAGTTACATGTCTGTATAAGGGCCACTATTCGCTATAGATATTTTGATAAATTATTTTCTCAAATGGCGCTGAGCAACACCAATCGGAAAAGGGACGCAGGCCGCGATTTGTCTGTTTCCACAAAATTTCCTGTTTTTGTCCGAAAAAGTTTCGTCACAACGCTGGTTGGTGTTCGTTTTTTGTCAATATTTGAAACAAAATACCAGAACCAGTATACTCGATTGACAAAAATGGAATAACTGACTACAATGCCGTTTGTACGGTACAGTCCGCTGTCCCCGTCCGGAAGGGGGCGGCGGTACACAAGATCCTGCCGGCGGCACCTGGGCGGTACGGCCCGCAGCGCCGGCAGGATGGAAAGGAGTGCGCATTGGGAATCAATTTAGAGAGCATGACCACGGAGACCCGCAACCCGGACACCATGGATCTGGACCGGATGACGGCCCTGGAGGTGGTGACCGCCATGAACAGGGAGGACGCAAAGGTCCCGGCGGCTATTGCCCCCCAGCTGCCCAACATCGCCCAGGTGGCGGAATGGGCCATCGCCTCCCTGGAGGCCGGGGGCCGGGTCTTCTACATGGGCGCGGGCACCAGCGGCCGCCTGGGCGTGCTGGACGCGGCGGAGTGCCCCCCCACCTTCGGCGTGGCGCCGGACCGGATGGTGGGCCTCATTGCCGGCGGCGAGAAGGCCTTCCTCAAGGCCGTGGAGGGCGCGGAGGACAGCCGGGAGCTGGGCCGGGAGGATCTGGCCGCCTGGGGTCTGGAGAAGCGGGATCTGGTCATCGGCATCGCCGCCAGCGGCCGCACCCCCTATGTGCTGGGGGGACTGGCCTACGCCAGGGAGGTGGGCTGCCGCACCGCCGCGGTCTCCTGCAACGGGGGCAGTGAGATCGGCAAAGCCGCCGATCTGGCGGTGGAGGTGGTGGTGGGACCCGAGGTCCTCACCGGCTCCACCCGTCTCAAGGCGGGCACGGCCCAGAAGCTGGTCCTCAACATGATCTCCACCGCCTCCATGGTGGGCGTGGGCAAGGCCTATCAGAATCTGATGGTGGACGTGATGCAGACCAACGAAAAGCTTCACCGCCGGGCGGAGAAGATCGTCATGGAGGCCACCGGCGTGGACCGGGAGACCGCCCGGGAGAAGATCACCGCCGCCGGCGGCAGCGTCAAGACCGCCATCACCATGATCCTGGCCAGCTGCGACGCCCAGGAGGCTGCCAGCCGCCTGGAGAAAGCCCGGGGCCACGTCCGGGAGGCTATTCAGTAAATCCGCAGCGCAAAATGGCTCCGCCATTTTCAGCCCCCCTGGGGGACATATTCCGTTCCATTTCACACCAGAGAAGAAAGAGAGGCAGGAGAAATGACTATCCAGCAACTGGTAGAGAGCATCCTGAAGGATGTGGGCGGCCGGCAGAACGTCATCACCGCCACCAACTGCATGACCCGTCTGCGCATCAACGTGAAAAACGACAGCGCCATCAACGAGGCCGCCCTGAAGGGCCTGGAGGGCGTCATGGGCATTGTCCATGACCGGGCGGGCTACATCGAGGTGGTGGTCGGCCCCGGCAAGTGCCGCAAATGCGCCGACTACTGCAAGGACCTGGGCATCCCCGCCGCAGCTGACGCCGTGGCCGGCGGCGACTGGAAGGCGAACAAGGCCGCCATCAAGGCCGGGCAGAAGGACAACAAGCTCAAGAGCATGCTCAAGACCTTTGGCGATATCTTTGTTCCCCTGATCCCCGGCGTCATCGCCGCAGGCCTGTGCGCCGGCCTGAACACCCTGCTGGGCCAGCTGTTCCCCGGCACTGAGAACCCCGCGCTGATCCTTATCACCAACTTCCTGAGCATGATTAACACCGCCTTCATGACCTACCTGACCGCCTGGGCGGGCTACCGGGCGGCGGAGAAGTTCGGCGGCACCCCCATCCTGGGCGGCATGCTGGGCATGATTACCACCCTGGGCGGCATTGACGCCATCTCCAAGGTGGTGGGTCTGTTCAACGAGGCCCAGCCTCTGGACGCCATCCTCCGGGCCGGCCGCGGCGGCGTGCTGGCTGCGGTCATCGGCGTGTGGTGCATGTGCAAGATCGAGCGGGCCATCCGCTCCAAGATGCCCGACGCCCTGGACATCGTCTTCACCCCCCTGCTGACCCTCATTATCACCCTGGTGCCCTACGTGCTGGTGGTGATGCCCATCACGGGCCTCATCTCCACGGGCCTTGTGAAGATCGTGGGCGCGGTGGCCATGAGCGCCTCCCCCGTGGTCCGCGCCATCAGCGGCTACCTGGGCGCGGCCCTGTTCCTGCCCATGGTGGCCATGGGGATGCACCACGGCCTGGTGGCCCTGTACACGGTGCAGCTGGAGACCTTCGGCTGCGTGTACCTCTACCCCGCCTTGGCTATGGCCGGCGCGGGCCAGGTGGGCGCTGCCATCGCCATCTACCTCAAGTGCAAGCAGGCCCGCAATGACCGCCTCAAGGGCGTCATCACCGGCGCTCTGCCCGCCGGCATCCTGGGCGTGGGCGAGCCTCTGATCTACGGCGTCACCCTCCCCATGGGCAAGCCCTTCCTCACCGCCGGTCTGGGCGCTGGCTTCGGCGGCGCGTTCGTGAACCTGATGCAGGTGGCCTCCACCACCTGGGGACCCTCCGGCCTGCTGGGCTGCTTCGTGATGACCGCCGGCCCCAACGGCGCGGCCAAGAGCGTGCTGTTCTTCGTCGTCGGCCTCATTATCAGCTATATCATGGGTTTTATCATCACCAACTTCGCCATCAAGCCCGAAGAAGTGGCCAATGTCTGAGCCCCTGGGCCGCTCCGTATACCTGACCGGCTTTGACCGGCAGCGGGAGACCCTGGAGCGGATCCCGGGCGCCATGGTCTTCCTTTCCCTCCATGTGGGCGAGGAGTTCTCCCCCGGCTACTGCGCACAGGCGGAGCTGGTCTGCCGGCAGCTCTGGGAGGCGGGGCTCCGAACCGTCGCGGATGTATCCATCAAGACCCAACAGCAGTTTGGCGAGCCGGATCTGATCCGGCTCGCCAAGCGGCTCCATGTGTGGGCCCTGCGGGTGGACTACGGCTTCACGCCGGAGGAGACGGCGGCCCTGGCCGCCCGGATGCCCGTGGCGGTCAACGCCTCCACCGTCACCCCGGAGGAGGCGAGGTACATCGCCTCCTCCGGCCCCCTGGTCATGGCCATGCACAACTTCTACCCCCGGCCAGAGACCGGCCTGGACGCCGCCTTCCTGCTGGAGCGCACCCGGGCTCTCCAGGGGGCGGGACTGAAGGCGCTGGCCTTTATCCCCGGGGATCAGGCCCTCCGGGGGCCGGTCCATGAGGGGCTCCCCACCCTGGAGGCCCACCGGGGGCAGCTGCCCTCGGCCTGCTTCGCGGATATGGTCCTCCGGTTCGGGATGGACGGCGTATTTGTGGGGGACCCGGGCCTCAGCGAAACGGAGCGGGCGCGGATCCGCCGGTTCCAGCAGGAGGGGGTGCTCAGCGTGCCGGTCCTGCTGGAGCCGGGCGGGGAGGACCTCTATGACCGGGTGTTCACCTGCCGTCCGGACGGGCCGGCGGGGCTGGTGCGCTTTGCCGAGTCCCGGGAGTACTCCTGCGCCGGCGTCCCCACGCCGCCGGGGGACTGCCGGCCCCGGGTCCGGGGCAGCGTGACTGTGGACAATGACCGCTACGGCCGCTACGCCGGAGAGCTCCAGCTGTGCCGGGCGGACTACCCGGCGGATGAGCGGGTGAACGTCATCGGCCGGGTGCCGGAGCAGGGCCTGCTCCTGGCGGACAGCATTCCCCGGGGCGGACGGTTCGCCCTGGTGAGACCATAGGAGGATTTGAGCGTATGGATATCCGGCTGATCTCTCTGGATCTGGACGGCACGGCCCTGCTGCCGGACCACGCCAGCTTTTCTCAGCGCACGGAGGAGGCCCTTCTGGCGGCCCACCGCCAGGGCGTGGCCATTGTGCCCACCACAGGCCGGCAGTTCGCCATGCTGCCCCCGCCCCTCCAGGTGAAGCAGAGCTGGGCCAATCTGGCGGTGCTGTGCAACGGCGCGGAGGTCCGCAGCCTGGAGGGCGGGACGCTTCTGGCGTCCCACTACATGACCGCGGAGACGCTCCGGCCCCTCATTGACCGGGCCTCGGCGCTGGGTCTGATGGTGGAGCTGTCCGCCGGGAGCACCCTGTACCTGACGGCGGAGGACTGGGACCGGGAACGGACCATTGACCGCCTGACCTTCCACCTGGGGGTGCTGGACCGGCGGGGCCGGGCGGTGGAGGGGCCCCTGTCCGCCTTTGCGGCGGGGTCCGGCCTGTCGTTTGAGAAGGTGAACCTGCTGGGCCTCACCCCTGCGCTCTGGCAGGAGCTGGCCCCTGTGGCCCAGGCGCTGCCCCTCTCCTGCGTGTGGTCCTCCCCCCGCTCCATGGAGGTGACGGACCGGGAGGCCACCAAGGCCAGGGGCCTGGAGACGGCCTGCCGCCTGCTGGAGGTGTCTATGGCCCAGGCCATGGCCATCGGGGACAGCGGGAACGACATCTCCAGCCTCCGGGAAGCGGGCCTGGGCGTGGCCATGGGGGACGCTCCGGAGGAGGTCCGGGCCGCCGCCGACGCGGTGACCGGGACCAACCTCCAGGAGGGCGTGGCCCAGGCAATTGAGCGGTATGTTTTGAGGCGGTGAAGAGAGGCCGGGGGCGCTGAGGCAAGCGGCTTCCCCGCGCCCGTCCGCTCCGCCGTGGGGCGGCAGTTCTCTCCAAAAGAGGAGACCGGGGCGGTTCATGGGAACCGCTCCGGCCTCCTTTTGCCGTGCCTGTGGACCGCCCCCCATCAGGGTTTCATGGCGTCGTATAGCGGCGCGCTTGGACGCTCCCGGGAAAATCAAAGGATTGATTTTTCGCCCGTTTTTGTGGTATAATAAAATGCTGTTTTGCGCAATTTCATCGACACAAAAGGAGAAGAGAGAAAATGCTTGTGCCTGTACTGCTCTTTGCGGTGGGGCTGCTGTGCCTCATCAAGGGCGGGGACTGGTTCGTGGACGGGGCCACGGGGCTGGCCCGGCGCTTTCACCTGCCGGAGCTGCTCATCGGGGCCACAGTGGTGTCCATCGGCACCACCCTGCCGGAGGTGATGGTCTCCACCACCTCCGCCCTCATCGGCCACGGGGAGATTGCCTACGGCAACGCCATCGGCTCCGTCATCTGCAACGCCGCCCTCATCGCCGCCCTCACCATCGCCGTGCGCCCGGGGCCGGTGGACCGGGCGGCCCTGCGGACCCCGGTGCTGTTCTTTTTTGCCGCCGCCGCCCTCTACGCCCTGGTGGCCTACACCTCCGGATTCTTCAGCCGCGCGGTAGGGCTGTCGCTGCTGGCCATCTTTGCCGTCTACATGGCGGTGACGGTGCTCCAGATGCGGCGTGCCACCTCCGCCCCCGCCGGGGAGGAGGAACCCGCCGCCGGCTCTGTGGGCCGGGACCTGGGCCTTCTGGCGGTGGGCGCGGCGCTCATCGCCCTGGGGGCGGACCTGCTGGTGGACAACGGCACCCTCATCGCCCAGGCGCTGGGCGTACCCGAGTCGGTGATCGCCCTGACCTTCGTGGCCCTGGGCACCTCCCTGCCGGAGCTGGCGACGGCCATCACCTCCCTGGCCAAGGGCCACGGCGCCCTGTCCCTGGGCAACGTCATCGGCGCAAACCTCTTCAATCTGGTGCTGGTCAGCGGCGTGTCGGTGACCCTGGCGCCCTTCCCCGTCCCCCAGGCCGCCGTCATCGCCGGACACAACGCCTCTCTGGTGCTGGATCTGCCGGTGATGTTTCTGGCCATGCTGCTGCTGACCATGCCGGCCCTGGCGCGGGGAAAGCTGTCCCGGGGCCAGGGGCTGGTCCTGCTGGCCATCTACGGGGCCTTCTGCTCCATGCAGTTTATGATGTAACGCTATAATAAAGGAGGACAGGCCATGCGGCTTGCTGTTTTGGGCACGGGCAAGATCGTCCAGGAGGCGCTGCCCGTGCTGGAGGGGCTGGGCATCCGGCCCCACGCCATTCTGGGCACGGAGCGCAGCCGGGAGCGGACGGAGGCCCTGGCGGCCCGATATCAGATCCCCTGCTGCTGCTTCCGGTACGAGGAGGCGCTGGAGAGCGGGGCGGACACGGTCTACGTGGCCCTGCCCAACAGCCTCCACTATGCGTACGCCCGAAGGGCCCTGGAGGGGGGTCTCCACGTGCTGGTGGAGAAGCCCGCCGTCACCGCCCTCGCCCAGCTCCGGGAGCTGCGGCGGCTGGCGGCCGGGCGGCGGCTGGTGCTGGCGGAGGCCATGACGCTCCACCACCTGCCCGCCTTTCTGGCCCTGCGGGAGCAGACAGCCCGGCTGGGTCCCCTGCGGCTGGCGGGGCTGAACTTCAGCCAGTACTCCTCCCGCTACGACGCGTTTCTGGAGGGGACGACAGCCCCCGCCTTTGACCCGGCCATGGCCGGCGGCGCGCTGATGGATCTGAACGTGTACAACATCCATTTTGCGGCGGCCCTGTTCGGGTCTCCCCGGCAGATCCGCTACTGCGCCAACCTCCAGCGGGGGGTGGACACCAGCGGCGTGCTGACCCTGGACTACGGAGGCATGAAAGTGGTGTGCGTGGCGGCCAAGGACTGCCAGGGGGCCAATACATCCTTTATCCAGGGGGAGCTGGGGCGGCTGGAGCTAGCGGAGCCGGTCAGCAGCCTCACCGGCTGGGAGCTGGTCCTCCAGTCCGGGGAGCGGGAGCGGTTTGAGACCGCCCCCCAGGCCCACCGGATGTCCTGCGAGTTCGCGGCCTTCCGCCGGATGATCGACGAGAGGGATCTGGACCGGGCGGAGGAGCTGCTGGACATCAGCGAGATTGCCGCAGCCATCCTGGAGGAGGCCTGGACCCAGATGTCCGCGTAAAAGAGCGTACGGCCTGTCCGGCGGGAAGCCGGGCAGGCCGTTTCAGGATCCGGAAAAGCAGGCCGCCTCTCAACGGCCGCCCAGGAGGAACACCAGCCGTTTTTCCCCGGACAGCTCCGGGTCAAAGCGGTAGCCGAGATCGGAGAAGGCCCGAATGTCCTCCGGCCGGTCAACCCGGTTTTCCGCCAGCCAGCGCACCATCTGTCCCCGGGCCATTTTGCACGCGGTCCCCTTCTCCACCACGCGGCCGTCTTTCCACTGGCCGAAGGTGCAGGTGAGGTATCCCACGCCGGGCGGCAGGTGGGGCTCCACGGCCCGGCTGTACTCCCTGGAGGCCAGATTCAGCACCCAGTCCGTCTCCGACGCCAGCTGCTCCGCCAGCCGCCCGCCCCAGAAGGCGTACAGGTCCCCCGCGCCGTCCACGGACAGACGGGCCTGCATCTCCAGGCGGTAGGGGGTCACGCCGTCAAAGGGCCGCAGCAGGCCGTAGAAGCCGGAGAGGATCCGCAGGTTCTGCCGCAGGTAGTCCAGCTCTCCGGCCTCCATCACGTTGGGAGCCATGGAGCGGTACTGGATCCCCTCGTAGGCCAGGATGGCCGTGGTGAGGTTCCGGTCCAGGTCCATGCGCTCCAGCCGCTCCACGTTCTGCCGGGCGATGGCGTCGCTGCATTTCCACAGGGTCTGGAGCTCCGGGCCGGACAGGGCCTTCAGGGCCTCCATCAGCCGCCGGGTCTCCGCCAGGAACCGGGGCGGGGCCTCCACGGCAAAGCTGTCCGTGTCCACGTTCATTTTCTTGGCCGGGGAGATGATGATCCGCATGGCGTACCTCCTGTTTTGTAGGGCCGCAGGGATCAGCGGCCCCCCTTTTCGTGATATTATATCCTCCGGCCCCGGGGATGTCAATCCGCTCCCATGAGAGGTGAAATTGGCGTTTCCAAAATTTCATCCCCCCTGGGGGCTTGCGGCGAGGGGCGATCTGTGGCAAGATAGGACCGCCTGATATCAGCATCAAACGAACCATTCACCCCCTGAAGGAGGACGCTATGCGAAAGATTTTTCCCCTGCTGCTGGCGGCGTGCCTGCTGCTGGCCGCCTGCGGCAGTCAGCCGGACAACGGCAGTACGCCGGACAGCGCCGGTGAGCCCGCCGCCCTGGTCTACGGCAGCGCGGATTATACCCGCATCAACCCGGCCATGGACGAGCACTGCGAGATCAACGCCCTGCTCTTCAACGGCCTCACCGCCCACGACGGCAATAACCAGGTGGTCCCCGGCCTGGCGGAGAGCTGGGAGTACGACGAGACCGCCTGCACCTACACCTTCCGCCTCCGGGAGGGGCTCGCGTGGCACGACGGCCAGCCCCTCACCGCCGAGGACGTGAAATTTACCATCGAGGCCATCATGGACCCGGAAAACGGCTCGGAAAACGCCCCCAACTACGAGGACGTGGAGGAGATCACCGTCATCGACAGCCGGACCGTGGCCTTCCGCCTGTCCGCGCCCAACGTGGCCTTTCTGGAGTATATGACCATGGCCGTGCTGCCCAGACACCTGCTGGAGGGGGAGGACATGCAGTCCTCGGACTTCTTCCGCGCCCCCGTGGGCACGGGCCCCTACAAGCTGGTCAGCTGGGACCCGGGCCAGTCCATTGTCCTGGAGAGGAACCCGGACTACTACCTGGGCTGCCCCCAGATTGACCGGATCATCTTCAAGATCGTGGCCGACGACAACGCCCAGGCCATTCAGCTGGAGTCCGGGGAGCTGGATCTGGCCCTGCTGGACCCGAGAAACGCCCAGAACTTCGCGGACAGGGAGGGCTTCGCCTGCTACGACATGAAGACCGCCGACTACCGGGGCATTCTCTTCAACTTCTGGAACGACTACTGGACCGAGAACCGGGACCTGATCCCCGCCGTGTGCTGCGCCATTGACCGGGAGGCCATCATCAGCTCCGTGCTCCTGGGCCAGGGGGAGGCGGCCTACGGCCCCCTCCAGCAGAACATCTACAACAACCCGGACGTGGAGCGCTATGACTATGATCCCGCCAGGGCCCGGGAGATTCTGGAGGCCGCAGGCTGCGTCATGGGCGAAAACGGCTTCTACACCCGAAACGGCCAGGAGATCGGCTTTGTCATCAGCGTCATGGCCGGGGAGCAGGACCGGATTGACATCGCCCAGGCTGCGGCCCAGCAGCTGCGGGATGTGGGCGTCAACTGCACCGTGGACCTGCCCGCCCAGATGGACTGGGGCGGACAGATGGCCTGCCTCATTGGCTGGGGCAGCCCCTTTGACGCGGACGATCACACCTACAAGGTCTTCGGCACGGACAAGGGGGCCAACTACAGCGGCTACTCCAACGAGAGAGTGGACGAGTATCTGACCCTGGCCCGGCAGTCCGACGACCCGGCGGTGCGGGGGCAGTATTACGACCTCTTTCAGGAGGAGCTGGCTGCCGATCCCCCCTACGCCTTCATCTGCTACATTGACGCCAACTACGTGGCCAGCTCCCGCTTGCAGGGTATCGCGCCGGACACGGCGCTGGGCCACCACGGGGTGGGGATCTTCTGGAACGTCCAGGAGTGGACTATCTCAGAGTAATTTGACAGGGGGCGGCCTATGGCAGAGCTGTTAGAAGTGAAAAACCTGTCCGTCAGCTTCTTCACCCCCGCCGGCGAGGTACAGGCGGTGCGCAATGTCAGCTTCTCCCTCCGGCCGGGGGAGGTGCTGGCGGTGGTGGGGGAGTCCGGCTGCGGCAAGAGCGTGCTGTGCAAGAGCATCATGAAGCTGCTGCCCCGGACGGCCAGGATCCAGTCCGGCAGCATCGTGGTCAACGGCGCGGATATCACCGGCTGCCGGGAGCGGGACATGCACAGGCTCCGGGGCAAGCTCTTCTCCATGGTCTTCCAGGACCCCATGACCGCCCTCAACCCCACCATGACCCTGGGTGCGCAGATCGGGGAGGCGGTCCGGGTCCACCAGCCGGGCCTCTCCGGCGGCGCGGTGCGGCAGCGGGTCATGGAGCTGATGACCCTGGTGGGCATCGACAGGCCCGAGGAGCGGATGAAGCTCTACCCCCACAACTTCTCCGGCGGCCAGCGGCAGCGCGGCGTCATGGCCATCGCCCTGGCCGGGAGCCCCAGCATTCTCTTTGCCGACGAGCCAACCACGGCCCTGGACGTGACCATCCAGGCCCAGATCCTGGACCTCCTGCGGGACGTTCAGGCCCGGCTGGGCACGGCCACGGTCTTTGTCACCCACGATCTGGGGGTGGTGGCCCGGGTGGCGGACCGGGTGGCGGTGATGTACGCGGGGCGGATCGTGGAGACCGGCACGGCGGAGGAGATCTTCTACGATCCCCGCCACCCCTACACCTGGGGCCTCCTGCGGGCCCTGCCGGCCCTGAACCGGGGCCGGGACAGCCTCTACACCATCCCCGGGATGCCCCCCAATCTGGCCCACCCGCCGGCGGGGGACGCCTTCGCCTGCCGCAATGAGTACGCCCTGGCCATCGACTACGAGGAGGAGCCCCCCATGTTCCGCGTCACAGACACCCACTACGCGGCCACCTGGCTCCTGGATGAGCGGGCGCCCCGGATCACGCCGCCGATAGGAGGAGCCCATGGCTGAGGAAATTCTGCTGGATGTCCAGCACCTGACCCACGTCTTCCCCCTGAATCGGAGGATGTCCGTCCGGGCGGTGGACGACGTGTCCTTCCAGATCCGCCGGGGGGAAATCTTTGGTCTGGTGGGGGAGTCCGGGTCCGGCAAGTCCACGGCGGCCCGGTGCGTGATGAACCTCTACCGGCCCCGGAGCGGCCGGATCCTGTACAAGGGAATCGACACCTGCGACGCTGCCGCTTTCCGGGCCAACCGGCGGATGCTGCAAACCACCCGCCAGCTCATCTTCCAGGACACCAGCTCCAGCCTGAACCAGCGGATGCGGGTGTGGGACATCATCGCCGAGCCCCTGCGGCTCCAGCGCGTCGTCCCGCCCCGGGGGTCCCTGCGGGCGGAGGCGGCCTTCCAGATGCACTACGTGGGCCTGGACGAGAGCTTTCTGGACAAGTATCCCCCGGAGCTCTCCGGCGGCCAGCGGCAGCGGGTGGCCATCGCCCGGGCCCTGGCCATGGAGCCGGAGCTGCTGGTGGCGGACGAGCCCATCGCGTCCCTGGACGTGTCCATCCAGGCCCAGATCGTCAACCTCTTCAAGCACCTCCAACAGGAGCACGGGTTCTCCTTCCTGTTCATCGCCCACGATCTGGCCATGGTGGAGTTTCTGTGCGACCGGGTGGGGGTTATGTACCGGGGCCGTTTGGTGGAGACCGCCCCCACGGCGGAGCTCTTTTCCAACCCCCTGCACCCCTACACCCGGGCCCTGCTGTCCGCCATCCCCATCCCGGACCCCCGGCGGGAGCGGAGCCGGCAGCTGGTCACCTTCCACGGGGAGGATCTGCCCCCGGGGGGCGCGCTGCGGGAGGCGGGGCCGGATCACTTTGTGTTACGCTCCTCTGGGAGCGGGGAGGATTGAAAATGACCATAGAATTGGCCAGTATAACGGACATAGATGCGATCAAAAAGCTCTATGAGACCCTATTTGAGGATATGTCCAGGCTGCAGCCTGACTTTTTCAGAGCTGCGGGTCAGGACGGGGATTTTATCCAATCCGTCATTGAAAGCGAAAGCGATGATATATTCCTTGCAAAAGAGAATCAGCAGGTGCTGGGATTCGCTCTTGTGCAGCAGAAGAGTACGCCCCCCTTTCCGTGCTTTGTTCCCCTCCAATACGCGTATCTCCTGGACCTTTTTGTGGCCTCCGATCAGAGAGGTAAGGGCATTGGGCGGCGGCTCATTCAAGCGGTAAAGGATTGGGCGGCGGCAAGAAAATTGGAGTATATTGAGCTGGGCGTGCTCACGCAAAATGAGGGCGCTGTCAAGTTATACGAGAGCATGGCGTTTACCGAGGACCGCAAGGTGATGCGTATGAGGCTGTAGGCCTTTGCCACCGTGTATGTGCAGAGAAACGCTTTAGGGAAAAATTTTGGGGAAGGAGGCGGCGGGATGACGGCGCGGAAACAGATCATCTACTGGGGGAAAAAAGCCCTGCTCTTTGTGCTCAGCGTGCTGGTGCTGTCCCTGGCGGCGTTCTACGTCTCCAGGCTGGCCCCCGGAGACCCCCTGGTCTCCTACTACGGCAACCGGGTGGAGAAGATGAGCCCCGCAGAGCGGGCCTGGGCGGAGGAGCGGCTGGGGCTCAACGAGCCCATCTCCGTCCAGTACGTCCGCTGGCTGGCAAGGGCCCTCCAGGGTGACTTCGGGATCTCCTATAAATACAAGATGGACGTGACGGAGGTGATCGCCGGCAGGATCGGCAACACCCTGCTGCTGGGCGGGGCCGGATTTCTGCTGATCTTCGCGCTGTCCATGCTGCTGGGCGTTCTGTGCGCGTGGTACGAGGACCGGCCCCTGGACCGGCTGCTGTGCAGGGTGGGCACGGTCTCCAGCTGCATCCCCGAGTTCTGGCTGTCCCTGGTGTTCATCCTGGTGTTCTCCGTGACCCTGCGGTGGCTGCCCAGCTCGGGGGCCTACTCCGTGGGAAGGGGGGACGACTGGCTGGACCGGCTGGCCCACCTGGTCCTCCCCCTGAGCATCGTGGTGCTCAGCCACCTGTGGTACTACGCCTACATGGTCCGCAACCGGATCCTGGAGGAGGTCCGGGCGGACTACGTGCTGCTGGCCAAGGCCAAGGGGCTCACCAAGCGGAGCGTCATGTTCCGCCACTGCCTGCGCAACACCATCCCCTCCTATCTGAGCATCATGGCCATCTCTGTACCCCACGTGCTGGGGGGGACCTACATCGTGGAGACAGTGTTCTCCTACCCGGGCCTGGGCACCCTGTCCTACGAGAGCGCCCGGTACAAGGACTACAACCTGCTGATGCTGCTGTGCCTCATGTCCGGCGCCCTGGTCATATTGTGCAGCATGGCGGCCCAGATCATCAACGAGCGGATTGATCCTCGGGTCCGGCCCCAGGCGCCGGAGGTGACGGAGCGATGAAGGAGCGCTTTGAGATTGTGGGCATCCGCCCTCTGCCGGACCCGCCTGTCAGAAAGAGAAAATGGCATGAGGGCAAGCCCCTCCTCTCCGCCGGCGTACTGGCACTGATCGTCCTGGGCTGCCTGCTCCTCCCCCTGATGGGGACCAGGGATCCCTCCTATATGGATCTGACCCGGTGCAGCGTGCCGCCCGGGAAGGCGTTCCTCTTCGGCACGGACGCCATGGGCCGGGACGTGTTCTCCATGATCTGGTACGGCGGCCGGCTCTCCCTGCTCATCGGCTTCGTCTCCACGGCGATCTCCACAGCCATTGCCATTCTCTTCGGCGCGGCCAGCGGATGCGCCCCGGCGTGGCTGGACGGACTGCTCATGCGCCTGACGGAGATCCTGCTGAGCGTGCCGAACCTGTTGGTGGTGGTGCTGCTCCAGGCCGTGCTGGGGAAGGCCAGCCCCCTGAGCATCGCCCTGGTCATCGGCGTCACCAGCTGGACCGGCATGGCGAAGATTGTGCGCACGGAGGTGCGGCAGATCCGCGCCAGCGAGTACGTGCTGGCCTCCCGGTGCATGGGAGGCGGCTTTTTCCACATCCTGTGGCGGCACCTGACGCCCAACTTCGTCTCCTCCATCATGTTCATGGCGGTGATGAACGTGCGCAGCGCCATTGTGGCCGAGTCCACCCTCAGCTTCATGGGCATCGGCCTGCCGGTGGAGGTGGTCACCTGGGGGAGTATGCTCTCTCTGTCGGAGAAGGCCCTGCTGTCCGGGGCGTGGTGGATCATCCTGATCCCCGGCGGGTTTCTGGTGGCTGCCCTGCTGTGCATCACCAGCCTGGGCAGCTGCCTGCGGAGGAATATCAACCGCAGGGAGAATAACCTGTATTAGAGGAAAGGACGGCGCATAGCGGATGCTGTGCGCCGTCCTCTGCGTCTCAAGGAAGAAGCGGCCCCCGCCGGATATCCGGCGGGGGCTCGGTTCTACTGCCGTATGACGGTGCCGGTCTTGCCGGCAATGCCCTCCCGGGCCTTCTCCAGAAGGGTGATGAGGGCCTCCCGGCCGGGCTTGGACTGGGCGAACTTCACCGCCGCCTCCACCTTCGGCAGCATGGAGCCGGGGGCGAACTGCCCCTCCCGGGCGTACTGAAGGGCCTGCTCCGGGGTCATGGCGTCCAGCCACTGCTCGTTCTCCTTGCGGAAGTTGACCGCCACCTTCTCCACAGCGGTGAGGATGATGAGCATGTCCGCGTCCAGCTGCTCCGCCAGCAGCTCGGAGGCAAAGTCCTTGTCAATCACCGCCGCCGCGCCCTTGAGGTGGTTCTTCTCCGTGCGGTAGACCGGGATGCCCCCGCCGCCGCAGCAGATGACCAGATGGCCGTCCTCGGTCAGGGCCCGGATGGCCCCGGCCTCGATGATGTGCTTGGGCTTAGGGGACGCCACGTACCGCCGCCAGCCCCGGCCCGCGTCCTCCCGGACCAGATTGCCGGTCTGGTCCGCATACGCCCGGGCCTCCTCCGCGCTCATGAACTTTCCAATGGGCTTGGAGGGTTGGTCAAAGGCCGGGTCCGCCGGGTCCACCTCCACCTGGGTGACAATGGAGCAAACGGGCATATTGCAGATGCCCCGGTTGAGCAGCTCCTCCCGGAAGGCGTTTTGCAGGTCATAGCCAATGTAGGCCTGGCTCATGGCCCCGCAGACAGACAGCGGGGTGAAGCCCTGGCTGGGGTCCTCCTTCTGGAGGGCCGCCATGGCGTTGTTGATAATCCCCACCTGGGGGCCGTTTCCGTGGGCCACCACCACCTGGTTGCCGTCCTCGATCAGATCCACGATGGCCCGGGCGGTAATTTTCACCGCTGCCGCCTGCTCGGGCAGCGTGTTCCCCAGGGCGTTGCCCCCCAGGGCGATGACGATGCGCTTGCTCATAGATCCATCCTCAACTCATTTCCTAGTATCCATACGGCTCCCCCCGGGAGGGGGAGCCGTATGTACGCCTGTCCCGGCCTGCATTCATCGGGTGCGAATGCTGAACGGGCCCTTAAAACGCCTTCCGCTTCCCGCCGGCCCGCTCCAGAGCGCGCAGGGCGGACACAGGGTCCTTGACCTTGCTGAGGAAGATCATGGCCGCGATGATGTAGGGCTTGAAGGACGCCTCCTTGTACAGGGGCTGGATGTAGCGGTCAAACACGGAGTTGTCCACCTCGCCCTCCTGGCAGCTCAGTCCCGTGATGTCGGCGGGCAGGCAGTGCATGTAGAGCGCCCGGCCCTCCCGGGTCAGCTTCATCATCTCCTCGGTGCAGGACCAGTCCTTGTGCTGGGCGTTCTGGGCCAGCAGCTCCTGCTCCAGCCGGTCAATGCCCGCCTTGTTCCCCTCCCGGTAGAGCTGGGTGCGCTTCTCCATGGCCTTGAAGGGGGCCCAGCTCTTGGGGTAGACAATGTCCGCGCCCTGGAAGGCCTCGGCCATGGAGTTCACCTTCCGGAAGGCCCCGCCGGAGGCCGCCGCGTTTTTCCGGGCGATGTCCTCGATCTCCGGCATCACCTCGTACCCCTCCGGATGGGCCAGGGTCACGTCCATGCCGAACCGGGTGAACAAGCCGATGATGCCCTGGGGCACGCTCAGGGGCTTGCCGTAGCTGGGGGAGTAGGCCCAGGTCATGGCCACCTTCTTCCCTTTCAGGTTCTCCACGCCGCCGAACTGGTGGATCACATGGAGCAGATCCGCCATGGACTGGGTGGGGTGGTCCACGTCGCACTGGAGGTTCACCAGGGTGGGCCGCTGCTCCAGAATGCCCTTCTCATACCCCTCGTCCAGGGCGTCCATAAAGGTCTTCTGGTACTTGTGGCCCTCCTCGATGAACATGTCGTCCCGGATGCCGATCACGTCGGCCATGAAGGAGACCATGTTGGCCGTCTCCCGGACCGTCTCGCCGTGGGCAATCTGGCTCTTCTTCTCGTCCAGGTCGCTGACCTCCAGGCCCAGCAGATTGCAGGCGGAGGCGAAGGAGAACCGGGTGCGGGTGGAGTTGTCCCGGAAGATGGAGATGCCCAGGCCGGAGTCGAAAATCCGGGTGGAGATGTTCCGCTCCCGCAGATCCCGCAGGGCGTCGGCCACGGCAAAGACCGCCGCCAGCTCGTCGTCCGTCTTGTCCCAGGTCCAATAGAAGTCGTTTTTATACATGCCGTTGATCTTCAGCTTTTCCAAGCCCTGGGCCAGCTGCTCTGTCTTGCTCATTGCTTATCGTCTCCTTTATATCCTTATTTTATGCGGCCTGTTCTTTTTCTTTGTGAACAAGAAAAAGAACCAAAAAGAAAAACTTTTTAACTCTTTATTACCTACATTTATCTATTTTCAGCTATTTGATGTCGTTGCCTGTCTTGCCGCCCCGGTACTCGCACACATCCTCGTCGCCCTTGCCCTTATAGAGCCCCACGCACGCCGCGTACACCGCCGCGCAGGTGACCAGATCCTGCTTCCAGGTAATCTCGTTGGGCGCGTGGGCCTGGCTCTCCGCGCCGGGACCGAAGCCCACGCAGGGGATGCCGTACCGGCCCTGGATGGACACGCCGTTGGTGGAGAAGGTCCACTTGTCAATAAGGGGCCGGCGGCGCAGACGCATGGCGTCCAGCTTCTCGTCCGGATCCGCGTGGCCCACCCGCTCCGGACCGTAGAGGGCCTTGTGGGCCTCGGCCAGAGCCTGGACGTGGGGGGCGCTCTCTTTGTTGATCCAGGTGGGGAAGTAGCACTCGGTCTCGTACTTCAGGCCCGTCCAGGCGGGGCGGTCGTACATGTACATGCTGACCTTCACGTCCTCGCCGTACTTCTTCACCGCCGGCAGGGCCCGGATCTCCTCCAGACAGCTGTCCCAGGTCTCCCCGGCGGTCATGCGCCGGTCAATGGACACCGCGCAGCTGTCCGCCACCGCGCACCGGCTGGGGGAGGTATAGAAGATCTGGCTCACCGTGCAGGTGCCCCGGCCCAGGAACCGGGCGTCCTCGTAGTGGTCCGGGTTGTACTGGGGATTGAGCATCTTCACCAAGCCCTTGATCTCGGTCCCCTCTCCGTCGTCGTTCTCGTTGAGGGCCCGGATCTCCTGGACGATATCGGCCATCTTATAGATGGCGTTGTCCCCCCGCTCCGGGGCGGAGCCGTGGCAGCTGACGCCCTTCACGTCCACCCGGATCTCCATGCGGCCCCGGTGGCCCCGGTAGATGCCGCCGTCGGTGGGCTCCGTGGACACCACGAACTCCGGGGTGATGCCGTCCTCGTTGTGGATGTACTGCCAGCACAGGCCGTCGCAGTCCTCCTCCTGGACCGTGGCCGCCACCAGGATCGCGTACCCCTGGGGGATGAGGCCCAGGTCCTTCATGATCTTCGCCCCGTACACGGCGGACACCACGCCGCCCTCCTGGTCCGAGCCGCCCCGGCCGTAGATGATGTCCTCGGTCTCATAGCCCTGGTAGGGGTCCTGCTCCCAGTTGAGGATGTTGCCAACGCCCACGGTGTCGATATGCCCGTCAAAGGCGATGACCTTGTCCCCTTGGCCCATCCAGCCCAGCGCGTTGCCCTGGGGATCGATCTCCGTGCGGTCAAAGCCCAGCCGCTCCATCTCCAGGATCGTGCGCTTGATGACCCCCTCCTCGCCGCAGCTCTCGCTGGGAATGGCAATCAAATCCCGCAGAAATCTGCTCATGTTCTCCCGGTAGCCCTCCGCTGCCCTCTTGATGCCCTCAAAGTCCATACGTCACGCCCTCCGTTTCTCATATTTATCTGTCAACATTCTTTTTCTTGAAAGAAAAAGAATCAAAAAGAACTTCCGCCCGGTCCCGGCCTCTGCGGTTTCTGCTTCTATCATAGCATAGAAAATTTCGCTGTCAAACAATTTTTTTGAAAACCTAAAAATTTTTTTGAAAACCCATTGCATTCTCCTGTCAATACTGGTATGATGGACCTAGAAGCACATCCGGACCCGCGGAAATTCACCCCCAGGGTCAGCCCGGGGAGAGGGAGGTCGATACCGTTTTGGAACCCCATCAGCTGTCCGTACTCAAGCAGGTGGCGGCCGCCCTGGCCGCCCAGTTCGGCCCCAACTGCGAGGTGGTGGTCCACGACCTGGAGAGCCAGGACCCGGCCCACTCCATCGTACACATTGAAAACGGTCACGTCACCGGCCGGCGCGTGGGGGACGGCCCCTCCAACGTGGTCCTGGAGCAGATCATGGGCCGCAACGAGGACCCCCAGGACTGCCTGGGCTACCTCTGCCGCACCGACGACGGCAAGGTCCTCAAATCCTCCACCGTCTACGTCCGCTCCCCCGGCGGGGCGGTGTCCGGCATCCTGTCCATCAACTTCGACATCTCCGCCCTCATGATGGTGGAGCAGGCCGTATCCGCCATCACCTGCGCCCCCTGCGGCCAGCGGGAGGAGAATATCGCCGTGGTCAACGTAAACGACCTGCTGGACGGCCTCATTGAGCAGAGCGTGGCCCTGGTGGGCAAGCCGGTGGCCCTCATGAACAAGGACGACAAGGTCCGGGCCATCCAGTTCCTCAGCCAGCACGGGGCGTTTCTGGTCACCAAGAGCGGCGACAAGGTGGCCAAGTACTTCGGTATCTCCAAATACACGCTGTATTCTTACATTGATCTAAAACAGGAGGAAAAGCGTCATGAGCAAGATTGATCTCACCATCAACAGGGAAATTCTGGCCAAGAACGTGGCCAAGGCCAAGGACAATGGGGTCATCATCCCCACCATCGCCCAGATGCAGAATCCGAAGACCATCCCCGCCCCCATTCAGGAGAAGCTGAAGGGCGTGGGCCTGTGGGACGTGAACCCCCTGAACCTCTTCCGCATCACCTGGAAGAACGAGGCCAAGGAGTCCGGCGGCCTCTTCCAGGATACGCCCAACTACGTGGAGATCCCCAGCAGTCTCTCCGGCGTGCCCTGCCGGATCATCGCCATGGCGGGCAAGTGGTTCCCCACCGGGTGCCACAAGGTGGGCGCGTCCTTCGGCTGTCTGGCCCCCCGGCTGGTCACCGGACAGTTTGACGCCTCCTGGCACAAGGCCGTGTGGCCCTCCACGGGCAACTACTGCCGGGGCGGCGCGTTCAACTCCAAGCTCCTGGCCTGCGAGAGCGTGGCCATCCTCCCTGCGGAGATGAGCCAGGAGCGGTTCAGCTGGCTCAAATCCATTGCCGGCGAGGTCATCGCCACCCCGGGGTGCGAGAGCAACGTGAAGGAGATCTTCGACAAGACCTGGGAGCTCAAGCAGGACCCCCAGTACATGATCTTCAACCAATTCGAGGAGATGGGCAACCCCCTGTGGCACTACAACGTCACCGGCCGCGCCCTGGCGGACCTCTTTGAGGCTGTGAAGCGGCCCGGGGACCGCTTTGCCGGGGCCTGCTTTACCTCCGGCTCTGCGGGCACCATGAGCGCCGGCGATCTCCTCAAGGAGCGCTATCCCCGCCTCAAGCTGGCCGTAGGCGAGGCCCTCCAGTGCCCCACCATCCTGGACAACGGCTTCGGCGGCCACCGCATCGAGGGCATCGGAGACAAGCACATCCCCTGGATCCACAACGTGAAGAACACCGACATGGCCATTGCCATTGACGATGAGGACAGCCAGCGGCTCCTGCGCCTGTTCAACACCCCCGACGGCGAGAAGTACCTCAAAGAGGAGCTGGGCCTGGAGGCCGCGCTCATTGAGAAGCTGCGCTGGCTGGGCATCAGCGGCATTGCCAACGTGCTCTGCTGCATCAAGATGGCGAAATACTACGAGCTCACGGAGCACGACGTGGTGGGCACGGTGCTCACCGACAGCGCGGACATGTACCGGAGCCGGATCACGGAGCTGGACGAGATGCACGGCGCGTACAGCGTCCACGAGGCGGCCCTGGACCACCACCTGCACATGCTGGGGCTCAAGACGGACAGCATGCTGGAGCTCTCCTACACGGACCGCAAGCGGGTACACAACCTCAAGTACTACACTTGGGTGGAGCAGCAGGCCCGGGACGTGAAGGACCTGAACGCGCTGTGGTACGACACGGAGAACACCTGGGACGCGGTCCACGCCCAGGCCGCTGAGCTGGATGCGCTCATCAACGAGTTCAACGAGGCTACGGGCCTGCTGAAGAATCTGTAAGCGCAGGCTGAATAATGAAAGGAGCGTACTATGGGACAGACTGACAAGCAATTCAACGCCCTTCTTCGTATGCTGATTGCGCGGATCAAGAGCGCGATTGAGGAGAAGGATCCGGAGCGGGCCAAGGAGCAGATGCGGGAGCTGCTGGCGGATCTGCAAACCACGCTGGAGGACTGAATCAACAAGGGCGGGACCGCTGGCCCCGCCCTTTTCTTCTATTCCTCTTCATCCTCGTCCTCCAGGTACATCTCCTCCGCGTCCTGCTGGGCTCGGATGAGAAGATCCTGGGCTTTGACATAGTTTTGCTCCCCCAGCGCCTCCAGCGCGTCTGTTATGCCATTGAATAATCGCGTGTAGTATTTGGGGAAGTTATCCATATTTCATCACCTCGTTTACTATTATATCACCATCGAGTTGTGAGTGCGATATAAATGAAGCTCAAATGTAATTCTAAGTAGGGATAAATGCTGTAATACAATCGTCATATACTATGTGTGACGAGGTGCAGTATGGCTAAATTCAAAATTCCTAAAATCCCACCGACAACAAGTAAAAGTATTCGTTTTCCCAATGACATTATTGAGGATGTTGAGAAAGCAATACAGGGCAAGGATTGTACCTTTACTGCCTTTGTGGTAGAGGCAACACGTGTCGCATTAGAAAATCTTCGGGAAGACGAACCATAATGTAGGGGCGAGCATTGCTCGCCCGCATGTTACGAAACCCTCCGCGCCGCCGCCCCTACTTATATGACGAGGTGCAATATGCGAAAATTCAAAATACCCACGGTTTATACAACGACAAATAAAACCATTCGTTTTCCTGACGATGTCATCGCAGATGTTGAGGAAGCAATTCGCGGCACGAACTGTAATTTTTCAGCATTTGTCATTGAGGCGGTCCGTGTCGCATTAGAAAATCTTCGGGAAGACGAGGAATGACCGCTTTCGGAGGATTTCCAGCAGAACACCCTCTCTAAAGTTCTTTTTTGATTCTTTTTTCTTTCAAGAAAAAAGAATGACTACTAAACAAGGAGCGCCGCCATGAAAAACGTGAAGCACGCGAAATGCGTGAAATGCGGGAAGATTTACGCCGCCGCGCCCGATCTGACCAACTGCGCCTGCGGCGGCATTCTGGACATCATCTACGACTATGACTACATTCGCTCCGTCCTCACCAAGGACGCGCTGGCCCAGCGCCGGGACAACACCATGTGGCGGTTCCGCGAGCTGCTGCCTGTGGAGACGGACACCCCCCTGCCCCCTCTGCGGGTGGGCGGCAGCCCCCTCTATGAGGCGGACGCCCTGGCCCGTGAGCTGGGTGTCGCCAGGCTCTATATCAAGGACGACGGCATCAACCCCACCGCCTCCCTGAAGGACCGGGCCAGCGCCATGGCCGTGGCCAAGGCCCGGGAGGCGGGAGCCCAGGTGATCGCCTGCTCCTCCACCGGCAACGCCGCCTCCTCCCTGGCGGGAAACGCGGCGGCGGCAGGGCTGAGTACGTACATCTTTGTCCCCAGCCGCGCCCCCAAGGGCAAGGTGGCCCAGCTGATGACCTTCGGGGCCACCGTGGTGTCGGTCCAGGGCAGCTACGAGGATACCTTCGAGCTGAGCAAGGCCGCCATTGAGAAGTGGGGCTGGTATAACCGCAACGCCGCCATCAACCCCTACCTCTCCGAGGGCAAAAAGACCGTGGGCCTGGAGATCATGGAGCAGCTGGGCTGGACCGTGCCGGACTATATCGCCATCTCCGTGGGAGACGGCTGTACCATCGCCGGACTCTGGAAGGGTCTCAAGGACCTCCACGCCATCGGGTTCATCGACCGCCTGCCCCGTCTGATCTCCGCCCAGGCGGAGGGCTGCTGCCCCCTGAACCGGGCCATTGAGACCGGGGAGGCTTGGCGTCCCATGGAGGAGAACACCCTGGCCGATTCCATCGCCGTGGGCGTGCCCCGGAACGCGGACAAGGCCCTCATGGCCATCCGTGAGTCCAAGGGCCTGACGGTGAACGTGTCCGATCAGGAGATCATGGCGGCGCAGAAGCTTCTGGGCCGCCGGTGCGGGGTGTTCGGCGAACCGGCGGGCGTGACGGGTACGGCGGGGCTGAAAAAGCTCTGCGAGGCGGGCAGGATCCCCCCGGAGGCCACCGTGGTCAGCGTGGTCACCGGCAACGGGCTCAAGGACGTGGCCAACGCTATCGCGGCCTGCGGCGAGCCCATCTCCATCCCCAGCGATATGGCCCGGCTGGAGGAGGCCTTCCGGCAGGCGGGGATCCGGGCGTAGGCCTTTCCCCCTTTGACATTCCCAACGTTTGGTAGTACAATGGAGAAAACCAAAGAAGGAATGATGGATACGCCATATATTTACGAAACTGATATCACCTACCCCGACGTGGGAATGGACCACCGGCTGAACCACCGGGGCCTGCTGCGCATCCTCCAGGAGGCCGCCGCCATTGCCTCTGACGAGCGGGGGTTCGGCCCCAAGGACCTGCCCCGCACCGGCGTATGCTGGATCCTCTCCGGCTGGCGGGCGGAGCTCGCCGCCCGTCCCCCCTGGCGGGCCCATGTGCGGGCGGAGACCTGGCCCCGGACCCTGGACGGCTTCTTCTCAGAGCGGGACTTTCTGGTCTGGCACGGGGAGGAGCTGATCGCCCGGGGCGCTTCCAAGTGGGTCCTGGTGAACGCCGGAACCGGCCGGCTCACCCGGGTCACTGAGGCGGTCCGGGAGGCCTACGACGTGGAGGAGCGGAGCGTATTTGACGCGCCCCTGCTCTCCAACGGCGTCACCCCGCCGGACACCCCTGCGGCCTTCTCCACCCTGGCCGGGCGGCGGGACATGGACGCCAACCGCCATGTCAACAATATCCACTATCTGGACTACGCCCTGGAGGCCCTGCCCCGGGAGGTGTTTGACCGCCTGCCCAATACGGTGGAGGTGGTCTTCCGCCGGCAGATCCTGGAGGGCACGACCATCCGGTGCCTGTACGCCCTCACAGAGGATGGGAAGCACCAGGTGGAGATCCAGAGCGGCGGGGAGAAGCCCGTTCACCACGCCTTTGTGTGGTTTTATTGACAAAAAATGTTTGTAGTCGGAATAAGAGCCTGTAAAGTTTTTTGAAAGAATCAGTACAAAATGGAGGAGATTGACAATGACCGAACTACTGGATTTCCTGTCCCGTAGCCCCAGCCGCTACCACGCTGTGGCCAACCTCGCCCAGGAGCTGGAGCAGAACGGCTATACCCAGCTCTATGAGGGCAGGGACTGGGCGCTGGCCCCGGGCGGGAAGTACTACGTCACCCGCAATGGCTCCGCCCTGACAGCGTTCCGGATCCCCGGCGGGGACTTCTCCGGCTTTATGATCTCCGCCAGCCACTCCGACGCGCCCTGCCTGCGGGTGAAGGAGAACGCGGAGCTGACCGGGCCGGAGAACTACCTGCGGCTGAACGTGGAGAAGTACGGCGGGATGCTGTGCGCGCCCTGGATGGACCGGCCTCTGACCGTGGCGGGCCGGGTGCTGGTGCAGACCGCGGACGGGGTGGAGACCCGGCTGGTGTACGTGGATCGGGACCTGCTGATGATCCCCAACGTGGCCATCCACATGAACCGGAATATCAACGACGGCTTCAAGTATGACCCCAAAACCGACATGGTCCCCCTCATGGGGCTGGGGCTGGAGAAGGGCAGCTTCCGGGCCATTGTGGCCCAGGCGGCGGGCTGCGAGGCCGGGGACATCCTGGGCACGGACCTGTTCCTCTGCCTGCGGGAGAAGGGCCTTGTGTGGGGGGCGGAGGACCAGTTTGTGTCCGCGCCCATGCTGGATGACCTCCAGTGCGCCTATGGCTGCTTCCGGGGCTTTATGGAGGCGAAAGAGGCGGCCAGCGTGCCGGTGTTTGCGCTGCTGGACAACGAGGAGGTGGGCAGCCTCACCAAGCAGGGGGCGGACGGCACGTTCCTGGCCGATGTGGCGGATAGGGTCTGCGCCGCCTTCGGCAAGAACCGGGCCCAGGCCATGGCCCACAGCTTCCTGGTGTCGGCGGACAACGCCCACGCGGTCCACCCCAACCACCCGGAGTACGCCGACGCCACCCACCGTCCCGCCATGAACGGCGGCCCGGTCATCAAGCACGGCGTCCGCTACGCCACCGACGGCGCGTCCCAGGCCATCTTCACGGCCCTGTGCCGCAAGGCGGATGTGCCGGTGCAGCAGTTCTCCAACCGCTCGGATATGGCCGGCGGGTCCACTCTGGGGAACATCTCCAATTCCCACCTGTCCCTCAATACAGTGGACATCGGCCTGCCCCAGCTGGCCATGCACTCCTGCTTTGAGACGACGGGGGTGAAGGACACCCAGTACCTCATCCAGGTGATGACCCTGTTCTACGGGTCCGTGTTCCGGGAGGAGGCGGGAAGGTTTTTCCTGGGGGAGTAAGCGTGGCCGGCGCTGTGTTCGATTTTGAGGAGGCGCGCAGGCTCTGCGGCACAGAGAATGAGATTATCACGCGCCACTGCCAGCTCCGCCTGGAAAAGCGCGGGATATTGATTGCGGATGTGGAATATGCCATCATGAACGGGGAGATAATAGAGGAGTATCCAGACGATTATCCCTTTCCAAGCTGTCTCATATTCTGTGCGCTTCTGGAAAACCGTCCGCTGCACGTTGTCTGTTCCGTAGGCGGCGGCTGTCTGTACTTGATTACCGCGTACTATCCCACCCGGGAGAAATTCGGGCCGGACTACAGAACGCGTCAAAAGGAGGATGCGGAATGAGATGCTGTCGTTGTGCCGCCGAGGCGGAGCCGCGCAAGACCAATCATATCGTGGACATGGATAGCTGTATTGTGATTGTGCGCCGCGTCCCGTCCTATGTCTGCCCGGACTGCGGCGAGGTGATGTATACCGCCCCGGTGGCAAAGCAGCTGGAGCAGTATGTCCAGGCCGCCAAGGCCGCCATGAGCGAGCTGTCTGTGATTAACTATCAGGAGCTCAGCGCCTGACCGAAGAGAGTCTTATATGAAAAAGCAGCGGGCCTGCCGGATGCATCCGGCAGGCCCGCTGCTTTTTCATATAAGACTCTCTTCGGTCAGGCGCTGAGCTCCTGATAGTTAATCACAGACAGCTCGCTCATGGCGGCCTTGGCGGCCTGGACATACTGCTCCAGCTGCTTTGCCACCGGGGCGGTATACATCACCTCGCCGCAGTCCGGGCAGACATAGGACGGGACGCGGCGCACAATCACAATACAGCTATCCATGTCCACGATATGATTGGTCTTGCGCGGCTCCGCCTCGGCGGCACAACGACAGCATCTCATTCCGCATCCTCCTTTTGACGCGTTCTGTAGTCCGGCCCGAATTTCTCCCGGGTGGGATAGTACGCGGTAATCAAGTACAGACAGCCGCCGCCTACGGAACAGACAACGTGCAGCGGACGGTTTTCCAGAAGCGCACAGAATATGAGACAGCTTGGAAAGGGATAATCGTCTGGATACTCCTCTATTATCTCCCCGTTCATGATGGCATATTCCACATCCGCAATCAATATCCCGCGCTTTTCCAGGCGGAGCTGGCAGTGGCGCGTGATAATCTCATTCTCTGTGCCGCAGAGCCTGCGCGCCTCCTCAAAATCGAACACAGCGCCGGCCACGCTTACTCCCCCAGGAAAAACCTTCCCGCCTCCTCCCGGAACACGGACCCGTAGAACAGGGTCATCACCTGGATGAGGTACTGGGTGTCCTTCACCCCCGTCGTCTCAAAGCAGGAGTGCATGGCCAGCTGGGGCAGGCCGATGTCCACTGTATTGAGGGACAGGTGGGAATTGGAGATGTTCCCCAGAGTGGACCCGCCGGCCATATCCGAGCGGTTGGAGAACTGCTGCACCGGCACATCCGCCTTGCGGCACAGGGCCGTGAAGATGGCCTGGGACGCGCCGTCGGTGGCGTAGCGGACGCCGTGCTTGATGACCGGGCCGCCGTTCATGGCGGGACGGTGGGTGGCGTCGGCGTACTCCGGGTGGTTGGGGTGGACCGCGTGGGCGTTGTCCGCCGACACCAGGAAGCTGTGGGCCATGGCCTGGGCCCGGTTCTTGCCGAAGGCGGCGCAGACCCTATCCGCCACATCGGCCAGGAACGTGCCGTCCGCCCCCTGCTTGGTGAGGCTGCCCACCTCCTCGTTGTCCAGCAGCGCAAACACCGGCACGCTGGCCGCCTCTTTCGCCTCCATAAAGCCCCGGAAGCAGCCATAGGCGCACTGGAGGTCATCCAGCATGGGCGCGGACACAAACTGGTCCTCCGCCCCCCACACAAGGCCCTTCTCCCGCAGGCAGAGGAACAGGTCCGTGCCCAGGATGTCCCCGGCCTCGCAGCCCGCCGCCTGGGCCACAATGGCCCGGAAGCTGCCCTTCTCCAGCCCCAGCCCCATGAGGGGGACCATGTCGGTTTTGGGGTCATACTTGAAGCCGTCGTTGATATTCCGGTTCATGTGGATGGCCACGTTGGGGATCATCAGCAGGTCCCGATCCACGTACACCAGCCGGGTCTCCACCCCGTCCGCGGTCTGCACCAGCACCCGGCCCGCCACGGTCAGAGGCCGGTCCATCCAGGGCGCGCACAGCATCCCGCCGTACTTCTCCACGTTCAGCCGCAGGTAGTTCTCCGGCCCGGTCAGCTCCGCGTTCTCCTTCACCCGCAGGCAGGGCGCGTCGGAGTGGCTGGCGGAGATCATAAAGCCGGAGAAGTCCCCGCCGGGGATCCGGAACGCTGTCAGGGCGGAGCCATTGCGGGTGACGTAGTACTTCCCGCCCGGGGCCAGCGCCCAGTCCCTGCCCTCATAGAGCTGGGTATAGCCGTTCTGCTCCAGCTCCTGGGCGAGGTTGGCCACAGCGTGGTAGCGGCTGGGGCTACGGGACAGGAAATCCAGTAGTTCGGTCATTGTCAATCTCCTCCATTTTGTACTGATTCTTTCAAAAAACTTTACAGGCTCTTATTCCGACTACAAACATTTTTTGTCAATAAAACCACACAAAGGCGTGGTGAACGGGCTTCTCCCCGCCGCTCTGGATCTCCACCTGGTGCTTCCCATCCTCTGTGAGGGCGTACAGGCACCGGATGGTCGTGCCCTCCAGGATCTGCCGGCGGAAGACCACCTCCACCGTATTGGGCAGGCGGTCAAACACCTCCCGGGGCAGGGCCTCCAGGGCGTAGTCCAGATAGTGGATATTGTTGACATGGCGGTTGGCGTCCATGTCCCGCCGCCCGGCCAGGGTGGAGAAGGCCGCAGGGGTGTCCGGCGGGGTGACGCCGTTGGAGAGCAGGGGCGCGTCAAATACGCTCCGCTCCTCCACGTCGTAGGCCTCCCGGACCGCCTCAGTGACCCGGGTGAGCCGGCCGGTTCCGGCGTTCACCAGGACCCACTTGGAAGCGCCCCGGGCGATCAGCTCCTCCCCGTGCCAGACCAGAAAGTCCCGCTCTGAGAAGAAGCCGTCCAGGGTCCGGGGCCAGGTCTCCGCCCGCACATGGGCCCGCCAGGGGGGACGGGCGGCGAGCTCCGCCCGCCAGCCGGAGAGGATCCAGCATACGCCGGTGCGGGGCAGGTCCTTGGGGCCGAACCCCCGCTCGTCAGAGGCAATGGCGGCGGCCTCCTGGAGGATGCGCAGCAGGCCCCGGTGGTTCAGCCGGTGGTCCATTCCCACGTCGGGGTAGGTGATATCAGTTTCGTAAATATATGGCGTATCCATCATTCCTTCTTTGGTTTTCTCCATTGTACTACCAAACGTTGGGAATGTCAAAGGGGGAAAGGCCTACGCCCGGATCCCCGCCTGCCGGAAGGCCTCCTCCAGCCGGGCCATATCGCTGGGGATGGAGATGGGCTCGCCGCAGGCCGCGATAGCGTTGGCCACGTCCTTGAGCCCGTTGCCGGTGACCACGCTGACCACGGTGGCCTCCGGGGGGATCCTGCCCGCCTCGCAGAGCTTTTTCAGCCCCGCCGTACCCGTCACGCCCGCCGGTTCGCCGAACACCCCGCACCGGCGGCCCAGAAGCTTCTGCGCCGCCATGATCTCCTGATCGGACACGTTCACCGTCAGGCCCTTGGACTCACGGATGGCCATGAGGGCCTTGTCCGCGTTCCGGGGCACGCCCACGGCGATGGAATCGGCCAGGGTGTTCTCCTCCATGGGACGCCAAGCCTCCCCGGTCTCAATGGCCCGGTTCAGGGGGCAGCAGCCCTCCGCCTGGGCGGAGATCAGACGGGGCAGGCGGTCGATGAACCCGATGGCGTGGAGGTCCTTGAGACCCTTCCAGAGTCCGGCGATGGTACAGCCGTCTCCCACGGAGATGGCGATATAGTCCGGCACGGTCCAGCCCAGCTGCTCCATGATCTCCAGGCCCACGGTCTTTTTGCCCTCGGAGAGGTAGGGGTTGATGGCGGCGTTGCGGTTATACCAGCCCCACTTCTCAATGGCGGCCTTGCTCAGCTCGAAGGTATCCTCGTAGCTGCCCTGGACCGACACCACGGTGGCCCCGAAGGTCATCAGCTGGGCCACCTTGCCCTTGGGGGCGCGGCTGGGGACAAAGATGTACGTACTCAGCCCTGCCGCCGCCGCGTTTCCCGCCAGGGAGGAGGCGGCGTTGCCGGTGGAGGAGCAGGCGATCACCTGGGCTCCCGCCTCCCGGGCCTTGGCCACGGCCATGGCGCTGGCCCGGTCCTTCAGGGAGGCGGTGGGGTTGATGCCGTCGTCCTTGATATAGAGCCTGGCGACACCCAGCTCACGGGCCAGGGCGTCCGCCTCATAGAGGGGGCTGCCGCCCACCCGCAGAGGGGGCAGGGGGGTGTCCGTCTCCACAGGCAGCAGCTCGCGGAACCGCCACATGGTGTTGTCCCGGCGCTGGGCCAGCGCGTCCTTGGTGAGGACGGAGCGAATGTAGTCATAGTCGTAGATGATGTCCAGAATGCCGCCGCAGGCGCAGTTGGTCAGATCGGGCGCGGCGGCGTAAATCTTCCCGCATTTCACGCATTTCGCGTGCTTCACGTTTTTCATGGCGGCGCTCCTTGTTTAGTAGTCATTCTTTTTTCTTGAAAGAAAAAAGAATCAAAAAAGAACTTTAGAGAGGGTGTTCTGCTGGAAATCCTCCGAAAGCGGTCATTCCTCGTCTTCCCGAAGATTTTCTAATGCGACACGGACCGCCTCAATGACAAATGCTGAAAAATTACAGTTCGTGCCGCGAATTGCTTCCTCAACATCTGCGATGACATCGTCAGGAAAACGAATGGTTTTATTTGTCGTTGTATAAACCGTGGGTATTTTGAATTTTCGCATATTGCACCTCGTCATATAAGTAGGGGCGGCGGCGCGGAGGGTTTCGTAACATGCGGGCGAGCAATGCTCGCCCCTACATTATGGTTCGTCTTCCCGAAGATTTTCTAATGCGACACGTGTTGCCTCTACCACAAAGGCAGTAAAGGTACAATCCTTGCCCTGTATTGCTTTCTCAACATCCTCAATAATGTCATTGGGAAAACGAATACTTTTACTTGTTGTCGGTGGGATTTTAGGAATTTTGAATTTAGCCATACTGCACCTCGTCACACATAGTATATGACGATTGTATTACAGCATTTATCCCTACTTAGAATTACATTTGAGCTTCATTTATATCGCACTCACAACTCGATGGTGATATAATAGTAAACGAGGTGATGAAATATGGATAACTTCCCCAAATACTACACGCGATTATTCAATGGCATAACAGACGCGCTGGAGGCGCTGGGGGAGCAAAACTATGTCAAAGCCCAGGATCTTCTCATCCGAGCCCAGCAGGACGCGGAGGAGATGTACCTGGAGGACGAGGATGAAGAGGAATAGAAGAAAAGGGCGGGGCCAGCGGTCCCGCCCTTGTTGATTCAGTCCTCCAGCGTGGTTTGCAGATCCGCCAGCAGCTCCCGCATCTGCTCCTTGGCCCGCTCCGGATCCTTCTCCTCAATCGCGCTCTTGATCCGCGCAATCAGCATACGAAGAAGGGCGTTGAATTGCTTGTCAGTCTGTCCCATAGTACGCTCCTTTCATTATTCAGCCTGCGCTTACAGATTCTTCAGCAGGCCCGTAGCCTCGTTGAACTCGTTGATGAGCGCATCCAGCTCAGCGGCCTGGGCGTGGACCGCGTCCCAGGTGTTCTCCGTGTCGTACCACAGCGCGTTCAGGTCCTTCACGTCCCGGGCCTGCTGCTCCACCCAAGTGTAGTACTTGAGGTTGTGTACCCGCTTGCGGTCCGTGTAGGAGAGCTCCAGCATGCTGTCCGTCTTGAGCCCCAGCATGTGCAGGTGGTGGTCCAGGGCCGCCTCGTGGACGCTGTACGCGCCGTGCATCTCGTCCAGCTCCGTGATCCGGCTCCGGTACATGTCCGCGCTGTCGGTGAGCACCGTGCCCACCACGTCGTGCTCCGTGAGCTCGTAGTATTTCGCCATCTTGATGCAGCAGAGCACGTTGGCAATGCCGCTGATGCCCAGCCAGCGCAGCTTCTCAATGAGCGCGGCCTCCAGGCCCAGCTCCTCTTTGAGGTACTTCTCGCCGTCGGGGGTGTTGAACAGGCGCAGGAGCCGCTGGCTGTCCTCATCGTCAATGGCAATGGCCATGTCGGTGTTCTTCACGTTGTGGATCCAGGGGATGTGCTTGTCTCCGATGCCCTCGATGCGGTGGCCGCCGAAGCCGTTGTCCAGGATGGTGGGGCACTGGAGGGCCTCGCCTACGGCCAGCTTGAGGCGGGGATAGCGCTCCTTGAGGAGATCGCCGGCGCTCATGGTGCCCGCAGAGCCGGAGGTAAAGCAGGCCCCGGCAAAGCGGTCCCCGGGCCGCTTCACAGCCTCAAAGAGGTCCGCCAGGGCGCGGCCGGTGACGTTGTAGTGCCACAGGGGGTTGCCCATCTCCTCGAATTGGTTGAAGATCATGTACTGGGGGTCCTGCTTGAGCTCCCAGGTCTTGTCGAAGATCTCCTTCACGTTGCTCTCGCACCCCGGGGTGGCGATGACCTCGCCGGCAATGGATTTGAGCCAGCTGAACCGCTCCTGGCTCATCTCCGCAGGGAGGATGGCCACGCTCTCGCAGGCCAGGAGCTTGGAGTTGAACGCGCCGCCCCGGCAGTAGTTGCCCGTGGAGGGCCACACGGCCTTGTGCCAGGAGGCGTCAAACTGTCCGGTGACCAGCCGGGGGGCCAGACAGCCGAAGGACGCGCCCACCTTGTGGCACCCGGTGGGGAACCACTTGCCCGCCATGGCGATGATCCGGCAGGGCACGCCGGAGAGACTGCTGGGGATCTCCACGTAGTTGGGCGTATCCTGGAAGAGGCCGCCGGACTCCTTGGCCTCGTTCTTCCAGGTGATGCGGAAGAGGTTCAGGGGGTTCACGTCCCACAGGCCCACGCCCTTCAGCTTCTCCTGAATGGGGGCGGGGATGGTCTTCGGATTCTGCATCTGGGCGATGGTGGGGATGATGACCCCATTGTCCTTGGCCTTGGCCACGTTCTTGGCCAGAATTTCCCTGTTGATGGTGAGATCAATCTTGCTCATGACGCTTTTCCTCCTGTTTTAGATCAATGTAAGAATACAGCGTGTATTTGGAGATACCGAAGTACTTGGCCACCTTGTCGCCGCTCTTGGTGACCAGAAACGCCCCGTGCTGGCTGAGGAACTGGATGGCCCGGACCTTGTCGTCCTTGTTCATGAGGGCCACCGGCTTGCCCACCAGGGCCACGCTCTGCTCAATGAGGCCGTCCAGCAGGTCGTTTACGTTGACCACGGCGATATTCTCCTCCCGCTGGCCGCAGGGGGCGCAGGTGATGGCGGATACGGCCTGCTCCACCATCATGAGGGCGGAGATGTCGAAGTTGATGGACAGGATGCCGGACACCGCCCCGCCGGGGGAGCGGACGTAGACGGTGGAGGATTTGAGGACCTTGCCGTCGTCGGTGCGGCAGAGGTAGCCCAGGCAGTCCTGGGGGTCCTCGTTGCGGCCCATGATCTGCTCCAGGACCACGTTGGAGGGGCCGTCCCCCACGCGCCGGCCGGTGACGTGACCGTTTTCAATGTGTACGATGGAGTGGGCCGGGTCCTGGCTCTCCAGGTCGTGGACCACCACCTCGCAGTTGGGGCCGAACTGGGCGGCCAGGGCGGCCGCCACCTGCTTGAGTACGGACAGCTGATGGGGTTCCAAAACGGTATCGACCTCCCTCTCCCCGGGCTGACCCTGGGGGTGAATTTCCGCGGGTCCGGATGTGCTTCTAGGTCCATCATACCAGTATTGACAGGAGAATGCAATGGGTTTTCAAAAAAATTTTTAGGTTTTCAAAAAAATTGTTTGACAGCGAAATTTTCTATGCTATGATAGAAGCAGAAACCGCAGAGGCCGGGACCGGGCGGAAGTTCTTTTTGATTCTTTTTCTTTCAAGAAAAAGAATGTTGACAGATAAATATGAGAAACGGAGGGCGTGACGTATGGACTTTGAGGGCATCAAGAGGGCAGCGGAGGGCTACCGGGAGAACATGAGCAGATTTCTGCGGGATTTGATTGCCATTCCCAGCGAGAGCTGCGGCGAGGAGGGGGTCATCAAGCGCACGATCCTGGAGATGGAGCGGCTGGGCTTTGACCGCACGGAGATCGATCCCCAGGGCAACGCGCTGGGCTGGATGGGCCAAGGGGACAAGGTCATCGCCTTTGACGGGCATATCGACACCGTGGGCGTTGGCAACATCCTCAACTGGGAGCAGGACCCCTACCAGGGCTATGAGACCGAGGACATCATCTACGGCCGGGGCGGCTCGGACCAGGAGGGCGGCGTGGTGTCCGCCGTGTACGGGGCGAAGATCATGAAGGACCTGGGCCTCATCCCCCAGGGGTACGCGATCCTGGTGGCGGCCACGGTCCAGGAGGAGGACTGCGACGGCCTGTGCTGGCAGTACATCCACAACGAGGACGGCATCACCCCGGAGTTCGTGGTGTCCACGGAGCCCACCGACGGCGGCATCTACCGGGGCCACCGGGGCCGCATGGAGATCCGGGTGGACGTGAAGGGCGTCAGCTGCCACGGCTCCGCCCCGGAGCGGGGGGACAACGCCATCTATAAGATGGCCGATATCGTCCAGGAGATCCGGGCCCTCAACGAGAACGACGACGGAGAGGGGACCGAGATCAAGGGCTTGGTGAAGATGCTCAATCCCCAGTACAACCCGGACCACTACGAGGACGCCCGGTTCCTGGGCCGGGGCACCTGCACGGTGAGCCAGATCTTCTATACCTCCCCCAGCCGGTGCGCGGTGGCGGACAGCTGCGCGGTGTCCATTGACCGGCGCATGACCGCCGGGGAGACCTGGGACAGCTGTCTGGAGGAGATCCGGGCCCTGCCGGCGGTGAAGAAGTACGGCGAGGACGTGAAGGTCAGCATGTACATGTACGACCGCCCCGCCTGGACGGGCCTGAAGTACGAGACCGAGTGCTACTTCCCCACCTGGATCAACAAAGAGAGCGCCCCCCACGTCCAGGCTCTGGCCGAGGCCCACAAGGCCCTCTACGGTCCGGAGCGGGTGGGCCACGCGGATCCGGACGAGAAGCTGGACGCCATGCGTCTGCGCCGCCGGCCCCTTATTGACAAGTGGACCTTCTCCACCAACGGCGTGTCCATCCAGGGCCGGTACGGCATCCCCTGCGTGGGCTTCGGTCCCGGCGCGGAGAGCCAGGCCCACGCGCCCAACGAGATTACCTGGAAGCAGGATCTGGTCACCTGCGCGGCGGTGTACGCGGCGTGCGTGGGGCTCTATAAGGGCAAGGGCGACGAGGATGTGTGCGAGTACCGGGGCGGCAAGACAGGCAACGACATCAAATAGCTGAAAATAGATAAATGTAGGTAATAAAGAGTTAAAAAGTTTTTCTTTTTGGTTCTTTTTCTTGTTCACAAAGAAAAAGAACAGGCCGCATAAAATAAGGATATAAAGGAGACGATAAGCAATGAGCAAGACAGAGCAGCTGGCCCAGGGCTTGGAAAAGCTGAAGATCAACGGCATGTATAAAAACGACTTCTATTGGACCTGGGACAAGACGGACGACGAGCTGGCGGCGGTCTTTGCCGTGGCCGACGCCCTGCGGGATCTGCGGGAGCGGAACATCTCCACCCGGATTTTCGACTCCGGCCTGGGCATCTCCATCTTCCGGGACAACTCCACCCGCACCCGGTTCTCCTTCGCCTCCGCCTGCAATCTGCTGGGCCTGGAGGTCAGCGACCTGGACGAGAAGAAGAGCCAGATTGCCCACGGCGAGACGGTCCGGGAGACGGCCAACATGGTCTCCTTCATGGCCGACGTGATCGGCATCCGGGACGACATGTTCATCGAGGAGGGCCACAAGTACCAGAAGACCTTTATGGACGCCCTGGACGAGGGGTATGAGAAGGGCATTCTGGAGCAGCGGCCCACCCTGGTGAACCTCCAGTGCGACGTGGACCACCCCACCCAGTCCATGGCGGATCTGCTCCATGTGATCCACCAGTTCGGCGGCGTGGAGAACCTGAAAGGGAAGAAGGTGGCCATGACCTGGGCCTACTCCCCCAGCTACGGCAAGCCCCTGAGCGTGCCCCAGGGCATCATCGGCTTGTTCACCCGGTTCGGCATGGACGTGACCCTGGCCCATCCGGAGGGGTACGAGGTGATGCCGGAGATCGAGGACATCGCCCGGAAAAACGCGGCGGCCTCCGGCGGGGCCTTCCGGAAGGTGAACTCCATGGCCGAGGCCTTCCAGGGCGCGGACATTGTCTACCCCAAGAGCTGGGCCCCCTTCAAGGCCATGGAGAAGCGCACCCAGCTCTACCGGGAGGGGAACAAGGCGGGCATTGACCGGCTGGAGCAGGAGCTGCTGGCCCAGAACGCCCAGCACAAGGACTGGTCCTGCACCGAGGAGATGATGAAGCTGACCCGGGAGGGCCGGGCGCTCTACATGCACTGCCTGCCCGCCGACATCACGGGACTGAGCTGCCAGGAGGGCGAGGTGGACAACTCCGTGTTTGACCGCTACATCCAGCCCCTGTACAAGGAGGCGTCCTTCAAGCCCTACATCATCGCGGCCATGATCTTCCTCAGCAAGGTCAAGGACCCTGTGTCCGCCCTGCGCGCTCTGGAGCGGGCCGGCGGGAAGCGGAAGGCGTTTTAAGGGCCCGTTCAGCATTCGCACCCGATGAATGCAGGCCGGGACAGGCGTACATACGGCTCCCCCTCCCGGGGGGAGCCGTATGGATACTAGGAAATGAGTTGAGGATGGATCTATGAGCAAGCGCATCGTCATCGCCCTGGGGGGCAACGCCCTGGGGAACACGCTGCCCGAGCAGGCGGCAGCGGTGAAAATTACCGCCCGGGCCATCGTGGATCTGATCGAGGACGGCAACCAGGTGGTGGTGGCCCACGGAAACGGCCCCCAGGTGGGGATTATCAACAACGCCATGGCGGCCCTCCAGAAGGAGGACCCCAGCCAGGGCTTCACCCCGCTGTCTGTCTGCGGGGCCATGAGCCAGGCCTACATTGGCTATGACCTGCAAAACGCCTTCCGGGAGGAGCTGCTCAACCGGGGCATCTGCAATATGCCCGTTTGCTCCATTGTCACCCAGGTGGAGGTGGACCCGGCGGACCCGGCCTTTGACCAACCCTCCAAGCCCATTGGAAAGTTCATGAGCGCGGAGGAGGCCCGGGCGTATGCGGACCAGACCGGCAATCTGGTCCGGGAGGACGCGGGCCGGGGCTGGCGGCGGTACGTGGCGTCCCCTAAGCCCAAGCACATCATCGAGGCCGGGGCCATCCGGGCCCTGACCGAGGACGGCCATCTGGTCATCTGCTGCGGCGGCGGGGGCATCCCGGTCTACCGCACGGAGAAGAACCACCTCAAGGGCGCGGCGGCGGTGATTGACAAGGACTTTGCCTCCGAGCTGCTGGCGGAGCAGCTGGACGCGGACATGCTCATCATCCTCACCGCTGTGGAGAAGGTGGCGGTCAACTTCCGCAAGGAGAACGAGCAGTGGCTGGACGCCATGACCCCGGAGCAGGCCCTTCAGTACGCCCGGGAGGGGCAGTTCGCCCCCGGCTCCATGCTGCCGAAGGTGGAGGCGGCGGTGAAGTTCGCCCAGTCCAAGCCCGGCCGGGAGGCCCTCATCACCCTTCTGGAGAAGGCCCGGGAGGGCATTGCCGGCAAGACCGGCACCGTCATACGGCAGTAGAACCGAGCCCCCGCCGGATATCCGGCGGGGGCCGCTTCTTCCTTGAGACGCAGAGGACGGCGCACAGCATCCGCTATGCGCCGTCCTTTCCTCTAATACAGGTTATTCTCCCTGCGGTTGATATTCCTCCGCAGGCAGCTGCCCAGGCTGGTGATGCACAGCAGGGCAGCCACCAGAAACCCGCCGGGGATCAGGATGATCCACCACGCCCCGGACAGCAGGGCCTTCTCCGACAGAGAGAGCATACTCCCCCAGGTGACCACCTCCACCGGCAGGCCGATGCCCATGAAGCTGAGGGTGGACTCGGCCACAATGGCGCTGCGCACGTTCATCACCGCCATGAACATGATGGAGGAGACGAAGTTGGGCGTCAGGTGCCGCCACAGGATGTGGAAAAAGCCGCCTCCCATGCACCGGGAGGCCAGCACGTACTCGCTGGCGCGGATCTGCCGCACCTCCGTGCGCACAATCTTCGCCATGCCGGTCCAGCTGGTGACGCCGATGACCAGGGCGATGCTCAGGGGGCTGGCCTTCCCCAGCACGGCCTGGAGCAGCACCACCACCAACAGGTTCGGCACGCTCAGCAGGATCTCCGTCAGGCGCATGAGCAGTCCGTCCAGCCACGCCGGGGCGCATCCGCTGGCCGCGCCGAAGAGAATGGCAATGGCTGCGGACAGCAGAGCTGCGGCCACGCCGATAAACAGGGAGAGGCGGGCGCCGTACCAGATCATGGAGAACACGTCCCGGCCCATGGCGTCCGTGCCGAAGAGGAACGCCTTCCCGGGCGGCACGCTGCACCGGGTCAGATCCATATAGGAGGGATCCCTGGTCCCCATCAGGGGGAGGAGCAGGCAGCCCAGGACGATCAGTGCCAGTACGCCGGCGGAGAGGAGGGGCTTGCCCTCATGCCATTTTCTCTTTCTGACAGGCGGGTCCGGCAGAGGGCGGATGCCCACAATCTCAAAGCGCTCCTTCATCGCTCCGTCACCTCCGGCGCCTGGGGCCGGACCCGAGGATCAATCCGCTCGTTGATGATCTGGGCCGCCATGCTGCACAATATGACCAGGGCGCCGGACATGAGGCACAGCAGCATCAGCAGGTTGTAGTCCTTGTACCGGGCGCTCTCGTAGGACAGGGTGCCCAGGCCCGGGTAGGAGAACACTGTCTCCACGATGTAGGTCCCCCCCAGCACGTGGGGTACAGAGATGGCCATGATGCTCAGATAGGAGGGGATGGTGTTGCGCAGGCAGTGGCGGAACATGACGCTCCGCTTGGTGAGCCCCTTGGCCTTGGCCAGCAGCACGTAGTCCGCCCGGACCTCCTCCAGGATCCGGTTGCGGACCATGTAGGCGTAGTACCACAGGTGGCTGAGCACCACGATGCTCAGGGGGAGGACCAGGTGGGCCAGCCGGTCCAGCCAGTCGTCCCCCCTTCCCACGGAGTAGGCCCCCGAGCTGGGCAGCCACCGCAGGGTCACGGAGAACACCAGGATGAACACCAGGGACAGCCAGAACTCGGGGATGCAGCTGGAGACCGTGCCCACCCTGCACAGCAGCCGGTCCAGGGGCCGGTCCTCGTACCACGCGCACAGAACGCCCAGCAGCATGGACAGCGCGAAGATCAGCAGAAATCCGGCCCCGCCCAGCAGCAGGGTGTTGCCGATCCTGCCGGCGATCACCTCCGTCACGTCCATCTTGTATTTATAGGAGATCCCGAAGTCACCCTGGAGGGCCCTTGCCAGCCAGCGGACGTACTGGACGGAGATGGGCTCGTTGAGCCCCAGCCGCTCCTCCGCCCAGGCCCGCTCTGCGGGGCTCATCTTCTCCACCCGGTTGCCGTAGTAGGAGACCAGGGGGTCTCCGGGGGCCAGCCTGGAGACGTAGAACGCCGCCAGGGACAGCACCAGCACGCTGAGCACAAAGAGCAGGGCTTTTTTCCCCCAGTAGATGATCTGTTTCCGCGCCGTCATCCCGCCGCCTCCTTCCCCAAAATTTTTCCCTAAAGCGTTTCTCTGCACATACACGGTGGCAAAGGCCTACAGCCTCATACGCATCACCTTGCGGTCCTCGGTAAACGCCATGCTCTCGTATAACTTGACAGCGCCCTCATTTTGCGTGAGCACGCCCAGCTCAATATACTCCAATTTTCTTGCCGCCGCCCAATCCTTTACCGCTTGAATGAGCCGCCGCCCAATGCCCTTACCTCTCTGATCGGAGGCCACAAAAAGGTCCAGGAGATACGCGTATTGGAGGGGAACAAAGCACGGAAAGGGGGGCGTACTCTTCTGCTGCACAAGAGCGAATCCCAGCACCTGCTGATTCTCTTTTGCAAGGAATATATCATCGCTTTCGCTTTCAATGACGGATTGGATAAAATCCCCGTCCTGACCCGCAGCTCTGAAAAAGTCAGGCTGCAGCCTGGACATATCCTCAAATAGGGTCTCATAGAGCTTTTTGATCGCATCTATGTCCGTTATACTGGCCAATTCTATGGTCATTTTCAATCCTCCCCGCTCCCAGAGGAGCGTAACACAAAGTGATCCGGCCCCGCCTCCCGCAGCGCGCCCCCCGGGGGCAGATCCTCCCCGTGGAAGGTGACCAGCTGCCGGCTCCGCTCCCGCCGGGGGTCCGGGATGGGGATGGCGGACAGCAGGGCCCGGGTGTAGGGGTGCAGGGGGTTGGAAAAGAGCTCCGCCGTGGGGGCGGTCTCCACCAAACGGCCCCGGTACATAACCCCCACCCGGTCGCACAGAAACTCCACCATGGCCAGATCGTGGGCGATGAACAGGAAGGAGAACCCGTGCTCCTGTTGGAGGTGCTTGAAGAGGTTGACGATCTGGGCCTGGATGGACACGTCCAGGGACGCGATGGGCTCGTCCGCCACCAGCAGCTCCGGCTCCATGGCCAGGGCCCGGGCGATGGCCACCCGCTGCCGCTGGCCGCCGGAGAGCTCCGGGGGATACTTGTCCAGAAAGCTCTCGTCCAGGCCCACGTAGTGCATCTGGAAGGCCGCCTCCGCCCGCAGGGACCCCCGGGGCGGGACGACGCGCTGGAGCCGCAGGGGCTCGGCGATGATGTCCCACACCCGCATCCGCTGGTTCAGGCTGGAGCTGGTGTCCTGGAAGATGAGCTGGCGGGTGGTTTGCAGCATCCGCCGGTTGGCCCGGAAAGCGGCAGCGTCGCAGGTGTCGATTCCCTTGTACAGGATCCGGCCGCTCCGGGGCCGGTAGAGGTTCATCACGCACCGGGCCGCCGTGGACTTGCCGGACCCGGACTCCCCCACCAGACCAAAGATTTCCCCCCGGCGGATCTGGAAGGACACGTCGTCCACCGCCCGGACGGACATCCTCCGATTCAGGGGGAAGACGTGGGTCAGGTGCTGGACATCCAGCAGAATTTCCTCAGCCATGGGCTCCTCCTATCGGCGGCGTGATCCGGGGCGCCCGCTCATCCAGGAGCCAGGTGGCCGCGTAGTGGGTGTCTGTGACGCGGAACATGGGGGGCTCCTCCTCGTAGTCGATGGCCAGGGCGTACTCATTGCGGCAGGCGAAGGCGTCCCCCGCCGGCGGGTGGGCCAGATTGGGGGGCATCCCGGGGATGGTGTAGAGGCTGTCCCGGCCCCGGTTCAGGGCCGGCAGGGCCCGCAGGAGGCCCCAGGTGTAGGGGTGGCGGGGATCGTAGAAGATCTCCTCCGCCGTGCCGGTCTCCACGATCCGCCCCGCGTACATCACCGCCACCCGGTCCGCCACCCGGGCCACCACCCCCAGATCGTGGGTGACAAAGACCGTGGCCGTGCCCAGCCGGGCCTGAACGTCCCGCAGGAGGTCCAGGATCTGGGCCTGGATGGTCACGTCCAGGGCCGTGGTTGGCTCGTCGGCAAAGAGAATGCTGGGGCTCCCGGCCAGGGCGATGGCCATGACGCCGCGCTGCCGCTGGCCGCCGGAGAAGTTGTGGGGGTAGAGCTTCATCCGCTCCTCGGGCCTGTCGATGCCCACCAGGGTCATCAGCTCCATGACCCGCTGCCGCACCGCGCCGCCGGAGAGGCCCGGCTGGTGGACCCGGACCGCCTCCCCGATCTGCGCACCCAGGGTCATGGTGGGGTTGAGGGCGGTCATGGGGTCCTGGAAGACCATGGAGAAGAGCTTGCCCCGGAGCCTGTGCATGTCCCGCTCCCGGCAGCCGGTGATATCCGCGCCGTTGACCACGATGCTGCCGGACTGGATCCTGGCCGTCCGGGGCAGCAGCTTCATGATGCTCTTGCACAGCACGCTCTTGCCGCAGCCGGACTCCCCCACCACCGCCAGCACCTCCCCCGGCCGGAGGGAGAAGCTGACATTGCGCACCGCCTGTACCTCGCCGGCGGGGGTGAAGAAGCTGACGGACAGGTTTTTCACTTCTAACAGCTCTGCCATAGGCCGCCCCCTGTCAAATTACTCTGAGATAGTCCACTCCTGGACGTTCCAGAAGATCCCCACCCCGTGGTGGCCCAGCGCCGTGTCCGGCGCGATACCCTGCAAGCGGGAGCTGGCCACGTAGTTGGCGTCAATGTAGCAGATGAAGGCGTAGGGGGGATCGGCAGCCAGCTCCTCCTGAAAGAGGTCGTAATACTGCCCCCGCACCGCCGGGTCGTCGGACTGCCGGGCCAGGGTCAGATACTCGTCCACTCTCTCGTTGGAGTAGCCGCTGTAGTTGGCCCCCTTGTCCGTGCCGAAGACCTTGTAGGTGTGATCGTCCGCGTCAAAGGGGCTGCCCCAGCCAATGAGGCAGGCCATCTGTCCGCCCCAGTCCATCTGGGCGGGCAGGTCCACGGTGCAGTTGACGCCCACATCCCGCAGCTGCTGGGCCGCAGCCTGGGCGATGTCAATCCGGTCCTGCTCCCCGGCCATGACGCTGATGACAAAGCCGATCTCCTGGCCGTTTCGGGTGTAGAAGCCGTTTTCGCCCATGACGCAGCCTGCGGCCTCCAGAATCTCCCGGGCCCTGGCGGGATCATAGTCATAGCGCTCCACGTCCGGGTTGTTGTAGATGTTCTGCTGGAGGGGGCCGTAGGCCGCCTCCCCCTGGCCCAGGAGCACGGAGCTGATGATGGCCTCCCGGTCAATGGCGCAGCACACGGCGGGGATCAGGTCCCGGTTCTCGGTCCAGTAGTCGTTCCAGAAGTTGAAGAGAATGCCCCGGTAGTCGGCGGTCTTCATGTCGTAGCAGGCGAAGCCCTCCCTGTCCGCGAAGTTCTGGGCGTTTCTCGGGTCCAGCAGGGCCAGATCCAGCTCCCCGGACTCCAGCTGAATGGCCTGGGCGTTGTCGTCGGCCACGATCTTGAAGATGATCCGGTCAATCTGGGGGCAGCCCAGGTAGTAGTCCGGGTTCCTCTCCAGGACAATGGACTGGCCCGGGTCCCAGCTGACCAGCTTGTAGGGGCCCGTGCCCACGGGGGCGCGGAAGAAGTCCGAGGACTGCATGTCCTCCCCCTCCAGCAGGTGTCTGGGCAGCACGGCCATGGTCATATACTCCAGAAAGGCCACGTTGGGCGCGGACAGGCGGAAGGCCACGGTCCGGCTGTCGATGACGGTGATCTCCTCCACGTCCTCGTAGTTGGGGGCGTTTTCCGAGCCGTTTTCCGGGTCCATGATGGCCTCGATGGTAAATTTCACGTCCTCGGCGGTGAGGGGCTGGCCGTCGTGCCACGCGAGCCCCTCCCGGAGGCGGAAGGTGTAGGTGCAGGCGGTCTCGTCGTACTCCCAGCTCTCCGCCAGGCCGGGGACCACCTGGTTATTGCCGTCGTGGGCGGTGAGGCCGTTGAAGAGCAGGGCGTTGATCTCGCAGTGCTCGTCCATGGCCGGGTTGATGCGGGTATAATCCGCGCTGCCGTAGACCAGGGCGGCGGGCTCACCGGCGCTGTCCGGCGTACTGCCGTTGTCCGGCTGACTGCCGCAGGCGGCCAGCAGCAGGCACGCCGCCAGCAGCAGGGGAAAAATCTTTCGCATAGCGTCCTCCTTCAGGGGGTGAATGGTTCGTTTGATGCTGATATCAGGCGGTCCTATCTTGCCACAGATCGCCCCTCGCCGCAAGCCCCCAGGGGGGATGAAATTTTGGAAACGCCAATTTCACCTCTCATGGGAGCGGATTGACATCCCCGGGGCCGGAGGATATAATATCACGAAAAGGGGGGCCGCTGATCCCTGCGGCCCTACAAAACAGGAGGTACGCCATGCGGATCATCATCTCCCCGGCCAAGAAAATGAACGTGGACACGGACAGCTTTGCCGTGGAGGCCCCGCCCCGGTTCCTGGCGGAGACCCGGCGGCTGATGGAGGCCCTGAAGGCCCTGTCCGGCCCGGAGCTCCAGACCCTGTGGAAATGCAGCGACGCCATCGCCCGGCAGAACGTGGAGCGGCTGGAGCGCATGGACCTGGACCGGAACCTCACCACGGCCATCCTGGCCTACGAGGGGATCCAGTACCGCTCCATGGCTCCCAACGTGATGGAGGCCGGAGAGCTGGACTACCTGCGGCAGAACCTGCGGATCCTCTCCGGCTTCTACGGCCTGCTGCGGCCCTTTGACGGCGTGACCCCCTACCGCCTGGAGATGCAGGCCCGTCTGTCCGTGGACGGCGCGGGGGACCTGTACGCCTTCTGGGGCGGGCGGCTGGCGGAGCAGCTGGCGTCGGAGACGGACTGGGTGCTGAATCTGGCCTCCAGGGAGTACAGCCGGGCCGTGGAGCCCCACCTGCCGCCCGGCGTGGGATACCTCACCTGCACCTTCGGCCAGTGGAAAGACGGCCGCGTGGTGGAGAAGGGGACCGCGTGCAAAATGGCCCGGGGACAGATGGTGCGCTGGCTGGCGGAAAACCGGGTTGACCGGCCGGAGGACATTCGGGCCTTCTCCGATCTCGGCTACCGCTTTGACCCGGAGCTGTCCGGGGAAAAACGGCTGGTGTTCCTCCTGGGCGGCCGTTGAGAGGCGGCCTGCTTTTCCGGATCCTGAAACGGCCTGCCCGGCTTCCCGCCGGACAGGCCGTACGCTCTTTTACGCGGACATCTGGGTCCAGGCCTCCTCCAGGATGGCTGCGGCAATCTCGCTGATGTCCAGCAGCTCCTCCGCCCGGTCCAGATCCCTCTCGTCGATCATCCGGCGGAAGGCCGCGAACTCGCAGGACATCCGGTGGGCCTGGGGGGCGGTCTCAAACCGCTCCCGCTCCCCGGACTGGAGGACCAGCTCCCAGCCGGTGAGGCTGCTGACCGGCTCCGCTAGCTCCAGCCGCCCCAGCTCCCCCTGGATAAAGGATGTATTGGCCCCCTGGCAGTCCTTGGCCGCCACGCACACCACTTTCATGCCTCCGTAGTCCAGGGTCAGCACGCCGCTGGTGTCCACCCCCCGCTGGAGGTTGGCGCAGTAGCGGATCTGCCGGGGAGACCCGAACAGGGCCGCCGCAAAATGGATGTTGTACACGTTCAGATCCATCAGCGCGCCGCCGGCCATGGCCGGGTCAAAGGCGGGGGCTGTCGTCCCCTCCAGAAACGCGTCGTAGCGGGAGGAGTACTGGCTGAAGTTCAGCCCCGCCAGCCGCAGGGGACCCAGCCGGGCTGTCTGCTCCCGCAGGGCCAGAAAGGCGGGCAGGTGGTGGAGCGTCATGGCCTCCGCCAGCACCAGCCGCCGCCCGGCCGCCAGCCGCCGCAGCTCCCGGAGCTGGGCGAGGGCGGTGACGGCGGGCTTCTCCACCAGCACGTGGAGACCCCCCTCCAGGGCCCTTCGGGCGTACGCATAGTGGAGGCTGTTGGGCAGGGCCACGTAGACCGTGTCCGCCCCGCTCTCCAGCGCCTCCTCGTACCGGAAGCAGCAGCAGGGGATCTGATATCGGGCCGCCAGGGCCTCCGTCCGCTCCCGGCTGCGCTCCGTGCCCAGAATGGCGTGGGGCCGGATGCCCAGCCCCTCCAGCACGGGCAGCGCCTCCTGGACGATCTTGCCCGTGCCCAAAACAGCAAGCCGCATGGCCTGTCCTCCTTTATTATAGCGTTACATCATAAACTGCATGGAGCAGAAGGCCCCGTAGATGGCCAGCAGGACCAGCCCCTGGCCCCGGGACAGCTTTCCCCGCGCCAGGGCCGGCATGGTCAGCAGCAGCATGGCCAGAAACATCACCGGCAGATCCAGCACCAGAGAGGCGTTGTGTCCGGCGATGACGGCGGCCTGGGGGACGGGGAAGGGCGCCAGGGTCACCGACACGCCGCTGACCAGCACCAGATTGAAGAGGTTTGCGCCGATGACGTTGCCCAGGGACAGGGCGCCGTGGCCCTTGGCCAGGGAGGTGATGGCCGTCGCCAGCTCCGGCAGGGAGGTGCCCAGGGCCACGAAGGTCAGGGCGATCACCGACTCGGGTACGCCCAGCGCCTGGGCGATGAGGGTGCCGTTGTCCACCAGCAGGTCCGCCCCCAGGGCGATGAGCGCCGCGCCCACCGCCAGAAGGCCCAGGTCCCGGCCCACAGAGCCGGCGGCGGGTTCCTCCTCCCCGGCGGGGGCGGAGGTGGCACGCCGCATCTGGAGCACCGTCACCGCCATGTAGACGGCAAAGATGGCCAGCAGCGACAGCCCTACCGCGCGGCTGAAGAATCCGGAGGTGTAGGCCACCAGGGCGTAGAGGGCGGCGGCGGCAAAAAAGAACAGCACCGGGGTCCGCAGGGCCGCCCGGTCCACCGGCCCCGGGCGCACGGCGATGGTGAGGGCGGCGATGAGGGCGGCGTTGCAGATGACGGAGCCGATGGCGTTGCCGTAGGCAATCTCCCCGTGGCCGATGAGGGCGGAGGTGGTGGAGACCATCACCTCCGGCAGGGTGGTGCCGATGGACACCACTGTGGCCCCGATGAGCAGCTCCGGCAGGTGAAAGCGCCGGGCCAGCCCCGTGGCCCCGTCCACGAACCAGTCCCCGCCCTTGATGAGGCACAGCAGCCCCACCGCAAAGAGCAGTACAGGCACAAGCATTTTCTCTCTTCTCCTTTTGTGTCGATGAAATTGCGCAAAACAGCATTTTATTATACCACAAAAACGGGCGAAAAATCAATCCTTTGATTTTCCCGGGAGCGTCCAAGCGCGCCGCTATACGACGCCATGAAACCCTGATGGGGGGCGGTCCACAGGCACGGCAAAAGGAGGCCGGAGCGGTTCCCATGAACCGCCCCGGTCTCCTCTTTTGGAGAGAACTGCCGCCCCACGGCGGAGCGGACGGGCGCGGGGAAGCCGCTTGCCTCAGCGCCCCCGGCCTCTCTTCACCGCCTCAAAACATACCGCTCAATTGCCTGGGCCACGCCCTCCTGGAGGTTGGTCCCGGTCACCGCGTCGGCGGCGGCCCGGACCTCCTCCGGAGCGTCCCCCATGGCCACGCCCAGGCCCGCTTCCCGGAGGCTGGAGATGTCGTTCCCGCTGTCCCCGATGGCCATGGCCTGGGCCATAGACACCTCCAGCAGGCGGCAGGCCGTCTCCAGGCCCCTGGCCTTGGTGGCCTCCCGGTCCGTCACCTCCATGGAGCGGGGGGAGGACCACACGCAGGAGAGGGGCAGCGCCTGGGCCACAGGGGCCAGCTCCTGCCAGAGCGCAGGGGTGAGGCCCAGCAGGTTCACCTTCTCAAACGACAGGCCGGACCCCGCCGCAAAGGCGGACAGGGGCCCCTCCACCGCCCGGCCCCGCCGGTCCAGCACCCCCAGGTGGAAGGTCAGGCGGTCAATGGTCCGTTCCCGGTCCCAGTCCTCCGCCGTCAGGTACAGGGTGCTCCCGGCGGACAGCTCCACCATCAGACCCAGCGCCGAGGCCCGGTCAATGAGGGGCCGGAGCGTCTCCGCGGTCATGTAGTGGGACGCCAGAAGCGTCCCGCCCTCCAGGCTGCGGACCTCCGCGCCGTTGCACAGCACCGCCAGATTGGCCCAGCTCTGCTTCACCTGGAGGGGCGGGGGCAGCATGGCGAACTGCCGGCCTGTGGTGGGCACAATGGCCACGCCCTGGCGGTGGGCCGCCAGAAGGGCCTCCTCCGTGCGCTGAGAAAAGCTGGCGTGGTCCGGCAGCAGGGCCGTGCCGTCCAGATCCAGAGAGATCAGCCGGATATCCATACGCTCAAATCCTCCTATGGTCTCACCAGGGCGAACCGTCCGCCCCGGGGAATGCTGTCCGCCAGGAGCAGGCCCTGCTCCGGCACCCGGCCGATGACGTTCACCCGCTCATCCGCCGGGTAGTCCGCCCGGCACAGCTGGAGCTCTCCGGCGTAGCGGCCGTAGCGGTCATTGTCCACAGTCACGCTGCCCCGGACCCGGGGCCGGCAGTCCCCCGGCGGCGTGGGGACGCCGGCGCAGGAGTACTCCCGGGACTCGGCAAAGCGCACCAGCCCCGCCGGCCCGTCCGGACGGCAGGTGAACACCCGGTCATAGAGGTCCTCCCCGCCCGGCTCCAGCAGGACCGGCACGCTGAGCACCCCCTCCTGCTGGAACCGGCGGATCCGCGCCCGCTCCGTTTCGCTGAGGCCCGGGTCCCCCACAAATACGCCGTCCATCCCGAACCGGAGGACCATATCCGCGAAGCAGGCCGAGGGCAGCTGCCCCCGGTGGGCCTCCAGGGTGGGGAGCCCCTCATGGACCGGCCCCCGGAGGGCCTGATCCCCGGGGATAAAGGCCAGCGCCTTCAGTCCCGCCCCCTGGAGAGCCCGGGTGCGCTCCAGCAGGAAGGCGGCGTCCAGGCCGGTCTCTGGCCGGGGGTAGAAGTTGTGCATGGCCATGACCAGGGGGCCGGAGGAGGCGATGTACCTCGCCTCCTCCGGGGTGACGGTGGAGGCGTTGACCGCCACGGGCATCCGGGCGGCCAGGGCCGCCGTCTCCTCCGGCGTGAAGCCGTAGTCCACCCGCAGGGCCCACACATGGAGCCGCTTGGCGAGCCGGATCAGATCCGGCTCGCCAAACTGCTGTTGGGTCTTGATGGATACATCCGCGACGGTTCGGAGCCCCGCCTCCCAGAGCTGCCGGCAGACCAGCTCCGCCTGTGCGCAGTAGCCGGGGGAGAACTCCTCGCCCACATGGAGGGAAAGGAAGACCATGGCGCCCGGGATCCGCTCCAGGGTCTCCCGCTGCCGGTCAAAGCCGGTCAGGTATACGGAGCGGCCCAGGGGCTCAGACATTGGCCACTTCTTCGGGCTTGATGGCGAAGTTGGTGATGATAAAACCCATGATATAGCTGATAATGAGGCCGACGACGAAGAACAGCACGCTCTTGGCCGCGCCGTTGGGGCCGGCGGTCATCACGAAGCAGCCCAGCAGGCCGGAGGGTCCCCAGGTGGTGGAGGCCACCTGCATCAGGTTCACGAACGCGCCGCCGAAGCCAGCGCCCAGACCGGCGGTGAGGAAGGGCTTGCCCATGGGGAGGGTGACGCCGTAGATCAGAGGCTCGCCCACGCCCAGGATGCCGGCGGGCAGAGCGCCGGTGATGACGCCCTTGAGGCGGTCATTGCGGGCCTGCTTGCACTTGAGGTAGATGGCGATGGCAGCGCCCACCTGGCCCGCGCCGGCCATAGCCAAGGCGGGGTAGAGGTACACGCAGCCGAAGGTCTCCAGCTGCACCGTGTACAGGGCCACCAGGCCGTGGTGCATCCCCATGGCCACCATGGGCAGGAACAGGGCCGCGCCCAGGTAGCCGCTGATGGCGCGGACCACGGGGGAGGCGCTCATGGCCACCGCGCCCACGATCTTCACAAGGCCCGTGGAGATGAGGCCCGTGATGGGCATCACCACCAGCACGTAGGGCACCAGGGTGATAATGAGGGTCAGCAGGGGGGTGAAGACGATGTCCAGGGCGTCGGGCATCTTGGAGCGGATGGCCCGCTCGATCTTGCACATGCACCACACGCCGATGACCGCAGCCAGCACGCCGCCGCGGCCGGCCCGGAGGATGGCGTCCAGAGGCTGGGCCTCGTTGAACAGACCCACCACCTTGGAGATGGCGTCAATGCCGCCCAGGGTGGTAATCATGCCCAGCATGCCGCCCAGGATGGGGGTGCCGCCGAACTTCTCCGCCGCCCGGTAGCCCGCCCAGGCGGTCAGGTAGGTCATGAAGGCGGTGTTAATCATGCTCAGGAAGTTGGTGATAAGGATCAGCGCGGGGTTCTCAGTGCCGGGGAACAGCTGGCCCAGCAGGGTGTTCAGGCCGGCGCACAGGCCTGCGGCGATGACGCCGGGGATCAGGGGAACAAAGATATCGCCAAAGGTCTTGAGCATGCTCTTGAGCTTGTTGTCCTTCTGCCCGGCCTTGATGGCGGCCTTGTTCGCCTTCCAGTCGCCGCCGGCCACGGCGTCAGCTGCGGCGGGGATGCCCAGGTCCTTGCAGTAGTCGGCGCATTTGCGGCACTTGCCGGGGCCGACCACCACCTCGATGTAGCCCGCCCGGTCATGGACAATGCCCATGACGCCCTCCAGGCCCTTCAGGGCGGCCTCGTTGATGGCGCTGTCGTTTTTCACGTTGATGCGCAGACGGGTCATGCAGTTGGTGGCGGTGATGACGTTCTGCCGGCCGCCCACATCCTTCAGGATGCTCTCTACCAGTTGCTGGATAGTCATTTCTCCTGCCTCTCTTTCTTCTCTGGTGTGAAATGGAACGGAATATGTCCCCCAGGGGGGCTGAAAATGGCGGAGCCATTTTGCGCTGCGGATTTACTGAATAGCCTCCCGGACGTGGCCCCGGGCTTTCTCCAGGCGGCTGGCAGCCTCCTGGGCGTCGCAGCTGGCCAGGATCATGGTGATGGCGGTCTTGACGCTGCCGCCGGCGGCGGTGATCTTCTCCCGGGCGGTCTCCCGGTCCACGCCGGTGGCCTCCATGACGATCTTCTCCGCCCGGCGGTGAAGCTTTTCGTTGGTCTGCATCACGTCCACCATCAGATTCTGATAGGCCTTGCCCACGCCCACCATGGAGGCGGTGGAGATCATGTTGAGGACCAGCTTCTGGGCCGTGCCCGCCTTGAGACGGGTGGAGCCGGTGAGGACCTCGGGTCCCACCACCACCTCCACCGCCAGATCGGCGGCTTTGCCGATCTCACTGCCCCCGTTGCAGGAGACCGCGGCGGTGCGGCAGCCCACCTCCCTGGCGTAGGCCAGTCCCCCCAGCACATAGGGGGTGCGGCCGCTGGCGGCGATGCCGATGACCAGATCCCGCTTCTCCAGACCCCAGGCGGCCAGATCCTCCCGGCCCAGCTCCCGGCTGTCCTCCGCGCCCTCCACGGCCTTGAGGAAGGCCTTCTCGCCGCCGGCAATGAGGCCCACCATCCGGTCCGGCGCCACGCCGAAGGTGGGGGGGCACTCCGCCGCGTCCAGCACGCCCAGGCGGCCGCTGGTGCCCGCGCCCATGTAGAAGACCCGGCCCCCGGCCTCCAGGGAGGCGATGGCCCATTCCGCCACCTGGGCGATGTTGGGCAGCTGGGGGGCAATAGCCGCCGGGACCTTTGCGTCCTCCCTGTTCATGGCGGTCACCACCTCCAGGGCCGTCATCCGGTCCAGATCCATGGTGTCCGGGTTGCGGGTCTCCGTGGTCATGCTCTCTAAATTGATTCCCAATGCGCACTCCTTTCCATCCTGCCGGCGCTGCGGGCCGTACCGCCCAGGTGCCGCCGGCAGGATCTTGTGTACCGCCGCCCCCTTCCGGACGGGGACAGCGGACTGTACCGTACAAACGGCATTGTAGTCAGTTATTCCATTTTTGTCAATCGAGTATACTGGTTCTGGTATTTTGTTTCAAATATTGACAAAAAACGAACACCAACCAGCGTTGTGACGAAACTTTTTCGGACAAAAACAGGAAATTTTGTGGAAACAGACAAATCGCGGCCTGCGTCCCTTTTCCGATTGGTGTTGCTCAGCGCCATTTGAGAAAATAATTTATCAAAATATCTATAGCGAATAGTGGCCCTTATACAGACATGTAACTGCTCGATAAGCTGGAATTTATCAAGCCCCAAATTTTTTGTCTGATTTTTTATAATATAGAGCACCAACAAAAATGATGATCGCTAATACAACAATGTTATATTGTATTGGCGCTAAATAACAGATATTAAAAGCTGCGTGCATAATGGCAATCAGCAATATATTTCTGCATTGATAATAGGTTATTCCCAAAACAACGGAAACAAGTAATGTCCATATACAAAGACAAACAATTTGTTCCATGCCCAATGAATTTCTGATTATCCACATTGGTATATGCCACACTGCCCAAACGGCACCAACAAAAAGAACACTTTTGATTTTCTTAAAAGGAAGTCGTTCCAGCAGAAATCCTCTCCATGCTATTTCTTCAACAAACGCTGTTATCAGCAGGTATATACAGCTTGTTAATAGCGATATTACTGTCGAATATATATTCTTAAATACGTTAGTTTTCACTATGAACGAATAGCAATAAGAATCAAATATACCTGCCGCCATACATATAACCCCTATGAAAATATATTTGATTGTTATTTTCCCCGAAAACATTCGCGTAAAGTATACCTTGATGTTCTGCTCGCAAATCAGCAGAAAAATAGCAGCCATAGCGGGAATACACACATATAAGTATTTTAAGTACAATAATCCATTGGGAATGATAATTCCGTTCTGTTCTAGCAATGTAGGTACATAGCATATAAACGATAAAACATATACGACAGAAACCCATACCGTGAGTTTCAGCTTATTTGTGTATCTCACCATCATAATTTCTCCTTGCAGTAGGAAAATCTTACAGAAATTCCGATTTGCTGAGCTGATTATAGCACACAGCTATTATAGCATCAACCTGGTTTTGCAGAAACTGCCAAAGTGATGCCTCGGCAGCACTTTTCTCTAAAGGGACCGGCCTGCCGGCACTTGACAAGGGTGGTTCGGATTCCTATACTATATCTCATTACACGGTACGATGGAGGAGGCGCTATGGAGTACGGATACAGTCTGGAGGTGGCCAGCCCGCTGAGCGGCCGGCCCCTGGAGGAGCTGCGGGAATTTCTGGCCAGGGCCGGGCTGGGCTTTGCCCCCGGGGTGGAGCACACGGCCCTGGTACGGGACAGCGGGGGCCGGATCGCGGCGTCCGCCTCCCTGGAGGGGAACGTGGTCAAGTGCGTGGCCGTGGACCCGGCCCTCCAGGGGGAGGGCCTCACGGCCACCCTGCTCACCGCCCTGCGGCAGAAGGCCCTGGCCTCGGGGCGGCGGCGGCTCTTTCTCTACACCAAGCCGGAGAACCGCCCCCAGTTTACAGCCCTGGGCTTCCACGAGGTGGCCCGGGCCGGGGAGGCGGTGCTCATGGAGGACCGGCGGGACGGGTTTGACCAGTGGGCCCAGTCGATTCGTTCCCCGGCGGCCCGGGGGATTGTGGGCGCGGCGGTGCTCAACTGCAACCCCATGACATTGGGACACAAGTACCTCATCGAGGAGGCGGCCCGGGCCTGCGGCTTTCTCTACGTGCTGGTGGTCAGCGAGGACCGGAGCGCCGTGCCGGCCGCGGACCGCCGGGCCATTGTGGAGGCGGTGTGCCGGGACATGCCCAACGTGGCCGTGGCGGGTACGGGGGAGTACCTCATCTCCTCTGCCACCTTTCCGGACTACTTTCTCAAGGACCGGACCCGGGCGGGAGCGGTGTGGACGGACCTGGACATCACTGTGTTCTGCCGGCTGGCCCGGACCCTGGGCATCACCCGCCGCTTCGTGGGCAGCGAGCCCTTCTGTCCGGTGACGGCGGCCTACAACCGGGCCATGGCTGCGGCCCTGCCGGCCCAGGGCGTGGAGCTGGTGGAGCTTGGCCGTCTGGAGCGGGGAGGCGCGGCCGTCAGCGCCACCGCAGTCCGGGAGCTGGTCCGTGCCGGCCGCTGGCGGGAGACGGAGCCGCTGGTGCCGGCGGAGACCTTCGCGTGGATTGCCCGGGAGGAGAACCGGCGGCGGCTCCTGGAGCGGATGGGGAGGATGTGAGAGGGCGTCGACTGCCTGACCGGCGCCCGCCGGCAGGGGTGCCTTTTTCTTTGAGACGCAGAGGACCAGACTGTCAAAAAAGCCCTCCGCAGGCGCGAAATAAACTCAGATCGTTTTTCTCGCGGCGTGTACGTGACGTTAGGCCGCCTTCAGCGGCCCCAGCCCTAAGGCCAGCCCCAGGCTGGCCTTAGGGGAAAAACACTTTCCACGGAGCGAGCGTCGAGCTGTACGCCAAAGGCGTACAGCGA
>ERZ777011.574-NODE-574-length-54802-cov-16.034121_pt1 | contig 54802 bp, 50 predicted proteins | sample MGYA00374964_ERZ777011 | MGnify/ENA primary metagenome ERZ777011 (study PRJEB29310, sample SAMD00008975) | mouse gut metagenome | study: EMG produced TPA metagenomics assembly of the Metagenome analysis of fecal microbiota from mouse which was promoted...
TAGCGCGCCAGATTGTGGCTCTGGAGGCCAAGGGTTCGAATCCCTTTATCCACCCTCATTGTTTCTGGATGCAGTGTGAACTTGTGGCTGGCGTCATATATTGGGCTATCGCCAAGCGGTAAGGCACAGGACTTTGACTCCTGCATTCGCTGGTTCGAATCCAGCTAGCCCAGTTTAAATTCGGAGCACTAGCTCAGTCGGTAGAGCACCTGACTTTTAATCAGGTTGTCGGGGGTTCGAATCCCCCGTGCTTCATTTATTAAGAAAAAGGCTATATGGTCTTTTTTTTATACTAAAAAATCAGATTCACGGAAAAGAGCGAGGGATAACTTATGGCAGAAACGAAAGAGATGAAAATGGAATCAAAAGAAAATAAAATGGGAACCATGGAGGTAAATAAGCTGCTCATCAGTATGTCGCTGCCCATGATGATTTCCATGCTGGTACAGGCGCTCTATAATATTGTGGACAGCATTTTTGTATCACGGGTAAATGAGTATGCGGTGCGCGCGGTTTCCCTTGCATTTCCGGTACAGAGTCTGATGATTGCCATCGGCGTGGGCACGGCGGTGGGTATCAATGCGCTGCTATCCCGCTCGCTTGGGGAAAAGGACTATGAAAAAGTAAACCGGACGGCGGAAAACGGTGTGTTTCTTGCAGTTATCTGCTATCTGCTGTTTCTGATTGCAGGCCTTACCATTGTCAGACCGTTTATGTACAGTCAGACCGATATCCCGGAGGTCAGGGCATATGGCATTTCTTATCTGACAATCTGCTGCACCTGTTCTTTCGGCATGTTTATGCAGATTGTTTTTGAGAGGCTGCTGCAGGCGACAGGCAAGACGTTTCATACCATGATTACGCAGGGAATAGGCGCCATAGTCAATATTATCCTGGACCCGATAATGATTTTCGGTCTGTTTGGATTTCCCAGATTGGAGGCGGCAGGCGCGGCTGTAGCCACGGTGAGCGGACAGATTGTGGCCTGCATTGTGGCGATTATTTTCCATTTCCGGTTCAACGATGAAGTCAGGATGAAACTGAAAGGATTCAGGCCCAAACTGCAGGTTATCGGACAGATTTATGCAGTGGGGGCGCCGTCCATTGTCATGCAGGCCATCGGCTCAGTCATGACTTATGGCATCAACCTGATTCTTGCGGCATACGGTGTGGCACAGACCGTATTTGGCCTTTATTTTAAGCTTCAGAGTTTTATCTTTATGCCCGTATTTGGACTGAATAACGGCATGGTGCCGATTATTGCATTTAATTTCGGCGCGGGAAATAAAGAGCGTGTAATCAAGACCATGAAACAAAGCATCCTGTATGCAGTTTCCATTATGTTTGTGGGTCTGCTTATCATGGAATTGTTCCCGGATAAGCTTTTGGGACTGTTCAATGCGACACCGGAACTTTTGCAGGTAGGGATACCGGCTTTAAGAACCATCTGCCTCAGCTTTATTTTTGCCGGCTTCTGTATCGTGGTGGGCAGTGTATTCCAAGCCTTAGGCAACGGTGTGTACAGCATGATTGTGTCCATTGCCAGACAGCTTGTGGTACTGCTTCCGGTGGCATACCTGTTATCCCTTACGGGCAATGTAAATAATATCTGGTGGGCTTTTCCCGTAGCAGAGCTGATGTCGGTTGCCATGAGCAGTTTTTTCCTTGTAAGAATATACAAAAAGGTTATCCGTCACATATAAAGTTGCCGCATTTTGCATTGCGGCAGTCCCGCGTGCATTTGATTCCATAAAGGACCGTGTAAAAACGCTAAAATGTTGTTACTTTAATGAAAAATGCCGCATTTCTGGCATTTTTCGGCGTGAAACTTAGAAGTTCTCCGCGAAACAGCCTCTGCTGTGAGTGGTTAGAACTTCTTTTCGCGCTATGTGCCGTTGCGTTTTTACCCGAGCGAAAGCGTGTCTTGTTGGAACAAATGCACGCGGGGAGGCCAATGCAAAATGCGGTAACGGTTCAACCATATCTTGACAAATGCTTTCCGGTAAGGGTATACTGTTAAAGCATATTTTCTGTGCATACCGGCGGTTATGATGGAATTGGCAGACATGTAAGATTTAGGTTCTTATGCTGAGAGGCGTGTGGGTTCGAGTCCCACTAACCGCATTTTTTGTTATCAGAGTGGAGATTATAGAATAATGGCTGGAGGGAAAAGTATCTGCATGAGAGCTTTTGCCAAAAAACTGAAAAACATCTATTTCCTGTCTTTTGCCATTCCGGTTCTTTTGATGCTGGGCATTTTTATTGTCAGGGGGATTTTTCCTTTCGGCAGTAACAGTTTCATGTATTCTGATATGTATCACCAGTATATTCCCTTTCTAACTGAATTTTGGCGCAAACTGCATGGCGGGGAGAGTCTTGCCTTTTCCTGGTATACGGGGCTGGGTTCTAACTTTGTGGCAGTATACGCGTATTATCTGGCGAGTCCCTTTAACTGGCTGGCCTTTTTTTGCCCCGAGAACTTTCTGATTGAGTTTATGACCTATCTGATTGTGTTGAAAATAGGGTTTTGCGGACTGACTTTTTCTTACTATCTGAGCAGGCGTTTTGCAACGAGAGATTTACGGATTGTGTGGTTTTCGGTGCTGTATGCCATGTCCGGCTATATTGCCGCGTATAACTGGAACCATATGTGGATGGACTGCCTGTTTCTTGCGCCGCTTATCATCCTTGGACTGGAAGAGCTGGTGTTAAAGGGCAAATGCAGGCTTTACTGCCTTGCGCTGGCAGCTTCCATTTTTACCAACTATTATCTGTCCATTCTGATTTGTATTTTTCTTGTTTTGTATTTTGTCATGCAGCTGTTTACAAACGGATTATCTATAAGGGAAAAAGGCAGGGCCGTTTTTCGGTTTGCCGTATCCTCCCTTTTGGCAGGGGGGCTTGCGGGCGTGCTGCTGGTTCCCGTAATGAATGCCATGAGCGTGACGGCATTCCATGATATTGCGTTTCCAAAGAAAATCGAATTTTACTTTAACCTGCTGGAGGTACTGGCAAGACATGCGGCAATGCTGCAGACGGAGAGGGGGCTGGAGCATTGGCCCAATCTTTATTGCGGCGCGCTGGTTTTTGTGCTGGTTCCCATCTATTTTTTTCATAAAAACATTTCTCTTAAGCAAAAAGCAGGGCGGCTTTTGCTGCTGGGCTTTCTGCTGCTGAGTTATTCTGTAAATATACTGGATTTTATCTGGCATGGACTGAATTATCCGGATTCCCTGCCGGCAAGACAGTCGTTTCTGTATATTTTTGTCGTGCTGTCCATGTGTTTTGAGGCGGTATACCGGGATGCGGAAAATAAGACGCAAAACCGCATTGCAGGCGGTGTGTGTGGAATGCTGCTGCTTGCCGCCTGCGGTATCTTTGTGACGACGGAAGGCCTTACGGTGGGAGTGATGGCCTGTACATGGATTTTTCTTGCGGGCTATCTGCTGCTTACCCTTTTGTTTGACAGGCGTTTCAGAAAAAAATTCCGTGACAGCAGGACGTTAGGCTGGCTGGCATTGGGCGGCAAGTGGATTGTACTCATTCTGGTATCCATGGAAGCGGTGCTGAATATGGAACATACCAGCGTGACGCCGGTGCGCAGGGAATATTATATGGGCAAAAAGGCGGATTATCAGGCGCTTGTAGAATATGTCGGGGAGGACGGTGGTTTTTGCCGTGTGGAAAGCATCGACCAGATGACGAAGAATGACGGGACGCTGGCAAGGTATCCGTCTGCATCCGTATTTTCTTCCACGCTGAATGGAAATATAGAGAAGTATTACACAAGCCTGGGGATGGGGGGCAATAAGGTTTCCTATTATTATCAGGGCGCCACACCGCTTACCGGCGCGCTTTTGGGCGTCAGGTATACCATCACGGAAAAAGAGATGTCCGATTCCGCTCTTTACAGGCAGGTTGCCGTGCATGGAGAAAAAATTCTCTATCAGAATCAATATACGCTGCCTGTCGGCTTTGCACTCCCGCAGGTTCTTTTTCATGAACTTTCGGATACAGTGACGGCTGATGTCTCCAATCCTGTTATGCTGCAGAATAACTTTGCAAGAAAACTTTGTGACAAATATTCCTTGTTTTCCGCATTGGCGTTTGAGGAGGTTTCCGCGGAGGAAAACCTGATTACGGTACAGGTAAAAAGTGACGGACATCTGTACGGCCTTGTGACGAAAGCGCCGGAAGACAGTCTTGTATGGCAGAAGGGGGAGGAAACAAGGGAGTTTGAAAAGGTGGACAGAAATTGTATTTTGGATTTGGGGTGGTATGCTGCGGGGGAGCAGTTTACCGTTACCGCGGGAGAGGAAGATAGTCTGCAAATCAAGCTGTACCGGATGTCAAAGGAGGCTCTTGGCGAGGTCATAGGCGCATTGGGCAGGCAGCCTTTGGAGATTCAGTCCTATACAGCAGACGGTTTCGATGGTAAAATAACATTACAGGAGGGCGGATATCTGGTGCTGTCGGTTCCCTATGAGCCATGCTGGGAAGTGTTGGTGGACGGAAAAGAAACAGCGTACGAATCGTTTGGGGAAACCATGCTTGCCATACCGCTTTCTGAAGGGACGCATGCAGTCAGCATACGGTATTTCATAAAAGGGACAGGCATCGGACTTTGCATCAGTATTGTGAGTCTGGTTCTGCTGATTCTGTTTTTATGGAAAACGGAAAAGACAGTAAGAAAGGAACGATAGAAAATGAGGGGAAATGTGATAGTAGGCCAGTCGGGAGGTCCTACGGCGGTTATCAACGCGTCTGTGGCAGGCGTGTATGCCGCGGCGAAAAGAGCCGGGGTGGACAAAGTATACGGAATGGTATATGGCATCCAGGGATTTTTGGAAGATAAGGTTCTGGACTTGGATGAATACCTTGCAGACGAGGCGGGCATGGAACTGCTTAAGAGAACGCCCTCTGCTTTTCTGGGTTCCTGCAGGTATAAACTGCCGGAGGTCTGCGGCAATGAAGACAAATATGAGAAGATATTTGAAGTGATGGAAAAGCATGATATATCCTGCCTGTTTTATATAGGCGGCAATGATTCCATGGATACGGTAAAGATGCTTTCCGACTATGCGAAGGAAAAAGGGAAAAAACAGTGTTTTATCGGAATCCCCAAGACCATAGATAATGATTTGCCCATTACGGACCACTGTCCGGGATATGGCTCTGCGGCAAAATACATTGCCACTTCCTTAAAGGAGATTATCCGGGACAATGCCGTTTACGGGGACTACCGAACGGCGATACTTCTGGTGGAGATTATGGGCAGACATGCGGGCTGGCTGACGGCCGCCGCAGCGCTGGCAAAAGATGATTCCTGCGAGGGTGTGGACGCCATTTATCTGCCGGAGAGAGATTTTAATCTGGACGAGTTTTTACGCAAGGTGAAAGAACTGGCAGAAAGAAAGAAGTCCATAGTCATTGCCGTTTCAGAAGGCATCAGGCTGGGAAACGGCAGGTTTGTATGTGAGTTAGACGGTGCAGGGAGCGAAAAGACGGATGTGTTCGGGCACAAACAGCTTTCAGGATGCGGAACCTTTCTTGCGGGACTGATTCAGGAGAAAACAGAGTATAAGGCCAGGGCGGTCGAATTTTCCACTTTGCAGCGCGCAGCTTCCCATATTGCTTCCCTGACGGATATCGAGGAAGCTTTTCGGGCAGGTGAAGCGGCAGTGGAAGCGGCGATGGAGGGCAATACCGGCATGATGGTGACCTTACTGCGTGCAAAAGGGGAAAGCTACCGATGCCTGACGGGGCTTTATGACATCCATGCAATTGCCAATTTAGAGCGGAAAGTTCCGACAGAATGGATAACGGAGGACGGCTGCGGCGTCACAGAGGAATATGAAGCTTATGCAAGACCGTTGATACAGGGGGAGCTCTTCCCGATTTATGAGAATGGAACGCCAAAACATCTTGTGCGGAAAAAATAACGAAAAAATACGAAAAAAGCGCTTGACAATCGGTCAGGCGTTTTGTATGATAAAGAAAGAAAACGTTTTCCAAAGGGGGCATTTATGGTTTCTATAAAAGATGTTGCCAGACATGCCGGGGTTGCCATATCAACGGTATCAAAGGTTTTGAACAATTATCCGAACATCAGTGAGGAGACAAAAAAGAAAGTCAATGCCTCCATCGCGGAATTAAATTTCATACCGAATACGATTGCCGCCGCGTTATCTTCCAAACAGTCCGGCCGGGTGGCGCTTTTGATGAACATGATAGCCAAGACCCAGGTTATTGACGAGATTGATATGCAGTATCTGACCGGCGCCATCAAAAAAGCAAAAGAGCTGAACCTGGATGTGATTACCGTGTTTTTTTCCATGCTGCACGACAAGTCGCTGGAAGAAATCATTGCGTACTTTAAGTCCCAGAATATTACCGGGATTGTCATATACGGCATGAGCAAAGACGATAAAATCCTTCACAGGCTTGTTGCCAGCAGGGAGTTTAAGATAGTGCTGGTGGATGCGCCCTTTGTCAATCAGGACACTTCCATGGTATGGGTGGCGCAGGAGCAGGCGCAATATGATGTGGCAAAAAAGACAGTTGAGGAAAATCATTGTAAAAAAGTATTGTACATTGCAGGAAAAAAGAACGGCTATGTGACGGAAAGACGTATCAGGGGAATGAAAATGCTTGCAGAGGACATGAACCTGCAGCTTTTAATCAGGGATGGCGGATTTTCCGAGAAAAAGGCGAGGGAGATTACGTTCCGCTATGCCGCAGGCAAGGACGCGGTGGTATGCGCATCGGATTTGATGGCTATCGGCGCGATGAAAGCGCTGACGGAAATGGATATTTTCCGTCCGGTCTGTGGTTTTGACGGTATCATGCTGATGGGTTATGTGGGAAAGCAGATGAATACCATCCGGCAGGATTTCGGTCTTATTTCAGCTGAGGCAGTCGAAGAGCTGGGCAGGCTGATGAAAGGGGAAAAGGGCAGGGAAATTATTCTGCCATATTCCATAGAGAGACTGCAATATATGGATATAATATGTTAATAATGAAAAAATAATGAGGAGAGCTGCAGGTCTGAAGGCAGAAAGTGAGGAAAAAATGAATCTGGAACAGGAATGGAGTGCGTTGACAAAAAAAACATACGGGAAGGAAATTGCGGATTGCAGTAAAGAAGAACTGTACTACAGTCTGCTAAACCTGACAAAGGATTATATCGGGGAGACTGCGCCGATAAAGGGCAGAAAAAAAGTCTATTATTTTTCGGCAGAGTTTTTAATTGGAAAGCTGATGTCAAATAACCTCATCAATCTGGGACTGTATGATGAAGTGCATGATTTGCTTGCTTCAAAGGGAATATCCCTTGCGGAAATCGAAGAAGTGGAGCCGGAGCCATCGCTGGGAAACGGCGGTCTCGGCAGGCTGGCAGCATGTTTTCTGGATTCCATTGCGAGCCTGGGGCTGCCCGGCGACGGCATTGGGTTGAATTATCATTTCGGACTGTTTAAGCAGGTATTTACCGATAAACATCAGGATGCACAGAAAAACGAATGGATAGAAGCACAGTCCTGGTTAAACAAAACCGATACCACATTCCAAATCGAGTTTGGCGACTGTACCGTGACTTCAAGGCTTTATGATATTGATGTGGTGGGATATCAGAACGGCGTAAACAAGCTGCATCTGTTTGATATTGAAACGGTGGATGAGTCCATGGTAAAAGACGGCATCCGGTTTAACAAGGAAGAAATTGCAAAAAACCTGACCCTGTTTTTATACCCGGATGATTCAGACGAGGCCGGCAACCTGCTGCGTATATACCAGCAGTATTTCATGGTTAGCAGCGGCGCAAGGCTGATTATCGCGGAAATGAAAGAAAACGGGTATGATTTACACAGGATGTATGACTATGCGGTGATTCAGATTAACGATACCCATCCGACCATGGTGATTCCCGAACTGATTCGGATTCTTTTGATGGAGGAGGACTTTACCCTGTCAGAGGCGATTGCGGTGGTAAGCAGGACATGTGCTTACACAAACCACACCATTCTGGCGGAAGCGTTGGAAAAATGGCCGGTTAAGTACCTGCAAAAAGTAGTGCCCCAGCTTGTTCCCATTATAAAGGAACTTGACAGGAGGGTTGCGGCAAAATATAATGACGAGAGAGTGCATATCATTGATAAGGAAAATAGGGTGCATATGGCGCACATTGACATCCATTACGGATTTTCGGTTAACGGTGTGGCAGCCATTCACACGGATATCTTAAAGGATACGGAACTGAATCATTTCTACAGGATTTATCCTGAGAAATTTAACAATAAAACGAACGGCATTACTTTCCGCCGCTGGCTGTTGTCCTGCAATCGCGAGCTTGCGTCGCTGATTACGGAAGCTATCGGGGAAGGATACAAGAAAAATGCGGCTGAACTGGAAAAGCTGCTTGCCTTTGCCGACGATGAAGCATTTCTGGGCAGGCTTGAGGCGGTTAAGAAACAGAAGAAAACAGCGCTTGCAGCATATATTGCGGAGAAAGAGGGAGTTGACATCAATCCGGATTCCATCTTTGATATTCAGGTAAAGCGACTCCATGAGTACAAGCGCCAGCAGATGAATGCTTTATATATCATCCACAAATATCTGGAAATCAAGGCAGGCAAGAAACCGGCAAGGCCTTTGACATTTATTTTCGGGGCAAAGGCAGCGCCCGCGTATGTTATCGCGCAGGATATTATCCATCTGCTTCTTGTCATGCAGGAAATTGTGGCAAAGGACCCTGAAGTAAGCCCCTATATGAAGGTAGTCATGGTGGAAAATTATAATGTCAGCTATGCGGAGCGGCTGATTCCCGCATGTGACATTTCCGAACAGATTTCCCTGGCGTCCAAGGAGGCTTCCGGTACCGGCAACATGAAGTTTATGTTAAACGGTGCGGTTACCCTGGGCACTTCCGACGGGGCAAACGTGGAGATACACGAACTGGTAGGGGATGACAATATTTATATTTTCGGAGAAAATTCCGAGCAGGTAATCGCGCATTATGCAAAGGGCGATTATGTACCCATGGATTATTATGAAAAGAATCCGGACATCAAAAAAGCAGTGGATTTTCTTGTGAGCAAAGAAGCTTTGGATGCAGGCAGCAGGGAAAGCCTGGAGCGCCTTTACAATGAACTGCTGAACAAGGACTGGTTCATGACATTGTTGGATTTGGAGGACTATATCAAGACGAAGGACAGAATGTTTGCGGATTACGAGGACAGGGACAGTTGGAGGCGGATGATGCTTGTCAATATTGCAAAAGCGGGATTTTTCTCTTCAGACAGGACGATTGCAGAGTATGACAGGGATATCTGGAAATTAAAATAAAACGGGGGATTTTGCCCCCGGAATATATATCAATAAAGGAGATGCCAGGATGAGAAAAAGCGGAATTTTACTGCCGGTATCCAGTATTCCTTCCCGGTATGGTATCGGTGCATTTTCTAAAGAGGCGTATCAATTTGTAGATTTTTTAAAAGAAGCGGGGCAGAAGCTGTGGCAGATTCTGCCGCTTGGACCGACTGGGTATGGGGATTCCCCCTACCAGTCTTTTTCCACTTTTGCGGGTAATCCTTATTATATCGATTTGGAAGACCTGACTGCGCTCTCTTATCTTACGGAAGAAGAATGCCGTACATATGATTTCGGCAGTAACGAGGAGTATGTGGATTACGAAAAAATTTATCTTTCCCGTTTTGAGGCGCTGCGCAGGGCATTTGAAAGGGCATTTGGGGAAAAGTGCCTCGGAGAAGACGCCTCATACCGTCGGTTTGTAGAAGAAAACGGTTACTGGCTGGAGGATTATGCGCTGTATATGGCTGTGAAAAACAGTTTTGGCGGCGTTTGTTGGAGCGAGTGGGATGAAGATATCAGGCTCAGAAAGCAGGAAGCGCTGGAAGCATACCGTGAGAGATATAAAGAAGATATAGAATTTTTCCGTTTCCAGCAATATCTATTTCACAGGCAGTGGAAGGCGTTAAAGTCCTATGCCAACGAACGGGGCATAGAGATTGTGGGGGATATCCCCATTTATGTGGCTTTTGACAGCGCGGATACCTGGGCGGCCCCGGAACTGTTCCAACTGGACGAAAACCGTATGCCTACTGCCGTTGCAGGCTGTCCGCCCGACGCTTTTTCCGCTACGGGACAGCTCTGGGGAAATCCTTTATATAACTGGGAATACCATGAAAAGACCGGCTTTGACTGGTGGATGAAGCGAATTGCTTATTGCTATGAGTGGTATGACGTGCTGCGTATCGACCATTTCAGAGGATTTGACGAGTATTGGTCCATTCCTTACGGCGATAAGACGGCGGAACGTGGCAGGTGGTGCAAGGGACCGGGCTTTGCCATTTTTGACGCCCTGCGAAACAGGCTGGGCGATAAAAAGGTTATTGCGGAAGACTTGGGCTTTTTGACAGAAAGCGTTATGGAACTGGTAAGGAAAACGGGATATCCCGGCATGAAGGTTTTGCAGTTTGCTTTTGATTCCCGGGAAGAAAGCGATTATCTGCCCCACAATTATCCAAAAAACTGTGTGGTGTACACAGGTACCCATGACAACGATACCACGCTGGGGTGGTATACGGCCCTGCCGCCGGGAGACCGGAATTTTGCTGACCGTTACCTGCATCTTGCTGAAGATGAAACAGAAGTGGAATGGGAATTTATCCGCGCTGCCATCGCTTCCGTGGCGGATACCGCCATCATCCCGCTGCAGGACTATCTGGGGCTGGACGAAACAGCCCGTATCAATATTCCTTCCACACTTGGAATCAACTGGAAGTGGAGAATGAAAAAAGACGCCTGCACCGGGGAACTTGCGGAACGTATTCGGAAGCTGTGTAAGTTGTATGGCAGATAGCGTGAAAAGAAGTTCTAACTGCCTTTGGCAATTTTCACTGAAAACAGAGGGCAAGAAGTATTATGAAATGCTTCTTGTCCTCCTTTGTGGCGTGAGCGTACATATTCATTGCGGTACACATAACTATTGTTCATGATAAGTTTTCATATCTTTCAGTTTCGCAAATGCTATAACAGCGGTAACAATAAATCCCATACCGCCTATTATTCCAAGTAAGTCTGGTCCAATAAACATGTTAGCATCTTTGCTCATAAACATAGATGACGGGGCCCATTTATCCATTCCGTTTATTGAAGCATGGAATAATACTGAACACCAAACAGATTCTGTCTTATAAAACAAATACGATGATATAACACCTAGAACTACGCAGAATAGTATCATGGCAAAAATTCCAAGAATCCGGTGTTCCGTCCCATAATTATACCCCATTGCAATTATAGGACTATGCCAAATTCCCCATATCACTCCATTTATCAAAATTGCAATTCTAATCGAATATCGCTTACTCAATCGTGGTAGTAAATAACTTCTCCATGCAAGTTCTTCACCAAAACATTGTAAAATACCCATTAAAGGATTTACCAATATCGCCAATGGTATGAGAATTGCCAAACTAGAAATATATTCTTTCCAATTCCCTATTCCTGCTTCAATAGCATAACGAGAATTCAAAGGGTTAAATTCATCTTTAAATATCAGAAAATAGATAACAGCTCCCGAAAAAGCAATAAACGGTGTTAAGAAATATGCAACTAGATACCATTTCAAATTACTTTTTAATTTTGGCTTCAGATATAAGTCGTTCAACCTATCTCTACACACTAATTTTGATAGAATTACACTGATAGCCGGTGTACACATTAAAATAGTCAGATATGTGGTATTTTTCGTCACATAATACATCATACTGAAAATTACCAAAAAGGTAAGTGTAAATACCGAAAAAACAACCAATCCTTTTTCAATTTTTTTGTTCAAATAGGACTCCTTTCCAAAACAACAACGCTCATTTTCCTTTATTCTTCATTATTCTGATTATAGCTTTCTCATACTTAAGTAGGAATTGTGATAGGAGGCGTTGTAGGTGACGTCTTCCAGAAACCAGTCGGGCGGGAGGAAGGTTTCCGCAGCAATCTTGCTTCCAAACTCCACTTCCGCCAGAATCAGGGGAGCGAAAGGCGGTTCAAACACATCCAGTTCAATCGTCAGGGAATAATCCTTTGGCGGCCTGGGACCGTCAGGTGAAAACTGCGGATGCTCCAAAGGAATCAGATAGCGCTTTTTGGAGATGATATTGCCGTCCGCCTTTGCCAGAAGGTGATAGTAGGCGTCTTCATTTAGGGGGAGGTTATACTCTTCCCGCGCCATCATGCCGTGTCCTTTATAAGTCATGTAAAAATCATCGTCTTCCCTGCGCACCCGGATGACAGGGTCGGTGTTCAGGTATGCCTGCTCAATAATGTGAACGGGAAAACTCTCCAGATTGTCAGGAAGCTTTTTGATAGTAAATTTTCTTTCGATTTCCATGGAAGCGCTCCTTTAAATATGATAATAGTATTATACCTTATTTTGGCAGGAAAGGAAATAGGGAAGGCGTTTTGCATGGGGCGTTTTGCATTTTGCACGGCGACAGCCCACGGTCCCTTATGGAATCAAATGCACGCCGGGGCTGTGGGCTGTCGCCGTGCAAAATGCAAGACCGCAGGAGGGGAGATTGCGGGAGGTTATATAGTGTGGTATACTGGGGCGGAGAGAAAGGGGGAGATGCAAATGTTTTTTTCAAAACCGGAATACAGGGAGATTATGATGCCGTTCAGGTTTGACGACAGCCAGGATGATATTGAATGCGGCGGCATCAGCATCGAGGCTTTTGGGGATGTTTTTGGGGAACAGAAGTATTGTTACGCAAGTTACATTTTAAAAGATAAGAATCTGTATGATAACGGGGAGTATGAGCAGATGAGGAAGCTGCTGGAGGGTGCGGGCGGCAAAGAGATAAAAGTGGTTTTTAAACTGAAAAAAGGGAAAGCAAAGGATTTTAAAGTGGATTTAGACAGTCTGGCAAGCGCCTTGGGTGACGATAGGTTTCAGGCGTTGGAATTAGTCGGATGGGGAATGAATGATAAGGGCATTTCGTGAAGAAGTTTTATGTTTCACGCCAGGAAATTTGGTTCCGTGGGATTTTGAGATTCCGCGAAGCGGAATCATGGCGGTTAGTGCGTTCGTTTATTGCTATGGAGGTGATGTTACCGTGAATTATGAAATAATCCGGCTGATAGACAGACCGGAATTAAAAGATAAAGCCGCAAATTGGTTTCATGAAAAGTGGGGTATCCCGAGAGAAGCTTATGCAGAAAGCATGGAAGAATGCCTGTCAAAAAGAGCGGTGCCGCAGTGGTATGTTGCAATGGAAAATGACAGGATTATCGGCGGTCTGGGAGTGATAGAAAACGATTTTCATAACAGGAAAGACCTTACTCCGAATGTATGCGCGGTTTATACCGAAGAGGATAAGCGCTGTTACGGAGTGGCAGGGGCTTTGCTGGATTATGTCTGTGCCGACATGAAAAAGTACGGAATCACCACCTTATATCTTGTGACGAACCATACTTCTTTTTATGAGCGGTATGGATGGAAATTTCTGTGTATGGTACAAGAAGATGGAGAGCCCGGGATGACCAGGATGTATATGCACGAAGGCTGACGGTTTTGCGCAAAGTGTGTGGGTAAAACTGTCAGCTTTCATTGGCCGAACACCGTATAGCACATGAAGAAAAGCAGGATAAGCACAATCATAAAAAACTTAAGAGCTTTCTGATATGGCGTCGCCGCCTTATTTTGAAACGGATTCCAGTTTTCTTCTGTTCCCGGTGCGTTGCTGTTATGATACAGTGTTTCAGACATCCCGTTTGTTTCCCGGGCGCTGAGTCTGTTCGCTGCATAAGAAATCATTTCCCTTGCCGGTTCTATTTCCTGTTCGGTCAGTTCCAGAGACCGGCCGTCTGCAAAGATAAGGAATTTTACTTTATCCTTCCTGTTTTTCAGGTACGTCCATCCACTGATTTTTGTAAGAAGCGGAAGATAATAAACGCCCGCCGCGTCTTTTTCGTCTATGATAAAGTGATAGGTAACAGTAAAAGATTTGTTTTTGCTAACCGGCTGTAACAGGAAATATTCCGTGCAAAAGAGCTCCCTTATCTGCCGGCGTTCCCCCCACGCGTCAAAGTACGCAAGCGTCCGCATAATGGGGCGGATAACGCATAGGACGACGAATGTCATCCCGACCAGCAGAAACAATGTAATGTATACCATCATAAACGCATTCTTTCCGGCGGAGGGCAGGTCTCTGACAGCCAGTGCGCAGATGGGAAAAACAAGTATGGCTTCCGCCAGAAAAGCGCCCCGCAAAACCGCATTCTGACAAAATAAAAAATAAAATGCAACAAATGAGGAAGCATTCTGTCCACTGCGGTAGCAAAGCGGAATCCGTAAGAGTAACATCTCCGACAAAAAACCCACGAGCAAAACCGCTTCCTTGCATAGTAAGAGGTAAAACGCATACATCCAGATATGGAGCCATATTCCATATGAAGTAAGCAGGTGGTAGTTTCCGGCATCGGTATGTCTTATTATCTGATACAGGATATCCTCCCCGCATAAAAGATGATAACATGCCCCGCATACCAGTAAGAGCCATACGATATAGTCGGGAATACAGGAAAGTAACCACCGACTGCGGCTTCCGCGTTCCCCTCTTTTCTGCCGTAGAAGACCGATGCCCCAAAGAACCAGATAAAACAGCGCGATGAGAAGCAGTGCAAGATTCGTCTGTGGCAGCAGCGCCATCTCAGTCATATGTAGGAAGCCGTCCGGTGAGGCTTCTTGCAGAGGATTTGGCACATGGATAAAACACGCAGCCATTGCCTGGGAAAGAAATACAAACACTCCTGGTATCATCATAACACTTATGGTTTCGGCTTTTGATTTCCGTTTTACAAGATGATATAAGTCCACAAGATAGAGTCCCGCATTCACGTACAAAAGGATAAAAGAAATTACGATACCCTGAAAATACTGGGTTTCATCGGTATACAGTTTTATAAATTCCAAAAACGATGATATCATTTTTTATCCCTGCTTTCCTGTTTGCGCCTGCGATGCTGTTTTGCAGTTAAGTACATAATACTTATCTTCGTAGGTAAATTGCAAGCAATTTTTTCAATCAGGGATGTTATTTCAGTGGAAATCCAGGTATATTTTCATATAATTTTTTTATAGAAAAATCAACCCTCAGCAATCATTTTATCATCCGATGGGAATCAGTAAAGAAGAATTTTCGGATGTGGAGGATGCAGGTATCTGTGGAAAAGAGATTTTATTTTTAGACTATTATTACCTGTCTGTATTTGCTTTCCAGACGGCAATCTTACCTCTGAATTTGGGAGTTTGCAAGAGAAAAAAGTCGGAAAACCGCTTGTAGCGTCCGACATTTTCTGATAATATATCCATACGGGGTACTGCCATAATGGGATAGGCGGTCAGTCCTTCTTCGCAGAGGGACTATCCCTCTGACAACGGGTAAAACCGGGAAAGGAGGGATTGCTTATGAGTGACTATGAACTGCTGACGGTTGTTCTGATGATTCTTGGAATCATCGTGTCGATTCTGATAGCATACATAAACACAAAAAAGTAACCGCCCCGGCCAAGGATACGGTTACTTTCTTTTTTAGGTAATTAAACTTGGGCTGACCGTCTATCGGCAGTATTCCCTTTTGTATTTTCATTGTAGCAGATTCCCCTGCATCTGTCAAACGCTGGGGAGCGTTCCGCTGAAATCATTTTATGCCGGATTCCGCATAAAAGCAAGGGGATTTTGTCAAATCCCGTTTGTCGAATGTCGAATTGGGTGGGATAAATGGGGTAAAGAGGGGTAAAAGTCATCAAAGTATAACAGCGGCGCAGTCAGCAATGATGGGCGGAATTGATAAGCGGGTTTTTTAACCTTTATTCTCCAATCAGGGGATGTTATTTCAGTGGAAAGTAAGGTATTCTTCCATATAGAAATGGAGGTAAATCATATGAATCAATTGGTTACGGGAAAGTTTATCTGTAAAAAGAGAAGGGAAAAAAATCTGACGCAGGAACAACTGGCGGAAAAACTCGGAGTTTCCAACAAAACGATTTCAAAATGGGAAACAGGTAAGTGCATGCCGGATTATGGAGTTGTAAAACCCTTGTGCGAAGAATTGGATATCACCGTCGCGGAACTGATGGATGGTGAAGAAGCGGAAGAAAAAAGCGTACGTGCATATGACGATGAGCTGGTTATGGATTTATTAAGGAGAACGCAGGAATTAGAGAAACAGAAAAAATTATTATTTGGATTTTTATTAATTGTAATGGGAATTGCTTTACAGGCGCTGTCACATACTTTTGGCGGTTCTGCTGTAAAAGATTTCTTTGCCGGACTTCTTTTAGGGGTATCCATTGCTGAAATGCTGATTGGAGTTTATGTACTGGGGAGAAGTATAGCGGGACGTTAAATGTTGGAGAATTATTTCTGTGTAGTTTGGCGCAAACTTGTCAGTACGCAAAAGAAGCGCAGAAGAGAGGAAAGGATTGAAAGAAATGAAAACAGAAATCGGGCGGATTTCCGAAAAGTATACGGTCAGGCAGTTTCAGGAGGAGGATATACCGGATATTATGGCATTATGCCTTGGTAATCCCGATTATTATCATTATATGAATATGCAGCCGACCCCGGAAAACATTAAGGAGGTGTTTACTGCCCTGCCGGACGGTAAGACCATGGAGGATAAATTTTTTCTGGGCTTTTATCTGGAAAACCGGCTGATTGCCCTTCTTGATTTAATCACCTGTTATCCGGACAGGGATACGGCATTTATCGGCTGGTTTATGGTGGAAAAGAAGGTTCAGAAAAAGGGAGTCGGTACGGAAATCATTTCGAGTCTGCTTGATTTTCTGCAAAGGGAAGACTTCCGTTTTGTGCGTCTGGCATATGTAGAGGGAAACCGGGAAAGCGAAGGCTTCTGGAAAAGGCACCGATTTTGCCCTACCGGCGTTCGGCTGGAAAATGACGGGTATACGGCGGTGGTGATGCAGAGGAGCCTGATTCCGGTTGAAAAGTTAAACATTTGTAATATTCCTGCAATTGTGTGGGGTGAAAAATCGGATAAAGTATATTTGTTTGTACACGGAAAAATGTCTTCAAAAGAGTCGGCGGAAGCATTTGCCCAAATTGCGGCGGAAAAGGGATATCAGACGGTAAGCTTTGATTTAGCTTCACATGGGGAACGTATCGGTGAAAATGAGCATTGTGATATCTGGAACGGAATGCGTGACCTTGCCATAGCAGGAGATTATGTATTTGCTAACTGGAAGGAAGTATCATTGTTTGGATGCAGTTTGGGGGCATATTTTTGTTTACATACGTACCGGACGGGGAATTTTAAAAAATGTCTTTTTCAATCACCGATTGTAGATATGGAGTATCTAATCCGGCAAATGATGGAGTGGTTTGATGTACCAGAGGAAAGACTTGCACAGGAAAAAGAGGTTGAAACACCCATTGATATTCTGTCATGGGATTATTATCAATATGTGAAAACACATCCGATACGGAAATGGGGCATTCCGACCCGTATTCTTTTTGGGGGAAAAGACAATTTACAATCATTAACGGTAATGCGGACTTTTGCCGACAGATTTGACTGTTTGCTTACCGTTGCAGAAGACAGCGAACATTCTTTTATGGAAAAAGGAGACGGCGTTATAGTGGAAGAATGGCTTAGGGAAAACATATAGAAGCTATTTAGAAATATATTTGAGCAGCTTGCTCCAATTTGCGATTGACAAGAGTCGAAATATTGGATAAAATTATGAATCAAAAGTGGAAACAGGAGGGTTAGTCATGAGTAAAATTGCAGTTTTTTTAGCACAGGGTTTTGAGGAGATTGAAGCGCTTACCGTTGTGGATATATGCAGGAGGGCAGGGCTTGAAACGGATATGGTTTCCATTATGGGGGAAAAGGAAGTGACAGGCTCCCACGAGATAAGCGTAAAAGCGGATGTCCTTTTGGAAGAGGCGGATTTTGAAAGTCTGGATATGCTGGTGTTACCGGGCGGAATGCCGGGGACGAAAAATCTGGAGGCATGTGAGCCGCTTATGCAGAAACTGGATGTTTTTTATAAAACCGGCAAATGCATCAGCGCCATCTGCGCCGCTCCCAGCGTCTTCGGGCACCGGGGTTATCTGGAGGGCAGGAATGCCTGTTCCTATCCGGGGTTTGAAAGCCAGCTTACAGGCGCAAAAGTAAGTGAAAATCAGGTGGAGGTTTCGGGGCATGTGACCACCTCCAGGGGAATGGGCACGGCAATTCCCTTTGCCCTTGCCATCGTAGAAAGGTTTTGCGGCAAAGAAAAGGCGGACGAACTGGCAAAAACGATAATTTACGGTTAAACGGAAAACGGCCATGGAACCGCTAGTGTTCCATGACCGTTTTTTCAGGAAATCATTATTTCACTGAAATGACCTTATTTCATAGATTCTTCCTGCTTCTTAATCATCCTACGAACCATCTCGCCGCCGATAGAACCAGCTTCCTTAGAAGTTAAGTCACCATTGTAACCTTCCTTCAGGTTTACGCCAAGTTCAGATGCAACTTCAGTTTTGAAACGGTCCAGAGCTGCCTTAGCTTCAGGAACTTCTACTCTATTAGACTTGTTGCTTCCCATTCTTATTCACCTCCATAACATTTTTGATTTTACAAGACTTTGCCTGCAATCTATCTTCAAGATAAGTGGATAATAACCACTTATCCCGGAGATTTTTGCTACAGCTTTTTTCCGTAACCGGAGACTGTTTTCCGCGCAAGTGTGTTTTTATCACTTATCTTGATGTTAGTATTGACCGGCAAAAGAAAAATATTATGGTAAGTTTTTCAAAAAATGATAAAATTATCTGCCGTCTGCACCGAGTGCAGAAGCAAGTCTGTTTCTTGCATCCAAGATTTCATCGGCATCACCATATTCAAGAGTGTCCCTGAAAATCAGCAGTGTGTTTACAACGAGAAGGTCCGATGCTTTTTCTATAGCCGAAATGGAAGAATCCGAAATGTTTTTGTATTCAGCATTCAGTTTTTGGTATGCAACGTCAATCGAAGCATAACATTCATCATAGGAAATTTTCTTATCAATATAATTATCTTCTATTTCAAGTGCAAGCATTCCCTGTTCGTAAAAATATGCAGTTATATCATCGGGAGCACCAATTTTTGGTTTTTAGATTCCGTATTTTACACGGTCCTTTATGGAATCAAATACCTCGCCGCTGCTGCCCGTGCAAAATACGGAATCTTTATAAGAAACAAAAGAATTGCAAATACTGTTTTTATATGCTATACTTACAACAATAAAAACGTTTTTATTGTTGTAAAATCAAGGTTTTTTACAAAACGGCAGAATGCGAGGTAAAGAGGATGGAAAGTAAAATCGGTGTTCCCTTAAAGGAACTGGCGCCTTTGTGCAGGAAGGCAGCGGCAGAAGGAATGGTATTATTAAAAAATGAAAATCATATGCTGCCCATTATGGAAGAGGACAATATTGCGCTGTTTGGCAGGTGCCAGATAGATTATTACAGGAGCGGCACGGGTTCGGGCGGAGCGGTGAATGTGGAGTATGCCACCAATCTTTTAGGCGGACTGCGCAGTTATCCGCATGTGCATCTCAATGAGCGTCTGGCAGGCGTGTATGAAAACTGGATAAAAGAACATCCTTTTGACAACGGAGGCGGCGGATGGGCGGCAGAGCCGTGGCATCAGGCGGAAATGCCCCTGACTGACGATTTGGTAATGGAAGCGGCCAAGGTTTCCAATAAAGCGTTCGTTGTTATCGGCAGGACTGCCGGGGAAGACCAGGACAACGCGGACGAACCGGGCAGCTACAGGCTGACAAAAGAAGAGGAAGACATGATTTGCCTTGTCACCAAATATTTTTCACAGACTGCCATTCTTTTTAATGTGTCAAATATTATAGACATGAATTGGATTACTGCGGACTGGTGCCACGGCAGCATCAAGGCCCTGCTTTACACTTGGCAGGGAGGACAGGAAGGCGGAAATGCGTCTGCCGATATCTTAGCCGGGGCAGTTTCCCCGTCCGGGCGTCTGACGGATACGATTGCCTATAAAATAGAAGATTACCCGGCACATGCCAATTACGGTGATAAGCTGTGCAATATATATGAAGAAGATATTTATGTAGGATATCGTTATTTTGAAACCTTCTGTCCCGAAAAGGTCATGTTTCCCTTCGGTTTCGGACTTTCCTATACCACCTTTGCATGGGATATCAAAAATGTGGAGAAGAAAGGGGATGGAAAGGACAGCAGTATCCTGATAGAAGCAGAAATTACAAATACGGGCAGCTATGCCGGCAAGGAAGTGTTGCAGGTATATGTGGAGGCGCCGCAGGGCAGGCTGGGACAGCCGAAAAGGGCGCTTGCGGGATTTGCCAAGACAAAGGAGTTACAGCCCGGCGAGTCCTGTACCCTTATGATAGAAACAAAGGTAAAAAGCTTTGCTTCTTATGATGATGGCGGCGTGACAGGCTACAAATCCTGTTATGTGCTGGAAGCGGGCGCATACCGTTTCCATGTGGGGGAGGACTGCCGCAGCACAAAGGAAGCGCTTATGGCAGGCGAAGCGCCTTTTATGGTAAAAGAAACCCTGGTGGTGGAGCGTTTGCAGGAGGCAGCGTCACCGGTAAGGCCTTTTCAGAGGATAAAGCCGGAAAGGATGGAGGACGGTACTTACCGTGTTTCTTATGAGCCTGTGCCGCAGCGCACATTTGATTTGGGCAAAAGGATTATGGAAAATCTTCCTGCCCCGCTTCCTGCGACAGACAGGCAGGATATCCTGTTTCAGGATGTGAAAGCAGGGAGGGCTACCCTGGAGGAGTTTACGGCACAGCTGTCTGTACCGGAAATGGCTGTCCTTGTGCGCGGTGAGGGAATGTGCAGTGCAAAGGTGACGCCGGGGACGGCGGCTGCCTTCGGAGGAATCACAGAGGAGCTGATGGAGCGGGGAATCCCGGCAGGCTGTGCGGCGGACGGTCCTTCCGGGCTTCGTATGGATACAGGAGAGAAAGCCACCCAGCTTCCCATCGGCACCCTGCTTGCATGCAGCTTCAACACGGAGTTGATGGAGGAACTTTTCTATCTGGAAGGAAAAGAACTGGTACAAAACAACATTGACACGCTGCTGGGACCCGGCATCAACATCCACAGACATGCGTTAAACGGAAGGAATTTTGAATATTTTTCCGAAGACCCGTATGTTACAGGTATGTTTGCGGCTGCCTGTGAGAGAGGGCTTGACAGGGCAGGGACGATGGGTACCATGAAGCATTATGCCTGCAACAGCCAGGAAAAGGCAAGGCGTACGGTGGAAGCCGTTATTTCGGAGCGGGCGCTTCGGGAAATCTATCTGAAAGGATATGAAATAGCAGTAAAAGAAGGAGGCAGCCGTGCGGTGATGACTTCTTACAATCCGGTTAACAGTTATCAGGCAGCCTCTCATTATGATTTGACTACCACGATTTTGAGGGAAGAATGGGGATTTGACGGCCTTGTTATGACGGACTGGTGGTCCAGTATGAACGACGCCATCCATGCCGGAAAATCTGATGTCAGGAATACGGCAGCCATGCTCCGCTCCCAGAACGATTTATTTATGGTGGTAAACAATAACGGCGCTGCAGTAAATGCCATAGGAGATGATACGGAAAGCGCTGTTGCAGAAGGCAGGCTGACTATCGGGGAGTTACAGAGATGCGTCATGAATATTTTACGTTTCCTGCTTGCATCCCCCGCTGCCGGAAGGGAAATAAAGCCTGTAAAACCGGAGTTTTTTGAGCCGATGGCAGAGGAAGGTCAGGAGACAAAGACGGTACAGGCAATCGGAAAGGTGGATATCAGCGGAGGCAGGCTGGATAAGGAAAGCATTTTCCTCAAGGTGGAAAACGACGGCATTTATGACGTGAATGTAAGCCTGAAGTCTACGCAGAGCGATAGGGCGCAGATGCTCAGCCAGATATATCTGAACGGCAGGAAGGCTGTGGACATCCAGACCAACGGCACCTTCGGCAGATGGATGTCGCAGCGTGTGGCAAAGGTGGAGCTGGGGAAAGGGCTGTATGAGATGAACCTGTGCCATGTAAGGCCGGGCATTGAGCTTTCCTATATAGAATTTACAAGGAATCCGGAAAAGTAATGATGGGAAAAGTAACGATTAAAGACGTGGCGAGGGAAGCGGGGGTGTCCATTTCCACCGTTTCCAACGCCTTAAACGGAGTGGATGTGCTGCATCCCGACACAAAGGCGCATATCCTTGAAGTGGCAAAGAGGCTGCATTACATTCCAAACTTAAATGGCAGGAACTTAAAGTCCCAGGCTACAAAAGTCATAGGGCTGTTTGTGGATTATATGGGAGGCGCTTATATGGGAGCATTGACAGATTCCATGGCGCGGCAGTGTGCTGCAAACGGCTATGAATTGAATGTATTTGTCAGCAGGCAGCAGGATTCCGTTATGGGAAACCTACTGGGACGCAGGGTGGACGGCGCCATTATTGTACACAATATCCTTTCCGCAGGGCAGGAGGAAATGCTGCAGGAGGCAGGCATTCCTGTTGTATATCTGAACAGGGAAATGGCCGGAGCGTATCAGGCAGGGGTCTTTTTTGACTCTTACGGCGCAGGCAGGATGGCGGCAGAATACCTGCTGGGGCAGGGCATACGCAGGTTTGGCTTTGTGGATGGACCCGAAAAGTATGACAGCCGGGAGCGCGGCAGGGGCTTTCGGGATGTTCTTGCAGAGCATGACATTGCGCTGCCGGGAGAGTTTGTATGGCAGGGAAACTTTGAACGGCAGACTACTTTTGACGCTGTGAGTTCTTTTTTGGAAAAACTGGCGGGCAAACGGGAGGAGGGGAAACTGCCGCAGGCGGTTTTTGCCGTCAACGATTTAAGCGCCATAGGATGCATGGAGGCATTTTGGAGCGCAGGAATCCCTGTGCCGGACAGGGTTAAGGTTATGGGCTGCGACGATATGGAACTTTGCCGGTATATACAGCCAGCCCTGACCACCATCAGAACCAATTTTGAAGAGCAGGGCGCGGTGGCGGTACAAAGCCTGTTAAAAATGTTGAAGGAAGACGAGAACGGCAGTCTTATCCGTCTGTCCTGCAGGATTGTGGAGCGGGATTCCGCCTGATAAACAGGGGAAAGTACATGGTTACCGGCAGAAAGGTTTTTTAATGCGCTTAAACAGTACAAAGAGACAGAGCGCGTTGGGGAACACCATAACGGCATTGATGAGGTCAGTGAATCCCCATACCAGGTTCATGGGGATTACCGCCCCTATGTAAATCATAACGATATATATAAGGTGGTAGGAGTGGACGCCTGTTTCCCCAAACAGGTAAGCCACTCCTTTTTCACCCAGATAACACCAGCCCACGAGGGTGGCCAGGGCAAAGGCAATCAGGGAGAGGGTCAGGAAGGCATTGCCGCCAAAGGGAAGAAAGGCAAAGGCGGCGCTGGTAAGGCCCGCGTCCGTGTAGCCTGCAGCGCTGCCCGGATGGGCAAGCATACTGCTTATAATGGTAAAGCCGGTCAGCGTGCACATCACAATGGTATCCCAGAAAACGGCTGTCATGGAAATCAGCGCCTGTTTTTCCGGCGCTTCGGTGCCGGACGCACCGGCGGTGATGGCGGCCGTGCCGATACCTGCTTCATTGGTAAAAAGCCCCCTTGCAATGCCGAAACGGGCGGCTATCAGGAATGTACTGCCCACAAATCCGCCTCCGGCGGCGCGTCCCGTAAAGGCGGAGGATAAAATCAGGTTTAACGAGGGCAGCAGGAAATCCCGGTTCATCCATAGAAGGAACACGCAGGCTCCCATGTAGAGAAAGCTTAAAGGGGGAACGAGCCGGGTACAGAAGCTCCCGATACTTTTTACACCGCCTAAAATCACCATGCCGGTAAGAAGGGCGGCTGCGATGCCGATGATATGGGGGGAAAGCTTCCATGTGGAATAGGCGGCGTCTGCAATGGCGGAGGACTGCGTGGTACATCCGGCCCCTATGGCGGCGCAGACAACACAAAAGGCATAGAATTTGCCTAAGATTTTGCTTTTCAACCCCTGTTCCAGCACATACATGGGACCGCCCACGCTTGTGCCGTCCGGGTTTCTTTTCCGGTACATGCAGCTTAAAAAGCATTCTGCATAGGTGGTCGCCATGCCGAAAAGACCGGTGAGGAAGCACCAGAACAAAGCGCCGGGTCCGCCAAGCGCAATGGCGGTGGAAACCCCGACGATATTCCCTGTGCCCAAAGTGGCTGCCAGGGTCGTTGCCAGTGTGGCAAACCCGCTCAGGCCCTTTTTGGGGGCATCCTTATCCGGCGCAACGGAAAGCCGTATGGCACGGAAGGTATGGCGCTGCGGCAGCAGCCGGAAAGTAAAGAATAAATGCGCCGCGGACAAAACCACAATAACAGGACCGTTCCAGAGAAACGCGTTGATGTTTTCAAAAAAAGAAAAAAGGGCAGCAGCCATAAATACCTCATTTGTTTTCAAAAACCGGTTACTATAATATATAGGGTAAAGTTTTAGAAAATGTTTAGAATTTAGATATTGATTTTGTTGTTCTCTGTGTTATATTATACGTAGAACAAATGGTTTCCGCATATGACTAGGAAAGGGGATGACGGCATACAGGTATCTGTAAGGGGGCGTTAAAAAGGCGTCGGTCCTTGGTTTGCGTTCCCTGCAAACCTAGTACCGCTACGCCTTTTTAAGAGCGCAAGCGTCCCCCGGCAGATACCTGTATGCCGTCATCCCCCGTCATATCAGGAAACAAAAAAGGAGGCAGTCATTATGAATATTTCTAAATTTACACAAAAGTCAATGGAAGCTGTGGAAGGCTGCCAGAAGCTGGCTTATGAATACGGCAATCAGGAGATTGAACAGGAGCATTTGCTTTACAGTCTTCTGAATATAGAGGACAGCCTGATTTTAAAACTGATTGAAAAAATGGAAATCCAGAAAGAGCATTTTTGTGAACGTGTGGAGGAAGCGCTGAGGAAACGGGTGAAGGTGCAGGGCGGCGAGCTTCATGTGGGAGCGGACTTAAACAAGGCGTTATTGTCGGCGGAGGATGAGGCAAAGCGGCTGGGTGATGAGTATGTGTCCGTGGAGCATTTATTTCTGGCCATGCTCCAGCATCCAAACAAAGCCATAAAAGATATTTTCAAGGAATACGGCATTACAAGGGAGCGTTTTTTGCAGGCGCTTTCGACTGTAAGGGGCAACCAGAGGGTTACAAGCGATAACCCGGAGGCCACTTATGATACGCTGGCCAAATACGGACAGGATTTGGTGGAAAAAGCGAGGGAGCAGAAGCTTGACCCGGTTATCGGCCGTGACAATGAAATCCGCAATGTCATCCGTATCCTTTCCCGGAAAACCAAAAACAACCCGGTTTTGATTGGAGAGCCAGGCGTGGGTAAAACCGCCGTGGTGGAAGGGCTTGCCCAGCGTATTGTGCGGGGGGATGTTCCCCAGGGCCTGAAGGAAAAAAAGATTTTTGCGCTGGATATGGGCGCGCTTGTGGCGGGCGCCAAATACAGGGGCGAATTTGAAGAGCGGTTAAAAGCAGTGCTGGAGGAAGTCAAAAAGAGCGACGGACAGATTATCCTGTTTATCGATGAACTGCATACCATTGTAGGCGCGGGCAAGACGGACGGCGCGCTGGACGCAGGCAATATGTTAAAGCCCATGCTGGCCCGCGGGGAACTGCACTGTATCGGCGCGACCACACTGGATGAATACAGGCAGTATATTGAAAAGGACGCAGCCCTGGAGCGGCGTTTCCAGCCCGTTATGGTGGAGGAGCCCACCGTGGAGGACACCATTTCCATCCTGAGAGGGCTGAAGGAGCGATACGAGGTGTACCATGGCGTGAAGATTATGGATAATGCCCTAGTGAGCGCCGCTGTTTTGTCAAACCGCTATATTTCCGACCGCTTTTTGCCGGATAAGGCCATAGACCTTGTGGATGAGGCCTGCGCTCTTATCAAGACGGAACTGGATTCCATGCCCACGGAGCTTGATGAACTGCAGCGCAAAATCATGCAGATGGAGATTGAGGAGGCCGCCCTCAAAAAGGAGGATGACCGGCTCAGTCAAGAAAGGCTGGAAAGCCTGCAAAAAGAGCTTGCGGAATGGAAAGAGGAGTTTGCGGGCAAGAAGGCGCAGTGGGACAATGAAAAGGCTTCCGTAGACAGGCTTTCCAAGCTGCGCGAGGAGATAGAGGCCATAAACGGCCAGATTCAGATTGCACAGCGGGAGGGCAATCTGGAAAAGGCGGCTGAGCTTTCCTACGGCAGGCTTCCCGCCCTGAAAAAGCAGCTTGCATCGGAGGAGGAGCAGGTAAAAAACAGGGAGCTTTCCCTGGTGCATGAAAGCGTATCGGAGGAAGAAATTGCCCGGATTATTTCCCGGTGGACCGGTATTCCGGTTGCAAAGCTGACGGAAAGCGAGAGAAACAAAACCCTGCATCTGGATGAAGAACTGCACAGGAGGGTGGTAGGGCAGGACGAAGGCGTCACCAAGGTGTCCGAGGCCATTATGCGCTCCAAAGCGGGAATTAAAGACCCCACAAAGCCCATTGGTTCCTTCCTGTTTTTAGGACCGACCGGCGTGGGCAAAACGGAACTGGCAAAGGCACTTGCACAGGCGCTTTTTGACGACGAGGGCAATATCGTGCGTATTGATATGAGTGAGTATATGGAGAAATACTCCGTTTCCCGCCTGCTCGGGGCGCCTCCCGGATATGTGGGGTATGAGGAAGGCGGACAGTTGACCGAGGCAGTCAGAAGAAAACCTTATTCCGTAGTGTTGTTTGATGAGATAGAAAAAGCGCACCCGGATGTGTTTAATGTGCTGCTGCAGGTGCTGGATGACGGGCGCATCACGGACTCCCAGGGACGGACGGTGGACTTTAAAAATACCATTTTGATTATGACCTCCAATATCGGCGCACAGTATCTTTTGGACGGCATCGGGGAGGATGGCTCCATTAAGCCGGAGGCAGAGCAGCTTGTGCTTGCAGACCTGCGCAATCATTTCAGGCCGGAATTTCTGAACCGTCTGGATGAAACCATTTTGTTTAAACCATTGACGAAGGAAAATATCGGCGGTATTGTAAACCTGATTCTGGCTGACTTAAACAGGAGGCTGGCTGACAGGGAGCTTAAGGTGGAGCTTTCCGACGCGGCAAAGCGGTTCATCGTGGACAATGCTTACGACCCGGTATACGGTGCCCGCCCGTTGAAGCGTTATATCCAGAAGCACGTGGAAACCCTCTCGGCGAAGCTGATTTTATCCGACCGGGTGAGGGAAGGGGATACCATCAGGATTGATGTGGAGAACGGCGCGCTCTCGGCAGGAGTCGGAAGGTAAAGGCTATATTTCCTTAGATAAAAGCTGTATACCCTTATAATAGAACAGGCAGTCACCTGAACGGTAGCTGCCTGTTTTTCTGTTTCTCTCATGAAGTCCCTGCATACCGGCCGCTGTCAGTCAGGGATTTTCGGTGTGCCTTTAATTTTTTTATGGCCCAGTCATAGTGGCTTGCCGTTACGCTGACAAAATAGGAGCCTAAAGCGCTTCCGCCTACCCACGGATAGACGCCTTTGGAAAACAGTTCTTCGTTTGAAAAGGTTTCCGCCAGCTTCATAACTTCGGAATGGGACTTTTGCAGCATCTTTTTTGCATCGTCGAGGGAGGTGTTCTGATGCTTTTTCCAAAACTCCATATTCATGTCTCCATAGGTTTTCCAGTTATAAGGTTTGGGGATAAACGGTCTGTCCTCACCGCTTAGATTGGCCTGCACCCAGTCAAGCAGAAGCTGATGCCATTCATAGAGATGGACGAGGACATCCTTTAAATTTTTATCCCTTTTCCAATGCGCTTCCTTTTTTTTTGCATCGCCTGAAAAATCAAAGGGCGTAACCAGTTCTTGCTCGGTCAATCCCGAAATAAGGGTATTCAGCTTGTCATAGTTTGCAGCGGAAGCGTTTACTAAATCAGTTTTTGTTGTTGGTCTTCCCATGTCTGTTGTCCTTTCCGTTCACATAATTAAAGTTTCTATACATACCTGTATTTTAGCACAAAAATACTGACATCCTGTGTCAGGGTTTATGTTTTTCATAAATTAATTTTGCCTGTCGGGCTATGGCTTCTTTCAAATAGGCGGGGGAAAGGATATCGACCTGTGTTCCGAATGACAAGAGAAATCCTGTCAGCCACGCATCTTCCGGCATTCTGGCGGAAACAAGGAAACCGCCGTCTGCCTGCCGCTGTATTTGTGATTTGTCAAATTCATCATACACACGGTATGCCATTTCAGACGGAAAACGAAGGGTAACCAACGGATATTCGTCTTCGGAGCTTTCTGATGTCTCCGGGAAATTGCAGGAGACAAAACTTTCCTCCAAAATCTCCAAATCCAGAATACGGTTTACCTTGAATGTCCGCCAGTCCTGTTTTTGGGTACAAAATGCTTTCAGATACCATGCCTTTGCTTTGTAGGAAAGCTTATAAGGATGTACGGTTCTTTCGCTTGTGTTTTCATAAGAATCTGCATAAAGGATTTTTAGGGCCTTCTGTTGGAGAATTGCCGATTTCAGCAGTTCAAACTTTTCCCTGTCAAATCCTTCCTTTCCCCATCCGGAAAAGTCCACTTCAAGCCAATTGTCCGAATGGAGCTGAAACATTGCAGAAAGTTTCTGTAATGTCCGGCTGTTTTGAACATCCTGCATCATACTGATGCCTTGCAATGCCGCGAGGATTTCCTTTTTTTCATCTGTTGACAATACGGCTTTATCCAGAACAAAATCATTCAGCAGACGGATGCCGCCGTTTCTGCCGGTTTCCGTATAAACAGGAATGCCTGCCGCGCTCAGGGCATCCAAGTCCCGGTAAATTGTCCTGACGGATACTTCAAATTCTTCTGCCAGTTCCCGGGCAGTGGCATGTCCCCTGTCAAGTAAATGGTACACAAGCTTAAACAGTCTGCTCTCCTGCATTGTTCCGGCCTCCTCCAATCACAAAATAAAACACAAATCCTGACATGCAATGTCATGATTTATTATACCTGCGCGTTTTTCGGGATGCAATTATATAATTAATTTTCCACAAAACCGTCTGTTTATGGTATACTGGATAAACTGGGAATACAGTTATAGATTTGGAGGATAACGCCATGAACGGATACGGATTACAATTTGACAATCATGATTATAAAATAAAATATTATGAGTTACTCCTTGAACGCAGTTTAGAGGAACTGCCGTGCTTTCCGCTTCCTGAAGGGTATCGTTTTGTTTTTTATAAGCAGGGAGACCGCGACAATTGGATTGAAATTGAAAAGTCGGCAAAAGAATTTGGCAGTTATGAACAGGGACTGGAAGCGTGGAACAGATATTTTGCAGGCAATGAGGAAGCCCTTCCAACCCGCATGGTATTTATTGAAGATGCATTGGGTGAGAAAGTAGCGACGGCTACTGCGTATTATGACATAACAAATCAGGATAAATCGGGGGACGGATGGCTGCACTGGGTTGCCGTCCGAAGAGAAGAACAGGGAAAAGGCTTGTCAAAACCGCTTATTTCACATATACTGGATATTATGCGCGCTCTCGGCTATACCCGGGCAAAAATCCCCACACAGACAACGACATGGCTCGCATGTAAGATTTATCTTGATTTTGGGTTTGTTCCCGTGCCGGAGAATGCCGTTGACAGCAGGAAGGGGTGGGAAATTATCAAAGCCCTGACCAATCATGACGCGCTTTTGTCTTTTAGTCCGGCATCCATGGATGAAATATTGGGAAAATAGAGACGGAGAGGAAAAGAAATTCAGACGGCTTGACAAAGCTGCATTCCATATAGTCTTCTGCCGGAAAGGAGAAAATATATGGAGCAGCCTGCAGCTAAAGGAGATGGTATTTTTATGTCATGGACAGGAGAGGGAAAGCACACTGTGGAGGAGATTCTGTCCCTGCCTACAGGAGAGAGGGCGGAGCTTCTTGACGGGGAGATATTCAGGATGGAGGCGCCTTCCCGCACTCATCAGGAAATTTTAATGTGGCTGAGTTATCATATTTATGATTTCATTAAAAAGAAAAAGGGGCCGTGCCGGGTGATACAGGCGCCTTTCGGGGTGTTCTTAAAAAAGGATGACAAAAATTACGTGGAGCCGGATATCTCTGTGATATGCGATTTGGATAAGCTGGATGAAAGGGGGTGTCATGGCGCCCCCGACTGGATAATCGAGGTAGTTTCCCCTTCCAGTAAGGCTATGGATTATTACAAAAAACCGGAGGCTTATAAAAGTGCGGGCGTGGGGGAATATTGGATTGTAGATTCGGCAAAAGAGATTGTGGTTGTCTATGACCTTGCAGGGGAGGAAGCGCCGGTGGTATACCGCTTCACAGATAATATAACACCACATGCATTTCCCGGACTGGCCCTGCATTTTGGGGAATGGCAGAAGAAAGAAGGATAATGATGATACCAAAAGATTCGCTTATGCTGCTGAGTTTTATCAATTTAAAACTCAGGGATTATTATAAAGATTTGGAAACGCTTTGTGAGGAGCTTGACGTTGAACAGGGCGGCTTAGAAGAAAAATTAGCGGGGATAGGTTACCATTATGACAGAGACAGGAACCAGTTCGTTTAAAAAGGGAAACCGGTGCAGGCTCTGTACCGGGTGCGGCAGGTGCTTCGGCATAAAGCCGGTGGATGCCGTCTGTGAATTTCATAAGGGACTGCGGCCGGAGTTCGGGGACGGGACCGACGGGGAAAAACAGGAATACCTGATTTCCGCCGATATCGGGACCACCACCATAGCCATGCATTTAAGGCGGCTTTGTGACGGCAGGATAGCAGACACCTATACCTGTATCAATCCCCAGAGGAGCTTCGGCGCGGATGTGCTTTCCCGGATAGAAGCGGCAGAACAGCCTGAGGCGAAAGCCGCCATGCAGGAGGCCGTACTGGGCGCCCTGCGAAAAGGCGTGGAGAAGTTTGCGGCAGGGGAAAAGGAGATTCGTGGGATTGCCATTGCCGCCAATACCACCATGGTGCATCTGCTTATGGGGCTGGATGTCAGCGGGCTTGGGAAATATCCTTTCCTGCCGCAGACACTTTCCGAAATCAGGACTAAATTGCTGGGACTTGATACGGTGATTCTTCCGGGGATTTCCACTTTTGTGGGGGCCGACATTGTGGCGGGCATCCATGCGCTTTCCATGGCGGAGAAGGAAAGTATTTCCCTGCTTCTGGATTTGGGAACCAACGGGGAAATGGTACTGGGCAATAAACACAGGCTGATAGCGGCTTCCACGGCGGCAGGCCCGGCCTTTGAAGGGAACACGGACTGTTATGGGACGGATTTGATGCGGCTTACCGCAAAACTTTTGGAGGAAGGGCTGGTGGATGCGTCAGGCCTTCTTCAGGACCCTTACTTTGAAGAGGGAATCACTATCGGCGGGGTGCATATTACCCAGCAGTATATCAGAAAGCTGCAGATGGCAAAGGCGGCAATCTGTGCGGGTATCCATATTTTGGGACAAAAATACGGACTCCGCGATTTTGAGGGAATCGAAAAGGTATACCTGGCAGGCGGGATGGGGTATTATCTGGATACTGCGTCGGCAGCGGCAATCGGGCTGATGCCCGCGGCGCTTGCCGACAGGACTGTGGCTGTCGGCAATGCGGCGCTTGAGGGTGCATTTTTATATGTCAGGCATATTTTTGCAGGGCATGGCGAAAGCAGCGCGCAGGAAGCCCTAAAGCCTGTTGCGGCAGAAGATTTTAATCTGGCTGATGAGCCGGATTTTTCAGAAAAGTATATAAACAGCATGGAACTGCGTCCGCTGTAGGGCTCTGTCATAAAGAGCCCTGTTCGTTTTTATAAACGTTTCTATTTTTTGATGACGCGGTGTCGGCACATTCCCGTTTTACCGCATTCGGGACAGGTCAGCCTGCGTTTTGTAAACGTATGGTATCCTTTTATATATTCTTCCATGGTCGGAACGAATGCAGCCTTACAGTGCGGACAGACAAAGCAGCCTGTGCTTACGTCCAGCATAGAGGCGGCGCCTACGCCTGCCGCTGCCGTTGCAATGGCAAACAGAATCAGTAATATCCGCACAAACACAGGCATCTCAATATAGGCTGCGATAACAGCCAGGGCACATACTGCTATTATGGTAATGATGCCGCATGTAATGGAAAGCGCCATTTTCTTTTTGTTTTCTTCATTCTCCCTAATCAAATTCATCATGTTTTCCTCCGCTTTCTTTTGATACTCGTTTTCTGAAACCTTTTGTCCGGTGAGCAGGTCATTGACGGTTATTTGCAAAATTGCGCATAACGGCATCATCAGGGAAACTTCGGGAAGCCCTTTTCCGCACTCCCATTTGGATACCGTTTTGTCGCTGATGGAAAGCGCATCGGCCAGTTGTCTTTGCGTCATGTTCTGCGCCTTTCTGGTTTTAGCTATAAATCTGCCGATTTTTATCTGGTCCATTTCCTCTCCTCCTTTTAGGTATATTTTACATGATAAATGTCTTTTTTGACACCCACGATACGTAGATAGCGTGGAAAGAAGTTCTAATTGCCTTTGGCAATTTCCGCTCACAGCAAAGGCTGTTTCGCGGAGAACTTCTAAGTTCCACGCCGGAAAATGCCTGAAAACCGGCATTTTCCATCCTGACTTGAGATTTCGCATTTTAGATGCCGCTATCTAAAATGCGGAATCTTAAGATGTATTTTGTTGAACTTTGTCGATTTCTGTGTTAAATTTACAGGTATAGGAATTTCCAGAATTTGGAAATTTAGGGGGTAATTGGATGGTAAAAGAGTATCTGGAAAAGAATGTATATGAAGCTCTGCAGGACCGGCTGCATTTGATTTTTGAAGAATTTGACAATATCTATGTATCTTTTTCCGGGGGCAAAGACAGCGGTGTCCTTCTGAATATGGTGCTGGATTACCAAAGGAAGCATTATCCCGAAAAGAAAATAGGCGTCTTTCATCAGGATTTTGAGGCGCAGTACACGGTGACTACCGAGTATGTGGAGAGGACTTTTGAAAAAATAAAGGATGAAGTGGAGCCTTACTGGGTGTGCCTGCCAATGGCGACGCGTACGGCGCTCAGCAGTTACGAAATGTACTGGTATCCCTGGGATGACACAAAAAAGGAAAGCTGGGTGCGGGAAATGCCCCAAAAGGAATACGTAATCAATCTCGATAATAACCCCATCACAACATACCGTTACCGGATGAATCAGGAAGACCTTGCAAGACAGTTCGGACGATGGTACAGAATTGCCCATGGCGGCGGGAAGACGGTGTGCCTGCTGGGTGTGCGTGCCAGTGAATCCCTTTTAAGGTACAGCGGATTTTTGAATAAAAAAAACGGATATCAGAATGAGTGCTGGATAGGCAAGAAGTTTAAGGATGTATGGGTTGCTTCCCCGATATACGACTGGTCCCCCAGGGATGTGTGGCATGCAAATTATGTGTTTAATTATGATTATAACAGACTGTATGATTTGTATTATATGGCAGGGCTCAAGGTTTCCCAGATGCGGGTAGCGTCGCCGTTTAACGACTATTCCAAGGATGCGCTGAACCTGTATCGCGTGATAGACCCCCAAATGTGGGTCAAGCTGGTGGGGCGGGTGCAGGGCGCCAATTTTGCCAGCATTTATGCGAAAAGCAGGGCGTTGGGCTACCGCAATATCAAGCTGCCGGAGGGGCAGACATGGAAATCCTACACCATGTTTCTTTTGGATACACTGCCCACAAGGCTTCGCAACAACTATATCAAAAAGTTCAACACGTCCATTGAGTTTTGGCACAAAACAGGCGGCGGACTGGATGAGACCACTATAAGGGAACTGGAAGAAAACGGTTATCAGATTGCCCGGAACGGGGTATCCAATTATACGCTGAACGGGAAGTCGCGGATTATTTTCCGGGGTAAAATCCCGGATGACACAGATGATATCAAAACAAGTAAGGATATACCAAGCTGGAAAAGAATGTGTTTCTGTATCTTAAAAAACGACCATATCTGCCGGTTCATGGGATTTGGCATGACAAAGCAGCAACAGAAACGCATAGATGTCATCCGACGTAAGTATAAAAGCGTAGAGGAGATGAATTATGGAATATAAAAGCCCTGTATATCATGTAATTTCGGTTCCTGTGGAAAAAATAATTCCCAATACATACAATCCCAATTCCGTGGCGACGCCGGAGATGAAACTGCTTTATGACAGTATTAAAGAGGATGGCTACACAATGCCGATTGTCTGTTATTACAGCCGGGAAAAGGATAGTTATGTCATTGTCGATGGATTCCATCGTTACCGGATTATGCTGGATTACCCGGATATTTATGAAAGGGAACAGGGTATGCTTCCGGTTTCCGTGATAGATAAGCCCATTGACCAGAGGATGGCAAGCACAATACGGCATAACCGTGCACGGGGCAGCCATAATGTGGAATTGATGAGCAACATTGTAAAAGAACTTCACGAACTGGGCCGTACAGATGAGTGGATATCCAGACATCTGGGAATGGACAGGGATGAAGTGCTGAGATTAAAACAGATTACGGGTCTTGCCGCCCTGTTTAAGGATGTCAAATTTGGCACGGCATGGCAGCCCGGGGAGGAAGAATAAGAAGAAAACCGGATAATGGTGTTACAGGCAGTATCAGTCATTGCGTTTTGGTGACAGATACTGTTTTTTGCTATAAAATAGATAAAAATACAAAATTAGCGCAATTTGGAACAATATTGACATTGGGGCGACAAAATCCGGGTGATATAATAGGTTAAATGAGTATTTTTTTATATAAAAATGGACAGGGGGCGATGTCACTATGTTAGGCGGACCGGTATACATAGCATTTATTCGATATGCAATAAGCCTTGCAGGGGTTATACTGTTTTTTTTCCTGATGAGTGAATCCAGGTTCGGAAAGAAAAAGACAGCGGTCTGTTATGGATGTTTTTGCACGGTAATGCTTACAGCAGCGTCTGTCTGGTATGTGGCAGATTATGAAAGCTGCGTGAAAACGGTGGCGATTATCATGTATGTCTGCTTTACGGTTTTTGCAATCTTCATGAGCCGGGACAATATTTATCTGTCGCTGTACAAGCTTGCGCTTATTTTCTACATGCTTGCCGTGTTTTTGATTGTGGGAATTGAAGTTGCCGTCTTGTTTTTTGACAGGAATGTATGGGCGGATATCGTGACGCGTATCATTTTGATAGCGGCAATTGCTTTCTTTATTGATAAAAAGATTAAAAGTTCCATCCGGGGATTTGGCTATTATGTGGAAAATGAACTGGACAGATTCAGCGTTACCATCATGATTATCAGTATTCTCTTTGGAATTGGTTTTATCTTGAATCCCAACAGCAGGGAACAGACGCCTTACCGGCTCTTTGCGATATTCATGAATTTTTTCCTTACCGGCTCCTTACAGCTTCTGGTATTCAGGCTTTACTTCCATATCGGGAAAGAAAAAGAGTATCAGAAAGAAAACCAGCTGGTTAAAATGAACCAGAGGATGCTGGAAAGGAATATTGAAATACTGGAGGAGTCCGCAGAGTCAGGCAAAAGAATCCGCCATGACGCAAGGCATCATATTGCCGTGATAGCAGAGTATACCCGCCGGGGGCAAAATGAAGAACTGCTGCAGTATTTGCAGGAATATGAGAAAGAAGCGGATGAAAATGTGACGGAAGCCATATGTGCCAATACGGCAGTCAACAATATTCTTGCAGCATATACCAGAAAGGCGAAAAAGGAACAGATAAAGGCAACGCTGGATGTGGAAATCGGTGCGAACCCCACGATAGCCAATATTGATTTGGTTACCATACTGGCAAATGCTTATGAAAACGCCATTTATGGCTGTATGGAGGTCCAAAAACAGTCACCCGGCAGAGAATGCTTCATCCATTTGATGTTAAAGAAAAAGAAAAACAAGCTGGTAATCTGCTGCAGCAATACCTGCAGGATGGAAACGGAACTGAAAAACGGACAGCCAAAACCGGAATTTACGGGCGGCATCGGAGTGCTGAGCATTATCAGGGCGGCAGAAAACTACGGGGGAGAGTATGATTTCAGGAATGACAACGGCGTCTTTATCTTCAGGCTGATTATGAATATTCCGCCCACCGATAACAGTACGCATGAAACAGTGTGAAAGGAGTTGCGCATATGTACCTGATAGCGCTCTGTGATGATGAGCCGGCGGAATTGGATAAAACAGAAAAGATGCTGGAAAAATATGGAAGAATGCATACGGAAGTAAATTTTCTGGTTGAGCGTTTTGAAAGTGCGGCCGAACTGCTTTATAAGGTAAGGGAAAAAGATTACAGGCCGGATTTGATTTTGATGGATATCTACATGCCGAAAAAGATGGGAACTGAGGCGGCGAAAGAACTCCGCAGGCTGGGGAACACAGCCAGAATCGTTTTTCTAACTACTTCGAGGGAGCATGCGCTTGAGGCATTCCGTGTGGATGCTTTGCAGTATCTGGTAAAACCGGTTCCGGAAGACGCGCTTTCGGCGATACTGGACAGACTTCTGACGGATGTAGAGGAAGAAAAGAAAAAGTTTCTTTTGTTTCGTGTGGAGGGAAGGATGCAGCGCGTTGCAAAAAGCAGCATTATGTACTGTGAAGCACAGGGAAAGACGCAGTACCTGTTTCTTGCGGACGGCACGAAGTATCAGCTGCGCATGACCATGGCGGAGATTTTCGGGATGCTTTCCCGGTATCAGGAGTTTGTGAGGGTGGGAATTGCCTATATTGTAAATATGGAGCATATTGACAGCATCAATACACAGGAAATAGGACTGCATACGGGAAAGAAGATATATCCGCCGAGAGGGGCGTGCAAAGCCCTGAAAGAGCAATATATGCGTTATTACTGCGAGGAAAGCTGACAAAAAAAGGATTCGGGATGTGACATCGGACAGGCTTGCAAAGTGTACCCGAAAAGGAGCAAAGTATTCCATAACACTATCCATATAGCTTTATTCTGATAAAGTATAGTATATCGAAAATATACTAAATTTTCCAAGGAGGAAGCGATATGAGGATACGATTCTCTTTTAGAAAAGTACTTGCAGGGATTCTGTCAGTGCTGCTTGCATTTTCCGCTTACATGCCTGTCAGGGCCTCAGAGGCGCAAAGTGAGGGTGCAGAAGTTAAATACAGCACTGACGGCGGCGCAACGTGGAAGGAGGATTCTCTTATCAATGCCGTTTATCAATGTTATATGGCTGAAAAGAGTGAAATCAGGCTGCTTAAGGATATTGTTTTAACAGAAGACAATTGGAGTGAGGGATTGATATTGGTATACGGCCACGAACTTACAATAAACGGTGACGGGCATACCTTAAAAAGGGGAAGCGATACAATTAAAAAGCTGGGAACAGTGGGTTATGACGGCTCTGTTTTAACCCTGACTAATATCACGATTGACGGAGGCGCTGTCTGGAGTGGAAACGACCCTGCAACAAGGAGTAACAGCGGATTGAGTTTTACTGCAACCGCTCATTTCTTTGCTGTGGATGAAAATGCGACATTAGTGCTGGATACGGGTACGGTGCTGCAGAATAATGATTTGGGGGATTCATTTTACGGCGGAGCAGTTGCCGTAGGCGCCAATTCCGGGGGAAAACTGGTTATGAAGCCGGGCGCTGTCATTAGGAACAATACCGGCAGCTTGGGCGGCGGTGTCTATGTCGGCACAAACGGTGTATTTGAAATGGAAGGTGGAACCATCTCCGGCAATTATGCTGTACAGGGTGGAGGCGGCGTAATCGTAATGGATGGTGTCTTCACCATGAAAAACGGTGAAATAAGAGGCAATGCGGCAGGAAATAACGGAGGCGGCGTCGCCGTGCAGGGATACCGTGCCTCTTCAGTGTTTACCATGGAAGGAGGCAGTATAACGGGCAATCAGGGCCAGGCAGGCGGAGGCGTTACCCTGATTGGCGCCGGAGATTCTTTCCTGATGAACGGCGGCAGCATAACGGGAAACAGGGTTACGACTGTGGGAGCAAACGGAGGCGGTATATTGGTGAATGCCGGCGTCTTAAGAGTATCAGGGACTCCCGTTGTGAACCAGAATTCGGATGCAAATAATGCGGCAAACAATGTCTGCCTGAGGAACAATGCAGTCATCACCGTAGCCGGCGCAATAAATTCAGGAACTAAAATCGGCGTAACAAGGGGCTTAGGTGATGTGACCTCGGGATGGACGGGGCAGATGGGGGATTCGGCAAAGCCGGAGGATTATTTTTTCAGTGACAACAGCAATTATACGGTGATGAAAAACGGTGTAACAGGCGAGGCAGAGCTTCGGGAAGGAACGGATGAGGGAAATGTCGAGAAGGATGTGGAAAAGGGGGAAGGAGCGCCCACAGTCAGTCTGCCGATGGATACGGATGCATTGGCAAATGCAGTATTGTCGGAGGATGACAGGCAGCAGGTTGCAGATGGAACCGACATTAAAATCCTTCTGGTTGTAAAAGATATCGGAAGCACGGTTCCGGAGAACGACAGAAATATTGTGGAAGCTTCGCTTGGGGATAAGTATACGGTAGGACAGTATCTGGGTGTGGAGCTAATCAAGGACATTAACGGAAGCAGGACAAATATCACGGAAACGCAGGGCCTGATTCAGATAGTTATAACCATACCGGATGGCATGAAGGGAAACAACAGGAGTTATGCCGTCATGAGGGTGCATAACGGTTCGGTGGATATTCTGGAGGATAAGGATGCAAATCCGGATACCATTACCATGGAAACGAACCGTTTTTCTACGTATGTCCTTGTATATGAAGAAACCAACGGAAATGAAAGCGGCGGAAACGAAAGCAGCGGCACGAATGACAGTGGAAGCAGCGGTGGAAATGAGGTAAGCAGCGGAGCCGAAACCGTCGTAGGCGATGCCGGTAATGGCAATCATGCGGCGTCCGATGTTACAAAGGATGGGGAACCGAGGACAGGGGATGACTTTAGGACGGAAATCTTTGCCACTACAGCCATGGTTGCAGGACTTTCTTACTTGATGCTGCTCTTTGCGGATAAGGGCCGGATGACGGAGGAGAGGAAGAAGGAACTGGTTTCCAGGCTGATTCAATGGGGCAGAAGGGGCAAAAGACCAAGAAAAATATTGGCGCTTGCAATGATAGTCCTGTTATTGATATACTATCACAGTATAGGCAGGCAGGTGTTGGTGGAGCTTGCCTAACATGGTTTTACGGAATTTCAGATTGCAAAGGGGTTAAATCATGTCAGACATCAAGATGTGGGAATTTTATGAAGAAATGAATGAAATTGTATATGCCGCGGATATGGATAGCCATGAACTGGTATATATGAATCGTAAAGCTCGTGAAATATTCGGCATCCGTTCCTTAGAGGATGTAAAAGGGAAAAAGTGTTATGAGTTGCTTTCCGGGAGCGACAGGCCATGCGCCGTCTGCAGCAACAAGAAGTTAAAACCGGGTTTCTTTCTGGAGGAAATAAGGTATCATCCGTTATTAAAAAGAAAATTCTCCATAAAACAAACCATGCTGGAGGAAGGGGGAAGAAAATACCGGTTTGAACTTGCTGTGGATTTGAGCGAGTGGGACCGGCGGAGCAGGGAATATGAGGCAAATGCGATAATGGTAAACGAAGGATTGCGGGTTTCCATGTCGGAGCATACGCCGGAAGCATCCATTTCAGCTTTGCTTGCATATCTGGGGCAGGCCCTAAAGAGCGAGCGCGTTTATATTTTTGAAGAAACGGAAAAAGGCGCCTTTGACAATACCTATGAATGGTGCGCAAACGGCGTTATTCCGCAAAAGGAAAATCTGCAGGATGTGCCGTATGAAGTGGTAAGCAAGTGGTATGAAAGATTCCACAATGGTGAAAATGTCATAATTAAGAATCTGGAGAGCATACAGGAAACAGAGCCGGAGATTTATGAGTGTTTAAAGCCCCAGAATATCGAATCCCTGGTGGTAAGCCCTCTGGTGAGCGAGGATAAGATTATCGGATTTTACGGAGTGGATAACCCGCCGGAGCGGTTTCTCGAAAATATAACGGCGCTCTTTCAGATATTGGGTCATTTTATGGTTTCACTCTTACACAGAAGAAACCATGTGAAAAAGCTTGAGGATTTGTGCTTTCTGGACCAGTTGACGGGTATCGGCAACAGACACGCCATGAACAAGTATATCACCGTATTAGAGCCTGAAAACAGTATCGGAATCCTTTTTTGTGACGTAACGGGACTTAAGCGGGCAAATGACACCATGGGACATAGCGAAGGGGATAAGCTGCTGATGCGGGCATGCGAGTGCCTGAAGGAGGAGTTTCAGGAATACGCCCTGTTTAGGGTGGGCGGCGACGAATTTCTGGTGCTGTGTACAGGAATAGAGGAAGAGGAATTTCTGGAAAAGGCAGAACGCGTGAAGCTCGAAATGTGCAGACGCAATGCCAATATGGCAATCGGCTGCGTCTGGCGTGAGGACGGCAGTGAGGATATGGATAAACTGATTACACAGGCGGACGATTTGATGTATGTGGATAAAAGGGCCTGGTATCTGAAAAAAAGAGGGGAGAAATGAATTTGACGGAGAAAGGGCGCATATAATGCAGTAAGCAAAGAAAAGGTGCGTACAAAGCCGTGAAGAAAAAAACAAAGCAGACAGTATTAGCCATATTTTCTGTTATGGTCCTGATACTGTCTTTTTATGTGGCAGGCAAAAAGCAGATAATCCCGGTAATGTCTGACCAAGCACAGGATGAGGGTATGGAGGCAAAGAAGATTGCGCTGACTTTTGACGACGGCCCCCACCCTTATTATACGGAGCAGCTTTTGGACGGATTAAAGGACAGGGGAGTCCATGTCACCTTTTTTGTGACGGGAGAACATGCGGAACTGCACCCCGACATCATCCTGCGGATGAGCGAGGAGGGGCATCTGATAGGAAACCATACATACAGCCACATGCAGCTTACAAAAAATAACCGGGAAGAATTTAAGGAAGAACTGATAAAGACAAATCAGATTATAACAGAGATTACCGGCAAGGAGGTTGTATATGTGCGGCCTCCTTACGGTTCGTGGGATAAAAAATTTGAATCGGAACTGAATATGTTTCCGGTATTGTGGAGCGTGGACCCCCTGGACTGGTGTTCTTCAAACGCTTCCTGCATTACCAACAAAATAGTGTCCAATGTAAAGGACAATGATATTATCCTGATGCATGATTATTACAAAACATCAGTGACGGCAGCCCTGCAGGTGGTGGACGAACTGCTGGAGGAGGGGTACGAGTTTGTGACAGTGGAGGAGATTTTGTTTGATTGAGGGAGGGGAATGTTGATATCGGCGGATAAAAAACAGACACATACAAGTGCCCTTGCATAAGATAAAAGCAAAGAACCGGTTTTCCGCAGCCGGACACGGCTGTGGAGTAAGGATTTTATGAAGAGAAAAGTGCAGTTAGAAAAGGAAGCGGAGGCAGTCAGCAATGCCTCCATGCAGTGTCCCCGGATATACCAGATGCCGCCCGCGGAGGGCAGGGAGGCGCTGGAGAAGGCGCAGGATGAGCCGGTCGCAATGTGCCCTGCCAAAATAGGAAAGCAGATGGTGCAGACAAGAGGCCGGGGCAGGATACCGGTATATATTGTGGAGCCGGAGCATGTGGAAAACCCTGTAAACGTCATTTTTTATATTCATGGGGCGGGATGGGTGTTTGGCAGCTTCCACACCCATGAAAAGCTGGTCAGGGAATTGGCTTCCAGAACGGGGAGCATAGTGGTTTTCCCGGAATATGACAGGGCGCCCGAGGCGAAGTTCCCCGTTGCCATTGAGCAGTGTTTTGCTGTTTTGTGCATGATACCGCAGCTTTTGGAACAAAAAGGATTTTTTGTCAGACAGGATACCCTGACCGTTGCAGGCGACAGCGTCGGGGGGAATATGGCGATAGCGATGGCGCTCAGGGCAAAATATGAAATGGGGCCGTATATCCAGAAGCTTCTTTTGTATTACCCTGTAACGGACGCGTGTTTTGAAACGGGTTCCTACTGTGAATTTGCCAAGGATTATTATCTGTACCGGGACGGGATGAAATGGTTTTGGGAGCAGTATACTTCGTCCTGCCGGGATAGGGAGAATATACTGGCGTCCCCGCTTAAAGCCGATACTGCCTGTCTCAGGGGCTTCCCTCAGACAATGATGTTGAACGGGGAAGCCGATGTCCTGCGTGATGAAGGTGAAGCTTTCGCCCGCAGGCTGAGGGCGGCAGGGGTGCCTGTAACGGCAGTCCGCTTTCAGGGCATCATCCATGACTTTGTGATGCTGCATTCCCTCAATAACACGAACGCGTGCCGGGCGGCGATGGATTTGTCAACGGCATGGATTTGCAGGCAGAATACAGGGATTGTCTGCGGATGAAGCCCGCCTATTTTGAGCAGATACGCAATATGTGTGTTTGGCTTTATCAGGCCGGAATCAACATAGATTACTTTCCTACGAATTTTGTTGTGCAGAACGGGGAATTGTTTTATATTGATTATGAATGCAACGATTACATGGATGAGTGGAATTTTGAAAACTGGGGAATAAAATACTGGTCAAAAACACCGGAATTTCTGCAATATGTGAAGGAGCATCCCTGATTTTGGGAAGGATGGAGGACAGATGGATTTATTTGAATATATGCGGCAGAACAATATGGAAAAAGAATCGCCCCTTGCGGCAAGGATGCGTCCCGCTACATTGGAAGAGGTAGTGGGGCAGCAGCATATTATCGGAAAGGACAAGCTTTTGTACCGCGCCATCAAAGCGGACAAAATCAGTTCCATTATTTTTTACGGGCCGCCCGGCACGGGAAAGACCACCCTTGCAAAAGTGATTGCCAACACCACAAGCGCGGAATTTACCCAGATTAATGCAACCGTGGCGGGAAAAAAGGATATGGAGGAAGTGGTGAAAAAGGCGAAGGACAGCCAGGGAATGTATGGCAGGAAAACCATCCTGTTCATCGATGAGATTCACCGCTTTAATAAAGGGCAGCAGGACTATCTGCTTCCCTTTGTGGAGGACGGCACTGTTATTCTGATTGGCGCCACCACGGAAAATCCCTATTTTGAAGTGAACGGTGCGTTGATTTCCCGCTCCATTATTTTTGAACTGAAGCCGCTGGAAAAAGAGGATATCAAAGCGCTGATTCAAAAGGCTGTTTATGACAAGGACAAGGGTATGGGCAGCTTTGATGCACAAATCGATGAAGAGGCGCTGGAGTTTCTGGCAGAGCTTTCCGGGGGAGATGCCAGACATGCCTTAAACGCAGTGGAACTGGGGATTATGACGACTGCCAGAAGCGAAGACGGCAGGATACATATCACGCTTCCGGTGGCGCAGGAGTGCATCCAGAAGCGCGTCATGCGCTACGACAAAAACGGGGATGTCCATTACGATACCATATCCGCCTTTATCAAGAGCATGAGGGGCTCTGACGCGGACGCGGCGGTTTACTATCTGGCAAGGATGCTGTATGCAGGGGAGAGCGTAACCTTTATTGCCAGAAGGATTATGATTTGTGCGGCGGAGGATGTGGGAAACGCAGACCCGCAGGCGCTTGCGGTGGCGGTAAACGCTTCGCTTGCGGCGGAAAGAATCGGTATGCCGGAAGCGCAGATTATACTGGCGCAGGCAGCTGCTTATGTGGCGTCGGCGCCAAAGAGCAATGCGGCCGTGACGGCTATCTCGGAAGCCATGGAAGAAGTGAAGAATACAGGAAACCTGCCCATTCCCGTCCATCTGCAGGATGCCCACTACAAGGGGGCGGCAAAGCTGGGACATGGAACAGGCTACAAATACGCCCATGATTACAAAAATAATTATGTGAAGCAGCAATACCTTCCCTACGAACTTGACGGCAGGGAATTTTACAGGCCGTCGGGAAACGGTTATGAAGCCGTGATTAAAGAGCATATGAAAAAAATAAAAAGGGAAGCGGAAGAAAATAATGGCTAAAACAATTGCTCTGCCAGATACTGGTAGATTGCCTGATTTTTTTTCTGCCAGTTGTCGCAGATGGAAGCCGCCATTTCTTCCACGGGAACGGACAGCGTGATATCCACCAGTGTAATGCCGCGGTCTTTTGCAAAAAGGTGGGCTTCGTATTCACCGCTGGTGGATTTGTAATAGTCGCCCTGCACGGAAACCTCATTGCGCAGTTCCAGTTCCTTTTCGGCAAAGTAATCTTCTATATCGGATTTAATCCCTTCGCTGATACGGTTTTCAAAAAAGCGGAGGGTTTCCTTTCCTTCTTCCGTGATGCAAAGCTGCGTCCGGTTGCGGATGGATTTTGCTGAAATCAGGTTGGTATCGTTGAGTTCGGAGATTACCTGCTGTATGGTAAAAAAATTCGTGTATTCTTTTTCCTGTATAAAATCGCATACCTGTGCCTTGGTCATGGGAAAGGCCACTTTATCCAGCATATACAGTACAATTAATTTATACAGGGTCAGCGCGTCCTGCATCATGAAAACACCTCCCTTGAAAAGTGTTTTGCTGCCGCATGGTTTTGTGCAGCATGTTCAGTACATTCCTTTTGTTTAAGCTCCAGAGCGGGGCAATCAGCAATTCCTTCGGTCCGTCGCCGGTCAGCCTGTGGATGGTGATGTCAGGGCAAAGCAGTTCCAGACAGTGAATCAGAATATCCGTGTATGCTTCCTGCGTCAATGCCTGAAAACCGGGTATTTCCTCGTGGAGGTATTTTTCCGCGAGGGCAGTATCCCGTAAAATATGCAGAAGCTGCAGTTTCACCCCAAAAGGCTTTATACGGTTTAAGTAATCGCAGGTTTCATACATCCGGGCAGGCGTCTCGCCCGGAAGCCCCAGAATCACATGTACGATAACCGGAATGCGCAGCGCATCTAGGGCGGAAACGGCCTCCTCAAAGACGGGCAGGGAAAAGCCCCGGTTGATAAATGCGGCCGTGTCCTCGTGCATGGTCTGTAAGCCCAGTTCCATCCAGATGAATTTGGCGGGGAAAGCTGTTTTTATTTCCTGCAATAAGGACAGGACTTCACGTCCGAGGCAGTCCGGCCGGGTTGCAATGGAAATACCCGCTACATCGGGAAGGCGCAGGGCGGCAGTGTAGATATCACGAAGATAGGAAACAGGGCCGTAGGTGTTTGTGTAAGCCTGAAAGTAGGCAATAAAACGGCTGCCCGTGTTTTTACCGTGAAACAGGGCGCGTCCTGCCAGAAGCTGAGACTGTATGGAATCCGCGTCTGTTCTTGCGGCAAAGTCACCGCTGCCCCCCTTGCTGCAAAAGATACAGCCGCCGGTACCGGTAACCCCGTCCCTGTTGGGGCAGGACAGCCCGGCATTCAGGGCAATCTTATAATATTTTTCCCCGTAGGTATGCTTGCAGTAGGCATCCAGGGAATAATAGGGCTTTGACAGCCAGTCGGCATGTATCATTGTTTTACCTGATATGGGATTTAACGGCGTCGGCCACCACGTCCGCCACCTTGGGATTGAAAGCTTCCGGCATGATATTGTCGGCGGAAAGTTCATCCTCAGGTACAAGTCCTGCAATGGCAATGGCTGCTGCCAGTTTCATTTCTTTGGTAATCTGTGTGGCACGGCCCTCCAGGGCTCCTTTGAATATGCCGGGAAAAGCTACCACATTGTTGACCTGGTTGGGAAAATCGGAGCGTCCGGTACCCACCACCTTTGCGCCTGCAGCCTTAGCCAAATCGGGCATGATTTCGGGAACGGGGTTCGCCATGGCAAAAAGGATGGCGTCCTTGTTCATGGACGCTACCATTTCTTCGCTGACAATTCCGGGTGCGGAAACGCCCACGAAGATATCTGCGCCCTTCATGGCATCGGCAAGGGAGCCAGTTTCACCGTTAAGATTGGTGACCTCAGTCATTTTCTGCTGCATCCAGTTTAAGCCCTCTGCATCCTTTGAAACGATGCCTGTTTTGTCACACATGATGATGTTGGGAAAACCATAGGTAAGCAGCAGTTTGGTAATGGCAATGCCGGCGCTTCCCGCACCGTTGACAACCACCCGGCATTCCTCTTTTTTCTTTCCGGTTACTTTCAGGGCATTGATAATGCCTGCCAGCACCACGATGGCAGTGCCATGCTGGTCGTCGTGAAAGACGGGTATATCCAGAAGTTCTTTCAGCCGCTCTTCAATTTCAAAGCAGCGGGGCGCGCTGATGTCCTCTAAGTTAATGCCCCCGAAGCCGGGCGCCAGATAAGTTACGGTCTTTATAATCTCTTCCGTGTCCTGTGTGTCCAGACAGATGGGAACAGCGTTCACACCGCCAAATTCCTTGAAAAGAACGGCTTTTCCCTCCATAACCGGCATGGCGGCGTAGGGACCGATGTTGCCAAGGCCCAGTACGGCGCTGCCGTCGGAGATTACAGCCACGGTGTTGGCTTTCATGGTATATTTGTAAGCCGTTTCTTTATCTTTGGCAATGACCTTGCAGGGCTCTGCAACGCCGGGAGTATAGGCAAGAGCCAAATCCTCCCTTGATTTAACGGGAGTCTTGCTCACTGTTTCCAGTTTGCCGTTCCATTGTTCGTGAAGCATCAAAGCTTTTTCATTGGTTGTCATGACATGTCCTCATTTCTTTTATATTACCTGCATACATTTATGTTTATATTAGTACATTTCGACTGCCTTAGCAAGGCGGTTTCTGAAAAAGATAATATTCATGGACGAGGCTGCGAAAGCCCAGTTTTTTTATCTGTTCATAAGTCACACGGTAATTTCCCTTGTAATGCCTTCCGCTTGACAGAAAACGGATGTATTTGACGAGGCAGGCATCCAGCTTTCGCAGGCCGGAGTCGGTGGTTAATACCGGAAAAAACCATCTGCTCCAAGTGAAAGCATTTTCGTCTGCCGAATCAAAGAATTTTTTGTTAAAGGTACGAATCATTGCTTTTGCGGTTCTGTCAAAATCAGCTCCCTTTTTTTGCTTCCAACGGTAAAGAGAATGCGCTTTCCGCTTTATCTTGGCCTCCATTTTCCGAATGGTGACGTCGGAGAGGTCCACAACGCCCTGCCTGTAGCAAAAACCCAGAAATTCCCAACCCTCCCCCGGTGTGCTGACGGATACCTTGGCGGGATTCAGGGAAAGCCCTTTTTCTTTTATATGACGTTGTAGGAGCGCTTTACAGTCCTCCAGTTCTGTAAGACTATCGGCAAAGATAAGGATGTCGTCCGAATACCTGAAATAAGGTATCCCTTTTGAAGAGAAAAGTTCGTCCAGGGAGAGCAGATATACATTGGCAAAAAAAGGGGATATGGGAATGCCGGCCATTGCCCCACGATTTTCTGTTATCAACTGTCCGTTTTCATATGCTTTGTCAGCAGTCAGCAGACAATTTAAAAAGGACAGGAGGGGAGAGTCATCGGTTATGATTTCTTCCAGAACCTTTATCAGTCCGGCAGGGGGAATGGAGTTGAAATAATTGCTGACATCGGCTTTTAAGCAGTATTTTTCGTCCAGACGGGGAAGCGCAAGCACGTTTCGTATTGCTTCCTTGGCAGAACTGTTTCTCCGAAAGGAATAGCAGCAGGGACTTATCTTATCGTCATAACGGTATAATAAAAAAGCCATGACTTTAAGTACCATGGATTCGGATTTCCCAAAGGAATAGACGATTCTTTTTTTCCCGGAGCCGCTTTTGTTGACGCAGATTTTCTCGGGATAATCAAAGGAAAAAGCTTTTTCAGATAGATGTTTTGTAATGTCCTTATATTTTTTTTCGGCAATAAAGGCTTGCAGTTCCTTTTCTTTTTTTGGTGAGAGATGCCTGTTGGAAATCTTGTATTGCAGGAAGGAGTCCCAAATTGCATCATCGTTTAATTCCTCTAATATACTCAATGTTTTCTCCTATGCAGGCATAAAAAAAAGAAAGAGGAAAAGCTTTGAAATAAGCTATGCTTATGATACAAGACTGAACAGATGCCGGTTACCTGCAAAACCTACCGGCATAAGCCGGGCAGCTGCTTTGTCCGCCGCAGGTGCAAAATTGCGTTCCTCTTTCTTTTTAGCGGTATATAGTTACAGATACTGGTGAAGACGATTGATAATGTATTCTATCCTGTTAGGGTATTGCGCCACAAAATTAATCAAAGGAACACCTGCCTTTGCTGCTTCTTCCTTTGACCAGCGGTAATAACGGGAAGCACAGGTATTGTTGTAAACCTGCATGATAAAGAGCTTGGGGACATTGTTTTCATAAATGCCCAAAGAGTATGGAAGAAATCTGCCCGTGCCGCCAAGAGTGGTGGGGGATACGTCTTCCCGGACTTCATATTGGGGAAATTCCCTTTGCATGACTGCTTTCACTTTATCCATTGCCATAGCGTCTGCAAGTGCTTCATAGCCGGCAGGAACCGCATCTTCGGAAGTGCTGCGTGCAGCGTTAGCCGGGCGTAAAGCTTCATTGTCCGTAGCTTTGTTCCATTCTTCACTGACAGCGTTCACAGCGCTTTTGGCAATATCAGAAATCATTTTTTTGGTTGATTTACTAATCAAATTATCAAGAAATCCCATAGTTTTCCCTTTCCCTGATGCTCTTATGTAAAAACAAGTTTGATATAACTTATGAGATTATAGCATACTCAGGTGCAGGATACAATACTGTTTGACAGGACTTGAAAATCTGATTAATATGAATATATCAGTTTAGTCTGGAGGTTTGGCTGTCTTTAAACGGACGGTGGTTTTAAATGAGGAGTTCACATAAAAAAGAAAGGGAGTTTGCAGGTATGGCAAAGCAAAAAAAAGTGGGCAAAGTGATTTTAAAGGGTGTCGGTCTGCTTGTACTCGCTATCGTACTGGTAGTGGCAGTGTATGCGGCATATGTGGTGATTTCCTATAAAAGACTGCCGGATAATCTGACGCTTGAGGTGAGGCCGGGAGCCGGGGACGGCGTCCTGACAAGCGGTCAGGAGTATGGCATCACGACATACAATATCGGCTTTGGAGCATATACGCCAGAGTTCAGTTTCTTTATGGACGGAGGGACATCTTCCGTGGCGGCGAGCAGGGAGAGTGTGGAAGAAACGGTGGCAGGAGCCGCTTCTTATGTAAAAGATACCCTTCAGCCGGATTTTCTGCTCTGGCAGGAAGTGGATTTGGATTCCACCAGAAGCTATCATGTCAATCAGTACGAAATGCTGCAGGTATTATATGAAGGCTATGACATGACGTTTGCCGTCAATTATGATTCTGCATTTTTATTTTACCCCCTGACGCAGCCCCATGGAAAGAGCAGGGCAGGGCTTGCGGTGATGTCTTCTTATCCTATAGAGAGCGCTTTGCGGAGAAGTTTTCCCATATCCACTTCCTTTAGCAAATTTCTGGATTTGGACCGCTGTTACAGCATCAACAGAATCCCCGTGGACAACGGAAAGTATTTATGCATTATCAATCTTCATATGTCCGCATACGGCAACAGCGATGAAATCAGGCAGGGGCAGGTTTCCATGCTCTGTGAGGATATGCGCCGGGAATATGAAGCGGGCAACTATGTAATCTGCGGGGGGGATTTCAACCATGACTTGAAAGCGCTTACGGACGACGGCAGTGAAAGGGAGTCCTGGGCATATCCCTTTCCGCGGGAAGAACTGCCGGAGGGGTTTGCCTTTTGCATGGATGCCCTTTCAGATGAGGAAAGGGATGCAATGCATGACAGCGCCCGCAATGCCGATGAAGCCTACAATCCCGAGACGACCTATACCGTGACGCTGGACGGCTTTATCATTTCCGATAATGTAAAATGCACATGGTATGAAAATGTAGATTTACAGTACCTTTATTCAGACCACGACCCGGTGTATATGCGGTTTATATTGAAGTAGCGTAGTGTGAAAAGTACTTCTAAGGCTCACGCCAAGAAGTACTATGTTTCACACGGGAAAATGCCTGAAATGCGGCATTTTCCAGACGGTAGGGGATGGCATATCAGTATCCATAAGGGGGCAAACGTCCCCCGGTGGATTCTGATATGCCATCCCCTGCCGCCCAGCCAAAATGCGAAAATTTGAAAAGTGGGTGTTGACAGGGGCAAAGGAGTGTGATATGCTGTTTAAGCATGTGGAATGCAACACAATAAAGCAGAGTATCCACTCTCACCTTACAGCAGACGGCTCGTAAGTGTTCATAGTTTCATCCGGCAGCCATAAACACAGGTTGTTTTGCGGGTCGGAATGAGTGTGAATGATTTGGTGGATAGTTATGCTATCCACTTTTTTAAATTTTCTTTATGGAGGGTACAGCCATTAGCGATTTGATGATTAACGAACAGATTAGGGACAGAGAAGTACGCCTTATTGGTGAGGACGGAGAACAGTTGGGCATTATGTCCGCCAGGGATGCGCAGAAGCTTGCAGAGGAAGCAGGCCTAGACCTTGTAAAGATTGCCCCTACGGCAAAACCGCCCGTATGCAAGATTGTGGATTATGGTAAGTTCAAATATGAGCAGACCAGGAAAGAAAAGGAAGCAAAGAAAAAGCAGAGAACCATCGAGGTAAAAGAAATCAGGCTTTCCCCGAACATTGACACCAACGATTTAAATACCAAGGTAAATGCGGCAAGAAAGTTTTTGACAAAGGGCGACAAGGTGAAAATCACCCTGCGTTTCCGCGGCCGTGAGATGGCACACATGAACAACAGCAAGCATATACTGGATGATTTTGCTGAGAGCCTGTCAGACGTGGCGGTTGTGGAAAAGGCGCCAAAAGTGGAAGGCAGGAGTATGACAATGTTTTTAACTGAGAAGCGCAGTTAGCACAGTTAAAATAGATTAATCAAAAGTTTAGGAGGAACTCGTTATGCCAAAAATGAAGACAAGCAGAGCAGCAGCGAAGCGTTTTAAAGTAACTGGAACAGGAAAGTTAAAAAGAAGCAAAGCTTATAAAAGCCATATCTTGACTAAAAAATCCACCAAGAGAAAACGTAATCTGAGGAAGCCTGCAATCACAGATGCAACCAACGTAAAAAATATGAAGAAAATTTTACCATATTTATAATTCGGTAAGGAGGAGAATGAGACATGGCAAGAATCAAAGGCGGCATGAACGCTAGAAAAAAACACAATAGAGTATTAAAGCTTGCAAAAGGTTACAGGGGAGCGAGAAGCAAACAGTACAGGGTTGCAAAGCAGTCTGTAATGAGGGCGCTGGCAAGTTCCTATGCAGGCAGAAAAGAAAGAAAGCGTCAGTTCAGACAGCTCTGGATTGCACGTATCAATGCAGCGGCAAGAATCAATGGCTTGTCATACAGCAAATTTATGCACGGACTGAAACTGGCAGGCGTTGATATCAACAGAAAGATGCTTGCAGAGATGGCAGTAAATGATGCCGAGGGCTTTAAGACCCTTGCAGAGCTTGCAAAATCCAAAGTAGCATAAAAAGCTCAAAGGATTGGCTTTCACGTTTAGCGTTTCCCGGAATAGAATATTCCAAACGGAATATTCTATTATTCAGGAGGCGCTTTTTTATGTACGAAATGTTGTCGGAGTCTGTTTACCCGATTTTAAACAGCCAGCCCGAACACTATGCCCAGATTCGCGGAACGATAAATTACCCTGATATCAGGGGGATGGTTCTGTTTTACAGATTCAGGCAGGGAACCGTAGTGGTGGCGGATATATTGGGACTGCCGGATAACGGAACGGGAATATACGGATTCCATATCCATGAAGGACTGGCGTGTGCCGGTACGGCGGAAGAGCCGCTTGCAAATACAAAGGGCCATTTTAATCCTTATGGGCAGGAGCATCCGCTTCATGCCGGGGATATGCCGGTGCTTTTTGCAAATAACGGAAAAGCATGGGGCGCTTTTTATACGGAAAGATTTCTTCCCGGGGAAGTGCTAGGGAGAACGGTAGTCATCCACGACATGCCCGACGATTACCGCAGCCAGCCCGCAGGGGATTCGGGGGAAAAAATAGCATGCGGGGTTATTTTTTAAGAAGTGGATTTTACAATATCCGAGGGCGGCAGGGCAGCCATATCTGTATCAGGCGGGGGACGTTTGCACTCTTACAAAGGCGTAGTGGTACTAGCGTTGCAAAATACGCAACGCAAGGACCAACGCCTTAGTAACGCCCCCTTATTGATTCAGATATGGCTGCCCTGCCGCCCTCGGATATTGTAAAATTTCGGGGATTACCGGTACTTGACACTTATTTTTGCAGGGGAGTATAATGATTTTACTTCTTTGATAGCAATTTCAGGAAAGCCTTAAAAGGGCAGAAAGGTGTTTGTATGGGTGCATTGGAAGGATTACAGCCGGAGAAGGTTTTTTACTATTTTGAGGAAATATGCGGGATTCCCCACGGGTCGGGGAATGTCGCACAGATAAGCGATTATCTGGCGGCGTTCGCGAAAGAGAGAAATCTTCAATATTGGCAGGACGAGTTGAAAAATGTGATTATCATCAAGCCCGCCACGCCGGGATATGAAAAAGAACCTGTTGTTATCCTGCAGGGGCATATGGATATGGTGGCGGTAAAAAAGCCGGACTGCAAGACAGATATGCGGACGGAAGGCCTGAAAGTGAGAACCGACGGAGATAAAATATATGCGGAGGGCACCAGTCTGGGCGGGGACGACGGTATTGCAGTCGCTTACGCGCTGGCGCTTTTGGACAGTAAAGATATCCCCCATCCCAAGCTGGAAGTGGTTATTACCGTGGATGAGGAAGTGGGAATGGACGGCGCAAGGGGCATTGATTTGTCCATGCTTGAGGGAAAAAGGATGCTGAACCTGGACTCGGAAGAAGAAGGTATTTTCCTGACAAGCTGTGCAGGCGGTGCAAGGATGGACTGCCGTCTTCCGGTTTCCATTTGTGAGAAAGAAGGTGAAGCTTACCGGATTAGTGTGGAAGGGCTTATGGGAGGCCATTCCGGGGCGGAAATCGACAAAGGGCGCGGCAATGCCAACTGTATCATGGGAAGGGTTTTGCACAGCCTTGCGCGGGAACTGCCGGTCTATTTGAAGTCATTGGAGGGGGGGCTTGCCGACAATGCCATTCCCCGGCAGGCAGTGGCGGAGGTATTGATAGATAAAGAGAAGGAGGATATATTCCGCAGTGTGCTTTTGCAGACGGAAGAGGAAATCAAAGCGGAACTTGCCACGAAAGAGCCTGATTTTGGGATAACCACAGTATACCGGGGCGGGGAGCAGGAAAACTGCGTGGATGAAGCTGGCACGGCGTATGTTGCCGCTTATCTGACTGCATTGCCAGACGGCGTGCAGGCTATGAGTGCAGATGTTCCGGGATTGGTGGAAACCTCCCTGAATCTGGGCATTGTAAAGTTTGATAAAGCGGCACGGGAGCTTCGGTGTGAATTTTCCGTTAGAAGCTGTATAGAAAGCGCGAAAAGGGCGCTGCTGGAAAAGGTGGCTGCCATAACCGGACTTGCGGGAGGAAGCAGCAGTGTTTCCGGTGATTATCCGGGATGGGCATACCGCGTGGATTCGCCGCTTCGCGATAAGATGGTGGCGGTGTATGAGGAAATGTACGGGGAAAAACCCCGGCTGCAGGCGATTCATGCAGGATTGGAATGCGGTATCCTTGCGGCAAAGATAGAAGGACTTGACTGCATTTCCTTTGGCCCGGATATGCAAAACATCCATACAACGGAAGAAAGCTTAAGTATTTCTTCCACAAGAAGGGTGTGGGAGTATCTGGTAAACCTGTTAGCGAAGAAAAGCGAAAATGAGGGATGAAATGGAAAAAGGATGGAAAGCGGCGCTTTCTTTGATGGACATTGTGTGGGAGGATAGGCAGGCAAATTATGAGAAAGCGTCTGTGCTTGCCGAAAAGGCATATGCGGCAGGCGCAGATTTGCTTTTGCTGCCCGAAATGAGTTTTACCGGTTTTTCGATGAACACGGAAAAGACGGCGGAAACCTGCCCGTATGAATCAGTCGAAAGGATGAAAGCGCTTTCGGAAAAGTTTCCTCATATGGCGATTGCTTTCGGTTATGCGGGCTGGAAAGGAACAGAATTGAAAGCATATAATTGTATGGAGGTAGTGCAGGACGGCAACTCCCTGATGCATTATGAAAAAATTCATCCCTTTACCTATGGGGAGGAGGGCAGGCATTTTGGCGCGGGAGAAGAAATAGCGGCTTGTGAGATAAATGGCGTGAAAGTAAGCGGCTTTATCTGTTATGACCTCAGATTCCCGGAGATTTTCCAGATAAGCTCCAGACAATCCGAATTTATCTTTGTTCTCGCTAACTGGCCGAAAGAACGCGCCATGCACTGGAAACTGCTCTTGCAGGCAAGGGCAGTGGAAAACCAGTGTTATGTAGCCGGCGTCAACCGCATCGGCGAGGGAGGCGGGCTCATTTACGAGCCAGGCAGTCTGGCTTTTGACCCGCTGGGGAACCTGTTGGCAGGAGAATTTTACGGTATTGGCGGTGAAGAGGGCTTTTTGCTGATAGAAGCAGACACTGAAAAGGTATGGAGTCTGCGCAGCGATTTTCCTTTAAAAGAGGACAGGCGGGAAAAACTGTACCGGCAGTGGTATGGGGAGTAACCGCTGCCGGAAACGGAAATCGAATTGAAACAGAAACTGTGAATTTTACAAAATTCGCAAATATGTAGGTTTGTCAAACATATGTTACACCGACTGTAAATAATCCCTTAATACCTG
>ERZ777011.576-NODE-576-length-54703-cov-17.816681_pt1 | contig 54703 bp, 53 predicted proteins | sample MGYA00374964_ERZ777011 | MGnify/ENA primary metagenome ERZ777011 (study PRJEB29310, sample SAMD00008975) | mouse gut metagenome | study: EMG produced TPA metagenomics assembly of the Metagenome analysis of fecal microbiota from mouse which was promoted...
AGCCGCCCTGACGGTTCTGGTTGTAGCCGCCCTGACGGTTCTGGTTGTAGCCGCCCTGACGGTTCTGGTTGTAGCCGCCTTGGCGGTTCTGGTTATATCCGCCCTGACGGTTGTAGCGGGACTGCCCGTCGTTGCCCTGCTGGCCGTAGGCATCGCCCGTCTTCATCTCTCCGTCGGCTCCCTGCTGGAACTGCTGCGGCTGTTGACGGTATCCACCCGGCTGATAGCTGGGATTGAAACGGTTTTGCTGGTATCCGCTTTGGCGGTCGGTGTATGTTCGGGGTCTCTGCGCATCAGGATCGCGCGGTTGGCCGGGTTCAGGATAATTCACCTTTTCGTAGCGGTTGGAGTGGTCGGAATTTTCCGTTCCGGCGTTCAGCTCGGGCGTTGACCCGATTCTTGGTCTTTTAGGTTTTTTTTCTGCATCCATGGCTTTGTAGATGTTTGTTAATGGTACTCGGAAGGCATCGCTGCTTTGGGAGTGGTCGAAGTTTTTCATTAAATTCAGCCCGCATTGGACGCTCATTTCTCCTGAGAATGCGTGCTTGGATTCCAATTCATTGGGTGTGGATAAAAAACTACAACTTCTTGATGCTTGATGACGTCTTTTCTGCTTCGAGTTGATTAGAGCATGCTCAAACTTCATTCTGATTACTACAGTCAGTTTTCCAGTGATTCCCGTCCCCCGTGGAACGATACGCCGAACTATGCAACGGGCGAAAGGCCGCAGAACACTGAAAAAGATTGAACAGGCTCCTTGATTTGGTACTTTAAACTGTTTTGAATCAAATTGTTGACGCGGCCTTCTCGGGCAGCGCGGCAATCCGGGACTGATATGTACCGACGATGTCAGACTGCAAGAGCCGCATGTCCCGACACAAAGAATCCCGAATTCATCTGCAAAGTTAGCAACAAATCGCGACATGACCGTCATTTTGTCCCACAAAAATCATATTAGCCATGCCGGCAATCGCCACACTCTTCCCTGCACTCTTCCTGCCGACCCTACAAAACCTTGATTTTTACGCCGATTGATTGCCTGAACCGGATTTTTTTGCTAACTTTGCCGCGTCTTAACGGCGATTTTACGTAAACACCATCCAACAAACTGGATGAATGACAATTACGCATCGCCCCAAAGACAATGAGAACCAATTTTTATTTATTAACCCTTAATTCATTTTCCGGGCAGTCGGAGCAGGGAGTCCCCCTGCCAAGTCCGCAACGGCCGGAAATTGAGCAAAATCTTTAATGAGCGATTTAAAAGTTCAGACCCCGATCGAAGATTTCGATTGGAACGCCTACGCAAGTGGCGAAACAGCCGGTGCGATGAGCCGCGAGGAACTGATGAAGACCTACGACGAGTCTCTCAACACGGTAAAAGAAAATGAAGTGGCCATCGGCCGCGTGAAAGCCATCTCCAAGCGCGACGTGCGCGTGGACATAGGCATGAAGTCCGATGCCATCATCCCCATCAGCGAATTCCGCTACAACCCCGACCTCAAGGAAGGCGATGAAGTAGAGGTATTCGTAGAGACTCTTGAGGACAAGAACGGCCAGCTCCGCCTCTCCCACAAGAAGGCATGCCAGACCCGCAGCTGGGACCGCGTCAACAAGGCTCTCGAAAACGACGAAGTCATCAAAGGCTATGTCAAGAGCCGCACCAAAGGCGGCATGATCGTGGACGTGTTCGGCATCGAGGCGTTCCTCCCCGGCTCGCAGATCGACGTCCGCCCTATCCGCGACTACGATGTATTCGTCGACAAGACAATGGAATTCAAGGTTGTCAAAATCAACCAGGAATACAAAAACGTGGTTGTCAGCCACAAAGCGCTCATCGAGGCTGAGCTTGAAGCCCAGAAGCGCGAAATCATCTCCAAGCTTGAAAAGGGCCAGGTGCTCGAAGGCAAGGTCAAGAACATCACCGCATACGGCGTATTCGTCGATCTCGGCGGCGTGGACGGCCTTGTCCACATCACCGACCTCAGCTGGGGCCGCGTGAGCGATCCTCGCGAAGTTGTGGAGCTCGACCAGGACATCAAGGTCGTAATCATCGACTTCGACGACGAGAAGAAGCGCATCGCCCTCGGTCTCAAACAGCTGCAGCCCCATCCATGGGACAGCCTCAGCCAGGAGATCAAAGTCGGCGACCACATCAACGGCCGCGTAGTAGTAATGACCGACTACGGCGCATTCGTTGAGGTTCAGCCCGGCGTGGAAGGACTCATCCACGTGAGCGAGATGAGCTGGAGCCAGCACCTCCGCAGCGCACAGGACTTCCTGAAAGTAGGCGACGAAGTGGAGGCCGTGGTGCTTACCCTCGACCGTGAGGAACGCAAGATGAGCCTTGGCATCAAGCAGCTCAAGAACGATCCTTGGGAGAACATCGAAGAGAAGTATGCCATCGGCAGCCGCCACACGGCCAAGGTGCGCAACTTCACCAACTTCGGCGTGTTTGTCGAGATTGAAGAGGGCGTTGACGGCCTCATCCACATCTCCGACCTTTCATGGACCAAGAAAATCAAGCACCCCAGCGAGTTCACTCAGGTGGGCAACGACATCGAGGTGCAGGTTCTCGAAATCGACAAGGACAACCGCCGCCTCAGCCTCGGACACAAGCAGCTTGAGGAGAATCCCTGGGACGTGTTCGAGACCATCTTCACTGTCGGCTCAATCCACGAAGGCACAGTCATCGAAGTCATGGACAAGGGTGCTGTCATCGCGCTTGAATACGGCGTGGAAGGTTTCGCCACTCCGAAGCATCTCGTGAAAGAGGACGGCTCGCAGGCCAAACTCGACGACAAGCTCAACTTCAAGGTGATCGAGTTCAACAAAGACAGCAAACGCATCATCCTCAGCCACAGCCGCATCGCCGAAGACGCCAACCGCGCAGAGGCTCGTGCAGCAAAGGCCGCCAAGCGTGGACCGCGCCGCGAACGCAACGAAGAAAGCGCTCCGGCGGCTCCCCAGCAAATCGAGAAGACCACTCTCGGAGACCTCGGTGCACTCCAGGCTCTGAAAGAGCAGATGCAGAAAGAGGAAAACAAAGGCTGACCAGCCCTGAAACCCTGAAAATACGTGAATCTCCGGAAAGACATCCTTTCCGGAGATTTTTTTAGCATAATGCACACAGGAACCGCAACAACACCTGAATTTGGCAGTTAGCACGAAATTGCTTAAATTTGCAGGAGAAAGACATTGACAATGATCGAAGACAACATAATCACCGATGAGTCCAATGAGCGCACCGTGCTCGTCGGACTCATAACTCAACAACAAAACGAGACAAAGGCCAACGAATATCTCGACGAGCTCGCATTCCTGGCACGCACCGCAGGAGCCGAACCGGAAAAACGGTTCCTGCAGAAACTCGACTACCCGAATCCGCGCACTTACGTCGGGACGGGGAAGCTTGAGGAAATACGCGTCTATGTGGAAGACAACGAAATCGGACTTGTGATCTTTGACGACGACCTAAGCCCCAAGCAGGTGAGCAACATCGAGAAGGAGCTGAAAGTGAAGATACTCGACCGCACGAGCCTCATACTCGACATATTCGCCAAGCGTGCGCAGACGGCGACGGCACGCACGCAGGTGGAACTCGCACAATACCAATATCTTCTTCCACGCCTGACCCGCATGTGGACCCACCTTGAGCGGCAACGCGGCGGCATAGGCATGCGCGGCCCGGGTGAGACTCAGATCGAGACCGACCGCCGAATCATCCTCGACAAAATCTCCAGGCTCAAGAACGACCTCAAAGACATCGACAAGCAGAAAAGCATACAGCGGAAAAACAGGGGCAAACTGACACGCGTGGCCCTCGTCGGATATACCAACGTCGGGAAATCCACACTGATGAACCTTCTGAGCAAGAGCGAGGTGTTTGCCGAGAACAAGCTCTTCGCGACGCTCGACACTACCGTGCGGAAAGTCGTGATCGACAATCTGCCGTTCCTGCTCACCGACACCGTGGGGTTCATACGCAAGCTGCCGACCCATCTCGTGGATTCGTTCAAGTCTACGCTCGACGAGGTGCGGGAAGCCGACGTGCTTGTCCATGTGGTCGATGTGAGCCATCCCCAGTTTGAGGAACAGATTGAAGTGGTCAACCGCACGCTTCAGGAGGTATGCGGCGCAAGCGACAAACCGATGATATTGGTCTTCAACAAAATAGACGCATTCACATATACTCCGAAAGACCCCGACGATCTTACGCCGCGTACACGCGAGAACATTCCGCTCGAAGAGTTCAGACAGACATGGATGGCGCGCATGAACAACGACTGCGTGTTCATTTCCGCAAAAGAGAAGGTCAACATCGACGAGCTGAAGGCGATGCTCTACCAGAAGGCCAAGGAGATACATACCGAGCGTTTCCCCTACAACGACTTCCTTTTCCAGAAATACGACGAGGATGGAGAACTACAGTAACCCGCTCCGCCGCCAGCTCGAATGGTGGGAGATACAGAAGCTGCAGGCACAGGAATGCACCTGCGACGACTGGCAACGCGTACGCATCTCAGACCGCACCGACCTATCCCGAATCCGCAACGTAGAGTTCAAAGGCGACATAGAGATAGGCAAGATGCTTTCGGGCAACTCCGAAATACGCAACGCGATGATCGACAACTGCCGGATAGGCGACAACGTCAGAATCGTCAACGTAGGGGTGGCCATAAGGAACTATGAGATAGACAACGACGCGGAAATCCAGAACGTCGGGCTGATGGAATATGAGGACGAGGCAAGGTGCGGACTAGGCGTGCAGGTCAACGTGCTCGACGAGACGGGTTCCTGTCCCGTAACAATATTCCCCGGGCTTTCCGCCCAGTTGGCCGAGCTTATGGCGCGGTTGCCGAAGTGGGCCGAAAACACTCTCAAGCCAATCCTTGAAGACCACATGGAACGGCATCCCCTGCCGGGGAAAATAGGCAAGAACGCCAAGGTATTCAACACGCGTCAGATAATCAACGTCTTCATCGACCGTGAAGTGGTGGTAGACGGGGCTTCCGCGCTCATCGACGGGGCGATAATCAACAATGCTGCCCCGGGACGTGCGCTCGCCCATGTTGGCTCAGACGTGAAAGGCAACCATTTCATAATCGAAGACGGATGCGCCTACGACGGAGCGATAATGGAAAACGCATATATCGGCCAAGGCGCACGCATAGGCAAGGGGTTCACTGCACACGACTCGCTTTTCTTTGCCAATTCCAACTGCGAGAACGGCGAAGGATGCGCCCTCTTCGCCGGGCCATACACCACCACCGTGCACAAAGCCACGCTCCTCATCAGCGCGCTCACGCAGTTCATGAACGCCGGAAGCGGCTCCAACCAGAGCAACCACCTCTACAAGATGGGTCCCGTGCACTGGGGCATAATGCAGCGAGGAGTGAAAAGCTCAAGCGGAAGCTATGTGATGTGGGGTGCAAAAATAGGGGCCTTCTCGCTCCTTGTCGGCGACCACAAGATGCACCCTGACAGCTCCGATTTCCCTTTCTCCTACCTGTTCGGCGACGAACGCGGAGGCACCATAGTGGTGCCGGGCATCATGCTCCGGAGCAGCGGGCTGTTGCGCGACGAGAAGAAATGGCCTCTGCGCGAACGCAGGAAGAAACGCGGGCTGCCGCTCCATGACCGCATCAACTTTGAAGTGCTGAACACGGCCACTGTCGGTGCCATGGCCCGAGCTTTGCCGCTCATCGACGAGCTGCGCAGGCTAAAGGCCGACGACGACCGCTTCGTCCGCTACAAAGGCATGAAATTCCGCGTCAGCAACCTCGAGCGCGCCCACAGGTTATATTCCCTCGGCATCTGCAAATACCTGCATACCAAGCTTAAGGGCAACCCGTTCCCGCCAAAGACAGAAGAAGCACCCGGCGAATGGTTCGACCTTTCCGGGCAGTTCGTAACGCGCCAATGCATCGACGAAGTCCTCAAAGCCGAATCCATCGAAGAGATGGAGCGACTTCTAACGGAATGCTACGAGAATTATCAGGAACTTGAGATGAAATGGATAGGCAGCGCGCTTGCCGACTGGGGAAAAAGAAACCCGGCAATCATCGAAGCGGCTGCCGATGAATTCGACCGCATGATGGAGGAAGACCGTAAAGCCTACCTCCAAAGCCTGAACGAAGAAAACGCCATGCTTTCGTTGTTATGAATGTAAAACCGCACATTCCAACAAACGACAATATGCCGCATCCCTATGCGGCCTGACCATACAACCGGATGGACAATACCGTAAGAAAAGCAATCAAGGCACTCACCCCCTCGCTCGGCGCAGGAGAAGCCCGCGCCGTGGCAGAGAACATTTTCCACTGGCTGAAAGGCTGGAGCCGGACGGACATGCTGATCCATGACGACACCGCACTGTCGCCATTCATCCGTGAGAAGGTTGAAGAAGCGGTGGCCAGAATACTCAAGGGTGAGCCGGTGCAGTACGTTACCGGAGAAGCGTATTTCTACGGGATGTGGCTCCACGTCGATTCCCGGGTGCTCATCCCACGTCCGGAGACAGCCGAACTCGTAGACATGATCGCCGACTGGGCAGACGGACGCGCCGACCTCCGCGCCCTCGACATAGGCACAGGCTCAGGATGCATCGCCATCGCACTCGCGCGCACCCTCAGGTTCCCGGTCATCAAGGCCATCGACATCTCGCAAGGCGCACTGCATATTGCTGAAAAGAATGCCAAGGAGCTAAAAGCCGACATAACATTGGAAGAGGCCGATATGCTCTCATATTCGCCCGAACCGGATTCGCTCGACATTGTGGTGAGCAACCCGCCATACATCGATGAAAGCGAACGCTCCGACATGGAACCGACGGTCAAGGATTTCGAGCCGGAAACCGCCCTTTTCGTGCCTGATTCCGACCCGCTGAAGTTCTACCGCCCGATTGCGGAGACAGCACGCAAAGGCCTAAGGCCCGGAGGCAGGCTTTTCCTTGAAATCAATCCTCGACACGCCGAAAGCATGCTCAGTCTTCTTTCCGAGGCAGGGTTTTCCGAGGCCGAAACCCATCTTGACATTCACGGCAAAAAGCGTTTCGCCACTGCCATACAGCCGACACGCACGCCATGATTCCACGAAAGCCAGTCTCACCTGAAGCAATGCTCCTGAAGATGATGGACCTATGCGCACGTTCGGAGCAGTCGAGCGGCGAGATACGCCAGAAACTATACCGCAAAGGCATCACAGGCCACGAAGCCCGGAAAATCATCGACCGTCTGATCGACGACAGTTTCATCGACGATTCAAGGTTCGCCCGCGCGTTCGCCAACGACAAGGCCCGGTTTGCGCTTTGGGGACGGCGCAAGATACGTGCGGGACTTGCAGCCAAAGGGATAACCGGAAAGGAGGCCGCCGATGCTTTGGCTCAGATAGACGAGGATGAATATGCAGAAGCCGCACTCAAAGCCGCGCGGGCAAAGGCCCGCAACCTCGACCTCAACGATTACGGCGAACGCATGAAGCTTTTCCGCCATCTCGCCTCACGAGGCTACGAACCGGAAGCCATATCATCGGCAATCAGCCGTTTGTCTGAATGAAAAGCATATTAAGCGGCCTGCGGTCCATAGGCGGAGGATTGGCGGAGGTCTTGGCTCCGGATTACTGCATGCTTTGCGGAGGCAGGCTTTCCAAAGCGGAACACCGCATATGCGCCCTCTGCCGCATAAAGCTGCCGGCCACCGACTTCCACCGCATTCCCGGCAACGCCATGCAGCAACGTTTCGCAGGCTACGGCACAATAGAGAACGCCGGAGCGGTGTTCTATTACGTCCGTTCAACGCCTCTCGCCACGGCAATACACGATTTCAAATACAACAAGTTTCCTTCTTTGGCCGTGGAGTTCGGACGGGAAATGGCGCGGCGGCTTCTTACCACCGGCTTTTTCTACGGGATAGACCTGCTTATGCCTGTGCCTATACATTTCACCAAAAGGATGCGTCGCGGCTACAACCAGTCGGAACGCATCTGCCGGGGACTCACCGAAATGAGCGGCATCCCTACGGCAGACAACCTTTATGCACGCCGTCCACACAAGACGCAGACCGGACGCACGCCCGAAGGACGCAGGGCAAACACACGCGGGGTGTTCTCAGTGCGCCGGCCGTACGAACTCCTCGACAGGCATGTCCTGATTGTGGATGACGTATGCACCACAGGCGCAACCCTGCTGGCCTGCGCCGAGACACTTCATTCAGCCGTCCCCGGCATAAGATGTTCAGTCCTTACCCTTGCCGCCACGACAACAACATAAAAAACAAAAATATAAGCCCTCGGCTATTGAAAATCTCCGCTCCCACAACAAAATCCCAACGAAAAATTGCATATCCAGAAATTATTTCATAAATTTGTGGCCTGATGTGAACCAAGACAAAAGAATATGACTTCATTCCTGATTTGGGCAACATTATCCGCAATCCTCGCCATTGTCGAGGTGCTTACGCTATGGATATGGAGCATATGCCTCGCTGCCGGAGCATTGGCCGCCGGAGTGGCCTCGCTCTGCGGCGCGTCGCTCGCCATTCAGACCGTCTGCGCCGCCTTAGGGGCATTGGCATTCTTCCTTGCCTTCGGAAAGACGTTCCAACGTATGCACGAACGCCGCCACCGCCGCCAAGGTTCTTTCGACACAAATATGGATGAACTCAAGGGACGGCGTGCAATCGTAATCGAATCCACCACCCCACGCGCCCCTGCCCGCGTACGCATAGACGGCGACAACTGGCAGGTGCGCCTGCAGGACGACCGTCCTCTACGCGAAGGGGACGAAGTGGAAATCATCGGCTATGAAAGCATCGTGCTTGTAGCCGTTCCGATAAAAGGCTAATGCGACTTCCCTTTCCGCCATCTGTTTTGCAAACAACACTTCAAATACTCAACATATGTCTACCAGCGCAATGATTCTGTCCATAGTCATCCTGCTTCTCGCCGTAGTGGTCATAGCAGCCTCGGTGAAAGTGGTTCCCCAGTCCGAAACCAAAGTCATCGAACGCCTCGGACGCTTCCACAGCGTGCTGAAGCCAGGATTGAACATCATCTTCCCGTTCATAGACCGCCCCAAAATGATCTACCGCCGCGAGGAAGTGGGTGCCGGCGAACACAAATATGCCAAGATGACAACCACATCAAGCATCGACCTACGCGAACAGGTATACGATTTCCCGTCGCAGCAAGTGATTACACGCGACAACGTTACCACCGAAATCAACGCGCTCCTCTACTTTCAGATAGTAGATCCAAAGAAGTCGGTCTATCAAATCGACAACCTGCCCAATGCAATAGAAAAGCTGACGCAGACCTCGCTCCGCAACGTCATCGGCGAACTTGAACTCGACGAGACGCTGACATCCCGCGACACCATAAACACCAAACTCCAGACCATCCTCGACGATGCCACCAACAAATGGGGCGTAAAAGTGAACCGTGTGGAGCTTCAAGACATCAAGCCGCCGCAATCTGTGCGAATGGCGATGGAAAAGCAGATGCAGGCCGAACGCAACCGACGCGCCGAAATCCTCAACGCCGAAGGCGAAAAACAGTCGGCTATACTGCGCTCGGAAGGCGAGAAGCAGTCGGCGATCAACCGCGCTGAGGCTTCACGACAGGCTGAGATATTGCGTGCAGAAGGAGTAGCGAAAGCCAGAATCCTGCAGGCCGAAGCCGAAGCCGAAGCCATACGCAACGTGAGCGAAGCGGTGCGCCAGACAGCCACTGACCCGGCCACGTATCTCCTCGCCACCAAATACATAGAGACTCTGCAGACAATGACCGCAGGCAACGACACACGAACCGTATTCATGCCGTTTGAAGCCTCCTCGGTGCTTGCAAGCATCGGCTCGATACGAAGCCTCTTCCCCACGCCTCCGCTAAAATACTGAGTTAATAGCATAGTTTTTATTCAAGGTTTTTATGGAATATCTGAGACTTGCAGCCGTATGCGCAATAGCCATCTCTATACTTACGCCCATAGACAAACGCATTAAAAGGCACTTCAAGAAACCGACACGGGCTACAGTCGCTTTGCGGTATGCCGCATCATTGGCCATCGCGTTCTTGCTGATGTTCGGACTCAACATATTCTTTTCATATCTGCTCAACAAGATATGAAACGCCTCGCCCTGCACTTGACCTGCATTGTCGTCTCCGCAGCCTGCCTTGCCGCGACTCCAGAGAAATTCAATTGGGCAAACAGTCTTACCAATACCAAGGAAAAGGTCTGTGATGAGAACCTGGACACCGATTTCCGCGACTACAAATGGCAGGCCGGACTCGCCGGAGGTCTCAAAAGCGGCCAGGCATGGGAGATGGAGCCTTTCGGAATCTGGCACTTCCACAGAACACTCGGAGTGAAACTCGGCATCAACATCACTTCGCAATACAATCAGCCAACCCGCGCATTCGAGCATGACGGCAAAAACTGGAACCTCGACAGGGATTATCAGGATATAGACTGGCTGCTTTTCAAGCCAGCACTGGCCATCCGCACTCCATACCTGTTCCACCGGGACGACTATGCCCTGCGTCTGTGGCTTCAGGCCGAACCGGGAATCACTCTCGGAGTCCCGTTCAGGAATTCCCTGCTTTACCTTCCTGAAGGAAACGGGCTGGAAACATCCGCGCAGCCGATGAAGGTCAGCAACACACATATCCGCTGGTTATATTGGGATATCAGGGCATCGATAAATTTCGGCTACAACCGGTGGATATGGACTCTCGGCTACGGCTTCTCGGATTTCGACATATACGCCTGCCGCCGTCATATCACGCTTCCGTCCGGAACACGTTTCTACGTGCCATATCGTGAGTTTTCCCACACTGTCTACATATCGCTGTCTTACCAATTGTAAAGGCTCTCCGCGAGGATTCTGCCTGCTTCAGCCGAAACCAGGCCACGACCCGGATATGCAAGAAAGGACAAACAACAACGGTTGCCGAATCACTCCGGCAACCGTTCTTAACTCATTTCATTATTCATTATTCACTTTTCACTATTCATCATTTCTTTTACTTTAGCTCTATGATAGTCTGTAGACTCGAAGCAGATTCATCCACTCCACAATCCTTATTGAACTGCACTGCAAAGTTAGGCAATAACCTGCGTTCACACCAATTTTAACGATATGAAAATTTTCCTCACCCACGTCCATAAAACATTAATCATCAACAATTTACAAAGTGAGGAAAATCATAATTTTCCTCACTTTTCCTTCGTTTCATAAATGTTTGATTTCAAACACCTTACAAACACCGACTTTTTCTCTGTGAGGAAAATTTTTATAAACCATTAACAATCAGCAAAATAGAACCACAGTTTCGTTAAACTCTGTTTATGAAGCTGTTTTTAGCCATATTTTATCCCCGTTTTCAATATCATTTATGGATTATTTTGACTCTGACACACTCCCATGGAAACAAAAAAAACGCGGTACGGAAATATATCCGCATCGCGTTATTAGGGTGTGTTTGGACTTCTATCCTGATTCCTACGGGCAGAGTCTTACAAGGTATGCCGTGTCTTGGAACGAGGCGCACACAGAATATGCGGCAAGTACAAGACCGGGGCTATGTGAATGAATCAAGAATTCACTTTCCAAGCTCGGCGGCAGGTTTGAACTTCACCACCTTTCTGGCAGGAATCTCGATTTTCTCTTTGGTGCGTGGATTGAGGCCTATGCGCGCTTCCTTCTCTATAACCTGGAAAGTCCCGAAACCGATGAGCTGTACCTTGTCATCATTGGCGAGAGCCTGCTCGATTGATTCCAGACATGCGTCGAGAGCCGCCTTTGCAGCTACCTTGCTCAGATTGGCCTTTGCGGCAATTTCGTTGACGAGATCTGTCTTGTTCATAATTATAATTTTTTAAAATTTGGGCAAATATACTATTTATAAACTTATCAACAAACTATTCAGAGGAAAAAGTTTTCTGATATGGTTATTTTTTCTAAAATATTGTGCAGGCATTGGGGTTTTGGAGCTGTTTTAGGGGATTTTTTCGTAATTTTGTGCCATGTTTAGCAATTTCCGTTCAGGCTGGAGAGCGCAGCTGCCTCCGGTAACGAAAAACCTTATAATAATAAATGTGATCGTATGGCTCGCAGAGGTGCTGATACCGGGCTATGGCGACAAAATCGTCAATCTTCTCGGTCTACACTTCTTCGAGGGCAGCATGTTCAATCCTGCCCAAGTGGTTACATACATGTTTCTCCACTCTCAGCAGTCCATAACGCACCTGCTGTTCAACATGTTCTCATTATGGATGTTCGGCAGGCTGCTGGAACAGGTGTGGGGCTCGCGTCGCTTCCTTATATATTATATGGTGTGCGGTATTGGAGCGGCATTGATTCAGGAAATAGTTTGGCTTCTCACGTGGGAACACGAGTACATCTCCGGAATTGCGCTGCTCAACGGCTTGAGTTACCACGACATGAAAGGCATCGTGGACTCGGCTCTGGCTCATGGAGACAGCGGATTCATCAACGGAGCCGCATCGTTCAAGAACATGATGATGACCGTCGGCGCATCAGGTGCCGTATTCGGGCTTCTTCTCGGATTCGCGTTCGTCTTCCCTAACATGCCGCTGTACCTGTTCTTCATCCCGGTTCCCGTCAAGGCGAAATATATGGTATTGGGATATGCGGTACTTGAGTTCTTCTTCGGAATAACTGGCACGCAGTCCACAGTGGCGCATTTCGCCCATCTCGGAGGAATGATCTTCGGCCTTGCAATACTATTGTATTGGAAAAGGAAAGGCACTCTAAGGGGAAATTTATTTTAAGGAATGAAGTACGGAAGCTTCAGATACACGTTGAGAATGGCCACGAGGCGGGAACCCGCCATATGGTGCATCATACGCATAAACATAGGCATCGCCTTGCTGTGCTGGCTGACATCCATCATCGCATCTGCCCACGACTCCGGATTCAGTCTTGCTTCATGGCTTTCGGTGCCGGCATCCATGTCGGCATTGGCTTCATCGGCATGGAGTCCGCTGACATATATGTTCACGCAGACACATCCGTTGCATCTGGTTTTCAACATGCTTTGGCTGCTCTGGTTCGGACAGGTGCTTTCCGAAGCCGCAGGACAGCGGCACATATGGCGCGGATACATCATAGGCGGCCTATCCGGGGCTTTTTTCTTCATCGTGTCGAAAGCTCTGATTCCCTCGCTCGGCGGCGCAAGCCTCAGCGGGGCGTCTGCAGCCGTGGTCGCAGTGATGGCGGAAGCCGCGTTAAGGCGACCCGACCGTGAATTCCGGCTCCTTCTGATAGGCAACGTGAAGCTCAAATGGCTCGCCGCCGTTTCGCTTGGCCTGTTGCTTCTCGGCCTCGGAGGCGGCAACGCCGGAGGACAGGCCGCACACATCGGCGGTGCCCTCGCCGGATGCGGGCTTTTCTTCTTCGACCGGAGAAAAAAACAAAGGCAGCACGCCTTTCCGGCGAAGAATGCCGGAAAGGTGGTGAAGGCTATGCAGTCTTACCGCTCATCCATCGACCGTCTCGACGAACTCCTCGACAAAATAAAACTTTCAGGATACGACTCGCTGACATCGAAAGAGAAACGCGAACTGCAACATCTTTCAGAGCGAAAACGTTGAACAATAACACGGAGGGGGGATTTCTCTCCATCCCTTTGATTTCTATTTAAAGAAAAACCATGTTGAAATTCGCGCTGCGTCTCGCAGCCAAGATACTGAGCGTGGCACTCTTCATCGCCACTTGCTGTGCGGCCTACGGAGGATACGTCAATCCCCGCCTGTGGGCCACGCCGTCGCTGCTCACCCTCGCCCTGCCATATCTTGCAATGGCGACATTTGCCGCCTCCATAGGATGGGCCTTGTCGCGGAAAATCCTGATGACCGCCCTCGGGGTAGCAACCCTCGTTGCATGCGCAGGCCCGGTCTTCACCGCCTTTCCCCTCGGAAGCGAGAAGACGGCACAATCCGGCCGTACGTTCACCGTCATGAGCTTCAACATAATGCACGGCATAGATTACCGGAATCCAGGAAACAAAGGACACGAATCGATACGCTACATATCTGCCGCCAGCCCGGACATAGTCTGCATGCAGGAAGCCTCCGACTTCATGGCCGGCCTGCCGAAGACGGTTTCCGACTCACTGAAAGCCATGTATCCCTACCGCATTTTCGACAAAAACGACTTGGCCGTGATGTCAAAACACCCTATCAGGCACAATGCCTCGGAAGGAACCATATCATATACGGCATCGGCCTATTCCGTGGAGATATACGGGCGTAAAGTCAACATTCTCAACGTGCATCTGGCCTCATACAAGCTTTCCGACCAAGAGAGGGAAGTCGTGAGCGACATACACTCGGTCCGTTCAGCAAAGTCGAGCATCAAGGAATTCAAAGGTTCGATAATGTCGAAGATGAAAGAATCGTTCCGCCAACGGGCCGACGAGGCCGTTGAACTGCGGGCCGTAATAGACAGGCTCCACGGGCCCACGGTAGTATGCGGCGACTTCAACGACGTGCCTGCGTCATGGGCATACCGGGAAATCAAAGGAACCGACCTCAAAGACGCCTTCACCGAAACCAACTTCGGCCACAAATCGACCTACAACGCCCACCGTATGCCATTCCACATAGACCAGATTTTCTATAAAGGCGACCTTAAGGCACTCAAGGTGAAAAGGGAAAAGGAGGGAAGCAGCGACCACTACCCGATTCTCGCTGAATTCGAGATTTAGCCCGTGGTTCTAAGCTCTCAGAAACTTGAAATCCAAAAAATGTACAATTTCCATAATATGAAAAAAACATTTCTGACATGCGCGGCGGCACTAAGCCTGCTGGTCGCGCCAACAACCACAACGATGGCACAGAACGCCGACAATCCGTTCCTGAAGCCGTACAACACCAAGTACGACATTCCGCCTTTCGAAAAAATCAAGACCGGAGACTTCATCCCGGCCATCAAAGCCGGAATAGAAGAGCAGAAGCAGAACCTCTTCGCAATCACGGCCAACCGCGCAACCCCTGACTTCGACAACACAATCCTCCCGCTCGAAAACCTTTCCCCCATCCTGGAGCGGGTGGCCGGAGTGTTCTACCATTACGACGGCGCGCTGTCCACGCCTGAATTCGCCGAAATGGCCGAACAGGCAATCCCGCTGCTCAACGAGGCAAGAAACGCCATCAATCTCGACGAACAGCTCTTCCAACGCATAAAGCAGGTATACGAAAACCGCAACAAGCTTAAGCTAAATGCTGTCCAGAAACGCCTCGTAGAGAAATACTACAGGCAGTTTGCCGAACAGGGTGCCGCCTTGTCTCCTGAAAAAAAGGCTGAACTCGTCAAAATCAATGATGAGATTTCCAAGCTCTTCATACAGTACAACAAGAATCTCCTCAACGCCACCAACTCATTCTACATCACCGTCTACGACAAGGAAGACCTTGCCGGACTGCCCGAGTCATCAATCGGTCAGGCGGCCGAAGAAGCGAAGAGCCGCGGTCTCGACGGCCTTTGGGTGTTCACGCTCCATGCTCCGAGCCGTCTGCCTGTGCTTTCATCGGCCGAAAACCGCGGACTGCGCGAGGCAATGTACAAAGGCTACACCAACCTCGCATTCAACGGTGAATACTCCAATCTCCCCGTCATCCAGAAGATCGTGAAGCTGCGTGCGCAGAAAGCAAAAATCATGGGCTTCGACAACTTCGCCCAAATGATGACATCGCGCGTCATGGCACAGACTCCCGAAAACGCCGAGAACCTTCTTCTCCAGGTGTTTGAGCCGGCTGTCAGCCGCAGCCGTGAGGAAGTGGCCGACATGCAGGCATACGTAGATGCCAACGGCGGCGGCTTCAAAATCGCTCCTTGGGACTATTACTACTATCAAGGAAAGGTGAAGAAACAGAAATTCGACCTGGACGAAGCAGAAGTAAGACCTTACCTCTCGCTCGAAAACGTGCTCAAAGGACTTTTCGACACCTGCGAACGTCTTTGGGGCATCAAAATGGTAGAGATGCCTGACGCTTCGAAATATATGGATGAGGTTACGGTCTATGACGTGCAGGACGCAAAGACAGGCGAACACATTGCCGTATGGATGTGCGACTATTTCCCCCGCGCCACAAAACGCCAGGGCGCATGGATGGAACAGATGCAGAGCGGAGGCCTCTACGGCGACGGCACCAACAAACGCCCGATCGTCTATAACGTCGGCAACTTCACCCGTCCTACCGGCGATGCTCCTGCTCTTCTCACCATCGACGAGGTGGAGACCACTTTCCACGAGTTCGGCCACGCCCTTCAGGCAATGCTCTCACGCGCGCCCTACAAGAGCCTGTTCGGCACCAACGTAGACCGCGACTATGTGGAAATGTGCTCGCAGATTCTCGAACACTGGGCTTTCGCTCCGGAAGTGCTGAAGTCATACGCAAAGCATTATAAGACAGGTGAGACAATTCCCGACGAACTCGTAGAGAAGATAAGCGCAGCTTCCAAGTTCAACCAAGGATTCGTAACCACTGAGCTTGCAGGATCCGCACTCCTTGACCTCAACTACGGCAAGCACAACGGAGAAAACCTCGACGTGGTGGCATTTGAGAAGGAAATCGGCGACAAGATCGGAATGCCGGCAGAAATCACCTACCGCTACCGCTCGCCCTACTTCAAGCACATCTTCGGCGACGACGGCTACGCTTCAGGCTATTACACATATCTTTGGGCACAGGTTCTCGAAGCTGACGCATGGGAGCTTTTCGAGAAGAAAGGAATCTTCGACAAGAAGACCGCCGCATCGTTCAAGAAGAACATCCTCGAAAGCGGGGACACCGAAGACCCGACCACTCTCTTCGTACGCTTCCGTGGCCACAAGCCCGACGCGGCCGCCCTCCTGCGCCTGCGAGGCTTCGCCAAGTAAGGCTCAAGCCTTATAGATAACCTGCAACGACCAATGCAGGTCAGACCATAAACGCAGATCTGAAGCTTCGGCTTCACGTCTGCGTTTAGAGGCTGTTTAAAAATCATTGTTAAACGCAGAGTGGTGGATTTTTTGTTAAGGCGCACTTTATGAGGAGGGAGCATATCGGGATATGTGACCGACGATTAAAGTGCGGATTAACGGAAAAGACACCATTCAGACTGAAACATTAATTTCTTTTAAAGAGGCTTTGCAGGAATGCCTGCCGCCATTCCGGAATCTTTGCGCGTCTTTATCCCTTCGGCTCAGTCCCATAGCCCGCTATGCTCCTTCGCTGCAGGGATAAATACATCACAAATCTTCCGGCTCTGCGTCAACAAGCATTTTTAAACAGCCTCTTATTCTTTACAGGAACTTGAGAATCAGGCGGGGCGAAGAACCGAAGACAGTCGCGCCGGACGGGATGTCGGTATCCTTGACGTAGGTGTTTGCGGCAAGCGTTACGTTGTCGCCCACGTGGCTGTCGCCCAGAATCTTGCTCCCCGACATCATACGGAAGTTACGGCCAAGCGTCGGATAATGCCCTTTGTTGCCGCCTACGGTGCATCCCTGATAGGCCATGAAGCCGTCGGAATAGCGTGCCCGACCGAGCACCGTGCCCACCGGATGCTCCATAAAGAACACTGAAGGAAGCTCCACTTCGTGGTAGATGTCCACGGAATGCATTATCTTGTTGAGATAATAGACTTTATCGGCAATCGTCTTGCGAAGCCGCAAATCCATATTGGAGTCCGAAGAAAGCGTATTGGTCATATAACATAAGAATATGAGCCATTGGCCTGAATGGAACGGTGAGAAAAAGGCTTCCCCGTCGCGCCGGAAATACTTGTTGTCAACATTCGCCAGGCAATGCTCCACCCGACCGAGCACGGCAGGCATAGCCTTCTTAATCAACGAAATCTCATCTTCTGAGACTGGAAAGAAACCGGACAACTGGCGTTCCAGAAGGGAAGGCAGACCGGAAAGGTCGAAATCGCTTTTCATAACTTGATTCTGTATCGTGTGTAAACCGTGGGATCTCCGCCCAAAGCGGTCTTCTGCCGCAGCAAGCCGTCATTGAGCACGCGCCCGTGATCCTCGTTGGAGATTCCGAAGTCGAACCAACGCCGGTCGGCAAACACTTCTCCAATCAGATGACCGAAAACCAAAGGAACAAGATGCAGCCTCCGCCCCTCAGGAGTCGAGGCTATGTATTGGGCATGGGCCACGATGCCGGTATCATACACACACACTCCGGCCTGCATCGAGCCGTCAGATTCAACTGCAAAGATGCGTATCCTGTCAGGGAAACGAGAGCGCAGAAGCCTGAGTTCGGATGCTGAATGAACAGGCACCGCGCCATGGCGTTCGCGCAGGCAGCCGCAAAGCATCGCTGAGAAACCGTCCACATCGTCGGTCTCGACAACAGACAGTCCTGTCTGCCGGGCCTTGCGCAGCTGCCGCCGCATCAGCGTATTGAATCCCCGGTTGCAACGCACATCGACCGTAGAGGAAACGTTCACCTCAATCCGCTCTGCATCCGACCGGAACAGCGCATATTCATCTGCCTGCGAAGGCATCAGGTGATAAATGCAAGGAAGCGGCTTGTAAAAAACCTCATCATAGCCCTCTTCGCGGCAATGGTCGAGCCACACGTTCCACAGACAAAGGAAATCCGAAGCGTCGAAATGCCTTTGCGGAAGAATCCAACCGCCGTATGTCAGCCCCTGGTGGGAATGCAGAGCGGTGCCGACACGGTTGGCCGGAAGAAGCCCGACGATTTTCCCGTCGCGGAAAGCGACCATCGAGGCATCCCTGAAACGATCGGAATGATACTCCATATAGCCCCGGTCAAAAAGAAACGTGGCATTGCGCGCCGAAGCCACAAAGCGGTTCCACTCATCGCTCATCGACGGATCATAACCCTTAATCAAGAATCCCGAAGTCTCTCCCAACATCATCTCCACTTTCTACCCTCTACCCTCTACTCTCACCGTATCCAATTCATCGGATTCAGCTTCTCACGGTTCTTCCACACCTCAAAATGTATCGAGGAATGGCCGGGCAGGTCGGGGTCGCTGGCAAGCTTGCCAAGGGCCTGTCCCTGCTTCACCGTGTCGCCTACCTTCACCGCCGAAGAAGCAATGTTGCCGTAAATCGTATAATAACCGCCGTGATTGACTATGACCACCGTATTGTAGCCCGGAAGCATATACACGCCGCTGACACGACCGGAGAAGACGGCCTGCGCCGATGCCCCCTGACTCACTTCGGCATCTATCCCAGGATTGTCATACATCACATCAGGCAGATCGGGAAGCGGATGCCTGCCGAACGGGCTTGTAACGCGGAACGCTCCGCTCACAGGACGGGGCAGGTTTCCCTTAGCAGCCTCGAAGTTGCCGTAATCGGCAGCTTTCGCCTTCTCCGCTTTATGGCTCTTGGCAGCATCCTTGGCCGGGGCGGAAGACTTTTCCGCCGAACTCCTCGGGCGTCGCTTGCGAGCCTCAGCGTAATCACCGCCCGACGACTTCTTGGGCTTTTCCGCCTTTTTATCTTTCTTGGGCTTCTCTTTCTTAGGGCGTTCCTTATCTTCCTTCTTCGGCTTCAACGCCTCAGCCAGCTCCTGACGCCTCTCTTCCTCTGCCTTCTCCTTTGCCTCGGCTTCGGCGCGGAGACGTTCCTGACGCTCTTTCTCGGCAATGCGCGCCTGTTCACGCCGTTCCTCCTCGCGCCTGCGTGCCTCGGCAGCCGCCTGTTCCTGCGCTATGAGAGCGGCCACGCGGTTGCGCAGGTCATTGGCCTCGGACTGTTTCTTTGCCAAATGCGAACGCAAAGCCTCACCGTTTTTCTTCAGATCCGCCACCACTACGTCCTGCCGGGCATGCTGCTGCTCAAGGTTGCGTTGAGCCGTCATATGACTCCGGAGTGCTCTATCCTTGTCGTTTTTGGTCTGCGCAAGAAGTTGAGTCTGGTATTTCAGTTTGCCCACCTTCTTGGCTATCAAGGCCGACTGGTTGTCGCGCCATTCAGAGAACTGCTTGAGATAGCGCATCCTTCTCATGGCCTGGCTGAAGCTTTCCGAAGAGAAGATGAAGGCAAGAGCAGAACGATTGCCTTTCTTAAGGCGCATCTTCTTCACCGCCTCCAGATATTTCTGCCGCATACGGGCAACCTCCTTCTCGCCGACTGAAATCTCGCCCTGAAGCGAACCTATCTGTCCGTTGAGCCTGCCTACCTGCGCCGACATGTCGGCCACCTGCTTGCGGCTGTCGGCTATCTGCGAACTGATGCGCCCGAGGTCGGCAAGTCCGGTCTTTACGGCCTTGTCGTTGGCGGCTATTTCCGCCTTTGTCCTTTTTATCTCCTGCTGGGCTGCCTGTTGGCGACGTCTCACATCTTCCGATGTCTCCTTTTTTGCCCCGCTGCGTCTTTTGCCGGTCTGGGAAGAAGTCTTCCTGGAGGCAGACCTCTTCTTCCTGCCGGTCTGCTCAGACGAGGCTTTCTCCTTTTTCGGAGCGGCCTCAACGCCTACCGCGCAACCTATGGCCAAAACCGCCACAAGCATATATATATACCGTTTCATATCAGAACTTTGTCTGTTTTATGAACTCATGTACGGAAACCTGACGCATACCGTTTCCTATCTCAATCGGGCTGAATCCTTTTGCCCCCCATTTAGGCGCATCGAAATCAACCGCCAGCCGGAAACGCTTGGCCTTGCGCTCCACAAGAAGCTCCATTCCGAAGCCGTTTCCGGAATAGTCGTATCCAATCTGCCCGAAAGCATCTTCCATAAACGACGAAACCATCAGCAGAGAGACACGTCCGTCCCTGTATGCATTGAAACCATACCGAAACATCGAATCTTCCGGCTGCCCTGACGGCACCACAAGGAAGCCATCGCCGTCGGCATAGAGGTCTGCCCTTTTGCCGTCTTTCTTCGTCAAAGTACCTTTCCCGGCTATGAAAACACGTCCGATGAAAACGTCCTGCAAGTCAGAAAGCGTGATGTCGGCAAGCTTCGATGCCTGCTCAAGCGACTCGCGCACATATGTGTTGTTGAGCTTGTTGACAACCAACACAGAGTCCTTGTCGGCCTCCAAACGGGCCACCTCACCTTTCAGCGGCACCCTGACGGAAATCATCAGCGACTCGCCGCGCTTCATGAAAAGCTTCACGGAAGGCTTTATGAAGAACTTTATCGAGGTTATCCTGCCGTTCAGTTCCACCGTTTTCCAGTCCTTATAATCAGCGGTCATGGCTTTCAGGATGTCGGCTTTCAGTTTTCCCTCGATACGGACAGCCTCTGCGGAAGCCGAATCGGGGCTGGACGGGACGGCAAAAACGGAGCATGTGCCACCTAACACCATGGCACACACCAGCATTATGGCTAAAACAAAGCGGTTCATTTCAATCTGTTGTCAAGTTGTTGTCTTATTTGCTGAAATCGGCACAATCCGACGAGCTACATAGTCCCGGACTTCACTTTCGTCTGAAGCCCTTCGTCGTCAGGACTGAGTTCCAAAGCCTTTTTCCAGTATTCAATTGCATCTTCCCGGCGACCGTTGCGGAAAAGTATGTCGCCGAAATGGGAATACAGCTCTGCCGAGATGTCCCCTTCCGCCTCCGACTTCTCTACGGCGGCCTGCTGGTAGGTCAGCGCATTCTCGAAATCCCCTTTCTTGAAGAGAATCCAAGCGTAAGTGTCGAGGAAAGTTGGATTTTCCGGATCGATTTCCACTGCCCTCTTGCCCATCCCGTAAGCCTTCTCGATGTCGCCACCCTCCTCGGCAAGGAAATAGGCATAATTGTTGAGCACCATGGCATTGTCGGGCAAGAAGGAAAGAGCGTTCTCATATGCCCTGAAAGCCGCCGGCATATCCTTGGCCTGATAATACAGGTCGCCGAGCATATTGTAGAGCGTGCTTGTGCGCACCAGGTCTTCATATTGCATCCGAGCCGCAATCGAACGGTCAGACACGGAGTCCACGGCGTTGAGAGCCGGGTCTGACTGCTTGAGGAGCTCATCATAAACCGCCACGGCACGGACATAGTCCTTTGCCATAGAAACCGCCTGGGCGAGAAGGAGCTTAAGCCCCTCAGAAGGCACGATATGTCCCAAGGCACGGTCATAAGTCTTTACAGCTTCCGCCGGTTTGTCGTCAGACAGCTGGTAGCTCATCAGCTGCCCCCAATAGTCTTCCGTGTCAGGCTTAAGGTCGATGGCATATCCTATCTTCTCAATGGCATCGGCAATGTCGCCCTTGGCCGCACTGTATCTCGCGGCCAGATCAATCACCTGAGGCTCGTAGGGATACTGGTCGCGAAGCACCGAAAAGAGATAGTCTCCGCGCGAAGTCGCGCTTTTGTCGGAAATGATGCGTTGCAGATACTGTGCAAGCAGTGCCGCCTTCTGTTCGAGACCGAAGTCCTCAGTAAGCAATGCCTCATACGTCTTCTCGTCATACTTCACCGAATCGCCCTTCTCCTTATAGAACGCGGCCAGTGCAAGCTTGGCTCCTCCGTTGTCGGGTGCGATGCGCTCAGCGTCGAGATAGCACGCAAGAGCGGAGTCAGGAAGGTTAAGGGCAGAGAACACGTTGCCCTTCAGGATGCGGAAACGAGGGTCGCGCGGACTGTATTCCACGAGATCCTCAGCCTCTTTCAACGCCCCTGCGGTGTCCTGGGCCTGAATGAAGTACGTTATCTTGCGCAGAGAAATCTCCGGCGACTTCCCTTCCACTTTCTCATAGCGGTCAAGTGCCTCCACGGCCTTTGGCACGTTCTTGGCAGCCATATATGCCTCCGACAGATGGTAGAGCGTAGCCGTCTTGGAAGGGAAAAGCGAGTCGGCACGCTCGTAGATGCGTATGGCCTCCTCAAGGGTGTCGAGATGCGCAGCAAGATAAGCATAATAGGCCGCTTCAAAGAAATCGCCGGGATATGTGTCGATATAAGGGCGCATCATGGCAAGCGACGCCATAAGCATCTCCGGCGACTGGAACGTGTCTGTCTCTATGGTGAGCCTGCGCGAACCGTATGCCGACTCGGCCTCGACATATGTAGGGTCAAGCTGATACGCCTTCTTGTAAAGCTCGTATGCCTCCGCCTCGTCGCCGTCCACCTGACGGTTCACGGCCTCAAGATAATAATAGCGGGCCTTGTCGCGCACGTCCTGCCTCGCCGCCGGGCCTTTGAGGGCCAGCGCAGCTGAACATGCACACATCAGCACCGCCACTGCGATTATCGTCTTTTTCAATAGAATATGCCTCCTGATTATCAAATTATTGCACTTTCTTGTCCTGCACGTCCGGCTCGTATCCAAACAGCTCCATAGCGGCTATTCAGTCCCCGTGTGTCCGAAGCCGCCGTCTTCGCGCTTTGTCCGGTCAAGCTCTTCCACCTCTTCCCACGCCACATGCGAATACTGCTTTATCACCATCTGGCAGATGCGGTCGCCGTCGTTGACAGTGAAATCCTCCGAACCGAGGTTTATGAGGATTATGCCTATTTCCCCGCGATAGTCGGCATCCACCGTGCCCGGACTGTTGACTATGGAGATTCCGTTCTTCAACGCCAGCCCAGAACGCGGACGTATCTGACATTCATAGCCCGAAGGCAGCTGGATATGCAGCCCTGTGCCGATCAAGGCACGCTGCATTGGCTTGAGGACTACAGCCCCTTCGGGAAGAAAGGCACGCACGTCCATACCGGCCGCTTCCGGAGTGCCATAGGCAGGAAGCGGATGATGGCTGCGGTTTATTATCTTTACTTTTATTCTGTCCATAAAAACCATATTTGAAATCTGCGGGGGATAGTGTCCTTATCCCTTAACCTGTACGCTACCGCCATTGTTCGCGCAGGCCGGCATACAAAATCGGCACAGATGCTACAATCTGCAAATTTAGTCATAATTTCCCGACCGCGACGCATTTCAATCCAAAATCTTTACGACCCTCTTTCCGCAAGAGGCAATAACGGATTACCAGAGGCAATAACGGACGAGCAACAACCGTTATTTGACTGATGAATAATTCAGACCGACACAAAAAGTTTCAGCATATTCCTACGCGGCCGGCATCAGCCATCTTCCGCCGCGCACTGACGGCCGCGACGGCAGCATTGATGCTACTCATTGCATTTCCGGCATCGGCCCAGCACCAGCAGAAACTCGAGAACCGTCCTTACGCCGACCTGAAGCGTTGGCATCTCGGATTCTCGGTCGGCATGCATATGCAGGATCTGAAGTTCACCCACAACGGCTACGTTACCGACGACGGCCAGCGGTGGGTGGCCGAAGTGCCGGGCTATTCCCCGGGATTCTGCGTCAACGTCCTCGGCGCGTTGCGTCTCCACAAATACTTCGAACTGCGCCTCAGCCCCGGAATGTATTTCGGCAACAAGGTGGTGCATATGATGGACGCATACGGCGAAGCGACTCAGAAACAGGACGTGAAATCGGCCTACGTGGTAGCCCCTCTCGACCTCAAGATTTCCGGCGACCGCCTGCGCAACGCCCGTCCCTACGTGATTGCCGGAGTGATGGGCACTTTCGACGTTAGCAAGAAACGCTCGGAGTTCCTGCGCTTCAACACTTTCGACGCTTACCTTTCGCTCGGCATCGGCTGCGACTTCTACCTGCCTTTCTTCAAGCTCAACCCGGAGGTGAAGTTCTGCTTCGGACTTACCGACGTGCTTCAGCACAAGCGTCCCGACCTTGCCGACGACCCGGAGATGATCAAAATCACCGACTCGCTCAAAAAGGTGAAGAGCAGCATGATTGTCATCACGTTCAACTTTGAATAGCCTTAAGGAAACCACAATGAACCCGATATACAGTCTGACTTCCACGGCACGCTTGCGCTTCAAGGCTCTCGCCGCCGTGATTGTGTGCGTCATGTCCGCCTCGCTTGCGGCCTCGGCCCAGGGCGACGTGCAGATGACGCAATACTGGGCCGTGCCGACCTCGTTCAACCCGGCGGCGACGGGCAACACCGACTACCTGCGCATACGCGGCGGCGCACGCCTGCAGTGGATGGGCATACACAATGCGCCGAAGAGCTTCCTCGTGCTTGCCGACTCGCCGCTGAAATTCGGCAAGAAGCAGCACATAGGCCTCGGAGTCTCCATGATGCAGGAGTCGCTCGGACTCTTCTCCAACCTCGGCCTCAACATACAGGCGTCCTACAAGCTGCGTGTGCTCAAAGGCACGCTCAGCATAGGCATCGAGGGAGGCTATTACGACCAGAAATTCAAAGGCTCGGAAGTCCAGATCCCCGACGGCGACGACTACCACGAGAGTTCCGACGAGGCCATGCCTACCCAAGACCTCGCCGGAAACGCGTTCGACTTCTCACTCGGCCTGGAATACACCCACAAATGGTTCTGGTTCGGCATAGGCGCGAAACACATCCTTGCGCCCAAAATAACGCTCTCCCTCGAAGGCAGCGAGGCTTCCGACGAACAGGAGTACGAGACGGAGCTTCCGCGTATGGTCTATTTCAACGGCGGGAGCAATATTCAGATAAAAAACTCGTTATTTGAATTGCAGCCGTCCTTCCTCGTGAAGACCGACTTCAGCATGTTCACGGCAGAAGCCACTATGCGCGCACGCTACAACAGATTCCTCTCTTTCGGCCTCGGCTACAGATGGAAAGATGCCATAAGCGCGATGGTCGGAGTGGAGTTCAAAGGCTTCTTCCTCGGATATTCCTACGACTACCCGATGTCGGCCATAGGGAAGGTAAGCTCAGGAAGCCACGAGATAGTGGCCGGCTACCAGCTGAAGCTCGACTTCTCGGGCAAGAACCGCAACAAACACCGGTCGATACGGCTGATGTAGCGCATGCGTCGGCATTTTCCGCACAAACCACCAAGCTCAACAAGCGACATAACATATTTCGACAAGAAACAAGCATGATGAAGATAAATATCAAACCTTTCTCACCGAAACGACAGATGCGCGTACTCCCGATGCTCGCGTCAGCCGCGTTCGCGTTGCTGATGCTCGCCGCATGCGCGGCTTCGCGGGGCGGAAGCGCCGGAGGCGAAGTCACCGGCGTAGGCGGAAGCGCATGGGCCGAGCCTACCCCATTCGGAATGGTGCTCGTGGACCGGGGAGCCTACAGGATGGGGCCTGCGGCCGACGACTCAGTGTGGGGCGTGAAGGGGAATCCCCGTGGTGTATCCGTAGACGCCTTCTGGATGGACGAGACTGAAATCACCAACTCCAAATACAAGCAGTTCGTCTTCTGGGTGCGGGATTCCATAATCCGCGAACGCCTCGCCGACCCCGCTTTCGGAGGCAACGAGGCTTTCAAAATCGAAGAGGACAAGGAGGGCAACCCGATCAAGCCTTACCTCAACTGGAACAAGCCGATTCCTTGGCGCAACGCAAACGAGGATGAGCTGAGGGCCATAGAGAGCGTATACCGCACAAACCCGATCACCGGCAAGCGCGAGCTCGACCCGACACAGCTCAACTACCGCTACGAGATATACAACCACACGGCGGCGGCACAGCGAAAGAACCGTCTCGACCCGACGCGCCGCGAATACAACACCGACCTTCCCGTCCCGACCGACCTTCCTGTAATCTCGAAGGACACGGCTTATTTCAGCGAGGACGGAGAGATAATCCGTGAGACAGTGAGCCGTCAGCTCACCGGCGACTACGATTTCCTCAACACATACATCGTAAACGTATATCCCGACACGACGGCATGGATCAACGACTTCGAGAACGCCTACAACGAGCCTTACACGCGTCTGTACTTCTCGCATCCCGGCTACAACGACTATCCAGTGGTGGGTGTGAGCTGGGAGCAGGCCAACGCATTCTCCAACTGGCGCACCGACTTCCTGCGCCGGTCGCTCGGACGCGACGGCGTGATCATAGAGCCTTACCGCCTGCCTACCGAGGCCGAATGGGAATATGCGGCACGCGCAGGCAATTCCGAAAGCTCTTTCCCGTGGGAAGAGACGCTCCCGATGGATGAACGCGGATGCTTCTATGCCAACTTCAAGCCGCTCGAAGGGGACTTCGTGCGCGACGGACACGTGATAACCTCCGCCGTAGGGACGTTCAAGCCAAACGACTTCGGACTATACGACATGGCCGGCAACGTGTCGGAATGGACATCGACGGCATACACCGAAAGCATCGACAAGCTCACGAGCGACCTCAATCCCGAATACCGCTACGACGCGGCGAAAGAAGACCCATACAAGATGAAGCGCAAGATAGTGCGCGGTGGCTCATGGAAAGACGCGGCGCGCAACCTGCGCAGCGACCTGCGCCAATGGGAGTTCCAGAACGAACAGAGAAGCTACATCGGTTTCCGCAACGTCCGCAGCCAGATCGGATTCGCGAAGGGAACACAGAAACGTCAAAAGAAATAGATCATGGTCAAGATCAGAAAATACGCCAACGGCATCGAACGCTTCCTACACGGCCAGAAAGGTCAGCGTTTCTTCAATTTCGCCTACTCAATAGGCGCGGCAATCGTAATCTGGGGTGCATTGTTCAAAATCCTGCACCTCCCGGGAGGTTCGACCCTGCTCTGCATCGGCATGGGAACGGAAATCGCCATGTTCATACTCACGGCCTTCGACCGTCCTCCGAAAGAATACGCATGGGAAGAGGTGTTCCCCGCCCTTGACACGCACAATCCTGAAGACCGCCCTGACTTCTCAGGCGGCGGAGGCACGACGGTTATCAATGGCGGAGCCCCGGCAATCGCCGGAGGCAGCCAGGCATCTGCCGACGTGCACGCGGCGGCCGGGCTGCCTTCCGGAGTGGCCTTGTCGGAAGAAGACACCGAGTCGCTGCGCACAAGCATACAGAAAATGAGCGCAGCCAGCGAACAGCTCGCGCAGATGGCCGAGCTCACCGACGCCACACAGCAGTATCTCAGCCAGATGGCCGGAATAGCCGACCAGATGACGCGCCTGCAGGAGACCACCCGCCAGCTCAACGAAGTGAGCGGCGTGCTCCTGAATTCCTACCGCGCGATAACGGAAAACTCCGAACGCATCAACGGCAGCGCGACCGGATACGTAGACCATATGGAAGACCTCAACCGCAACATCAGCGGACTGAACACAATATACGAAATACAGCTCAAAGGCGTAAGCTCACAGCTCGACTCTATCGACCGCGTGAACCGCGGCCTGAAGGACATACGCGACATGTACGAGAAATCTGCCCGCGAAAGCTCCCGCTACTGCGAGGAGACGGAGAAGATGGCCCGCTACATGAAGCAGCTCAACCAGGTCTACGAGAAGATGATCACCGCAATGACCATCAACATGTATAATCCGATGATGGGCGGAAACCCTGCGGCGGCCGGCGGCGACAACCCGTTCGCACGCGAGGCAGGCCGCGAAGAGGCTTGAACATATGGCAGGAGGAAACAACGTAGCAAGGATGTCGCCTCGGCAGAGGATGATCAACCTTATGTACATAGTCTTGACGGCGATGTTGGCGCTCAACGTCTCTTCCGACGTGCTCAACGGGTTCAGCCAGGTGCAGGAGGGACTCCACCGCACCAACCTGAACATGTCGTCAAAGAACGATGTGCAGTTCAAGTATCTTGCCGAACTCAACGAGCAGAATCCGGCCAAGGTAGGCCCTTGGTTCGTGAAGGGCACCGCCGTCCACGAACGCTCCGCGAAGATATTCAACGAAATCGAGTCCCTGAAAAAGGAGATAGCGGCCAAGGCCGACGGCAAAGGGGCCGACCCGCTGAAGCTCGTAAACCAGGACGACCTCGAGGCCTCCTCAGTGGTCATGCTCAATCCTGCCACCAACAAAGGACGCAAGCTGCGCCAGTCGGTGGATGAATACCGCGACTTCATCGCCTCCAACATAGCCGATCCGGAAAAACGCAAATCCGTGGTGGAAATGCTCTCCACCACCGTAAAGGCGCCGGCAGGGACGGTAGGCCCCGTAAGCTGGGAAACCAAGATGTTCGACAACATGCCGGCCGTGGCCGCAGTAACGCTGCTCACCAAGCTCCAGAACGACATTCGCCAGGCCGAGAACGAGACGATGACCAACCTCATCACCAATGTGGACATAGGCGACGTGCGCGTCAACCAGCTTAACGCATACGTAATCCCCAACTCCAACATGATCATACGCGGAGGCAAGTATTCCGCCAACATCGTCCTCGCGGCAATAGACACCACGCAGCGGCCCACAGTCTACGTCAACGGTGCGCGGCTGAACAACCCCAACGGGCTGTACGAGTTCGTGCCGGGCTCCATCGGCACGCATGACTTTTCAGGATACATCGAAGTGATGCGTGGCGACGGCACCGTGGACAAGAGACCGTTCAAGTCGTCCTACACCGTGATAGAGCCTATGGCCACCATCTCGGCCACCATGATGAACGTGCTTTATGCCGGCATCAACAACCCGATCAGCATCTCAGTGCCAGGAGTGCCGATGAACGCCATCCAGGCCACAATGACCAACGGGACGCTGACCCGCAACGGGGACGTGTGGGTGGCCCATCCCGGCAAGGTAGGCTCGGAAGCGGTGATAAGCGTGAGCGCGCAGCTGGAAGGACGCACGCAGTCGGTAGGCTCGATGACTTTCCGTGTACGCAAGCTTCCCGACCCTTCGCCCTATCTTGCGGTAAGGGACGGTTCAGGCAACGTAACCCACTACAAAGGCACGCCAAAACGAATCTCGAAAGCCGCGCTCATGGCTGCCGACGGACTCGGCGCGGCCATCGACGACGACCTCCTCAACGTAACGTACTCCGTGGTCAGCTTCTCGACGTATTTCTTCGACAGCATGGGCAATGCCATCCCCGAAGTCTCAAACGGTGCGCATTTCTCCTCGCGTCAGAAAGAACAATTCAAGCGGCTGAAGCCCGGAAAGAGCTTCTTCATCTCCAACGTGAAGGCCAAAGGCCCGGACGGAATCACCCGCGACATCTCCCCGATGGAAGTCGGGCTCAACTAATCAGACACTCACAGGAAACATCATGGGAATTCATAGCAAAATATTGACGCTTTGCTGTCTGGCAGCCGTCGGATTCGGGGCTCTCGCTCAGGTTGAGACCGGAGGCGTGGTGCGCAAGCGCAGCGATCGCGACAAAAAGAAGAAGGAAACCAACGGAGTGGTCATCACCGACCGGATGCAGAGCTTCTATGAGGCCAAGCCGGCACATGAGGCCGACCTTGACTATATGCGCCAGATCTACCGCCAGATCGACCTGTCCAAACCGGCCAACACGCCTCTTTATTATCCGGAGGACGTGATCGACGGACAGGAAAACCTGTTCCGCCTCATCCTGCGGCTGGTGGTGGAAGGCTCTCTTCCCGCTTACGAATACCTCGACGGGCGCGAGGTGTTCACCGACCAGTACCGCATCAAAGTTGCGGACATGCTCGACCGCTTCGACATATATTACCAGAAGGCAAAAGGATCCACCGAGAAGAATCCCAGATACACGATAGAGGAAGCCGACGTCCCTTCCGGACAGGTGCAGAAATACTACATCATCGAGAAATGGGAATTCGACCGCCGCACAAACCGCATGAAGACGCGTGTGGAGGCCATCTGCCCCGTATTGACCCGCACCGGAGATTTCGGCGGCGAGACTCCTTTCCCGATGTTCTGGGTGAAGTTCGACGCGCTGCGTCCCTGGCTCTCGCAGCAATACGTGTTCCTGAGCGATGACAACAATCTCGCACGCAACAGCCTCGACGACTACTTCAACCTCGGGATGTACGAAGGCGACATATACAAGACGAAAAACCTGCGCAACCTCTCTATGGTGCAGATGTATCCGGACGAGGACATGCTGAAACGCGCACAGGACAGCATCGACAACCGCCTGAAGACTTTCGGCAAAGACCTTTGGATGCCGACACGCGAGGAATATCTCGCACAGAAAGAGAAAGAAGCCGAAGCGGCGGCCAGGCTCGCCGCAGGCGACAGCATACCGGACCGCACCGTGGCCTCTGAAGAGGAGACGACAGTAGCTCCGCCCAAAGCCACCACCAGGCGTTCGAGCCGTGCCACGAAGAAGCGCGGCCGGCCGAAAGTGAAGAAGGCACCTGCACCCAAGTCCAGTTCCGGCAACAGCAATGCGTCCAAGTCGGTGCGCCGCAGGAAACGTTAGGTATCAGACATCAGATTCCAGGGGCGGCGGTTTTCAACCGCCGCATTCCTGTATCATAGCATCACAGGGAATATCAAGAGGCTGTCTTTCATGGAAAAGGATCTGACTCCATTGTTTTCAGTAGTCATGCCCGCCTACAACGTGGCAGCGACACTTGAACGGGCGGTGAAAAGCGTACAGGCACAGACTTTCACCGACTGGGAAATCGTCATAGCCGATGACTGCTCTACGGACGCCACATCGCAGATTGCCTCAAAACTGGCGGAAAATGACTCCCGAATCAGATATTTCCGAGAAAAAGCCAACAGCGGAGCCTGTTACCGTCCACGCAAGAACGCGATACTCGCCTCCAAAGGTACATTTGCAATCGGACTCGATGCCGACGACGAAATCGCAGACGGCTATCTTCAGACGCTTGCCGACCGCATCCAAGCCACCGGGGCGGACACTGTGCTGACATGCCAAAAGGCCATAAGCGAAGACGGGCAAGAATTCCCGACCCAGTCGGTGTACACGGAAGTCTTCATCCACCGTACCGGCCCCGGACGGGATTTCGTAAAAGAGACTCTTTCAGGATGGAGAATCGCCTTCCGGGGAGCGGTGAAGAAAGAAGTGTATGAAGCGGCTTTCGCCGAGGGTGATGAACCGGACAAACCTTTTGCAGACGAAGTCCTCTCCCGGAGACTGCTCATAAAGTCAAGGCTTACCGCCTTCGCCGCCACAGACTACATATACCATATGAACCCCGATTCCATCACGCATGTGATAAAGCCGACCTTCTTCTATTTCCTCACCGCAAACCGGAGACTGATGGAAATCACCCTACAGGAGTTCGGCCGTGAATCCGAAGAGTTTTCGCTTGCCTGCCGCCAGTTCTTCTACAGCGTCTACGATGCACTCAAAGCCCTTTTCCGGATGCCATACGGCAAAAACCGCGATGAGGCGGAATCCATGATCCGCGAAGCATACGGCTCCGACGACTACCTGACGGCACGCAGACACGCTTCGGGCAAACTCAAGACGCTCTCATTTGCCGGATGGGGACTTATGAAAACCGCCTACAGATTCCATGTCAAAGAATAAGGACGAAAACAGCTACAGGAGCATACTGAAAGGCACGTCGGTGTTCGGCGGCGTGCAGGTGTTCCAGATTCTGATAAACATGGTGCGCGGCAAGTTCGTGGCCCTTTTCCTCGGTCCGGACGGAATGGGGGTCTCCGCCCTCCTGACCAGCGCGACCAGCACCGTGCAGCAGTTCGGGTCGCTCGGCCTAAACCTCGCCATAGTGAAGGAAGTGGCCGCCAACCGGGACAGGCCTGAAACGACCGCAACGGTATTGGGTGTGGCGAAAAAGCTCATTTACGCCACAGCCTTGCTCGGGGCGTCGGTATGCATAATCCTCTCCGTGCCGCTCAACGCCTTCACCTTCGGAAGCTCCGAAGGCAATCCCGTGTGGTTCGTTTTCCTTTCGTTGATGGTGTTCTTCTCAATCGCCGGCTCAGGGCAGATGGCCATACTTCAGGGCATGCACGCCGTGAAACGCCTTTCGGTCTCATCGCTCGTCGGAGCCACCGCCGGGCTCGTGTTCGGAGTGCCGCTCTATTGGCTCTACGGCACAGACGGGATCGTCCCGGCAATGATAATCCTCGCTTTCACCACTTTCGTCTTCTACCTCATCTCCGTGCGCCGCGAACTCGGCGGCGACAAAGGAAATACAAGGCTGGTCTGGTCGGAACACGGGGCTTTGGTGAAAAAGCTGATAAGCCTCGGCATGGTATTGATGGCCGCGACGCTCATCGGCACAATAACCCACTACGGCATAGCCACCTTCCTGCGCGCGTTCGGCTCGGTGGAGACAGTGGGCCTTTACCAGGCGGCCAATTCGGTAACGAACCAATATGTCGGCATGATCATCTCAGCCATGTCGCTCGATTATTTCCCGCGCCTTTCGGCCGTGGCCGCCGACAACAGGAAAGTGGCGGAAATAGCCAACCGCCAGACGGAAATCGTAGCCTTCCTGACCACTCCGCTCATCGTCCTGCTCATCCTCTCCGCACCTGCAGTCATCAGGATACTGCAGTCAGACGCGTTCCTTTCCGTAACGCCGCTGATGCGATGGATGGGGTTCGGGGTGCTTTTCCGGCTCATAATGTTCCCACTCGGCTACATATCATATGCCAAAGACAACAAACGCCTGTACTTCTGGATGGAAGGGATTGCATTCAACCTCCTCACCCTTGTGATCAGCCTTGTCTTCTTCACCGCCTTCGGGCTCGTAGGCCTCGGAATCGGAATACTTGTTGACAGCTGCATAAGCCTCTGCGGCTACTATGTGGTCAACCGCCATTATTACGGATTCCGCTATTCGCGCCAGTCCCTGAAAGTAATGGCCTACGCCGCCGTCTGCGGCGGGGCCGCGCTCGGCAGCTCCATGATAAGCTCGGCATGGCTCTCCTACACGCTGATGTCGCTTGTGCTGGCCATATCAGTCGCAGTCGCAGCCGTCCGTCTACGCACCCTCCTGAGAAAAGCCCCTTAACGCAAGTGTTTTTTTATCAATTCATTGCATCGTTCCAAATTAAAATACTTAACTTTGCATTATCATCATTATAAAGCATAACATAATGGACAAAGCCACAAAACCATTTGCAATCATAACGCGATTGACCGTATTGCTTTGCCTCTTCGGGTTGTCGATGCCGTGTTACGCAAAACCGAAAAACGACCGGACAGACATTGCACTGAGGTACATAAAAAGCGGCATCGCCCCGTTTGAATACATCGCAGACAAACTTCGCAACCACAAAGTCATAGCCATAGGGGAAGACCATTGGATTGCCGACCACAGCGAGTTTCTATGCGACGTGTTGCGCAACGTAGGTTTTACGGAAGACACACACATCAGCAATCTTGCTTTGGAATTTGGCAACATGTCAGACCAGCTGCTCGCCGACACGCTGGCGTTCGGAAAAACGTGGAATGAAGAATATGCCAACAAAATCCTTCTCGATGCTCCCGACTTGTTGGGCAATCCATACAAAGGGTACAGGGACATCCTGTATACAGTCTGGGCAACGAACCGACAGAAACCGGACAGTCTTAAAACGCGGATTGTATTGCTCGATCCGTGGGACGTGCCGAGAAAACCGGAAGACCGTGACGCGAATATGGCGAAGATTCTCCACAACCTGATTCGTTCCAAAGGAAAAACTTTGTTTTATGCCGGACAGGCACATACACAATATCAGACACGCGGTCAGCAAAGTCGCGATAAAGGCTACTTCTACAATTATCCGAGTGGAGCCAAATACATAAAAATGAGCTATCCGAATGACATATTCTCGATAAACCTTTGGGGCGGATTCATGGGTTCTTATGGTTATCTTACTGATGAAGAAACCGTCTGGAGGCTTATTGACGGAGGCGATATTGACAAGGCCTTTGAAAAGAACGGCAATGTACCCGTGGGCTTTGACATAGACGCGTCATTCCCGCTTACCCCGGCCCAGCTCTATGCCGGAAAGGGTTCGGAGCGTGATCCGTGGCCCGCCAAGACCGAAGACGGAAATCCGTATACCGCCGACCTGAAAATGACGGATTATTGCGACGGCATAATATTCATCAAGCCTGTAAAAGAATTCACAGGAATGCAGCTCATAGACATTTACAATGATGTATGGATAGCTACACTTGCCGACCGAATCGATCCGCCACCGGCAAGGTCAAAAGAGGAAATATTCAGGAATATCCTTGAATGGCATCCTACCTGTCTGCCCCTGAAAGACAAATAACCCTTTTCATCCTTATCTACAATAAAGCCCGCCACTTGCTCAGCGTAATGCAAATGACGGTCTTTATCTTTCCCGACCTTTAGAGCTTGTTTAATAATAAATGTTGCCGACAGGGTCGTATGGCTTGAGATGGTTTTCGACATGTGACGAAGGAGTGTACTTTATGTACACGACTGAGGGACAGGGCGAAAAGCGGCCGAGACATACGGGACAAACGGTAATTTCATAATCACTCAATCTCTTGTCGGCTTTTGAAACAAATGCAAAAATACATCAACGATATTAAACAAACCACCTTCCATCGGTCATCCGCCGGCATATTTCCGCCTGCGCTTCGGTCGTTATGGAACCCCATAACTCCCTCACCACAAGCAGAAATCTGCTCGACGACTGACCGCCCTGACGGTAACATTTATTATTAAACAAGCTCTTATTCCATATTCTTGAGAACGCTTTCAGGAAACACCTCGACAATTTTTCAGGCATCCGCACATTAGATTACACTCGATTGGAAAAGGCTTACGGTCAACCAGCAGCCATTGAGGAATACATGCAGGGTCGCTGCAGGCAGCGGCCTGCGGACGAACTTTGCGGACAAACTTCCTGAATGACCGCAGTCTTTGGCAGATAAACACGGGGAATCCAAGCAAGGGGCTACGGCGTAAAAACATTAAGAGGCTGTTTAAAAATGCTTGTTAAACAGCCTCTAATTACGACACAGCCTTAAGCTGATGCTTTTTTATACGAAATCCGGCTATAAGAAAAAAGCGACAGGGGAGCCTCACCGGCCTTGTCCTGTCGCAATATTTATCGTTAGAAAATGAAAGCTCGAATCAAACCTACACCAGACAAACCAAACGGCTGAATAAACCGGATTTCCGTATTCTCAGCCTCAAATCGGCCAGAATCAGCGGTAATCCTTCAGAATCTCACGCAGACGTTTGCGCGTGAAGAATATGCGGCTCTTCACCGTCCCGAGCGGCATGGAAAGCTCCTCGGAAATCTCCTCATACTTGTAGCCTGCCACGTGCATCGTGAACGGCTGGCGGAAACCTTCAGGGAAACCGGCAATGATTGAGGATATTTCCGAAACGGAATAAGCGTTGTCGGGGGTCTCCATACCTGAATCCTGAGGGACATTGAGCCTGTAGCGGTCTTCGGAAGTGTCGATTATCGTGTTTTCGCGTGCCGACTTGCGGTAGTTGTTGATGAAGATGTTGCGCATTATCGTCATCATCCATCCTTTGAAATTCGCGTTATCGACAAACTTTTCCTCATTGTTCAGAGCCTTCAACGTGGTGTCCTGGACGAGGTCATGGGCCTCGTCGCTGTTAAGGGTAAGCTTCATCGCGAAAGAAAGAAGATTTCCCTGCATGCCCAGAAGGGCGCTCTTGAAGGAGTTTTGGGATGCCATTTTTGTTGTTAGCCCTGTTCTATCGTGCAAAGTTAGCGACTTTTTCTTATCCGGCCAACGAATAAAAGGGAAATTTACCCGTATTAAGAACTTTTCAGTCGGTAAAGGTGTTAAATTCTCGGGATTTTTTGGTTATTAGGCCATATATTGGTAATTTTGCAACGACCAATCGAGTGTCCTCACGTTTTCTCCCGATCAAGGGACGACCGGACACTGAGTTAACATCTCACATAAATTCTCAATAGCAATGAAAACTCCTGCCGTTCTTCTGGCTGAAAAGCTGCTCCAGATCAGCGCAATCAAGCTTCAACCCGAAAACCCGTTCGTATGGGCTTCGGGATGGAACTCCCCCATCTATACGGACAACCGCAAAACCCTTTCCTACCCGGACATACGCAACTTCATCAAAGTGGAGCTTTCTCGTATGATTCTTGAGAATTTCCCCGAGGCCGACGCCATCGCCGGAGTAGCCACAGGAGCAATCGCCATGGGCGCGCTCGTGGCCGACACCCTCGACCTCCCTTACGCATACGTGCGCTCCACACCGAAAGACCACGGACTTGAGAACCTCATCGAGGGCAACCTCAAGCCGCGCCAGAAAGTGGTGGTTATCGAAGACCTCGTCTCCACCGGAGGAAGCTCCCTGAAAGCAGTGGAGGCCATACGCAACGCAGGCTGCGAAGTGGCCGGAATGCTCGCCATATTCAATTATGAATTCCCTGTGTCGGTGAAGCGTTTCCACGAAGCCAACGTCAACCTCATCTCGCTCTCCAACTACAGCACCATGCTGGAAGCCGCATTGGCAACCAACTACATCGCGCCCGCCTACGTGAAGACGCTTCAGGAATGGCGCGAAGACCCGGCCAACTGGACTCCACGCCATGACGGCGAATAAAACAAGCCGCCGACATTAGAAAGAGAAAAACATTCCTTTTCCGGTGCAACATATCCGCACCGGAAAAGTCGTGTTCAGATAATTTTTGTTCAAGCCGCTGGACTCAGCCAGTGATAAATCAAACGTATGGCTACTTACAAAAGCTCAAAAGAGACAATCGCTGCTCCGGCAGAGAGGGTATATGAAAAACTTTCCGACCTGGAAAACCTCCGCAACGTCATAGAAAACATACCGGAAGACAAAATCCCGGCAGACAAGCGCGGAATGATGGAACAGATAAAAATCACATCCGACAGCATTTCGCTTCCTGCAGGCCCTGTAGGGGAAATCCGGCTTAAGACAAGCAGGCTCGAGCCTTACTCTCGCATCGAGCTTTCCGGCATAGGCACACCGGTGCCGCTATCGCTCGGCGTGCACATCGACTCCAAAGGCGACACGGAATCGGAGGTGCAGGTGCTTCTCGACATAGACATCCCCATGATGCTGAAGCCTATGGTCGGCGGCACGCTCCAGAAGATGGTAGACCAGTTCGCCACGGTGATGACCGCCATAAAATTCTGAGCCACAAAAAAGCAACAAGGAATGTCCTGTAGGATGATAAAGCCTCTGCTCGCGGCGACAATCTGCGCGGCAATCTGCGGATGCGCCCAGGTGGACGACGACCGCATCCCGGCCATGCCGGTGAGCATCAACCTCACCGACCAAGGGATGTGGAACGTCTACGGCGTCAGCGGCACGGGAATGTCCCGCAGATTCGTCAAGGAACTCGGCGAGCCGTCCGGCTTCCATTATTCAGAGGCCACCTACACCGGATTCGGAGGCGTGCTGCTTTTCGGCGGCATAGACCCTTTTGACGGGACCACCGACATACCTTTGGCCTACGACCTCGCCTGCCCCGTGGAGTGCCGCCGCGACGTGCGAGTATACATTGACGCTGAAAACCGTCTCGAAGCCGTCTGCCCGGAATGCGGCTCGCGCTACAATGTGATGACAGGCGGCGGCGCACCGGTCTACGGCAAAGCCCGGAGCCTCAATTACGGGCTGACGCGCTACCAGTGCCTCCGCAGCGAATCGGGCGGCTACATGATACGCGACTGAGAAAACCGACAAGGGGATGGAAGACATTTTCTATATGCTCTGGCGAGGACTGGCGATAGGCATACTCGTATCGGCCCCGATGGGTCCGGTAGGGATGCTCTGCATACAGCGGACGCTGAACAAAGGCCGCAAGTCGGGCCTCTACACGGGTTTCGGCGCTGCCGTGAGCGACCTCTTCTATTGCATTCTCACCGGATTCGGGCTGTCTTTCATCGAAGGGTTCCTCGAACGCAACCAAGACATAATCCAACTGATCGGCAGTGCAGTGCTCATAGGGTTCGGCCTTTACATTTTCCGGCAGAACCCGTCGCACAAGCTGAAGAAAGCCCCCGACGCGGCCACAAGCCACAAGACCGACTTCATAAGCGGTTTTCTCTTCACGTTTTCCAATCCATTGATACTCTTCCTGATAGTAGGACTGTTCGCACGTTTCAACTTTCTGATGCCTGAAATCAGGTTTTACCACTACATAATAGGATTCATCTTCATACTTGGAGGAGCCGCACTGTGGTGGTACCTCGTAACGCTTTTCGTTGACAAAGTCAGAGCCCACTTCAACCTGCGTTCATTATGGCTCATAAACCGGATAATAGGCTCAATAATTTTCATCTTCGCCGCCGTAGGAATAGCGACAAGCATAATCAACATGGCCCGATGACATGAACGCCCTGATCTCCTCAACCCTTCTCATCTCCTCATCAGCCTTTACGGCAACGGCCGCAGAAGCCATCCCGTTGGCCCGAATGCTTCCCTCCCCTCTGGTTCTCAACCATTCACGAGGATTCGGGGAGTGGCCAGACACAATATCAGGAAACCAGACCATCCTGTTCCCTGTGAAACCAGGCGTCAGGGATATGCGTCTGAAAGCCGTGGTGTCAGACCTGCAAAGCAAAAATCCCCTGCTTACGGGGCGGCAGCCAGAATGGGGAATCTCGCTAAGGCAAACCGGCGGAGAAGAGCTGCGCGTCTCAATCCGTTCCGGAGAAACCGACGACAACGGACTGGGCACGATGCAGGCAGTATGCGCCACCGCCACTACCCCTGACGGCAGATCACTGACAATAAAAGCCCCAGGGCATCTCGCGTCTTCCGGAAACCGCAATATGGCAACACTGGCGCGCATCCGGGGAGAATGGCGGCTCACGGTGGCTGCCGACAAGGTCTGCGACCTCGGAGCATTGCCGATTCCGGAAGGCTTCACAGCCGATTCCGTGGGACTCTTCGCCGGACAAGGCTCGAAAATAGCCATCGAAAGCATCACATTCACGCAAGAACCCGTACCGGAAGACCTTATGAGCCGTTGGGCCGACCCCGATTCGCTCGACAGACACCTGACACGCTCAACCGACCTAATAGAAGGCTATTGGCATGTCTTCGACTCCACGCTCGAAAACGACCTTTTGCGTTTAGGCGGAGACTACATGCTGGCAATAGTGAAAGACGAAGGCCGCTACCTTATCGTATACCTCGGAGGAGCGGAGACAAACCGAGGCCTGTGGAGTCCCGGCATGATCAAGGGGGAGCTGCAACCCACCGCTTTCGGAGGAATATTCGACCTCATATGGATCGACGCCTGCCTCAGACCGATGTCGCACCGCCTCAAAGCCTACACTGCCGATTCCTCGACCACGCTCACACTGGAATTCCCTTACCAGCAAAGCATGGTCAGGCTGCGCCGCGTAGCGACATGCCACTGACCATAATGAAGAAGCGGCTCCGGCCATTCCATCCCACTCCCCGGCGAATGAACTTTTATTAACCGTACGCTGCAAAGACATTGCAGCCGAAGGCCGTAATTTTGTTGTGTCAAAACAAAATTACATGCCTTATGTACACAACATCCTGCTCTGGAATCAAAGGAATACGCTCTTCGCGCGGAATATACCCCTATGTCCACTCTTTCGCGCCGTCGCGCCACGAAAGCCATCCGATGCGCATCGGCGACGAGCTTCACGTGCGCCTTCGCTTCGCCGACGGCAACGAAATGTCGTTTTTCTGCCGACGCGCCAACGACATGACCGAACTTGTCGGCGAAGTAAGGCAGGCAGCCCGCCAGAAACGCGGCCTTGTGAAGATGAGCGTCCGCAACGCCTCTCGTGGATGGACTCTTGAAAAGCCACTGATGCTATACGGGGAACATATGCCCCAACGCAGCGGATGGGGCGCGAACATGCTATAAATCAGGAAAACGCGCGACGGTATGCCGAAGGCGACATCCCCGTCTGATGTTTGAAGTATTTACCGAAAAACGACTGGTTGGCGAAATTCAGATGCGCCGCTACCTCCTGAACGGTCAGGTCGGTGGATTTAAGGAGCACTTTGGCCTCCATCGTCACATATCCCTCGATCCATTCGCCGGCAGTGCGGCCTGAAGTCTCTTTGGCCACCGCAGACAGATGCTTGGGAGTGATGCACAGCCGCTCGGCATAGTAAGACACTTCGCGATGCTCACGGAAATCCTCGCTTACGGCGAGGATGAACTTGGCCATTATTTCCTCCTTGCGCGTCCGCCTGAATATGGCTTCCTTCGACCGGGCGTGATGCATGTCCATCATCTCGAACAAAGCAGCCTGAAGCACGCAAAGCACCTTACGCTGCAGGAACGGCGTGCGCGGCCCAGTCAGATTAGTCCTCAGGAACCGGTAGAACACATTCAGGTTTCCGGACTCTTCTTCGTTGAGATGCGTTACGGGTTCCGTACGGTGATGAATCAGAAGCGGGAGGAGATCGGTCAGCTTAGGAAGCACATCCTCCACCACATGGCCGGAACACGCCACGATGTTCGCCCTGGCATCTTCGTCATAATCGATGAGATAGATATAGTTCTTGGGCTGAATCACAAGAAGAGTGTCTTTTTCCACCTCATATTCCTTGAGGTCTATTCCTATCCTGCCTTTGCCGTGAGTACACAGGATGATGAGGAGCGCATTCACGCGCGCGGGGACAGGCATCTCCGACTTCCCCGGACACCAGCCCTCCAACACTACAATCTCCTCGTCGAGATTCACATTGTTGACTTTGCGCGCCACGTCCTGAAGCGAGAACTCCTTCACCGCCTCTTTCTGCACAACAGCCGCCTGAGACTTCACATCAATAATCATACTTTTCTCTTTTTATATCGCAAAAGTACTAAATAATACGGTAACAATTGGCCTTTTATTCCGAAAAATTCCCTAATAGAACCATCAAAAAGACATATGTCCTTGCCCGACTGTCGGCTTTCTGAAACATTTCAGCTTTTGTCCTGAATCAAACAATCACCCTGTCATTTCTTCCAGAAAGACGGGATGAAGAGCGCAATAACGGTGAAGAGTTCCAGGCGTCCCACCAGCATCAATGCGGAAAGCATCCACTTGGCTCCAGAAGGAATGACGGAGAAACTTCCGCCGGTAGCCCCGTAGCCGAGACCGTTGTTGCCTATGCACGACGTAGTGGCAAAAAGCGAGTCCGTGAAACTGAACCCGCAGGCTGCAAGCACCAGAGTCCCGGCAAGAATCAACGCAAGGTAAAGGACGATGAACGCGTAAATCCTCGACATCTGCCCCTCGTTAAGCATACGTCCGTTGACATCGACGTGCATCATCCTGTTGGGATAAAGCCCGAGCATGACTTCATTACGGGCATGCCGGGCCAAAGCCGTGAAACGGTCCAGCTTAACGGCTCCGGTTGTGGAGCCGGCACACGCGCCAGTGAGCATCATCACGAAAACCAGCGTCAAGGCCACCGGCCCCCATGCCTCAAAGCCTCCGTAGGAAAAGCCGGTGGTGGTAATGGCCGACGCTATGAGGAACATGGGGCGGAGCAGAAAGTCAGTCCAATCCCATTCATTACCCTGAAAAGCCAACGAAACAGCAAGAACAGCGTAAATGGCCGCAACAGTGGCAGCGTACACCTTGACCACAGTGTTGCGCCTCAACGACGAAAAGTCTCCGCGCGACATATTGTATATCAATGTGAAATTGACACCCCCGACAAGCATGAACAACGTAACGGCCGCTGCCACGTAGCGGCTGCCGAAGCCTGCGATGCTGTCGTTCCGTGTCGAGAAGCCGCCTGTAGACATCGTGGTCATCGATTGGCAGACACTGTCGAAGAAATCCATCGGCCCAAGCCACAGGAGCAATGCCAGGACTGCCGTCAGGACACCGTACACCTCCCACAAGGACTTGGCAGTCTGCCTGATGCGCGGATGCAGCTTGTCATGGCTTATCCCTGTCATCTCGGCATTGAACATGGATATGCCGCCGTCGCGGTTCAGCGCGGGAAGCACCGCCAGAATGAAAAGCACTATCCCCAGCCCCCCGATCCACTGTATCAGGCTGCGCCAAAACAGAAGCCCGCGTGTCTGCGACTCAACATCCGCAATCACGGTCGCGCCCGTAGTGGTGAACCCGCTCATTGTCTCGAAAAACGCACCTGCGGCATCGGCACCGAGAGACCCGGCCATAAAAGGAATCATTCCGAAGCCAGAGAACAGCACCCAGACCATCGTGGTGAGCAGGAACGCGTCAAGACGGTTGAGGCGAGAGGGGCATCCCCGCAGGAAATACGCCGCGCCTCCGCCCACGGCACCGGCTGAGACTGCGGCAGCAAGGAATGTCCACCAGTCATCTTCCCCGTAGGCCAATGAAACGCACATCGGGAGGAGAAGAAAAAGAGCCTCAAGAAGCAACAGCCATCCGCAGACGCGAAACACGCGCGCGAACCTGAGATTTGAATTCATCAGACAAAGAATTTTTCTATTTTGGACAACGAGCCAGTGAGGCAGAATATCACGAGATGGTCGCCGGGCCTGATCCGGGTCTCACCGCCTACAAGCATCCCGACCCCGTCGCGTATCATACCGCCTATTGTGGTGCCTTTCGGCAACTTGAGGTCTTTCACGGGATCCTTGACTATCTTCGAGCCTTCCCCGGCCACAATCTCCACGACCTCGGCATACTCAAGAGCCAGGCAACGCGGAGTGGGCAGGAACGAATCGAGCAGCATCTGGTATATCCTGCTGGACGTGAGAAGCTTCTTGTTTATCACCTTGTCTATGTCAAGGCGTTCTGCCTCGGATAAATACTGCATGTCCTCGATTTCGGCGACTGTCTTCCTCACTCCGAAATCCCTGGCCACAAGGCAGCTGACTATGTTGGTTTCGGACGCATCGGTCAAAGCCACGAACGCATCCATGTCTTGAAGCTTCTCGTCGCGCAACACGTCAAGATTCCTGTAGTCCGCATTGACCACATTCACGTCGCGGCAACATTCCATAAGCTTGCGGCAACGCTCCCGGTCAGGCTCCACCGCCGTCAGCTCAAACCGGTTTCCGAGCCTGCGGCAAAGCGTCCTCGCAATCTTGCCCGCCCCGGCCACCATGACCTTGCGTATAGCGGAGTCAGAACGGCCGCACAGGCGTATGAGTTCATGTTCGTCGCCTCCGGCCAAAGTGAACCAAACGGTGTCCCTCGCCCGTATCACGTCCGTACCGCAAGGGATTATGGTCTCGCCCCCTCTCCTTATGGCAGAGACATGAAACCGATGCCGTTCCTTGCCGAACTCCCTCAATTCCATGCCGTCAACCGGCGCGCCTTCAGGAATCCTGACGCCCGCCACGATTATCTGTCCGTCGTGGAGAGAATAACGGTAGCGGAGCCAGCTGTATTCAAGCGCGGTGGAAATCTCCTTTGCGGCAAAATGCTCGGGATAGACGAGAGTGTCCACCCCGACATTCCTGAACAATGACTTCATTTCATCGGAAATGAACTCCGGGTTGTCTATGCGCGCCACGGTCTTTCCCGCGCCCAGCGACTTGGCAAGCTGGGCCGACACAAGATTGGTGTTGCCCCAAGGAGTTACGGCCACGAAAAGGTCGGCGCCCGCCACCCCGGCGGCCTTCATCGCCGAGGCCGAAGTGGCCTCGCCCTCCTGGGTCAGTATGTTGTAGCGGGCATCCATATCGGCAAGCCGTGCCGCATCCGTGCCGAGAAGCACCACATCCTGGTCTTCATACGAAAGCTGACGCGCAAGATGAGTGCCCGTGTCGCCGTCGCCCGCGATTATTATCTTCATATGACGATATGCTGAAACATGATTCCTGACATCTGCAAACTAACGCCCCAGCTTCCGTGCGATCGCACGTGGGATGAAGCCGACATGGCGGCCTATGGCCGTCGGCGCGCCGTAATGGCGGCTCATTATCCTGAACCGCTCAAGAAGCGAGGCCCGCCTGTTGCGCCCTGTAAGCCCGTCTTTGAGATAATGGATCGCCACCCGATGCAGATTGACGCACCGCTGCGGAACCGTGAGCGCCAGGCAACGAACCGTCCAGTCGTAGTCGGCAGAGAAGCGATAGCGCAGGTCATACCTTGGGGCAATGCTCCTGCGCACCATAAAAGCCTGGTGGCATACGAGCATCCCGTGAGAGAAACTTTCAAAAGTCAATACATCGGGAGCGGAAAGATGCCTGTGCCCCACCACTTTCCTGCCGGCATCCACAAGGTCGGTATCGGCATAGATGATGTCGGGGTCTTTCATGGCCGCGTCGGCATAAGCCTGAAGAACCGAGGCATCGGCGAAAGAGTCGCCGGCATTCAGGAAAACCACATATTTCCCTCTCGCAGTCTTAAGCCCTTTGTTCATGGCGTCGTACAGGCCACGGTCCGGCTCACTCACCAGCCTGAGGCCCTCCACGCCTTCCCGGCGCGCCACGGAAACGGTGTCGTCGGCCGACGCACCGTCGATGACTATATGCTCGAAGCCACGGAAAGTCTGCTCTTTGACCGACCTGAGGGTCGGGGGCAGCTCACGAGCGGCATTGAACGTTATTGTGATGACCGACACAAGCGGCAATTCTGAAACAATCATAATATTACAACGTTCAGGACGCAACATCGCATCCTTTATCCCGCCACAAAATTAGCCAAAAAGGAGAAGAGAAAAAATTTTCAGGAAAGATTTTTTGCAGATTGGAAATAATGGGCTAAATTTGCAGGACTTTTCAGAAAAGAATAACTCTAACAAATAACTAACTTAAATCAGACACAACTATGGCTTACGTAATTGGCGACAACTGTGTAGCTTGCGGAACCTGCGAGCCCGTTTGCCCCGTAGGAGCAATCACTCCCGGCGACATCTACCACATCAACCCTGACGAGTGCATCAGCTGCGGCAGCTGCGCTCAGGTTTGCCCCTCCGACGCTATCACAGAGGGCTGATAGCCTCTTATTTCCACTACGGACTTTCCGGGGCTGCGCCAGACTGCTGGCGCGGCCCCTTTCATTTTGTGCCATGACGAAGACGCGCCACGCCGCCGAGCCATGCCCGCAGATAGGCCATACGGCTTATGGGCTTGCCGCCGCCGGCATTGCGCAGTGCATGAGTGAGCATGCGAAACGGCCACGATAACCTGAACAAGCGCGAAATCACGGCTCCCTTGGTGGCTATATAGGCAGGGTCATAGAAATGACGGTCGGAAGTGGTGGATCCGTCATGACGGCATATGACACCCGGCACATAACGGCACCTCATCCCTGCCCGCAAGGCATCGTCAATCAGAATCTGCTCCTCTCCTGCGATGAACTCGGCCCCGATGCCGAAACGCTCGTCGAAGCGGATTCCTGCACCACGCAAACGCCAGAGCCTGAACGCAATCTCAATGCTCGTGGCATAGTAGCCGCGCGGATTGCACCGCAAATCCACTTCCCCGTGCACATACTTCTTGGGATTATCCGAAGATTCATACTGCATCGTTATCAGGTCAGTCTCCGGACGATCTTCAAAGGCCTTCAACACACGCTCCAGGCCTTCTGCCGTGTAGCCCACATCATCGTCGCTTATCAGAACCAAAGGTGCAGAAGCCGCATCAAGCGCGACATTGCGGTTGCGGCTAAGGCCACGAGTGGCCGAGACAACCACTTCAAAGTCATTCCGCTTCTTAATCTCTTCCGGCACATCGACATGTCCGTCGGGCTGCTGCCAGCTGACCAAATACCTCACTCCGTCCACCTCTGGATGCGACGAAGCGCATACACGGCGGATGCCCTCTGCACCCAAAGTGCAGACCAGCACCTGCAGCCTGCATCCCTCACCGTTCATGATCCGGCAACGTTGTTCCAATGGGACTCGAACCGGTCTGCGACCACACGGACGTCATGGTGCCTGCGCACGAAATCTTTGCAGCTTTGCCCTCGCACGGCAATCCCTTCCGGATCCATTATGAGCCGCCTGAGCTGATTGCGCAATCCGTCTTCCGAGTCAGGCGCGACACACAGGAACGGCCGGGAATCCTTTTCTCCGAGATATTCATAATATTCTGGCTGGGCTCCTGTGGCAGACACACGCCCCAAGGCCGCCGCCTGAAGGCCGTTCATCCCGGGAGAATAACTGTACAGCTGATCGAGCACTATGTGCGACCCGGCCATTTCCCTGAGGTAATCGCGCAAAGGCAGGTTGCACACCTTGACTGCCTCGCACCTTTCCGGCATCTCCTTCTGCATATCCTCCGCAATGCGCAACAGCCTGTCGGTGCCTTTTTCAATCTCTCGGCCTTTGACCATTCCCACGAAAATCCTCACTTTCCCTTCCACTTCCGTGTCCAGGTCCGGAAGAACGGAAAAGTCAATCGGCAGCCCGGCGAAAGCAAGCCTTTCCCCGAGCACCGGCCGGGCCGCCATGTCATATTCGGGCAAAAGCGACACCGCGCCGTCAAGCTGAGAATAAAGATAACGCGTATAATCCGTCAACGCAGAATTGAACCAGCCGTATTCGCATTCCGGGTCGCACATCACCTGCCTGGTCTTCTCCTTGCCTATGCGGAATTCCGAAAAGCGGAACATGTCCTTGCGGACACACGCCTCAACGAAGAAAAAGTCATTCCCGGCCAAGGTCAGGAAAAGCGACCCGTTGTCATTCTTCAGATGCTTCAGAAAATAGCTCAGCTTTCCGGGACGCAAGCCGAAAAAGCCGGGATTGACAAGCTGCACCACGTCGAAACCCTTCAACCCGGGCTGAATCTGGAACAGCCTGTACAGATATCTGAAAGACCCGAGGATGCCGGGCTCCCGCCTGACGAAAATGTCGGATTCGGTCTGCATATGGAGACCGCCGTCGGAAACCACCGTAACCTTGTGGCCACGACGGCGCAGCTCAGCGGCAAGATTGGCATGCACTCCTGAATAATCGCCTACAAAAAGGATTTTCATAGTGCAAAAATAGGCATTTTAATCCGATTATTTGTAATTTAGCGGTATGAAACCGACAATAAGCATCATAATCCCCGTCTACAACCGCGCTTCGCTCGTCATACGCACCCTCGACAGCATAGCCGCACAGACATTGCAGCCAGACCGCATAATCGTGGTTGACAACAATTCTTCCGACGGCTCGTATGACGCGGTAAAACGATGGATGGACGCTTATTCCGGAACGGCCAGATGCACCCTGCTCACGGAAAGGAAGCCCGGAGCCGCCGCCGCACGCAACAAAGGCCTTCGCGAGGCCGACTCGGAAATAGTGGCTTTCTTCGATTCCGACGACACGATGCGGCCCGACTTCGTGAGACACATCATCAATTCTTTCGATAGCGAAACCGACACGGACATCCTCTGCTGGAAGGCACTGGAACACCTCCGCGACGGCTCTACAAGATTCAAGAAATTCAACAGGCACGCCGACTTTGAATTCCACATCTTCCATTCGTTCCTGTATACCTTAGGCTTTGCCGGACGGAGGAGCCTCATAACGGCGGCGGGCGGATGGGACGAATCCCTGTCCACCTGGGACGACTGGGAGCTTGGCATAAGAATACTGCTCGCCCAGCCGAACATAAAGATTGCAACGATCACAATGGTGGACATATATCTGCAGGAAGAGTCCATCACCGGGACGTCTTACCATTCACGGGGGAAACAAAGCGAACTCGCCATCGACCATGCTGAAGCCGACGTGGCGGATTCCTCCCATCCCGACAGGGAACGGCTTCTCAGGCTGCTGCTGCTTAGGCGTGCCATACTTGCCGGACTTTACAGAAAAGAGGGATTCACCGCCGATGCCCGCCGGCTCATCACAGGCGTTATGGCAAAAGCCACCGACGTGAAGACCCGCATCATATGCCGCTTATCATACATGCACACCGCCATCGGCCTCAGAGGAGCCGCCCACTATGCCCGGTTAGTCTGAAAACGGCCTGAAAACACGACGAACAGCATAAACGATTCAGCCGAGACCTGAGGCCTCGGCTGAATCGCGTGTACAGAAAGTGGGACTCGAACCCACACGCCCCTTTAAGGGCAAGGGATTTTAAGTCCCTCGTGTCTACCATTCCACCATTTCTGCATCATGCCGGAAAGTCGTTTCCGGCTTTGCGATGCAAAGTTAAGGCTATTTTTCCAATTGAGCAAAAGTTTTATTCTGTTTGTTGCGTCTACAACAAAGCATTTCATTAATTTTGCAGTCTGCAAAAAACAGGTACTTCCATGACCCGACAGGACAAAAAAACATACCCGTGCACACAGCCTATGCGGTGGGAACGCCTCATCTCTGCCAAGCGTCTCGGCATGGAGGCGTACCATGACCCGCGCCGGCACACAAGAAGCACTTTCCAACGCGACTACGACAGGATGATATTCTCCTCCCCTTTCCGTCGGCTGCAGAACAAGACTCAGGTGTTTCCCCTTCCCGGAAGCATTTTTGTCCACAACCGTCTCACCCACAGTCTTGAGGTCTCGTCGGTAGGACGTTCCATGGCCAATGAGGTGAGCCGTCTGCTGCGCGAAAGGCATTCCGATGCGCCTTGGGCAGAAAAGCTCCATGAGCTGGGCGACATCGTAGCCACCGCGTGCCTGTGCCACGACCTCGGCAATCCGCCGTTCGGGCATTCGGGAGAAAAGACCATATCCACCTTCTTCAGCGAAGGGGAGGGACTGGAACTCAAGCCTCTGCTTACAGAGCGTCAATGGGCCGACCTCATAAACTTTGAGGGGAACGCCAACTCCTTCCGGCTTCTCACACACCGGTTCGTGGGAAGGCGGGAAGGAGGATTCGCCATGACCTACAGCGTCCTGGCCTCAATCGTGAAATATCCACACTCGTCCCTGTTCGCCGGAGACAAAGGCAAGTTCGGATATTTCGAATCAGAAGAAGGGATATGGAGGCTCGTGGCAGAAGAACTGGGAATACCCGAACTGCGTCCCGGGGTCTTCGCGCGCCACCCCCTCGTCTACATCATGGAGGCCGCCGACGACATCTGCTATCAGATCATGGACCTTGAAGACGCCCACAAGCTGAAAATCGTGAACCACCAGGAGGTAGCCGACCTGTTTCTCGACTTCTTCGAAGACAGCAGAGCCGCACAGATGAGGAGGACAATGGCACGCCTCGACGACCCCAACGAGCGCGTGGCATATCTGCGTTCCAACGTCATCGGCGCACTCGTGGAAGACTGCGCCCGCGTCTTCGTGGAAAACGAGGACGGCATCCTTTCCGGAAAAATGCAAGGCTCGCTCGTGGAAAAGACCGAACCCATGCTCAGCGAAGCATACGCCGCCTGCTCCGAAAAAGCATGGGAGAAAATCTACAGGGCACCTGAGGTTGTTGACATAGAAATAGCCGGAAACCGTATCATAACATACCTGATGCGTTGCCTTGTCGAGGCAGTTATGTATCCGGAAAAGAACTTCTCGCGCCTCCTGCTCGAGAAGGTGCCGAAGCAATACGACACGCGTGCCGACTCGGTCTACGGACGCATCCAAAGCGCTCTTGACCACATTTCCGGCATGACCGACGTGTATGCCCTCGACCTTTTCCGCAAGCTCAACGGACATAGCCTTCCGGCTGTATGAAAACCATCAGACTTATGAAAACAAAGACAATAATCCTTTTCATCCTGCTCGCCTTATGCCTGAACCCGGCGGCAGCGCAGGATTTCCCGAAAAACCCCAACATCGCCGACGCGCGCAGCTTCGTCGCCGACCCGGCCAATATGCTTTCGCCCGAGACGAAGGCTGAAGTGAACCGCCGGCTCCACGGATTCCGGCAAGGCACTTCCGCTGAAATGGCGGTGGCTGTGGTTCCCGAAATAGGCGACATGTCAATCGAAGAATACTCCACGGAGCTTTTCAGGCAGTGGGGACTCGGTAAGGCCGACAACGACAACGGCATACTGCTCGTAATCTCAACCGGTGCCAGAAAAGCCCGCATCGAGACCGGATACGGCGTAGAAGGTGCGATGCCCGACGCCGTGGCCTCGCGCATAATACAGAAAGACGTGGTGGCCAACATGAAGACCGGAAATCTCGACGCGGCGGTCAATTCCGCGACCGCCGACATGGTCAGGGTGCTTTCCGACCCGGCATACGCCGAAGAGCTGCAAAGCCGTCAGCGAGGAAATGCGTCTGGAGTGAAAGCACTGGACAGTGACGTGATAATGCAGTTCCTGTGGATAATCGGCGGCATCGCTTTCGTCTTCGCCCTGTTCCTGTTCGGCTCCGACCTTCTCGGAGGGCGTAAGAAAAGCAATTTCGACAAGTCGCAGACATGGGCCAAGCACATGCCGGTATATTGGATATGCGCCATCGCCTCCTGCGGAGCGGCACTGGCATTCGCCCTTCTGGCCCTTTGGCTCAAAGGCCATTACCGCCGGAAACCCGTGAGATGCGACACATGTGGCGCGAAGATGCACCGTCTCGGAGAAGAGGAGGACAACGAGCTTCTGAATCCGAGCCAAGACCTCGAGGAACGCCTCGACACGGTTGACTACGACGTGTGGGAATGCAGAAAATGCGGCACCATAGAGCGTTTCGCTTTCCCGAAGAAGCAAAACATATACACGCCCTGCCCACATTGCGGCACTGTGGCCAACCATCTCGTACTTGACAAAATCACCGTTCCGGCCACTACGCGCCATCCCGGAAAAGGAGAAAAAACGTTCAAATGCGAGTATTGCCACCACCAAACCCGCACACCGTACGTTATACCAAGAAAGGAGGACGGCGCGCTCCTCGCCGCAGCAGCGTTGGGCGCCATTGCCGGCTCCCGCGGGTCTCGTGGAGGAGACGGGTTCGGCGGTGGGTTCGGCGGTGGATCATCAGGCGGTGGCGGTGCCTCCGGCGGATGGTAATAAACCTTTCTTCCAGAAGTTTACAAAAATCCAATTCCCAAATCCGCATTGCAGTCCCGACTGTGGCGACCCAATGCCAAACGGACATAAAAGTATTATGAAATCAAGACCATTATCGATTCTAAGCATCTCCATTATGCTTCTTGCCTCTGCCTGCGGCTCCGACAAAAAGGCCGACGACAAAGGCATAAAACCACAGACCGTAGAATTTGAGAGCTACAGCTTTACAAAAATCTCCGAGGCCGTCAATGCCGATTCCGTGCTTACGGAACTTCCCGGCTCAAACCTATGCCGCAACACCGGCCAAGGCGTATTGCCGACAAGAATAGGGGATTTCGACATAAAACCTCTGCGCGATTCGCTGATAAGCCTCGCACAGGTGGAATTCCCTTCATCGGGCGTTGCAGCCCCTATGATGGAAAAAGGTTGGAGAATCACCGACCGCAACGACTCAACCGAGTCTTGCAACGAGCGCATCAACATCCTGTCGGTGGTCCTCCAGAATCCGTACATCATAGTATGGCAGGACTATGCGGGAGAATACATCTGCGGAGCGGCACACGGCATGTATGCCAACCGTTACGTGAACTATTCCCTAAAGACCAACCGTATGCTCAAGCTCGCCGACCTCTTCAAGCCAAAATATGAAAAAGAGCTGACCGCTCTCATACGTGCGAAGCTGGAAGGCAACAGCGACATAATGGCCGAACCGAGCCAGATCGGAATCCCGGCACAGTTCCGCATAACCCCTGACGGCATCACTTTCATCTACGGAATATACGAAATAAGCCCATACTCGGCAGGAGAAATCGAGGTGTCGTTCTATCTGTATGAACTCGAAGACCTTCTTTCGGCCGACGGAATGAGACTCGTAAACTATTTCCCGGCCGGCTGAGAGTGTGTCTCAGATGCCGCGTCTTATGCGTTATGCCCGAATCTGACACCTGAATCACAAAGGTCAACCGAACTGGGCGTGCAGGTCGGCGAAACGTGAGGCCACATCGGCTCCGTGTGCCGCCATCTGCGCCATTATCTTATCCACGGGCTTCTCTTCATCAAGCCGACGCGATTTCGAAAAGAACTTGTCGGCATAGCATATCACCCGCTCCTCCACGCTCAGCGGCAACATGTCGCGCGGGGGGAGCGGAAGGTTTTCTTTTATGATGTCATCGGCGCTCAATCCGGAACCGGTATGCCGTTCACATACCAAGGCATGGCGCGGCAGCCCCTCGTTCCGCAGCATTTCTGCCCCAAGCATCCCGTGGCGGATGTAAGGCCCTGCGCCGGTGCAGAAGATGGACGGGGCGTTGCAACGCACTATGCCTATGTCATGGAGCATCGCCGCCTCACGCACAAAGTCCCGGTCGGCATCTATCCCTCTGCGGTCAAGGCATTCCAAAGCTTTGCGTGCCACACATTCACTGTGGATCCAAAGCGTCCGGAAAAGCGGCGATCCGGCTTCGTAGTATTTCAGCATTATCCCTCTATAGTCAAGCATAACCGTTTGCTTTACACGATAAGACAAAAAGGGGAATCCTCGGCATACCGCCATTCGGATTCCCCCCATATTATTCAATTATTCATCCAAAGAGGCTTCACGTATACCCTAAGGGAATATGCCTCAGAACTGAAACCTGATTATTCGATGACTTCGCACCAATTGTGGGTGTCAGGAGCTTCACCGTACTGGATGGCACGGAGAGCCTCGTAAAGCTTCGTGGACCATGGGCCGGCCTCACCCTCCTTGCCGAAGGTGTACTGCTTGCCTGTGTCAAGATCGTCGATGCGGCAGATCGGGGAAATCACGGCTGCTGTGCCGCATGCGCCTGCCTCCTCAAACGTATCAAGCTCCTCGATACCGATATGGCGCGGCTCGACCTTCATGCCGAGGTCGGCAGCCACCTGGCGTAGGCTCATGTTGGTGATTGAGGGAAGAATCGACTCGGAAGCCGGAGTGATGTACGTACCGTTCTTGACTCCGAAGAAGTTGGCTGCGCCGCATTCGTCGAGATATTTCTTCTCTTTCGGGTCGAGATAAAGCATCACGCTATAACCGAGCTCGTGGGCCTTTTCGCCTGCAACGAGGCTTGCGGCGTAGTTGCCGCCCACCTTGATCGAGCCTGTACCTTTGGGAGCCACACGGTCGTATTCACGCGACATGCAAACCTTGGTAGGCTTGAATCCCTCCTTGAAATAGGGGCCGACGGGAGTAACGAGCATAATCACCATATACTCATCGGCAGGCTTCACGCCCACACGCGGGGAGATGCCGATTTCAAACGGACGGATATAGAGAGACGCGCCGGTGCCGTAGGGAGGCACGAAACGCTCGTTGAGCTTCACCACCTTACGCACCATCTCGCAGAAAAGTTCCACGGGCATGGGCTGCATCTTGATGCCTTCCGCACTGCGGATGAAACGCTTTGCGTTCTCTTCCATACGGAACACGCGCACCTTGCCGTCCTTGCCACGGAAAGCCTTCAGGCCCTCGAAAGACTCCTGGCCGTAGTGAAGGCAGGAAGCAGCGATGTGCATCGGGACATACTCGGAGTCGCTGACCTCGATTTCGCCCCATTTGCCATCTTTATAAGTACATCTAACATTGTAGTCTGTGGGCATATAGCTGAAAGTCAGGTTGCCCCAGTCGATGTTTGTCTCTTTCATGACGTTTTTTAGATTTGTTGGGTTGTGTTGTTTAATGATGCAAAGTTAACATTAACTCCGCACTTATCCCAATTTTCCGCCCCGAAAATGTCTTGTCGGAAATAGATTTCAATGGCAGTCAGAGAGCCACCTTGCAGGTGAGGTCGCCTGCCTTGACGATATAGACCCCGTGCGCGCCCGGAGCGAACTGCGACGTACCCGCAGCAATGGTCTCACTCGACACGAGCTGACCAAGGATGGTGAACACCTTTACCTGAAGCGGCCTCGAAGAGGAGATGATGATGACTCCTCGCGCGGTCTTTATCTCCGTTTCAGAATCCCTGACCACATATCTGGCATCCGACCGCTCGGTCTTCAAGGCCTCCCAGCTCTTGGACGCACCCATAGCGGCCACAGGAGCGCAAAGCAGCATCCCGCAGCAGACCAAAGATATGAGCAATCGAAATTTCATTGTGTTGGGTTCTGACTATTAGAGCGTTGACCGTCAAGCCGGATTCAAGACCCCGCTTTATTCGGCAAAAGTAATAAATCTCTACCAAACAGACAAGAAAACCGTCCGAAAGTTTCATTCGCATCCCGAAAATCCACTACAGTTTTTAAAATCCACACAAACCACAAAGACCATTATCGGTTATACCAAAACTTGGTCTATAT
>ERZ777011.577-NODE-577-length-54656-cov-3.830186_pt1 | contig 54656 bp, 43 predicted proteins | sample MGYA00374964_ERZ777011 | MGnify/ENA primary metagenome ERZ777011 (study PRJEB29310, sample SAMD00008975) | mouse gut metagenome | study: EMG produced TPA metagenomics assembly of the Metagenome analysis of fecal microbiota from mouse which was promoted...
CCACACGGACCTGAACCGTGCGCGTCTGCCAATTCCGCCATTCCTGCGAACAAATTGTATTTTACACGATCATTTCATAAAAGTCAATGCCTTTTTTAAAAAATTTGCAAATTAAGGAAAAAACCGGCAACCGTTCAGACAGTGCACTGGACCGTCACTAAAACTGCGGACCCCCGGGGCAGGATACCCCGGAGGATCCGCAGCCCGCATGTCCCTGTTATTCCGATAACCGGTTACATGATGCCGGTATAGCCGGAGCCTCCCTGCACGTTATATGCACCGTTTGCCGTATATCCACTGCCGGCATTCGCCTGCGTATTCATATAGTAATCCACAAGGGACGCGTTGGTGGCAACGGAAGACCCGTAATCCTTAAAGAAATCCTGTACCTTGGACATATCTGCCTTTTTGAACGTGTCCTCATCAATCTTCATTCTGCCCTTGGCATCCACATTGATTCCAAACTGCTTCAGCACATCCGCATTCTTCGCCGTTTTTTCCCTGATAGAGGTCAGGTTTGCCACAACGCCGGAATTTGAACTGGATTCTGCGGTGTCGAACATACGGTTATAATTGCTGACAAAGCTTTTTGCCACGGAAAAAATCTTATCAACCTCGTATTTCTCCGTACCGTCCTGGTCCTTCACCTTTTGATACAATTCACCGTCTGCCAGCGTCTTACTGTCCGCCTTCAGGCCGGCCGCACCGGAAATCACCGGCTTGCCTGTCTCCGTTTTATCCGTCTGGTCCGTCTTGTCTGTCGTATTCTTGCCGGTGGTTATTCCCGCATACTGAACACGGGATGCCAGCCTGGAACCATAGCTCATAATATCATCCGCCGAGAACAGCTCCTGTACTTTAGAGAGATCCGCCGCCTTCAGCCTGGCTTCATCCACCTCCAGTGTACCGTTTGAATTTACCTTGACACCGATTTCCGAAAGCTTGCCGGAGTTCGCAGCCGTACTGCTCATCATATTCGCCACATACGCCGTCTTACCCGTCAATGTAGAACCCTTTGACGCATTCACCACATTATTATAATCCGCCACAAAGGTTTTCACGGCTGAAACCACCTTGTCCGCCGCACTCTTACCGTTTTCCGTATCCGTATATGTTGTACTGTTCTGCAATGTGGAAAGAGACTTGTTCAAGCTTGAAAGCCCTGATGTCAGATTGGCATTTGCCGCCTGCACATCCTTGGATACCCTGGGATTCTTCTTCTCCTCTTCCAGCTTTTTCAGAATATTCTTTGTGCTGCTCTTCCCGCTGCCTGCCGATGGTGCAGTATCCTGGCCCTCTGCGTAATATGCCTTCATCAGCTTCCCGTAACTGCCGTTCTTGATAGCAGCGTAATCACTGAGGAAATTGCTGCCTGCAACGCTGGATGCACCGCTCCCCAGACTCCCGAACAAAAACGAAACATCCTGTTTCTCGTGAATATTCATATCGCACCTCCTTGTATATAATTATAATCGGCTGATACGCCATAAAAATTTATAGCCTGCACTATTTTGATTCCCGGGCCAATGCTTCAGAATCCGCCCTGTACGGCCCGGCCCTTCTATAATCGTTCCTTTTTTCCATTGTATCACATCCGTTTCACAATGTAAAACGATTAATTTACAAAACCGGGGCCGTCCAGCCGCATTCTGGCCAGAACCGCCAGCAGCTCATATTTTCTGGGAAGATCCATCCATCTTCCGCATTCCGCAAAGAAGGGCGAAAAGGCAGACTCCAGCCCCTGCTCCCCGATTTCCTCCAGCAGCCGGTCCACTTCTTCCTCCAGGCATACCCATCTGGGGGCAGGCTCCGCTCTCTGCACCTCTTCCCCCGCCCTGTCTGTCCCCTCCGGGGCAGCGGCCCGGGCTTCGGCTCCGGGTATCATATATTTCTGGAACCGCTCCAGGGGATTCAGGGCACCCATCAGCTTCCGCAGCAGAAAGGCGATGGCATTCAGCTGGGGAACACTTGCAATGTCATGGAGCATACGAATATCCACCCGCTCGTCTCCCAGAATCAGAAATCCCAGATCCCACACCTGCATCACCTCCGTGGAAGCCCCCAGGGGACGGGTATTTAAATAATTGGCATCCACCCTGTCCGGATTTGTAAAATCCGCCGGTTTCAGTACTTCCTGTTTACGGCTTCCTGCTCCGTCCATATACGCCGCCTGCAGCGCCTTGGCTTCCTTCGTCACCTGGCTGATCCGATAATCCTTCATGATATAGATTCTGTCTGCCGCCTGCAGATATTCACTGCTGCCCCCGATCACCAGGATGGTGGAAACCTTTCTCTGTCCGGCCAGTTCCTGCACCCTTTCCACGAAAGGCGTGATAGGCTCCTTTTCAATCAGCTCCTTCATCACATGATCCTGGATCATAAAATTGGTGGCGGTTTTGTCCTCGTCGATCAGCAAAAGCTTTACGCCCCAGTTCACCGCCTCCATGATATTGGCTGCCTGGGAGGTGGAACCGGAGGCGTGGGCCGTAGAGAAATCTCCGGGATTGCTTCCGGGAATCCACTTGATAAAGGGCGACAGATTCCCATGCCGTATCCTTCTGCCGTCCTCCGCGGAAATCTGCATGGCGGAAGGCACCGTGATCACCAGCTCCCTGCCGTCGCCGCCGATATGGTCATAAATCCCCGCGCTTAAGGCATCCAGCAGGGTACTTTTCCCGGAATATCCGCCCCCGGTGATCACCGTAACGCCCTTTCGAAATACCATGCCCCTGATGCCGGCTACCTCCGCCTCGTCCTCCGGCGTTGACAGAAAGGGCACCGCATTCTTCATGGGAAGGTCGCTTCCCTGGGCCCTGGGCAGGATACTGCCGTTGGCCACAAAAGCACAGCAGTCATGCTCCAGAAGCCATTTCCGGATGCCGGCCTGCTTTTGGGAAAGCTCCACCGCCCGTTTCAGGCCCTCTCTGTCAAATTCCTCCACATAACGGTTCACCGCTTCCGGCAGGTCATCGCAAAGCATTTCTGCCGCTTTCTTATGCTTTTTCTTAGGAAGCTGTACCTGCAGCATGATACTCACACAGAGATAGGCGGGAATCCTCCGTTCCCCGTCTACAGGCGCGGCGATACAGCTTTTTCCCGGGACATAGGAACTCACCCCCCTGTCCCGCAGTCCGTCCACGGATTCAATGGTATTTTTACTCAGAAGCCGATAATACTTCTGAGGCACGATTCTGGCGGTAATAACGTTTCTTACAAGAACCTTGCTGTTAGGCTCATAAATAAAATAATGTCCGTTTTCCACCGCCGTCCGCTTGCGGTTGTCATTCAGCTCATTCAGAGTCCGAATGTAGGGGATCAGCCCCCGGAAGATATAATCCAGCGCCGCCGTGCCTGTATCCTCCGTTTTCAGCAGCTTCATGGGAATGTGGATGGTAACCGTGGGCTTGGAAGGCTCCAGCCGGTTGCTCTTGGTGATCTCATAGCCGATCTCCCCGTCCCAGTACACCGCATGATTATGGACAATCGGGTCTTTGTCCATAAAGGTTTCATACATCTTTCCCTCATACATCTCCTCATATTTCTCACTGGACGGTTCCATATTCATAATATAATATCTTAATCTCTTCAAAATCCGTTCTCCCTCCAAATTTTGCGCGCAAAAAAGACACACCGTTATGATGTGTCTGCCAGCCTGCGTTTTTCCGCGCACACTCCCTGCAATGCAGGGTACAATTGTTCATAAAGGTACTAAAATGGGCATACTTCATGCCCCGTATTCAGTTGTCAGGATCTACCGCCTTCTCGATTTTTCTCATATCACAATTCCTCCTTCAACATGAATCCCTCTCCGTCCGGCAGTTATAAGCTGCACAGGACAGAGAAACCTTAAGCACCGCATACAGTATAGCACTGCCGCCCGGAAAAAGCAAGCTTAAAAAACTATATCCTTCCGTCCGTATTTCCAGAATCCGACGGCTATTCCCCCAAGGAGCACAGCCAGCCCCACCCCGAGATATTCAGGCTCTATCCGGCCGTTTGCGATAATATCAGCACTGTCGGTATACCCAAAGGGCGTAATATACTTTAAGAACCCGGCCTTCTCGGTGAGATTCGCCACAATATTCAGGAAATAGAACACCGCGGCAAGCCCCAGCCCCAGGCCCGGCCCGCCGCTGCCCAGGAAGGCGGAGATTCCGAAACAGACTGCCGCCGTCTCTGCCTGCATGCAGAAATACGCAAGAAACATCAGACCCAACAGCTTTTTATCCGGGGATTCACCGATCATAAGCGTAGTCAGGGCCGTCACTCCCACAGCCGCCCCATTGAGGATGCTAATCTGCACCAATACCGCCGTCAGCTTCTGGGCAATCACACTTCCCCTGCACACAGGATGAGTCAGCAGGAACTCCGCAGTATGCTCCTTCTCTTCCTTTGACAACGCGGAAATGCCAAGCAGTGCCGCAAAGAAAGCCCCGCCCAGGCCAAGGATATTTCCGCATTCCACTCCGAAGAATCCTGTAAACTCGCCGAAGTTAATCCTGTCCATGCCAAATGCCGCAGAGAACCCTCCCATATTTCCAAAGGCCTCGCTGATTTCCCCCATCTGCTTTGCCATTTCCGGGTAAATCAATATACAGATTCCCATCAAAAAGACTATGGCCGCCGTCCATATCATAAGCGGGATTCTGCCCTGCCTGATTTCATGCCTTAAAATTGTCATTGGCTTCCTCCTTATAATAGTGCATAAAAATCTCTTCCAGATCCGGCTCCGCAATATTCACATCCGTCACGGGCATCTGTCCCAAAGCACCCATCAGCTTCCGGGGGTCTCCGCTGTACAGGAACCTTACCGTATCCCCCTCCGCCCTGATATTCCGCATCCCCTCCAGCTCCGGCGGTGCAGGAATGCCTGTCACAGTAACCTCCTTTGCATTTGTGTGCCCCAGTGCCTCTATGCTGTCACAGGCCAGTATCCGCCCCTCCCTGATCACAACCGCATGCTTACAATACTTCTGTATCTCCGAGAGGACATGGGAGGAGAGGAAGATCGTGGTCCCCGCCTTGTTCCGCTCCTCCAGAATCCTGTAAAATTCCCGCTGTATCAGCGGATCCAGCCCGCTGGTGGGCTCGTCCAGGATGCACAGTCCCGGCTGATGCTGCAGGGCACAGACAATGGAAACCTTTTTCCGGTTGCCCAGAGAAAGCTGATCCACCCGTTTCCCTAAATCCAGCTCCAGCCGGTCGCAGAGACGTCTGGCTTCCTCCCTGCAGTCCCGCTTCCGCAGTCCGGCAGAGTATTCCAGAACCTCCCCCGCCTTCATTCCCCGGTAGAAACTGGCCTCCGACGGCATATAACCGATCCCGGCCAGCAGCCCGGTACGTCTCCCGCGAATATCTTCTCCGAATATCCTTGCCGTTCCTTCCGTAGGCGCAATCAAACCCAGAAGAATCCGGATCGTAGTACTCTTCCCCGCGCCGTTGGGCCCGATAAATCCCATGAAATCTCCCTCCGGCACGGCCAGATCCACATCGGTAATCCCCCTTGCCCTGCCATAAAGCTTTGTCAGCCCTCTGGTCTCTATTGCATTCTTTCCTGTACCCATACCTTCCTCCCTGTGGGGGCTTTATTACACCGATACCCAATCCGCTGTACCAAAGCCCTATTGGTCTTTCAGATAAATTTTCTTCCAGAATACCAGCATTTCCTCAAAATCTTTTTCCAGCTTTTGCACATCCAGCTCCTCGCCCCGCTGGAAGATTTCCCACAGGTAGCCTTCGGAAGCCAGATACATTTCCCGGTACATCATTTTCAGGTCAAGTCCCTCCACAAAATCTCCGGCATTGATTCTTGAAAGTGCGTTCATGGATTTCAGTCCGAAATACCTCTGGTAGCTCTCCCGGATAGCCCCGCCGATCTCCGGATCCTTCTCGTAAAAGGCCTTCACCACAAACCCTGTCATATCGGGATACCGTTTCATCATGTGGATTTTGGCCCGCATTCCCCGCTCCATCATTTCAAAGAGGTCATCCGGATCATAGCAGCCATATTTCGTGAGATACTCCATGGTTATGGCACACGCCCTGTCCCACAGGAAGAGATACAGATCCCGCTTATTCCCAAAATAATGAAACAGCAGGGATTTGCTGATTCCCGCCTGGCCGGCTATTTCCAGCATGGGGCTCTTCCGGTATGAATTCCCGGCAAATACCCGGAATCCCGCATCCATAATCTTCTGCTGCTTTTCCTCCGGCAGCAGGTAGAATTTATCGTTCATAATAACCTCCATGATTCCACTCCGGGGAATCACACGTCTTCTCATGCTTCCAGACATGCCGGCGCAGCCGGCAGTGCCGCTGATGGCAGCAGTGCCGCTGATGGCAGCAGTGCCGCTGATGGCGGCACAAACAATTCATGAAATCGAGCAGGAAGAATCGCCGTTCTTGCGATTCTTCGAGGAATGACTTAGATTTTCTTAGCGGGCGTACTTTGACCGCTTAGAAAATCTTCATTCCTTTCACACTATAACCCCATTGACCGTTTTTGAGAAGACCCTGAATCTACAAAGGCTACAAAGGAAAAGAGTCCCTCAGCGGGACTCTTCCGGTTACGGAGACTCATTCTGCTTCTTTTCCGCGTCCTCCGGGATGCGGCCCCCACAGGCGGCATCCCCGGGCAGCAACCGCTGGCGGCGTCTCCCTGTCAGCACCGCAATTCCCGCCAGTATGGCAATACTTGCCATTGTAACTGCAATGCCCGCTGCGGATCCTGCGGGGCGGTATTTCATCACAATCTCATATTCACCCGGCTCCAGGTCAAAGGCCATAAGGCAGCCTCCGAACAGCTCTCCCTCTCGCTTCTCCCCGTTCATCCATATTGTCCAGCCGTCTTCATAAGGTACCGACAGGATCAGCCGCCTTGGCTCCTTCAGCGTAATCCGGCCGGAAACGGCATCACTCTCCCACTGCACCTCTTCCAGATGCGGGGATTCCAGCTTCGACAGTACCCCTGCCAGCAGCTCTTCGTCCATTTTATAAATGTCCACGGATATTTTCGGGGTTTCGTCCTTCTCATCCCCGTTTTTCAAAGTGATCGTCTGCCCTGCCTCCAAATACCCCAGATAAAGAATGCAGCTCCGCTTCAGGTCGCCAAAGGTCTCCTCATTCCTGCTGCCGCCCACGCACGTGATCTTGGAGGTTCCCGACGCCGTTACCAAACCATAATAGATGCCCCCTTCTTTCGCCGTAAACTGTACGTCATCTCCCCGGTTCAGCTTCTCCGCTGCCCGAAACAGCTGTCCGGGCAGTCCCAGTTCCCGTACAATCCGGTTCTGCAGGCTGAAAGGCTGATTCTCATATCCCTCCGGCACATCGAATCCCACCGGCGCCGTATAACCAAAGGGCAGAACCGCATTGCACTGATACAGGCAGATGTCCCCGCTCTCAGCGACTTTCGTATACAGGCTGCAGTCATAGGCTTCCGACTCTCCGAACATGTACTCCACATTCAGCAGCGCAGAGGTAAGCCCCGTGGCGCCGTCAAAGCTGTAATATACCTTACTGTGCCGCATTCCCAGCCTGTGATAAAGGTCCATAACATCCGAATTCAACGTGGAAGAAAAGATGCTGGCCGAGGGGTAGCCGGCCAACGTGGCATCATTCTTGGTCTTACGGGTAAACTTCTCCACCCGGTAAAAGCCCGGGCTCCTCTCCTGTGTCCAACGGTACAGCGCCCTGTAATCCTCCTGCTGATTCAGATAAGCCTCCCGATCCGTGGTGCCGATGCTGGTATCCCAGGTATTGATGCTGCACTCCGTCAGCACCACTGCCAGTGCCACAACACCCACTCCCCATCTGACGCTTTTCTTCTGCCTCGTCCTGTACAGATACAAAAGCACCGCATAAGCGGTCACAAATACCAGAGTCAGAAGCTTAACCCCCAGCTCAAAGTCCTCATGATCCACAAATTTCTCACAGAACATCAAAAAACCCACCGCAGCAAGATACCCGCAGAGAATCTGCCGGGTATCCGTCTCTTCCAGATTTCTGTATGCGTCATATGCCATGGTCAGCACCAGAAAGACATAGAGAAAGGACTGTCTCGCCGGAAGAGAATCCGGATAGTTCAGGCCGTGCCAGATAAAGTTCAGAATATTGGTGGAAAAGCTTATCAGCAGGAAGGCCGCCAGGCCCATCCTGCAGAACCTTTCCCGAATGGAAATACGCCGGTTCATCAGATACATGGGAATCAGCATCAGCACCGCGCTGCCGCAGTAAATATTCGGCCAGTGATCCAGCCCCCGCTCCGTATAAACGCAGACACAGTGCCTTGCCAGCATATCCAGCACGGAAAAATAGGATTCCACCTTCTCGGGGAACGGTGCATTCCCGAAATCCGTCTGCAAAATGGCGCAGACCTCCGGAATCAGCAATACCGCCGAAAGCCCGCCCGCCAGGGCGGAAAACACCGCAAAGCATCCTATGCTGCGCAGACGGTTTTTCCTCTCCGTTATCAAAAGCATCCCGAAATACAGCACCAGGAAAATACAGATCATGATGGAAAGATAGTAATTGGTAAAAATGGAAAACGCCAGGGTCAGGCAGTACAGGCCCCACCGCCCTTCCTTTACCAGCCGCTCCAGCCCCAGCAGGATCAGCGGCAATACCCAGATACAGTCCAGCCACATAATATTGTAATTATACGCCGCCATAAACCCTGAAAACGCATAAAACATGGAAAAGAGCAAAACCGCCCGGTCCCTGGTCTCAAAATGCCTCTGAAAATACAGACATGCCGTCAGGCCGCAGAGCCCGGTCTTAAAGACCACAAGATAGCTTAAGAATTCCACCTCGTGCTCCACCGGGACCAGCAGCCCCAGAATATGAAAGGGGCTGGCCAGGTAATAAACAAAAAGCGCCATATAATTGGAACCGATGCCTGCGTGAAAGGAGAAATCAAGGCCTTCTCCCCCTCGTATCCTGCGGATCAGTTCACTGAAAAACGGCATATACTGATGATACAGGTCACCGGACAGAAAGCTCCTGTTTCCAAAGGGATAAATGCTTTTCACGATATAAAGGAGCAGCATGACCACCACCGGCAGCACAAAGGCCAGCAGCAATACTGCATTTTCCTGCTTTAATTTATATTTTTTCATTCAGACAAGCCTCACAACATATATTAATGAAACAGCTTATTTCAGGAGATATACGGATGAAAATTGCAATTGCGGGAAAAAAGGCCGCCACAGAAAATTATGTGCGCTACGTGGCCTCGGCCGGCATGGAGCCGTCGGTCACCCTGAACCCCGGCGAGCTTACCGGCTGTGATGCCCTGATTCTCCCCGGGGGCGGCGACATTACACCGGCCTTCTTCGGAGAGCGGAACCGGGCCTCCCACAACATTGATACGGAGCTGGACGTCCTGCAGTTTCAGGCTCTGGATCTGTTCCTCCGCAGCAGAAAGCCCATCCTCGGCATCTGCAAGGGAATGCAGCTCATAAATGTAGGCCTGGGGGGGACTGTCATCCAGGATCTGCCCACCGCCGGCCTTCATAAATATAATGACGGTGATCAATACCACGCCACCGTCATCGAAAAGAATTCCTGGCTGTACTCCCTGTACGGTGACAAGGCCACCGTCAACAGCGCCCATCACCAGTCCATCGGCAAGCCGGGACGGGGCCTGCAGGTCATACAGTACTGCCCTGAAGATCTCTGCCCCGAAGCTTTCGCACATGAAAGCCTTCCCATCCTGGGTGTACAATGGCATCCCGAACGTCTGGATCCCGGGACAACTACCCTTTCCGGCGAGGCCGTACTTTGCTTTTTTGCCTCCTTGACTGGGCGGCAATGTCAAAGAGAGACTTGATGACCGTCCGCAATATCCCGGCCGTGTCGTCGTCAATCTCCTTCAGCGCAGCCACAATCCCATTCATACTCCGCTTCCACTCCGCAGTCATATCTATGAGATTGTCTGCCTGGGAGGCGGACACCACCTGAAACAGGGTATCTACAAAGATCCTGAGCTGTTCCTCACTCAGGGAAAGGATCCATGTATTCAGCGTGTTGTCCATTTTCTTCCTGCGCTCATAAATATCATTCACCGTCTTCAGGTGGTCCCCTTCCACCAGCCAGGTAAAGGGATCATGCTGCATCAGCCCCAGGGACTTGCTCTCCACCACCCTGAAGTGCATGTCGGATTCAAACAGCATCCCTACCAGAGACGAATGAGGCAGGATCTTCACCACTCTGTCCCTGATTCTGTCGTAATGGCAGGCCTCCAGCACCTCAGGCCGAAAGCCCGGCCCGTCCAGATTGTAGATCTTTAAGATCCTCTCCTGTACCGCCGGCGCACAGCGCATGGCGCTGTATACGGCCAGATTTCCGCCTTTGGAATGCCCGCCCATATAGAAAGGGCCATCCAGCCTGGCCGCCACGGCGTTCAGATACTCCACGCTGTACTCCTGCCCGGGAACCGGCGAGAGAAACGCCATGTTAAAATCCTCCTTCCAGCCCACAATCGTCTCATCCGTCCCCCGGTACGCCACATAGACGGTCCCGTCATTCAGAATATAAGTCACTGCGGAAAACTGGGTCTCCGACTTCTCATCGATCTCATTGACATAAAAATTTAAAAGCAGGTCGCTGTATCTTCTGCCTGCCAGCATTCCTTCGATCAGCGCCCGGTTGACCTCCTCAAAGCGCACGTCCGCAAACAGCCCTTCATATTTGGGGCTTTCCTTTAAGCTTTGCAGCGTAACAAAGGGAAGCTCCTCCCGGACCTCCGGCACCATTCCCTCGAATTTCAGATAAGACAGCTGGCAGAGCGCCAGACTGTCAATTTCCGTCATCGCCATCTCCTGAAAAGAGTATTTTCCATAGTCTCTGATATAATCCAGTACTGTTCCCATAGATAGTTCCTGCCTTACCTGTCCTCTATATCCACATATTCCCTTCTGTCCATCACGCTCTTATAAGCAGGGCGGATAATCTTATCCATATTGATAAGCTCCTCGATCCTGTGGGCGCTCCAGCCCACGATCCTGGCAACGGCAAATATGGGAGTATACAGCTCCAGGGGAATTTCCAGCATACTATACACAAATCCGCTGTAAAAGTCCACATTTGCGCTGACTCCCTTATAAATGCGCGCCTTCTCCGCAATCACCTGGGGCGCGATGCGCTCAATCATGGAATACAGGGCAAAATCCTTATTCCGCCCCTTTGCCTCTGCCAGCTTCTGCACAAAACCCTTGAAAACCTGGGCCCTGGGATCGGAAAGGGAATACACCGCATGGCCCATACCATAAATCAGCCCCTTGCGGTCAAAGGCTTCCCGGTTCAGTATCTTCTTCAGATAATTCCTTACCTCGTCCTCGTCCTCCCAGTCGGACACATTCTTCTCAATGTCCCGCATCATCTCCACCACCTTGATATTGGCACCGCCGTGCTTGGGACCCTTCAGGGAAGAAAGCGCCGCCGCAATCACGGAGTAGGTGTCGGAACCCGAAGACGTCACCACGCGGGTAGTAAAGGTGGAATTGTTACCGCCGCCATGCTCCATATGCAGCACCAGCGCAATATCCAGCACCCTTGCCTCCAGGTCCGTATACTTTTTGTCCGGGCGCAGCATCATCAGCAGGTTCTCCGCCGTGCAGATCTTTTTGGAAGGACGGTGGATATACATGCTCTCGTCATTCTGATAATGATTGTAAGCATGATACCCATATACTGCCAGCATGGGAAACACCCCGATCAGCGCCATGCACTGCCGCAGCACATTCTCGATAGAGGTGTCACTGCAGTTCTTGTCGTAGGAGGCGAGAGTCAATACGCTCCTTGTGAGGGAATTCATAATATCGCTGCTGGGCGCCTTCATAATGACATCCCTGGTAAAATTGGTGGGCAGCGTCCTGTAGGATGCAAGAAGCTCCCGGAAATCCTTCATCTGCTGCTTGCTGGGCAGCTCGCCGAACAGGAGGAGATAAGATACCTCCTCAAAGCCGGCATGCTTTCCCCGAAATCCTTTCACCAGCTCGATACAGTCATACCCGCGGTACCACAGCTTTCCTTCACAGGGAGTCTTCACCCCGTCCACCATCTGAAAGGACTCGATTTTGGAAATATTTGTCAGGCCGGTCACAACACCGTTTCCGTTCTTGTCCCGCAGCCCCCGCTGCACCTCATACCGGTCAAACATCTCCGGCTCTAGCCTGTCAGCCTCCCTGCACAATGCAGCGTACTCATTTAAATATAATTCACTCTTCTTCAATAAACATACCTCCGTTTTTCATCTTATTCGATTATTCCGACGAAATGCTTCTCCAACAGCTCCCTGCGCTGCTGCTCCAGCAGAATCAGGCTCAGATCCTCCGGTTCCTTCAGGTCGAAGCGGGATCTGATAAACCGTTCCATACTCCTCTCAATACTGGCAAGCACACTGCGGCTGGTAACCTTTTTGCTGCTGTCCTCACAGGGTGTAAAGGTAAATACAATATCCCAGTTCCCCAGAATATCGTTATGGTTCTTCCCTGCCTCATTGCGCTGGGCCGCCGTAGTGACATTGATCCCCGTCAGGTCAATCCCCGTGGGACATTCCTCCAGCCACCGGTAGCCGGTGACAAAGCGCAGCACCCCGCGGAACATTCCCCACAGGACCTCCTTTGCCCTTTCCTCCACCCCTTCACAATGAAGGTCAATAGATTCCATGTACCAGTTATACTCAAATTCGGGATCTACCTTTCCCTTCTCCCTTCCGGTTCCTTCAAACATAGCACTCTCCCCTCCTTGCTGCCTCGCGGCATCTCCTTCCCAAATTATACAAATAATTCCTCATCGGATTTATAGTTCAATATCTCTTCGTTGAGCGTCACCCCGAATTCCCTGCCGATGTCCCTGAGATTATCGTCGGTAATACACTGTCTGGTCTTCCTGCCGCCGTTTGCCGACAAAGTGATGCAGGCAATCTGGGAAGCTTTCTCGATGGTGTGCATCAGGCCAAAGGCCGTATCAAAATCCGGGCCGGACACAAAGAGCCCATGGAACGCCCAGACTGCCGCGTCATATTTCTCCATCTCCGCACAGGTAGCCTTTGCGATCCCGGCTCCCCCGGGCACCATCCAGGGTACAACTCCCACTCCGTCGGGAAACACCACGCAGCACTCCGTCTCGCTCTTCCACAGCACCCGGGTAAATGCCTCCGCAGACAGGGGCAGTATGTAGCTGAGCGCCACCACATAGGGCGGATGGGCATGGTAAATCACGCGGTTTGCGCCGCCTGTGATCCGTTTCTTCACGGAATGGTTCATAAAGTGGCTGGGAAATTCACTGGTAGGCCTGCCGCCGTTTTCCAGCCCCCATACAATACGCCAGGAATCCCCCTTCTCATTGATTTCCACGATGCAGATATTGTCCTGGGGCTCCAGCTCCACATTTCTAAGGTACTTCCCGCTGCCGGAGGCAATAAAGTATTCCCCCTTGAGGTTCGCTGCCTGTACCCCCATGGATACCCATTCGCCGGGCTGCTCCCGGAAGAAGGGACGGCACTGTACCACCTCTTCCTCCCGCATGCGGTAGGTCAGATTTCCGCCGTTCCTTTCATGCCACCCCAGGGCCACACCGTCCGAGCACATGCGGATGTAATCCTTTATCACCTTTATATCTTCAATACTATACATTCTCCGTTCCTCCTGCCTCTTATCTCTTTATAAGGACTTCGTCCTCATACTTTTTCACCTCTGCATAGAAATCCCTGTCCCCCGGAACTCCCTGACGTTTACAATATTCCTCCCAGATGTCGCCCAAAGGCAGCAGCTTCACCGCCTCCTGCTCCACCATTAACCGGGTAAAGCCGGCCTCGTCCTGCAGCCGCTTCAGCCTTTCACCGGGGGTACAGAGCGCCGCCAGCAGTGCCTTCTGCCAGCTGCGGAAGCCCATGGCCCAGGCGGATACCCGGTTGATGCTGGCATCAAAGTAGTCCAGCGCCATGTACACCCTCTCCAGGCCGTCACAGCGCACGATTTCCTTTGCCATCTCCCTGGTCTCATCGTCGAAAAGCACTACATGGTCGCTGTCCCAGCGGATAGGCCTGGTAATATGCAGGGCGATCTCCGGGAAGAAGCAAAGCAGGGCCGGGATCTTGTCGGACACCATCTCCGTGGGATGATAATGGCCGTTGTCCATCAGGGGCAGACATCCCTCATGGGTGGCCGCAAAGCTTAAGGTAAACTCCGCGCTCCCCGTAGTGAACGCCTCCACGCCGATGCCAAAAACCTTGGATTCCACACAGGGCTTTACCTTGCTCCGGTCAAAGGGCTGGGAAAGGATCTGTTCTATGGAATCCTTATAGCGCATCCTGGGACCCATGCGGTCCGCGGGAACATCCTTAAAGCCGTCCCCCGTCCAGATATTCATTACACAGGGAACACCCGTCTCTTCCGCAAAATACTGGGAAATACGGATACATGCCTTCCCGTGGTTAATCCAGAACTCCCGGATTTCCCTGTCAGGGCTGCTCAGCGTCAGGCCGTCCTTCATCTTGGGATGGGAGAAAAACGTGGGATTGAAATCAATCCCCATCCCCCGCTCTCTGGCAAAGTCCACCCACTTTTTAAAATGTTTCGGTTCAAGCCGGTCTCTGTCAGCAAACTCCCCCGGCTCAAAAATGGCATAAGACGCGTGAAGATTGAGCTTTTTCTTTCCGGGCATCAGGCTCAGGGCCTGATCCATGTCCTGCATCAGCTGCTCCGGCGTCTTCGCCTTTCCGGGATAGTTGCCCGTAGTCTGAATCCCCCCTGTCAGCGGGCCGTCATGGTCAAAGCCAATCACGTCATCCCCCTGCCAGCAATGCAGGGAAACCGGAATCCCGGACAGCTTTTCCATAGCCGCTTCCACATCCACTCCCCAGGAATTATAAATCTCCTTCGCCGAATCAAATCTTGTCATACCTTACTCTCCTCTTCCATCATATTTTTTTATAGTAAAAGAACGGCGCACGCAGGCCCTCGCTTCTTTTAAGTCCGATAATTCTCCCCGGGAAATCATCTGCACGATCAGGTTGCCAATGGCCGTAGCCTCGGTGGGACCGGCATAAACAGGTACTCCCGTCTCCCGGGCCGTCAGCCGGTTCAGATAATCCGCATTGGCACCCCCGCCTACAATATGGATTTTATCGTATACCTGTCCCGTCATTGACTCTATTTCCCGGATCGTCTCCGCATAGCATCTGGCCAGGCTGTTGTAAATGACACAGGCCACCTCCCCGATTCCCTCAGGCACCCGGCTGCCGGATTCCCGGCATGCCGCCTGTACCTCCTCCGTCATATTCCGGGGTGCCAGAAACCTGTCGTCATTGCAGTCTACTATAGAAGAAATGGTGCATTTTTCAGCCTGCCCGCAGATTTCGCCGAAGCTTAAGCCTCCGCCGATTTCCTTTTTCACGGACTGGATCATCCACAGGCCCATGATATTCTTCAGATACCGGAATCGGTAATCAAAACCGCCCTCGTTGGTAAGATTATGCTCCCTGCTCCGTTTGGAACAGTCCGCCTCTTTCAGCTCCGTGCCCATCAGCGACCAGGTGCCGGAGCTGATATACAGCGGGGCATCGCTGTCTGCAGGCACTGCCGCCACTGCGGAACCGGTGTCATGGGTGGCGGCCGCCACTACCGTACAGTTGTAGCCCACCTCCTCCTGCACTTCCCGCCTCAGCTCACCCAGCACGGTGCCGGGGGGGACGATCTTTTGAAATATCTTTTCGGGATATTCCAGCCTGCGAATCAGGTCAAAATCCCAGTCCTTTGTTTCCGGGCTTACCAGCTGACCCGTGGTGGCATTGGTATATTCCGTAACCGCCCTGCCGGAGAGCAGATAATGAAAATAATCCGGAATCAGCAGCAGTTTCTCCGCCTGCTCCAGGTGCTCCCTGTGCCGCTTTTTCAGCGCCATCAGCTGATAAACCGTATTAAAGATCTGTTTCTGGATACCGGTTCTGGCATACAGCTCTTCTTCACCGATCACCCCGTATACCTCACTGTCCATCCCTTTGGTACGCCCGTCCCGGTACGCCACGGCGCTGCCGATGCGCTGCCCGTCCCCGTCCAGAAGGACGAAATCCACTCCCCAGGTATCCACGGAGACGCTGACCGGGATTTTCCCCAGCTCCCTGCACTTTTTCATGCCTGCCTTGATCTGGGTGAACAGTTCATCCACATCCCAGACAGACTCCCCGTCCCGCTCCACCATGCCGTTGGGAAAGCGGTGAATCTCCTCCAGCTCTATCCTGCCGTCCCTTAAACTCCCCAGAATATGCCGTCCGCTGGACGCACCTATGTCGATTGCCAGATAATATGTACTCATGTTCTTCCTCCTGCCGGAAATACCGCGATAAAAGAATTGTACCACATTTCTCCAGCTTTTGATATAATATATTTATTAACTTTCTTGACTTTAACGCAACACACTGATAAACTGATGTCAAAAAGAGAAAAGAGGCAGCCATGAATAACAAAGAAATTCCTTACAAAATCTATCTGGAAGAAAAAGAAATGCCGGCCAGCTGGTACAATGTGCGGGCGGATATGAAAAACAAGCCTGCGCCGCTTTTAAACCCGGCCACCTTACAGCCCATGACCGCAGGGGATCTGGAAGCCGTGTTCTGCGCGGAGCTGGTACGGCAGGAGCTGGACGACAGCACCCCCTATATTGAGATTCCCCGGGAAATCCTTGATTTCTACAAAATGTACCGCCCTTCACCTTTGGTCCGGGCGTATTGCCTGGAGAAGAAACTGGATACCCCGGCCAAAATCTATTACAAATTTGAAGGGAACAACACCAGCGGAAGCCATAAGCTCAATTCCGCCATTGCCCAGGCCTATTATGCCAAACAGCAGGGCTTAAAGGGCGTCACCACGGAGACCGGCGCCGGCCAGTGGGGCACTGCCCTTTCCATGGCCTGCTCTTATTTCGATCTGGACTGCAAGGTCTTCATGGTAAAGGTCTCCTACGAGCAGAAGCCCTTCCGTCGGGAGGTCATGCGCACCTACGGGGCAAGCGTAACCCCTTCCCCCTCCGAAACAACCCAGGTCGGCCGGCAGATTCTGGCAGAGCATCCGGGTACCTCCGGAAGCCTGGGATGTGCCATTTCCGAAGCCGTAGAGGCTGCCACCGGTACCGAGGGCTATCGCTATGTCCTGGGCAGTGTGCTGAACCAGGTACTGCTGCACCAGTCGGTGATCGGCCTGGAGGCCAAGGCCGCCCTGGATAAATACGGAATCGTACCGGATATGATTATCGGCTGTGCCGGAGGAGGCTCCAATCTGGGCGGCCTGATTTCTCCGTTTATGGGTGAAAAGCTGCGGGGAGAGCGGGATTACAGGATTATCGCCGTAGAGCCCGCATCCTGCCCCAGCTTCACCAGGGGACGATTTGCTTATGATTACTGTGACACCGGAAGAGTCTGCCCCCTGTCTAAAATGTACACCCTGGGCAGCGGCTTTATTCCCTCCGCAAACCATGCCGGGGGCTTACGCTACCACGGCATGAGCAGCACCCTCTCCCAGCTCTATGCCGACGGCCTGATGGAGGCAAGAAGCGTAGAGCAGACTGCCGTATTTGCGGCAGCGGAACAGTTTGCCCGGGTGGAAGGCATCCTGCCGGCTCCCGAGAGCGCCCATGCAATCAGGGTTGCCATTGACGAAGCTATGAAGTGCAAAGAGACCGGCGAGGAAAAGACCATCGTCTTCGGCCTTACCGGCACCGGCTATTTCGACATGGTGGCATATGAAAAATATAACAACGGTGAAATGTCGGACTACATCCCCACAGACGCCGAGCTGGAAGCCGGCTTTGCGGGACTGCCGAAAGTGGAGAAATAAGATAAAAGGATGCAGGTCTGGAAGAATGCCGGGTGAACTTGTTCGCCCGGCATCTGCATGGATTGGAAGAACGCCGCTCTTGCGTTCTTCGAGGAATGACTTAGATTTTCTTAGCGGACGTACTAAAGAGGCGGCCATGCCCCTCTTGACCGCTTAGAAAATCTTCATTCCTTTCACACTATTCTCTCATGGCTTCCACGGCAGAATTGATATTCTGCACAATCTCTTCAATCTCCTTATTTACCGTGCTGCTGCGCCCGGACAGCTTGCCCACTTCCTTTGCCACCACGGCAAAGCCGTCTCCCGTACTGCCTGCCCGCGCCGCCTCAATGCTGGCGTTCAGTGCCAGTATCTTCTGCTTATTCTGCAGCTCCTTCAGCTCGGTGGTCTTCATGGTAATCTGTTCTACCAGCTCGTGGGTAGTGTCCACCCCCTTTGCCAGCTTATCATAAATCGAAGCGTTTTTCTTCTTCGCATACTCGGCGTTGATGAAATGATTCAGCACCTCACCCAACAGGTTGGCAGACGCAGTGATCGCTCTTTCTGTACGCACGTTGACCTTGCGCAGGGCTTCTATGTACTGATCCTCATTTACCCCGATCTCCCTGGCCACCCGGCGGAACTGCTCCTCGTCAGGCTCTGCCGGCAATACCTGGCCGCCGATAACGGATCCAACCTTATGTCCTTCCACCTCCAGGGGAATGCCAAAGTCGATCAGGCCGGCATGACAACGGTAAACTCCCCGGCCTTCCCTGTCACACTTTTCGCATCTGGCGCAGCCCTCACTGCTTCCCCGGGTAAGCTTGATGCAAAAATCCGTAAAATTGTAGCACTGGGAAATATACTTTCCGTCCTCTCCCACGGCTACCGTTGCAAGCCCCGTTGCCGCCGCCCAGTTTGCCATAATATCCTCAAACTTCTTCATGTCGGTAAATTCTTTAATATTCATGCTCCGCCTCCTGTATCCCCCTTTTTCAAGCTTCCGCCGCAGCTTGTGCTACACGTCTTTCCCTGTTATTATAGCACATTCGTCCCATTCCCACAAGAAGTAAGAACTCCCGGAAGTTTCTCGTTGACGTATTTTTTTTATTTTGATACCATGGAGTCAGAGCGGACGGCTGTTACTGATAACAGTAGAAAGGATAAGAAAATCTCATGAATAGTAAAAACTATACGCGTTATCTGGACACCAGTGTTTATACTTATGTCGGGATGTATAAAGACTTTGTAGTATCCCTGCCGGACGATATTCCTTCCATAGGAATGCTGGTCTGTGATCAGATTACCCATCCCTCCATGTATTTTACAGAGCCCTCCTCCTATCTGGAGGATACCTATTTCGGTAAATTTGCTTCCTATCCGAAACACCGTTTTAAAAACGAAGACGAGCTGTATATCACCGCCGTTGCAATGATTGCCGGCATTTTACGTCTGGATGAGTCGGGATTTACAAAGCACAGAGACGTAACGAAAAGAATTACCGTCTCCTGCAGACAGGCGTCAATCTTATTCAGCGCCATTTTAAAGGCAAAGGGAATTCCCTGCCGTTCCAGGGCCGGATTTATGGACTTTGGCGATGCAGGAGACAGCTATATGGAGCATTGGGTCAATGAATACTGGGATTTTAAGGAGAACAGATGGATTTTGGCAGATGTGGACGGCTATTACGAGTATGAACAGCGTTTCGGCTACAGCCAGTTCGATCTGCCCCGCCGGAAGTTCGTAACCGCTTCCGAGGCCTGGCTTGGATTAAGGAAGAATACACTGCAGAAAAAGCTGGATCTGTTTTCGCCTGATCCTCTGGAGGGTGTCTGCGAATACCTGATGATGGATTTCCATGCTCTGATGAATAATGAAATCTTCTATTCTTACCAGCCCTTGTATCTTCGCGGCGGGATAAAGGCACTAAAGGAAGACGAATTGTGTGAGCTTGACCATCTGGCAGAGCTGCTGGCAGAACCGGACCGGAATATGGAACAGCTGGAACATTTGTGGGCTGCCAATGAAAAGCTGTATACTTTGACAAATAACACCCAGAACATTTATTATGACACCTTTCAACAGACGGAGGCAATCTCATGAAAAAGCTGCTGCTGATTACAGGCGATATAGCTGCGGGTAAATCCACGTTTTCCGGAAAATTATCCGCAAGGTACAATATTTTTACGCTGCAGAAAGACACCGTCAAGGAAATCCTGGGAGAACGGGTCACCTGGCATAACCGCGAAGAAAACAAAGCCCTTTCCGATGCGGCCATCGAAATCATGTGCCATGTTTTCTCCCGGAACGCGGCAACGGAGGCCGATATGATCCTGGAGGCAAATTTCCACGAAAAGGAACTGGAAGCCCTGCATTCCCTTGCCCGCAGGAATCAATATGATGTGCTGACTCTTGTACTGCAGGGCGACGCAGAGGTTTTATACCAAAGATATATTCACCGTATGAAGGAGGAAAACAGGCATCCCGTCCATCTGAGCACCACATTGGACCAAAAGGAGGACTTCTTAAAGAACGCGGAATTTATCCGCACGGAGAAGGTTCCGGGAAAGGCTCTGGTCATTGATGCCACGGATTTCTCCTGTCAGGATGACCCGGCGGTACTGATACAGATTGATAACTTTATAAGAAGGTAAAACGTATCATGGGAAACGGCATTTTACTATGCGGCTTAAACGGCGCAGGAAAGAGCACCCTCGGAAAGGCTCTTGCAGAGAAACTGCAGTATTATTTCATAGATAACGAAGACTTGTATTTCCCCAGGGAAAATCCCCGGGACCCCTATGCCTCCCCCCGTTCCCGCAAGGAGGTGGAAGGCCTCCTTTTACAGGAAATAACGGCCCATGGCAATTTCGTTTTTACCTCCGTCAGGGGCGATTACGAAATTCTTTCTTCCTGTCTGGGGTATGCCGTGTTACTCCATGTACCCAGGGAGCTTCGGTTACAGCGGATCAGAGACCGTTCCTTTCACAGGTTCGGCGGCCGGATTGCCCCCGGAGGCGACCTGTATGACAGGGAGGAGCGTTTCTTTGCGTTTGCGGCAGCCCGGGCCGAGAACTTCGTGGAAGCATGGGCACAGACGCTAAGCTGCCCCGTAATCCGGGCGGACGGCACCAGACCCGTGGAAGAAAATATAAACTTCATTATAAAGGAGATTTCCCATGACTGATATTGTCGTAAATACATCCAAAACACTGCATCCTGTAAGTCCCATGCTCTACGGCATCTTCTTTGAGGACATCAACTACGGCGGAGACGGAGGCCTGTACGCAGAGCTGATCGCCAACCGCTCCTTCGAATATTATGAGCGGGAGGTAAATCCCCCGGCCCGTTCCGAAGACGCTTCCCAAATCCATGCCATGGGCTGGGAGGCTCTCAACGGCTGTCATTTTACCATCGCAAAGCGCTTTCCTTTGAGCAAGGCTCACTGCCATTACGCCCATCTGTCAGGAAAAGCCGGAAGCGGGCTGCGCAATCTGGGCTTCTGCGGGGAAGGGCTTGCCGTACGTGAGGGACAGGTCTTCCGCTTTTCCTGTTACGCCAGGAATCCGCTGCCCATGAAGCTGACCGTAAGATTTACAGACAAGAACGGTACCCTCTATGGAAGTAAGTCCTTTTCCCTGGTAAGGTGCGGGCACGGCTGGTCAAAATACCGGCTTACCCTCACTGCCGCCGCAAGCTGCCGTCAGGTATACCCGGAAATCCTTCTGGAGTCAGAAGGGACGTTGGATCTGGACCTGATCTCCCTCTTTCCCCAGGATACCTTCCGGAACCGGGAAAACGGCATGCGCCGGGATATTGCCGAGATGCTGCAGGCGCTTCATCCCGCTTTCATGCGCTTTCCCGGCGGCTGCATTGTGGAAGGACGCAGCTTTGAAAATATGTACCGCTGGAAGGACACCGTGGGCCCGCTTTCGGAACGCCCCACCAACTGGAACCGCTGGCAGATGGAGGAATATCAGCTTGACGGCAGAAGCTCCGCCGATTATTTCCAGTCTTACGGGCTGGGATATTATGAATACTTCCTTTTCTGTGAGGATATAGGCGCAAAGCCTGTTCCTGTCATGAATGCCGGCATGACCTGCCAGTGGCACGAGGCCCTGCTGGCGGACATGGACCAGCTGGACAGATGGATTCAGGACATACTGGATCTGATCGAATTTGCCAACGGCAGTAAGGACAGCCCCTGGGGCCGCAAACGTGCGGAAATGGGACATCCCGCCCCCTTCGGCCTGGAATACATCGGCATCGGCAACGAACAGTGGGGACAGGTCTATTATGAACGCTATGAAGCCTTTGAGAAAATACTTTCCGAAAAACACCCGGAAATCAAGCTGATCACCTGCGCCGGATGGACGGCGGAGGGGGAAGACTTCGACACTGCTTACCGCTGGATGGAAGCCAATAAAAACAAAGCCTATGCCGTGGACGAGCATTTTTACAAATCCCCGGAATGGTTCCTGGAAAATATCCGCCGCTACGACAGCTATGACCGCAGCCTGCCGAAGGTTTTTGCCGGAGAATACGCAGCCCACACCCACGGGGACACCTCGAAGCGCGTTTGCAACTGGTATGCCGCCCTCTGTGAAGCCGCCTTCCTCATCGGTGTGGAAAGGAATTCCGACCATGTAGCCATGTCATGCTATGCTCCCCTGCTGGGGCGTACCGGCCACCAGCAATGGCAGCCGGACCTGATCTGGTTTGACAGTGAAAGCGTATACGGCACTCCCAGCTACTACGTGCAGCTGCTATTCGGCAATCATCTGGGCGCTTCCCTGGTGGAGACGTGCCTGGCGGAAGCCCCGGCGGCACCAGGGCGGCCGGCGGATCCTACGTCCCCGGCGGCATCCCCTTCCCCGGCGGGCTCCCCGCGCCCGGCGGCATCCCCTTCCCCGGCAGACTCCCCGTGCCCGGCGGCGCTGGCAGGCGGGGCCGTCCAGGCCGCTTCCACCCTGTCCGGGGACGGGAAAACCCTGTATGTCAAGCTGGTCAATCTGGCGGACCGGGAGCTGGAGGTAACCCTTAAGACCGACCGCCCCGTCAGCGCCTGCCGCCGTTTTACTCTGGCCGCAGGGCTTGAGGACGTAAATTCCCACGCCGATCCCCGCAGGGTATCTCCCGTGGAAGACGTCCTGCCCGGAATCTGTCCTGACGGCACTGAAAACCTGCCGCTCTGCCTGAAAAAATACAGTGTCACGGTTCTGGTCTGTATATTAATCTGAACCTGCAGTAAAAGAGCCGGACTTTCCGTCCGGCTCCCGCTTACAGGTTTCCGTATACCACGCAGGCATGAGGCGCCAGCCTGCATTTCACAGCTCCGCCGGAAATCTCTGCCTTCTCCCCGGTCCAAAGCTCCGTCAGCTCCATGCCATCTCCCACGCCGGCCAACCCGGTGTCCACGGAAATCTCCCCTTCTTCCTCACTCAGGTTAAACAGAGCCACATATTTGCCTCCTGTCTTTTCATTTGCCGCTTTCCAGACAGCCTTCCCATCGTCCAGGCAGATCTGCCTGGGCCTGCACTCAGGCGTCAGCATGGCCAGCACCCTCCTGTTGGTCAGCAGAGAAAGCGTCTCCTGATCCAGCTTGGTCAGCTCCGCCCCGATCATCAAAGGAGAGCCGAAAAGACACCAGAGCGTCATCATGGTACGCTCCTCCGCCAGGGTAAAGTTGGTAGTGCGCTCATGTCCGAATCCCTTGCCCAGATGCCCTATGGGCAGCATATCACAGTCCGGGAAGCACCCTTCCGAAACGTGATTCTGCCACAGCTCGCAGCGACGAAACATATCCTTTAACAGCCGCCAGTTATCCCAGAAATCGTCGGTGATGCGCCACATATTGGCATATGTCTCATAATGCCAGGCCTTATCGATCAAAGCCGGCCCCGGAGACAGGGAAAGCACGATTTCCCTTCCGCACCGCTGGATTGCTTTCGCCAGCATCTCTATTTCATGGCGGGCAGAGTACGGATTATGAGGGTATATATTGGTGTTACAGATGTCGTCGCATTTGATAAAGTCCACACCCCATCCGGCATACAGCTCCAGAATCGAATCATAATAAGCCTGTCCCCCCGGCATGTTCCTGACGCCGTACATATCCGGATTCCAGCCGCATATGGAGGAGGGATCCGCCACAACGTTGGCCGTGGTCCCGCTGCCCTTGACCGGCATATGCTTATGTGCCGCAATCCTGGGAATTCCCCGCATGATATGGATGCCGAATTTTAATCCAAGGGAATGGATATAATCCGCCAGGGGCCGAAAACCCGCTCCGCCTGCGGCGGAGGGAAACCGCTCCGGATCCGGCAGCAGCCTGCCATACTCATCCATCTCCAGCTCATTAAAGGGAATATACTGATAGGTATCCCTCTGGCTTCCGGCGCCATGAGCAAACCACTCAATGTCAATCACCACATACTGCCAGCCAAACTCCTTCAGATTGGCTGCCATATAGTCGGCATTGGCCCTCACCTGCGCCTCGTTGACCGTAGTGTCGTAATAGTCGTAGCTGTTCCACCCCATGGGGGGAGTCAGTGCAAATTTGTTTTTGTCCATAATTCCTGGTCTCCTCTCGTCCCTGTTTTCCTCATTATACGACGCCCCGGTTATCTCCGCAATCCCATATGCAGATTTTGTCCCCGCTTCCCGACATCTTTTGTAACAATTTTACAACCCGGTCCAAACGCAACGCACGTTTGGACCGGTATAAGGAACCTGGATCCTTCTCAAATCAGGCTAACGTGACAGGCAGCCAGATTTCCACAATGGATTCGTCACTGTCACCGTGAAATCGTGCATCATAATGTTCCACGCAATAAAACTTTCCCTCCAGCAGACCCCGGACATATCCTTTTTCATTGGATTTCAGCCACTCTTCCATTGCACTGTTTTCGCTTTCGTACCCCTCCTTCACATACACCTCAAAGCAAGCATATTCGGAAGCGGGAATCCGAAAGACTTCGTATCCGTCGCCGCCCCTGCTTCTTTCACAGCTGCCGCTTACTTCACAACCCACAAAGACCGTTTCCTTTGCCGTCGTAGTGTCAAAAATGCGGACTTCATATCCGTCGTCGGATACCTCGTCAGCAGGCGGGGCTTCCCTGTAAAGCTTCATAAATCGTTTCCAAATCTCCGCCGTTTCCGTGCCGGCTCCCGATACTCCTGCCAAAATCATGTTATCCCTCTTTATCATACCCGGATTCATCAAAATACCTCCTTTTAGTCTGTTGGTAAACCGTTTTACAAGCTCTGACGCGGGAACAATGTCCGGCGCTATATTTCTGCCCCGGTACTCCGTGGGAGACATTCCTGTAACGGATTTAAAGGTCCTGGAAAAGCTCTGTGCGGAATCAAAGCCGAAATCAAGCGCAATGTCCAACACTTTACGGTCTGTCTCATGTAACATTCTGCACGCATAAGCAATCCGTCTGTCGCGGACATAAGCAATCATGGATTTACCGACAATCGCTGTAAATAGTCTGTGAAAATAATAGGGAGAAAAAGCGAAGCATTCCGCAATCGTCTTCACTGATAACGTATCATCAAGATGGTCATCAATATACCTGATTGCCTTACCGATTTTATTAAAATGATTCATCTGCCTTCACTCCCCGGAATTTTGCAGCTGCAACTGTGATTCCTACTATACCACACGCATGGATTCCTGCTTAACATTTCTTGCTTAGCTGTAATCCGGCCGATTGCCTGCAGACACCTTTCTAAGGAAGCGCCGATGAAATCATCGCTTCCTTAAGAGCCTCCGCCGGCAGAAATAGTAAGAAACCCCCACCAGATCCGCCAGCAGCCACCCGATGGGAACCGACCACCAGATTCCCGGCACCCCGATTGCCGGAATGGCAGACAACACATACGCCAGCGCCACCCTGGTTCCCAGAGAAAAAAAGGTAAGCACCAGGGACATGCCCGGCCGGTTCAGGGCCCGGTACAAGCCGTACAGCATAAACAAACCGCCGATTCCAAAGTAAAAGACCCCTACAATGCGCAGATATGTCATACCCACGGAAAGGATCTCCGTCTCCTCCGCGTGAATGAACAGCAGAAGAAGCGGCCTGGCAGACAGGAATACCACTGTGGAGACGGACACTGCGAACACCAGCATCATGGCAAGCGACGCCCGGATTCCCCTGCGGATACGCTCCGTCTCCCCCGCCCCATAGTTTTGCGCCACAAAGGTGGAAAAGGCATTGCCGAAATCCTGCAGCGGCATATAGGCAAAGGAATCAATCTTGGTGGCTGCCGCAAAGGCTGCCATGACCACGGAACCGAAGCTGTTTACCAGCCCCTGCACCATCAGGATTCCCAGATTCATAACCGACTGCTGCATACAGGTCAGAACCGAAGCCCCGGCAAGCTCTCTGATGCCTGCTTTCCGTATCCGCATCTGCGGACGGGCCGGACGAAGCTCAGGGCATTTCCGCCAGGTGTAAACCATGCTGCCCACACCGGAAAGCCACTGGGCGATTACCGTAGCTGCCGCCGCCCCTTGTACCCCCCACCTGCAGACCAGGACAAATATCAGGTCCAGAACAATGTTTATTACGGCAGAGATCCCCAGAAATACCAGCGGCGTCACGGAATTTCCCACCGCCCGCAAAAGGGATGCAAAGAAATTATAGAGAAAGGTTGCCAGAATACCGGCGAAGATCACCAGCAGGTATTCCCGCATGATCCAATAGACGTCCTCCGGCACGGACAACAGGCCCATAATGGGATCCAGCAGCAGAAAAACCGCCCCGTTAATCAACAGGGAAAGTATCCCGATCATTACAAAGGCGGTAAACACATTCTCCCGGAGATGCTCCCAGGCTTTTTCGCCGTACCGGATGGAAAATACGGCACCACAGCCCATGCACATTCCCAGGAAAAGGGAAGTAATGAACGTGAGCAGCGTATAGGAGGATCCTACCGCAGCCAGCGCCCTCTCCCCCAGAAATTTCCCCACAATCAGCGTATCCACCACATTGTACAGCTGCTGCAGCAGATTCCCGCAGATCATGGGGAACGCAAAAATTAAAATATTTTTCGTGACCGGGCCCTTCGTCAAATCCACCTGCATTCCCGATTTCCTCCCGTCCGCTTCCTTTCATAAATAGCAACTGATAGCGATAACGTGATTATAAGCAATTCCGCTCCGGATGGCAAGCGAAAAAGCCGCCGGCTTTCCGCCGACGGCCCTCCCTTTGGACAGATCTCCTGTTTACAGGCGTCTTACCCTTCAATGGCAATATACCTGCTCTGCTGAATCTTCTGCGTATCCTCCCTGGGAACTCCCAGCGTCAGCACGCCATTCTCGTATTTTGCCTTTATATCCTCCTGCTGTACGCTTTCCCCTACATAGAAGCTTCTCTGCATACTCCCCGCATAGCGCTCTCTGCGGATATACTTGCCGTCCTCATCCTTTTCGTCCTTGTCCAGGCCCTTGGCTGCGGTAATGGTCAAATAGCCCTTATCCAGCTCCACGGAAATCTCGCTCTTATCAAAGCCAGGCAGCTCCACCGCCACCAGATAACCGCCCTCTGTCTCCTTCACATCCGTCTTCATCATATTCTTTGCGTGCTTCCCGTACAGTTGTCTGTCCACATCCGCAAATCTTGAAAGAGCCCCTTCCATCCACTGATCAAACAGATCCTCTCCAAAAACAGCCGGTACTCCATAATTACGTGTCAACATAAGTCATCTCTCCTTTTCTTTCCGGAAACCTTTGTTTCCTTTGTTCTAGACGTAATATAACACACATTATCAGCACTGTCAACACGCGAGTGCTAACAAATCTGTAAACTATTTCTAAATTCCCGATAAACTTATATTTGACTTGCAAAAAATTCAAAATCTATTATTATTATACTATAGGAGCTATTTTCCCATCGCGAACCTACATACAAAACATGAAACAGCTACGATGAAAGGATGGCACGTGAATGAAGATCAAAAAAAGATCGGAACTTATCAGATCGGTTTCGGAGTTAAAGGCGGCGGATTATGCGGAATCTCCGGAACTGCAGAACATTTACCAAAGGCTGCAGGGCGGCCGGAGGCAGCTGGCAGAGGTGTTTGACAAGAACATCCAGGCCGTAATGCAGATCAGCTCTCTTGATCTCACCATGCAGTACCAGACGGAAAAGATCATGGAAATTGGCCAGAGGATCGAACTGGCTTCGGACAGGATCTTTGGATCCTCGGGCCATTCCGGCGCGGCGGTCCAGGCAAACAACCAGCATACAGAGCTGACAAACACGATCATTGATGTGGCCTCCAAAGCCGACGATGTAAACCGTAAGATCGAGGAGGGACAGAACGAACTGACCGCAATCAAAGATCTCTCCAATCAGACGATCGAAATATCCAAAAGGCTGCAGCAGGACATCAATGGCCTGTCCCAGATCATTGACAACATAGGCGCAATCATATCAGGAATCGACGCGATTTCCATGCAGACAAATCTGCTGGCCATAAACGCCAGCATAGAAGCAGCCCGGGCAGGCGAGGCAGGACGCGGATTTGCAGTGGTGGCAGGACAGATCCGGGATCTTGCCGGTGAAACCCAGAATCTGACCGGCAATATGAATGAATTTCTGGAGGGCATCCGCAGTGCCTCCCGCACCAGCATACACAGCACCGCGGAAACGATGCAGGCCCTGGAAAGTGTGACAGAAAGAATCGGCAACGTCTGGAATCTGAACAGCCAAAACCAGGCCCATGTTTCGGAGGTCAGCGAATCCATCAGCTCTATCGCGGCAATCAGTGAAGAGCTCAGCAGTTCCATGACGGAAATGGAAAACCAGCTGCGGGACAGCACCGATTTTATGAAGCAGGTCAGCATTGATCTGGGAAATGCCGTCAAGCCGGTATCCGGAATCGAGCAAAAGCTTGACGACGCCGTAAAACAGATTGGCGGTATGACAAAGGATCCTTTTTATCATCTGGAAAATGCGGAATTTGCACAATATGTAAAAAATGCAATTTCCGCACACCGCACATGGCTTGCCACCCTGCAGAAAATGACAAATGCCCGCGAGGTTACCCCGTTGCAGCTTGATTCCCAGAAATGCGGATTCGGCCATTTCTATTATGCCCTCACACCGCAGATTCCGGGAGTTCTTCCACTTTGGGAGGCTCTGGGGGACAAACACAGGCGGTTCCATCAATTTGGCGCAGACGTGATTCAGGCTTTAAACAGCGGCAGCTACGCCCGTGCGGAGCAGATCTGCCGGGATGCGGAAAATTATTCCCGGGGACTGTTGGATGATCTCCAGCAGATCTACAATTACGCCATGAATTCATAGGAAATTCTCTTTATCGCCACACAATTGCTTTTCGTAATTGTGTGGCATCATTATGCGGAGGAATCCTGTGGGGCAGGGCTTTATAAAAAAGGAAAAAGCGGAAGCCGCTATCACAAATATAAAAAGGGAGAACAACCATGGGAATACATATTATCACCGATTCAGCTTCTGACATTACGGATTGCGCAAGAGAAAACCTGACGGTCCTGCCTATGACCATTACCTTTGGAGAGGTGGAATACCAGGACGGTGTTACGTTGGATCATAAACAGTTCTATGAAATGCTGATAGAAAGTGACGCCCTGCCTGTCACTAGCCAGATTCCGCCTTTTCATTTTGAGGAGGCCATGAAAAAGATCGTTTCAAAAGGGGATGAAGTCATTGTCATCACCCTGTCCGGCAAGCTTTCCGGTACCTGGCAGAGTGCCGTGGCGGCCTCCGGGGAATTTCCCGGTTCCGTCTATGTGGTGGACAGCGAAAATGTCACTGTAGGTGAACACATTCTGGTGGAGTATGCTTTCCGGCTGATGGATCAGGGCATGGGTGCCGCAGAAATCACGGACAGGCTGAACCGGTTAAAAAAGCGGATCCGCCTGGTTGCCCTTCTGGACACCCTGGAATATCTGAAAAAAGGCGGCCGCATTTCCGGCGCCGCTGCCCTGGCCGGCAGCCTCCTGTCCATCAAGCCGGTTATCGCCATACAAAACGGCGAGGTAGCCATTCTGGGAAAGGCCAGAGGATCCAAACAGGCCAACAACCTGATTGTAGAGCAGATTTCCGCCGCAGGCGGCATTGATTTTTCCATGCCCTACTTCCTCGGATATACCGGCCTGAGCCAGGACCTTATCCGAAAATATATTGCCGACAATGCCGCACTGTGGGAAAAGGAAACCAACAGCCTGCCCGTAAACAGTGTGGGAGCCACCATCGGAACCCATGTGGGACCGGGGGCTATCGCGGTAGCCTTTGTTGCAAAGCAGGATTGATGGGGCGGCTCACCGCTCCTCCGGCCTGCCCGGCCATTGGCCCTCAGGTACTTCTCCTTCGTTCCCCGGCCTGCCCGGCCATTGGCCGCCTTCCGGCATCTCAGGTACTTCTCCTTCGTTCCCCGGCCTGCCCGGCCATTGGCCGCCTTCCTCCGGCATCTCAGGTACTTCTCCTTCGTTCCCCGGCCTGCCGCCGAATCCGCCTCTGCCGCCGCCAAATCCGCCTCTGCCGCCGCCGAAGCCGTTTCCGTAAATCAAGCTATCCAGCGTTATCTGATATTCTTCCGTTCCCGCATGAATCGTATAGCTTCCTCCCTCTTCCATTCCGGGACAGCTGACTACCACGGAATTGAAGCCGCTCTCCGCCGTGCAGGCTGCCAGCACATTGCCTTCTTCGTCCTCCAGGCTGATGTCCGTCCCTGCCTCGCATCTGGAGGTGTTAATCAATGCGGAGCCCTGGGTAGAGGTCTCTCCAAAGTTCATGGCCATAGCAGAATCCCCCACGGCCACCACTATGCCTCCTGTGATCTGCGCACTGCCGTCATAATCAATGGCGCCGTTTGCACCGGATTCCGGCCCGGAAACATATACTTCTCCACCGGTCACGGTGATGTTCCCGTTGGAATCTATTCCGTCCCCGTCGGCATTGACATACAGTATCCCCCCTGAAATCAACAGCGAATGGGAGTTACCGCTGCCCCCTGCGGCATTCAGGCCGTCATCTGTGGCATACAATCTTATGGATCCGCCTGAAATGAGCACATCCTTCCCTTCGATTCCTTCATAACAGGTGGAAATCCCGATAGTTCCTCCGGTCACCTGCGCCGTCTCCTCTGCGTGAATCCCGTCATCTCCCGTGGCAATCTCAAACTCCCCACCGTTTATGCTCAGGCTCTTATGGGAGTGCAGCGCATCGTCCTGGGAGTCAATCCGAAAGCTGCCGCTGTTAATCACGACCTGGCCGTCTGCCTTCAGACCCTTGGCGCTGACTTCCTCCCCGTCCTCATCCCTGGCCACAGTCCTGTTGGCACTGCCCTTCCCTGCAGTCAGGTCAAACATGCCCCCGTCGATCTGCAGATAGGCCCCTGCACTGATGCAGTCCCCGTCGGACACAATGGTAATACTGCCGCCGGTAATACAGACAAAGCCTTTGTCCGCCTGCTCCCCGTTTTCGGAATGAATGCCGTCCTTACCGGAGCTGATATTAAGGCTTGGCATCCGGAAACCTGCTTCCTCTGAAGAACCTGATGTTTCTGATGCTTCTGTCCCTCCTGCGATACGCACACTGTCCTTTCCCGACAGTCCATGCCCGGGTGCAGTTACGGTGATACTCCCCCCCGTCACCTTCAGATCGTCCTTGGAGACAATGCCATGCCCGGTGGCTGCCGTAATATTCAGACTGCCAGATCCGTTGATTACCAGATCACTCTTTGCAAAAATAACTCCGTCAATATTATTGTCGTCCAGCTTCGTATAATTGGTGCCGCCGGACATGGTATTTACCGATCCCTCCGCCAGGGTGAGAAATACCTTATCCGCCTGCCTGATATAAATCGCTGCCCCTTCACAGCCGGAAATCTCCGCATTGTCCAGAACCAGCTGGACCTTGGCGTTTTCCTCCACATCCACGGTAATCATGCCCCCCCTGGAAACGCCGCTTAGGATATAAACCCCCTCTTCCGTAATGGTAAGGCCGCTGTCATCCAGCTCCACCCTGATGCCGTCTGCTTCGTCATATTCCCCCTTCAGATCCCTGTCCGTAAACATATTCTCCACATCCGCCGCAGTAATCACGGCTGCCTGCGTCTCCGCAGCCGGTGTCCCCGAGGCTGATGCCCCCCCGGCCGGGCTCCTGCCTCCGGCTGCCAGGGAATCTATTACCAGCTCCTTCTCTTCCCTGCCGCAGCCGGACAGCATACCCGCTGCCAGACAGAAACTCATCCACAGGACACAACCTTTTTCCACTATCTTTTTTCTCATCACGCTACCCTCCATGATTCCGCTTCCCGGAATCTCACAGCTCATATGCCGCAGTTTCCCTGCGGGATATGGAGATCTCCAGATTGCCGTTTCTGCACCGCAGCTTGTCAATCAGCTCCTTCTCCGCCTCTCCTCCGTTTAATACCAGCTCATAAGTCAGCCGGAACAGGCTGCCCATGTTAGTAGTCTTTACCTGCACCAGCTCATGGGAGGAAGTGTACTCCTGCAGTACCTCGTCAAAGGCTCCCTGGTAATCCAGGTCCTCCGGCACGGTAATATGGAGCACCTTATATTTTTCCGCGTTTTTCCTGCTGCCAAAATCCAGCCTGCTGTAGAGCAGCATCACCCCGCACAGCACCAGTGTAAACAATGCCGCATATCCCAGATACCCCATGCCGGTAATCAGCCCCGCGCACATGGCCATGAAGATGGCCCCGATTTCCCTGGCTGTACCGGGAACGGAGCGGAAACGCACCAGGCTGAAGGCTCCTGCCACCGCTACCCCTGCACCCACATTGCCGTTTACCATCATGATGACCACACAGACGATGGCAGGCAGCAGCGCCAGCGTCGCCAGGAAGCTTTTGGTATAGCGGTTCCTGTAGGTGTAGCAAAGGCCCAGGACCAGCCCGATCACCAGCGCCCCGCCCAGGCAGGCCAGAAACTCCGAAACGGATATAAGCTCCGTGTACTGCGTGTCAAAAATCCCTTTGAATATCGTGTTAAGCATAAATCAATTCTCCTTTTACTCTGTTATAAATTTCCGCATATGCGTTACCGTATTTTGAAAACGAGGTTTTTCTGATCCCCGCCTCCGAAAGAGCCTTTACCATCCACAGCGGGATCCCCCCCGGGGTCTTGATTTCCAGCAGGGTCTGTCCCGGCTTCAGTATGGAGTCCCCGTATATTCCCTTCCCCAGGCGCAGGTCTGTCTCCCGCCAGAGAATATTTTCGTCAAAGGTCACTCTGAACTCCCCCGGTTCTATCGTGTAGTACGCTTCTCTCTCATAAGAAAGAAATACCTTGGGCGCCAGCGTCCGGTAAAATCCGAGGAAATAATCGATCTCTTCCGTAATCTGGGATCTGCCCGGCGCGCCCGCTTTTCCGGCCAGATAGCTCATGGCCGCCTGCTCCGGGATATGTATCCGGCGCTTATAGACCACGCCCCGATACTTCTTTTTCAGCTCCACAAACACTTCATCCTCAGGACCCGCCGGGCCATAGCTCCTGACCCTGAGCTTTTCCTTATACACCGGCTGCTCCCCGGAACGCCTGGCCAGCCTGTAATTATCCGTATCGTAATAAATATTACGGATAGTGCTTCTGCCGTAGGCATCCCGCTCCATGTACGGCTTCATGGCCGCCAGCACCGCCTCCTTCTGACCGCGGTCCAGTAAATACTTGATTTCATATCTTTGAAACACTGCCTGTGAATTCATTATGCCCTCCTGTCATTTCCTGCCGGCCCCCGTGCCTGCCCTGCTTCCCGGCGGCAGCGGATTTCCATCGGTATCTCCCGATCACAGGTATCATTCTATCAGACAAACCTAAATCCAACCTAAATCTATTGTGAACAATTTGTGTTTTGAGAAGGTTTTTGATAGAATAGTAGCAAAGAGCTATTGGAACGGAGGATACCATGCGCCTGTTAATTGCGGAAGATGACAGAGATATTGCCAGGGCCCTGACTGCACTCTTTGAGCACAATCACTACAGCGTTGATACCGTATACAACGGAAACGACGGCTGCGATTACGCCTTAAGCGGGAATTATGACGGCATCATCCTGGATATTATGATGCCCGGCAGGGACGGCCTTGCGGTGCTGCGGATCCTGCGGGATGCCGGAGTCAGAACCCCCGTACTGTTACTCACAGCCAGGGGGGAAGTTGAAGATCGGGTAAACGGGCTGGATGCCGGGGCAGACGATTATCTGCCAAAACCCTTTGCCGCCAGCGAGCTGCTGGCAAGAGTCCGCGCCATGCTGCGCCGCAGGGAGAATTATCAGAATGACCTCCTGGAATACCAGGGCTTAAGCCTGAATCTCTCCACCTTTGAGCTGGGCTTCCAGGGCCGGGTTCTGCGGCTTGTAAGCCGGGAATTTCAGATGCTGCAGCTGCTGATGGAGTCCCCCGGTGCCGTCATCTCCACGGATCAGTTTATGGAACGGATCTGGGGCTGGGACTCGGATGTTGAGGTCAGCATCGTCTGGGTCTATATCTCCAATCTCAGGAAAAAAATCGATAAACTGGCGGCGCCGGTCAATATTAAGGCCATCCGCGGCGCCGGCTACTGTCTGGAAAGGAAATAGGGAAAAAATTCCATGATTAAAAAATTAAGAAGAAAATTTATTTCCATCACCGCGGGGGCGCTGTTTGCCATGATCCTGCTGGTACTGGCTGCCGTCAACGGTACATTTTTCTTTCAGACCAACCGACAGCTGGACCAACGTCTGGACTCCCTGTTTCGCCAGCTCCCCGGCCAGCATGAGGAGGAATCCCTTAACCTGCCCGGGGACAAGGAGCCTGGCCAGCCAGGGGACGGGCCTGCCCTGTCCCACGGCAGCCGGGAACAGGAGGGAGCACCCCCCGGCCTCCGGGACATACCGCAAAACGGGCTGCCCCGCTTTGAAAATCGTCTGCGCCTTCACGCCGACGGCTGCGTAATCAGCCTGGATCAAGACGGAAACATACTGGAAATCCACCAGGATGCGGCCCAAAATTATTCCCGGGAAGAGCTGGCTTCAGTGGCCGCCGCCCTCCTGAAAAAGAACCGCTCCCGGGGATGGTATCAGTATTTCAAATACTGTATTACCTCCTTACCCGATGCAGACGGGGAATCCCAAACCGTGATCGGCCTGCTCAATGCTTCCTTTGACCTTAACGCGCTCTTTACCATGCTGCTGATCTCGGTGATAATCGGCCTCGTCAGCTTCCTGCTGGTCCTTTTTATCATTATACTGGCTTCCGGACATGCCATAAAGCCGATTGCAGACAGTTATGCCCGCCAGAAACAATTTGTCACGGACGCGGGACATGAGCTGAAAACACCCCTCACCGTTATCTCGGCGGACAATGAGCTGGCCAGAATGCTATATGGGGACAGTGAATGGTTTGACGGCATTGACAGACAGGTAGACAGACTGAACAGCCTGGTGCGCAGCCTGATCACCCTGGCAAAAATGGACGAAGGGGAAAAACCTGTGTTCTCCCCTTTTAATCTCAGTGACGCCGTTTATGACACGGCAAAATCCTTTGAGGGGCTGCTGCATTCCCAGGGGAAACTGATTACCCTGGATATTGCGGAAAACATACGGTACGACGGAGAAGAGGCAAAGCTGCGGCAGGTAGTGTCCATCCTTATGGACAACGCCGTAAAATACTGCGACGAAAAAGGGAAGGTGACTGTAAGACTATTCCGGGAACGGCAGATCAGGCTGCAGGTAATCAATGATTTCTCCGATCCGGAAGGCTGTGAAGGGGATAAAGTATTTGAACGTTTCTATCGGGCCGACAGAGCCAGAACCCCGGACGGCGGCTACGGCCTGGGGCTCTCCATAGCCAAATCCATCGTAGAGCTCCACCGGGGCCAGATCCGGACAAAGACCCTGGATCACGGAAGAGTGATGTTTGAAGTCATTCTGGCCCCGTAAGCAGTTTTTTATTCTATTCCGTTCCAACAGTAAGTGCAGAGCTTCTCCTGTTCGATTCCCACAGAGGCAATCATATCGTCCAGCCTGTGGAAGCGCAGGCTGGTGAAATTAAGCTTTTTGCCGATACGCTCCACCATTTCGGCATATTCGTCCGTATCCGGATCTACATAATACTTCAGGTCGATCTTTCTCTCCTCCTGCTCCATCTCCTTCAGGATCCTTCTGGTAATCAGATCCATCTCCGAAGAAGAACGGGAGAAATTCAGATATTTGCACCCGAAAAGAAGCGGCGGGCAGGCAGGCCGGATATGTACCTCTTTTGCACCGCTCTGATAGAGAAATTCCGTAGTCTCCCGCAGCTGGGTGCCTCTGACAATGGAATCGTCAATCAGAAGCAGGCTCTTCTTCTCGATCAGATCATGGACCGGGATCAGCTTCATCCTGGCTATCAGGTTGCGCTGGGTCTGGATGGTAGGCATAAAGGAACGGGGCCAGGTGGGGGTATATTTGATAAAAGGCCGGGAAAAAGGAATCCCTGAGCGGTTGGCATAGCCGATGGCATGGGCCGTACCGGAATCCGGTATCCCTGCCACAATATCCGGCTGCACATGGTCTCTCTCCGCCAGCTTTGCCCCGCAGTTGTATCTCATCTGCTCCACGCTGATCCCCTCATAAGAGGAAGAGGGGTAGCCGTAATAAATCCACAGGAAGGTACAGATCTTCATATCCTTTCCGGGCTGTAGCAGGGTTTTCACGCCCTCCGGCGTCACCACCGCAATTTCCCCGGGCCCCAGCTCTCTGTCAAGGGTATATCCCAGGTTCAGATAGGCAAAGCTCTCAAAAGATACGCAGTACGCCCCTTCCTTTTTGCCGATGGATATGGGGGTCCTGCCCAGCCTGTCCCTGGCGGCATAAATCCCCTTGGGCGTCAGAACCAGAATCGTCATGGAGCCGTCTATAATCTCCTGGGCATAGCGGATTCCCTCCACCAGATTATCCTTCTGGTTTACAATGGAAGCCACCAGCTCCGTGGCATTGATGTCCCCGCCGCTCATCTCCAGGAAGTGGGAATGCCCCTTGGAAAACAGTTCGTTAATCAGGCCCGCGGAATTATTGATCTTCCCCACCGTAGTAATGGCATAGGTGCCATGATGGGAACGGACAATCAAAGGCTGCGGCTCATAGTCGGAGATACAGCCTATTCCCAGCCTGCCCTTCATTTCATTGACATCTTTGTCAAATTTCGTTCGAAAAGGAGCATTCTCTATATTGTGGATCGCTCTGTTGTACCCTTCTTCTCTGCTGTAGACCGCCATGCCCGCCCGCCTGGTTCCCAGGTGGGAATGATAATCCGTCCCGAAAAACAGATCAAACATACAGTCCTCTTTTGATGCCACTCCAAAAAAACCACCCATACTGCATTCTCCTTATACATTTATCTCTGCCTTTACCCCCAGCAGCTCACGGTTCTCCTCCAGAAGAGGTCGTATCACCTGCTTCAGGAAGGCGTCAACCTGCTCCACGGAGCGGCCCACGTATCTCCCGGGATCCATGGTCTTCTGCAGCTCCTCCAATGACATGTTAAAAGCCGGATCCGCCGCAATCAGCTCCAGCAGGTTATTATCTTTCCCTTCCACCTTTACGCTGCGTCCTGCCTCCATGGAAAGCTCACGGATACGCTCATGGAGCTCCTGCCGGTTGCCCCCGGCCTTCACCGCATCCATCATGATATTCTCCGTAGCCATAAAGGGCAGCTCACTCATGAGCCGCTTTTCAATCACTTTCGGGTACACCACCAGCCCGTCCACCACGTTCAGGCACAGATCCAGGATCCCGTCCGCAGCCAGAAAGCCCTCGGGAATGGAGAGACGCTTATTCGCCGAATCATCCAGGGTGCGTTCAAACCACTGGGCAGCTGACGTTATGGCCGGATTCAGCGCGTCAATCATCACATACCTGGACAGGGAAGCAATCCTCTCACTTCTCATGGGATTCCTTTTGTAAGCCATGGCCGAGGAACCGATCTGGCTCTTCTCAAAGGGTTCCTCCACCTCCTTCAAATGCTGGAGCAGACGAATGTCATTGCTCATCTTGTGGGCTGACGCCGCAATGCCTGCCAGCACGTTTGCCACCCGGGTATCCACCTTTCTGGAATAGGTCTGGCCGGACACGGGGAAACATTCCTGAAAGCCCATTTTCTCCGCAATCATGGGATCGATCCTGTCGATAGTCTCCTGGTCGCCGTCAAACAGCTCCAGAAAAGATGCCTGGGTGCCTGTGGTACCTTTGGAGCCCAGCAGCTTCATGGTGCCCAGCACATACTCCAGATCCTCCAGATCAAGGTAGAATTCCTGCAGCCAGAGAGTGGCTCGCTTTCCCACGGTAGTAGGCTGGGCCGGCTGGAAATGGGTAAAGGCAAGGGTAGGCTGGCTCTTATACTTTTCCGCAAAGTCCGCCAGCTTTGCAAGCACATTGACCAGCTTTTTCTTCACCAGCTTCAGCGCCTCCGTCATGATGATGATGTCCGTATTATCTCCCACATAGCATGACGTAGCCCCCAGGTGAATGATCCCCGCCGCCTTGGGACACTGCTGCCCGTATGCGTATACATGGCTCATGACATCATGGCGCACTTCCTTTTCCCTGGCCTTTGCCACATCATAATTAATGTCCTCCGCATGAGCCTTCAGCTCCTCAATGTGCTCATCGGTAATCACCGGGCTGCCGTCCCGGGACAGGCCCAGCTCCTTCTCCGTCTCCGCCAGGGCGATCCACAGCTTTCTCCAGGTCTTAAACTTCATATCCGGTGAGAAAATGTACTGCATCTCCCTGCTGGCATAACGCTCCGTCAAAGGACTCTCATATCTGTCTGTACTCATAAATCAGAACCTCCTCTACTCTGTTTCCTGTCCGACTGTCAATCTATCTGCCGGGATGCCGATACCACGGCTTCCCCGGCTCTCAGCATTCCGATCCGGCAGCCGCCGCTCAAATTCTCCGCTGATGTCCTCCCCGGACGAAGCTTTCCTCCAATGAGTTCATCATAGTCCCCACGAAAAAAGAAGTCAATACATTCCTGCACGATTGGTCACAGTTTCGTCGGTTACTCCACATCATATTTATCCATCATGGCCAGGATCTCCCCGGCATAAGCGGGATATTTTTCTACAATATCCATGATTTCCTTCCTCGCCGTATCCGCCACGCCGTTATTGTATTCCAGCTGCTTGCGCAGCGTCTGGCGCCTCAAAATCAGCCCATGGCGTACCTCCACCATCTCTCTGGGATCCAGAAGGGCTTCGGGATGGCTGATCCAGCGCTCCGGACTGTTGACCCGGTAATTCTTCATCCTTGACACCATCAGCTTCTGGAAATACTCGGTCTGTGCCTCGGCCTCGGCAAATTCCTTACGCTCCTCCCTTTCCTGCAGATACTGGTTCCAGAGCTTTTCCAGGGCTGCGGCGCTTTCCGCGTCGTACTTGATGCGCAGGTATTCCTGCAGGTTTCGGTTGTTCACATACCGGATCTTCACCTTGTTCTGAAGCAGTATCAGCTTATTGATTGCCCTCTCCACCCGGCCCAGCTCCCTTTCCCCGTCCGTGTATTTGAGAAACAGAATTGCCACCGCCACCACCACAGCCCCCACCGCCAGCAGGTAACCCATCCGGGTATCCATCTCCAGCGCAAACTGCAGGATAACCAGCAGCACCATACAAACGGTAAAGGCAGTTATGAAGATAACGGACATGCCCCGGAAATTATTCAGCATGGTTTCCAGCTCTGCCCGGCGATATTCGTAAGCACTGCGCTCCCTGTCCAGACGCTTCAGGTCCTGCCTCACCAACGCTCCGTAGTCCTCACACTCCTTCAGCTTGCCGATACCCTCCTGAACCTCGTCCTCCTGCTTGCGGATCTGATAGAAATCATTGTCGCTCATGCGGTTCTCTTTTCCCCGATAGCGCTCGCATTCCTGCTCCTGGGCCAGAAGCTGTCTGGCAATCTTATTTAAGCCTTCCCGCTCCTCCTCCGGCAGCGCCTCTATCTCCTCCATATCCGTCAGGTAAGAAGTCACAAGCCCGTACTCCCCGGTCAACAGGTTAATTTCCTTCGAAGCCTCCGCCATCTGCTCCAGGCAATTGGTAATATAGCGGCTGCGCTGCTCTTCGTCCTGAAAATTCACGTCATCCCTGTCGTAGACAATGTTTTCCCAGTCCTCCTGTACCTGCTCCCGTACCTTCTTTTTCTTTCCGAATAATCTGCTCCAAAATCCCATATTCAGCCTCCCTGTCCGCTCCGGCGCGCCTTCCTCAGTCGGCGGCACTCTTCCGATAGCTGTCCTTCAATATCCGGGTCAGTCTTTCGTTTTCCTCATAATACTTCTGCTTCCGGTCTCCTGTGCGCAGCTCCCTATGGTGATAAAGCTGCAGGTACTCCGGCTGCAGCTCCCATTCGTCGGTCAGCCGCTCCATGTCCTTTTCCAGCTCCAGCGTCAGCTCATATCCGGCCCGGTTTTCCGCCGCCAGGGAAACATACTCGCTTTCCGTCAGCACCAGTCTCTTAGCCGCCAGGTAATCCCGGTAAAAATCCGGCCTCGCCTCCAGCTCATAAGCCTTCAGAAAGCACTCCGCCGCCTGCTCGTATATCATGAGCCCTGCCAGGGCCACACCCTTGTTATGCCAGATCAGGGCAAGACATTCCGCCGCCGGAAGGGGCTCCCCCTCCTCCACGTTCTCCTGCCATTTCCCGATCAGGCGCTCATACTCTTTTACCGCCATACGGTACTTTTTATTTTTTACCATGTAATCTATCTGCCGCTTTTTCTTTTCAATACTGCTTAAGCCTGCTCCCTGCTTTAATACCTGCTCCGTCTCCACCGCAGCCTGCCTGTCATAAAGCCCTGTAAAATTCAGGATTGTGGTCACAAAGAGGCTGAGCGAGCCTTTCTTATGGATCATGGGGTGGAGTGCCCGGGCAAGCTCCTTTAAGCCGCATTCCCTGTCGATCCAGTCCGTCAATTCGTCATTCATAATGGCAAAATCCAGCAGAAACGCGTTCTCCTTCAGCACAAAGCACAGCTCCTCCATGGAGTAAACATTGAGTTCAATGCCCGGCACACAATATGGAATTGAAGCATAGTTTCCGACGCAGATGCTTACCCGCATAACAGCCTCCTAGAATATTTCTATCGTTTCCTGCCAGACCTTTCCGGTCGCCGGACGGATTTCCCCAAACCCTTCGTCTTCTATCCGCACGGCAAGAATATTTTCCGCTTCCATATAAAATCTCCCCAGAAGCCTTGTAATTCCCGGCGGCAGATCCTCCAGGACAATCCCCGCGCACTTACCGTTTCGCCCGGTCAGCGGTGTAATCGTCACCTGTATCTCATTGCCATCCTGCAGGTAAAATTCCGTCTCCACAGCCGCCTCGTACCAGTTGACGCCGGCATCCAGCAGTGCCAGATAGGATTCCTCGCCCTGGCGCAGAATGTCCATGCCGATATTTGCCTTCAGCTTGTCCTTGCTCAGGAATACATATTCCTTTCCCGCATCTCCGACGCCCAGACGCTCCCGCATCCCGAAGACGGCTCCCTTGCTGAAAAGGTTATTGCCCTGAAACACCCGGCACTTCCGGCAGAAATACCGGAGCGACTCCTTCATCCACTCCTGTTCAAATCCGTCGCCGATCAGAAAGGCACTTCCCACCTGCTGCCCTTCGCAAAGCTCCCGTGCTATCCTCAGCAGCTCATTGTCGGATTCTTCCTCGTTTATCTCCCCGCCGTCGCCGTTCTGCTTCGGAAAGGGGAATTCATTTTCCTCGATAAATACCACTACCGGCGTGGTTCGCCGATTGCACTCCATCCGGTATGTTCTGATACAGTCCTCCCCCCGGGTCAAAAGCACCGATTGACAGGCCAGCAGCTCCACCGGCTGATAAAGCATATAATGATAATACCCTTCCATATAGCTCTGAAAGGCAATCCTGTCCGTTTTCAGGTGAAGCCCCGCCGCCATCCGGCCCAGCACCTCCAGCACACGCGGGTTCAGCTCCTTACAGGTAACCATCAATGCCCCTATCTTGTCGAAAGCGGCAACCTGCGACAGCATTCCCAGGCTGCGCTTGACAAACAGCGTCAGCAATGCCACCGGATCCAGGCTCTCCCCGTCTATCAGCACAGGCTCCCCGTCCAACGCCAGTGTCAGCAGGTTATCCACCAGAATCCCCTGCTGTTCCGCCTCATATCGAAGTGCCTCCTTCCCGTAAAACCACTGGTTCACGCCGGCCCGTTTACACAGGACCGTAGGAATATTGTAATTCTCCGTCCCTGCCACCTGGGAAAGGGTCTCCGCCTCCCCGGAATCAAAACGGCCGTAGCTGATCTGTGAGAACTCATTTCCCAGGTCGTATCCGATGATGACCTTCCCGTTATTCAATAACCCCATCTGCCCTCAGCCCCCGTTCTATTTCGGTTCAAACAGCCTGCCGTTCAAAAAGTCCTTCCTGTAATACTCCTCCAGAAGGTGATCCATAGTGTCAAAGTCCTCCAGGGCCTTGCTGATCACAATGTCGTTGACCAGATGATAACGGCTCTCCGGCTCACTTCCCCGGATGTCGCTCTTCTGCAGGGTGCCGCTTTCCGTCAGCTGCTCCTCCCCGCCCCGCTCCTCCGTAATATAGTATTGAAGGTTTTCGCCAAAGAACAGGATAAACTCCTTAAACAGCACTCCCGCATAAGCCTCCCGCATGTACTCGGAATGGTACTCATCCGATTCGCCGTTCTCATGCAGAAGCACGTAATGGATCCGCACCCTGACTCCGGGATCCGTGCGGTATTCAATGATGGTTTTGTCCGCCATCTCCTGCATCACATTCCCGTTACGCCGGTATTCTCTGAAAAATTCCAGATGAATGTGCTGTTCCAGCAGCTCCTCCAGAAAGACCTCCGTCAGCCTCTCCGTATTTTCCGCCAGTTCGTCCTGATTCTCCGCATAATATTTCAGAAATGCCAGCTTACATACCTTTTTCACCGGCTCACCCCGCAGATACATGCGCTGGATCTCATCGAAAACATCCCTTTCCGTAACCCTCTCCCGCACAAAATATTCATAGGCGCACTGAGCCAGAAACGCTGTCTCCACCTCCAGCTTTGCCCCCTGGGAGACATAATAGCGGAAGATGTCCATTTTTTCTCCCACGAAGGAACCGGTATACAGCATCTGCACCAGGATATTCTCACACAGCCTGTAGCAGTCCATTTCAAAGGACCGGGCCGCCTTCCACACATCCCTGAGGCTCTTTGTCATTCCCCGGTAATACATGGTCAGATAGCGAAGTATGGTACTGTTGTATTTCCCCTTGCCGAAAGCATACACCGCCGAGGCCGTCAGAATGTCATCCTCAGCCATATTACCCTTTTCCATAAGCGGCCCGATGAGCCGGACCAGGAGCTTGGCGTCTATGAACCAGGGCCCGTAGGCATTGAGCCACTGTCTCGCCAGCTCCAGATCCCCCCGCAGCACGATATAGCGGATCGCACTCCCACGCTCCTCTGCCGTAAGCGCCGCCGGATCCAGACGGCACAAATACTTGTCCAGCTCTTCCACCGCGTCCGTATCGTAATAATACTGCAGAAGCTTTAAGGACAGCTCACTCCTTACCCTTTCCTCCGTCCGGTCAGACTCCGCCGCCCGCCGGGCTCTCTCCGCGCTTTCCGCCGATCTGATGACTCCCTCTTTTTCATTGCCGCACAGGTAAAGATCCAGCTCCGGATTGTCAACGGGAAAAGCTGTTAAGCTTTTCAGGAATTTCCCGGGAATCATCAGCTTCTCCATGGTATACTCCACACTCTTTAAGAACCGGTTATTCCACGCGTCCTCAAAGACAATAGTATACTCACTGCCATACAGGGAAATCCAAACCCTGCCGCCGGTCACCTGATATTCCGCAGGATACAGATTCCCCGGCTGGTACACATACACCTTCCTGATCCGTTCATCCTCCACCCGGATCATATGGGCAAACAACAGCCTTGACAGGGGCCCGCAGGTCTGCTCCGTTATCATTTCCGGCTTCAGCAGACGATTGTACAGATCCGCAAGATGCCTGTTAATGTGAGCCTTTGCCACCTGTTCCAAACAAAACTGCTCCATACGCATGCGGTAGGTGTCCATTACGTCCTTCATCCTGTCCTCGTTCCGCAGTATGTAATCATAAAGATACGCCGCGCGCTCATAGTCCAGGCTGTTCTGATAGGAGAAATACAGCACTACCACCTTGGGAATCTCCCGGGGCACGCTCAGGTCAAGCGCCGTCATATAATATTCATACAGATTTGTGATGCGGAGATTGTTTTCCACACCCAGCCTGTACCACTCAAAATATCCGCAGTCCGTCTTGTTTCCTTTAATCAGCAGCGTACAGATCTGCTGCAGAATGCGGACATCCTCCTTTTTCTCATACAGCTTCACCAGGGTTCTGTACAATACATCCGAGTACTCCCTGACCTTATCCGTCAGATAAAGAAGCTGCCCCACCACCTCTGCCTTGAGCAGATCCTTTCTGGCTCCATACCAGAGTACCTGCCGTTCAAAGGAACCCAGCCGCCTGAGCAGTGCCGGATTGCCGTTTAAAAGCGCCGACGCCTCAATATAAAGTATGGGACTGCTGCAGCCTGCAATAAACTGTTTTTCCAGAAAGACCCACCTGCCCGTGACGGACTTATGGTACTCTTCCGACAAATACAGAATCAGCCAGCCTACCCTCCAGTCGGAATTATCCTGACGGTAAATGTGCTCCACCTCCGCCGTAACCCGGTCCACATATTTCTGATCCCTGTGAATCAGCGTGCTCAGGTACAGGTAGTAGGCCCGCAGGGTATCATTTCCTGCTCCCTTTTCCAGCAGCTCTGCCACATGGTCCAGTATCCAGCCGGCCTCATTATAGCTTTCCTCCGTAATCAGCATCTGCGCCTGAAACAATCGCGCGGCCACATCGTTTTCGTCCATGGCCACCAGCTTGTCCACCAGCTTGCCCGTCTCCTTCAGCCAGGTGCCCGTACTGATCTTCTTCACCCGAAAGGCCTGATAATATTCCATCATCTGCACCGTACAGCGCTTCCTGGTCACCTCCTGAGAATTGCGGAGCGAGCCGTCACCCACCCGGACCGTCACCGGGATCTCCAGGGAAACAAACGCATTATAGAGAAATATCCGGCCGTAATTCTTCCCCTCCCGGCAAAGGTTTTCGTCTATAAATACAGGAAGTGCACAACGGTTTCCCAGAAAATCATCATCCGTAAGCACCTCCTTCTCCGTGAACAGGAAATCGCCGCTGCACTCCACATAAAGACAGGTGTACCCCCAGCCGTTTCTCACCACGGTAATCTCTCTTTCCGCCACGGCGTAAGCACCGGAGTTTCTTGCCGCCTCGAAAACCAGCTGCTCCTCCTGTATCAGGAATTCCGCCTTCTGCTTCTTGTTCACCCGGATCAGAAATTCCTCCATATTCTGCTCCGAGCCCTCGTACACGGACAGGGCGCGATAAGCATCCGCATACTGCCCGTCGCTTCCAGTGAGGATGCCGGCAAAGCCGGGGGAATAAAAAAGCTTTACTGCTTCCTGCCAGCTGGTTTTGGCAAGGTTGGCAAAATGAAAGAGATTTCTCACGGCACCTATGGAGGACTCCATAACCACATGCTCAGCGGACACCACAAAAGGAAGATAATATTCCCCCTGGCTGCTGATAATATAAAAGTTACCCTTTATCACATCTCCCTCTTCCAGGCTCTCTCCGTGGAAGCAGTACAGAATCTCCTCATCGCAGCCGGTAAATTCCCGGGTCAGGCATTCCATCCGCAGATCGGAGGACATCACCGTTCCCTGGGTAAACTGCCCCTGGGCAGCATAAATGCGGAAGGCGCCTTCATACACTTCCCCCGCCTTCAGGGAAATCTCTATTTTTGTGCAGGAAAAGTCCAGGGAACCGTTTTCATACTCAAAGTTTTCCTCCATAATCCGATCCATCATCTTCTGCATTTGTACTCACCTGCTTTTCTGTTTCCCTTTTCCGCACACCAAAAAAAATGCCCTACGCCATATTATAACAAATAATCAGGCGCAGGGCAATTTTTTTTAAATGGTCTCTGAAGCAGGCTTGCTGATGATTCCTTTCAGGCAGAGCCCCCCCAGTGCCGTCCCCAGAACCAGGGACACCGCAAAGGCTGCTGCCACCCCGCCCTGGGATGTATTCTCGGGAAGCAGAGCGTAAACAGGACCCACCAGCACACTGGATCCGTTCATGGCTGCGTGCAGCAGCATGCAGAGCCAGATATTCTGAAACCGTCCGTATACCAGACCCAGGACAAGTCCCAGCGCGAAGGCGTATACTCCCTGTACCAGGTTGCCGTGCAGGATACCGAAAGCAATGGCCTGCACGACGTTCGCCACCCAGAACCTGGGGCTGATCTTACCTGCCAGCCGGTAAATCACCCCCCGGCATACCAGTTCCTCACTTAAGGGAGCCAGAATTACCGTGGAAATCAGCGACAGAACCGTAACTTCCGTAATCCCCGCCATTTCCATCAGCTCCTCATACTCCTGCAATGCACTGGGTACCACCATTTCTACCAGGGAAAGCACACCACTGATGGCAAACTGGGCAGCCACCCCCAGCAGGACAATCAGCAGGATCTGCCGGATCCCGGGCTTTTCCGTGCCCTCCGGTCTCTTCTTCCTGCCCCAGGCAAAATAGTACCACAGTCCAAAGACCAGCGCCGCCGCCAACTGGCTCACGATCAGAATGGGGACAATATTGTCCATGTATTTCTCCATCACCGTAACCGTCAGGGCATCCGGTCTCATTTCTCCCGGTGTATTCAGCATTTCCCTCAATGTCATTACCAGCATAATCACCGTTGCGGAGCCCAGCTGAATTGCAAAGAACAGAGCAATCGGCAACAGGGAAACTATAGTCCAGCCGGTCTTTTTCAACACGCTTTTCATTGACACACCCCCTCATAATATAATGGTCATTCCAGGTTCAGCCTTCTCGTATTTACCAGCCAGGATACCAGGTACAGCAATGCCGCAAAGATCAGGTTCAGCACAAGGACAACTATCATATTTGTATTGAAATAGCTTCCAATTGCAGTCATGGACTCACTGGTGCTCTTCGCATAGGAGACGGTAATAATGCCTTCCACGGCAGAGCCGATAATACCCGAAACAATCTTGACCAGAATGTAGCTCACTATGGCCATCAGCACCCTGTGCTTCGTAAAGAGCTGCCCCATGGAAATGGCGCCGAACAGCGTCATAATGCTGGCGAACGCGCTGAGGACCATGGAAACAATCATATAGATAAAATAACCGCGGAAGCTGATTCCCAGCTCCTTTTCAATCATGGCGAAAACTTCCCGCATCTCCGTCTCATAAACCTGCCGAAATTCCTCCCAGAATTCGGCAAGGGTATAATCCGGCGGCAAAACGGCGCTGATCAAAAACAGCATCAGGCCGAACACAGACAGGACGACGCCCACAGAAATAATCAGGACCCACAGGCTGCTGATCAAAGTCTTGCAAAACATCAGCTGGCCCTCCTTCACCGGGAGCGTATGGGTCAGGTATCCCTCATCCGTATACATCGTCTTGTAAAAACGTACTCCCAGATATGCCATGGTTCCGATGGGAACCGCCACCAGCATCACAAAATAAAGGATCAATGTAAAAACACTTACCAGATTTAAAATATTGATTCCGAAATTATTCCGATAATAGTCATTGTCACCGTACAGGGTCTGCCACATGGGCGACCGGAAAGCAAGCCAGCCCAAAAAGGTGATGCCCACCAGCACAATCAACATTAAACAGCCTGTTCTGTAAGTACTCTTCCACTCATGCTTTAACAATTTTCCTAACATGCGAACACCTCCCTGAAATAAGCATCCACAGACTTGCCGTGCTGCTCCCTGATATTGTCTACGGAGGTATAGAGTACCAAATGACCGTAGCGCATAAAAATAACCTCGTCCAGCACCTGCTCAATATCTCCGATCAGGTGGGTGGAGATAATAACGGTTGCATCCTGATTGTAGTTATTGATAATAGTACGCAAAATATAGTCCCTGGCTGCAGGGTCAACACCGGCAATGGGCTCATCCAGCACATACAGGTCTGCGCTGCGGCTCATGACCAGAATCAGCTGTACCTTTTCCTTGTTGCCCTTGGACAGGGTCTTCAGCCTGACGGAAGGATCAATGTTAAGGCTGTGAAGCATCTCCAGTGCCTTTTCCTTGGAAAAATCGGCATAAAAATCACCGAAAAAGTCCAGGATCTGGCTGATTTTCTTTCCGCCGGACAGATAAGTACGATCCGGAAGATAGGCCACATGTGCCTTTGTCTCTGTCCCCACATACTGCCCGTTGATCTTGATACTGCCCTGACTGGGCGTCAGCAGCCCGTTCATCATTTTAATCAGCGTTGTCTTACCGCTGCCGTTAGGTCCCAGAAGGCCGATGATTTTCCCTCTGGGAAGGGTCAGCGTGATATTGTTCACTGCCACGTTTTTTGCATCGTAGGCCTTTGTCACCCCTACTAATTCCACCAGTTCGTTCATCCCTGTTCTCCCTCATAATTATTCGAAATACAATGTTTCCCGTTCAGCAGTTCCAGTGTCTCTGCTTCCGCATAACCAAGCTCTTTCATTCTGGTAAAAAAGGTTTCCACCTGCTCCTTTGCCAGATTTGCCCTGATGCCCTGTATCCGCTGTACATCCTCGATAACATTTCTGCCGTTGGTGCGCTGGGTCACAATCAGTCCGCTTCTCTCCAGCTCCGTAAAAGCCTTCTGCATCGTGTTCGGATTCACCGCCGCCACTGCCGCAAGATCTCTGACGCTGGGAAGCTTTCCGCCAGGCGGATATTGCCCCGATACGATCTGCATCTGAAGCCGCTCGACAAGTTGTGAGTAAATCGGTCTGTCAGTATCCAAGTCCCATGCCATTTCCATCTTCCTTTCTGTATTATTGTATCAACTTCATAATACAATAATACGCCTTCTCTCTGGTTTCGTCAAGTACTTTTTGCACTTTTTCAGAATAAACGCATATTAATACCATAACTAACCCTTTGAGGTCCATTATGTCCAGAGATACTATATTTTCAAAAGCTGTCCCGGCCCCGGAGCTGACGGCTTGCCAGGAGCCGGAACCCGGCATGTCGCCGCCTGACCGGCCGAATACGGATCTGCCGGAACCTGCGGAACCGGTTCCCCCTCAGCCGGAAGGAGCTGCCTCCCCCGGCCCTGCCGGAGCCACCGATTTCCGGTATGCCGGAACCCTGAAAATCAGCGTCGTTTCCAGCGTAGGGCTGATCCCCGTAGAAAACGCCACCGTCGCCGTCTCCTACACCGGAGACCCGGATTCTCCCCTGCAGGTACTTACCACCGACAGCTCCGGGCAGACGCCCGTGACAGAACTGGCTGCGCCCCCCCTTGAGCTGTCCCTGAATCCCGACGCGGCACAGCAGCCCTATTCCGAATACAATATATCCGTCACGGCGGAAGGCTATGAGCCGGTCTATGTATCCGGCTCCGAAATTCTGGCCAACGAACTGTCCCTGCAGATTATCCGCATGAATCCTCTGGCCGCCACGGACGAAGAAGAAAAGGTAGTTACCATCCCCGCCCATACCCTCTGGGGAGAGTATCCGCCGAAAATACCGGAAGACGAAATCAAACCCATGGCAGAGACCGGCGAAATCGTCTTAAGCCGCGTTGTCGTGCCGGAATATGTCATTGTTCATGACGGCGCTCCCGGCGATACCTCTGCCCCGAACTACTGGGTCCGCTATCGGGACTATATCAAGAACGTAGCTTCCTGCGAAATCTACTCCACCTGGCCCGAGAGCGCCATCTATGCCAATGTCCTGGCCATCCAGTCCTTCACCCTGAACCGGGTGTACACGGAGTGGTATCGGAACCAGGGCTACAACTTTACCATTACTTCCTCCACGGCCTATGACCAGAAGTGGGTATACGGCAGAAATATCTACCAAAATATCGACTATCTCGTAGATACCATCTTTGCCAACTATCTGTCCAGGCCCGGGGTAAGGCAGCCCATATTTACCTCCTACTGCGACGGCAACAGGGTGACCTGCAACGGCTTAAGCCAGTGGGGCTCCAAATATCTGGGGGACCAGGGATATTCCGCTATTGAGATCATCCGCTACTATTACGGAAACGATATGTATATCAACACGGCCGACATCATCTCCGGCGTACCTTCGTCCTGGCCCGGCTATGACCTGGGTATCGGCGCTTCCGGTGATAAGGTCCGCCAGCTCCAGACCCAGCTGAACCGCATTGCCCGCAATTACCCCTCCATTCCCACCATCGCCGCAGACGGTATCTACGGCCCCGGGACTGCGGAGGCAGTCCGCACCTTCCAGGGTATCTTCAACCTGCCCCAGACCGGGGTGACGGATTATCCCACCTGGTATGAGATCTCCGAAATCTATGTGGGAGTCTCCAGAATCTCGGAGCCGGGATAAACCCTTAAAACGTGTACCGCCAGGCGCACCGCCTGCAAAGGGGCGGACATCGTAAAATCCGCTATCCGCCCCTTTGCTGCAATTTGCACTTCCCTTATTCTGTTACGGTCATACCTTTTTAAAACGCTCCACCTCATCGGAAAGCATCTGGGAAATATTCTTGCTGTTTTCCGATTCGGCCTGTATCTGGTTGATGGCATCCACAAGGCTGACCGCATTATCCGCCACGCTGGTCACACCCTTTGCGCTCTCGTCCACCGCGATGGAAATATCACTGATACCGGCGTTCATAGCCTTCATTGTCTCCGCGATGTCACCTGCATTGCCTGCAAATTCATTCAGTATATCGTGCACGCTCTCCGCATCCTGCTGGTACTGGTCCACCACCTCCACAAAAGTGTCATAATCTCTCATAACCTTGTCGTCAACAAATTTCAGCATCCCTTCCGCGTTCTTCGCCAGCCGCTCCACCGCCTCGGTAACCGTGGCACTGATGCTCTGGATGTTGCTGGCCGTAGCGGCACTGCTGTCTGCCAGCCCCCTGATTTCATCGGCCACCACGGCAAAGCCTCTGCCCGCATCCCCCGCCCTTGCAGCCTCAATGGACGCATTTAAGGACAGGAGGTTTGTCTGACTGGAAATAGCCAGAATCTCCTGGGTCAGCCCGTTGATCTTCTCCACGCTGCGGCTGTCTGCCAGGGCAGTCTTTAAATCTTTCCGGATACTCTCAACATTGCCGGCCGTCTCTTCCTTGCTTTCCAGGGTATCATGGTGCATCTCGTCCGCCCGGTTTGTAATATCCCGCACCAGGCGCACACCGTCCTGCACATGGCTGTTCATCTGCTCGATTGCCGTCATGACCGCATCACTGCCGGAAGCGATCTGCCCCAGGGTGGCGGAAATTTCCTCCATACTGGCCGACATCTCTTCCATGGCCGCAGACACACTGCCGGCACTTTCATTGGAAGTACCCACCTCCTCGTTCACAGCCGCCGCGGAATTCTTCAGGTTCTCGGACTCCTTTTTCAGCTTTTGCATAATGATCTGCAGCTGCTCGATAAAGTTATTGACACCCACTGCCATCTGGCCGATCTCGTCGTTGGAGGAAACCGTAATACGTTCTGTCAGGTCACCCTCGTCATTTTCGATCTTTCTCACAATGTCATCCACCTGGTTCCTGGACTTCCTTGCGGGACCGGATACCGTCTTTGACACGATCACCAGGCCCAGCACAGCCGTTACCAGGATGACACCGCACATCACCATGTCAAAGGTATAGGTGCCGGATATTTTCACAGAGGATGTCTCCATAATATTCCGGCAGTATGTATCCATGGCTTCGGCAAATTCCGCCTCCCTGTCCTTCATACTGGTGATAAATCCCTCCAAAATCGTTGCCTCGGCAGTAAAGGAGTCCCTGTCCAGAGCCTCCGACGCGGCCTTTAACCTCTCCGCACAGGAAACCAGCTCGGAAACCGACAGCAAATACTGATCCGTCACAGCCATCAGTTTCTCATCCTTTGTGTTCTGGGCGCGGTCGCGAAGACCGACACCGTATGTCTGCACATCCCGGGTAGTCGTCTCCAGTACGGAACGGTAAAAGGCAGCGGTATCACCTACCTGCTCATACCGGAGAAGGTACGAATACATCTGCATTTCTTCTATGGAAGCCGCCAGCTGGCCGTTAAGCCTCTCCAGGGCAAGACAGGTATCCCCGATCACCCCGTTATATTCCCCGATACGCCCCAGCGCACCGATGTCAGCCACAATCGTCAATACAATAATAACGATCATCGTCATCATTGTGCCGAAAACCTTCGCTCCGATACTTCCTTTTCTTGTCGTTTTTTTCATAACCATACCCTTTCTCTGCGTACTGTGAGACTTTATATAACAAATTATACACCCGCAGTGCCGGATTGGGTAGCTTTTTTTACCAAAACTTAAACAGCCGTGCCAGCCGTACTCCGATTCGGAAGTACCAGGGCTGGAGCTTTTTCCCTGCCGTCTTTAACTCCCTGCGTATCTCCAGATGCTGCGGGCAATGACTCTCGCACTTCCCGCACTCGATACATTTACTCACATCGCTCATTTCCTTTTGCAGCGCAATAATCTGGATATATTCAAACCTTCCGGCCCCGGCATTCTCCGTATACATACGGTTATAACAGCGGAATGTGGTGGGAATATCAATTCCCTCAGGGCAGGGCATACAGTAGCCGCAGCCGGTGCAGCCCACCCGGATCCTGCCGTTGATCTCCCCTTTCACTGCTTCAATCAGGGCGAAATCCTCCGCCGTCAGCTCCCCCGGCCGCACCCGGGATGCAATGCCCACGTTCTCCACCACCATGGACAGTGAATTCATACCGGAAAGCACACAGGTGACCCCGGGCTGGTCCCAAAGCCAGCGTAATGCCCATTCCGCCGGTGTCCAGCCCCGGGAATTCTCCCGGATCAGCCGTTTTGCCTCCTCCGGCAGCAGATCCACCAGCTTGCCTCCCCGCAGCGGTTCCATGATAATAACCGGAATCCCCTTTTCTGCCGCCGCCTTCAATCCCGCTCTGCCCGCCTGGCTGTCCTCATCCATATAATTGTACTGTATCTGGCAGAAATCCCAATCGTAAGCCTGCAGTATCTGCAGAAACATGTCCGTATTGCCATGGAAGGAAAAACCGATGTTCCGGATACTCCCCTCCGCCTTTTTTCTCCCGATCCATTCCCTTATTCCCAGTCTGCACAGCTTCTCCCATGCCGCAATGTCCGTCAGCATGTGCATCAGATAATACTCTATATGATCTGTCTGCAGACGCTTTAACTGTTCTTCAAAATACTTATCCGGCGACTTCTCCGATTTGATCAGATACTGCGGCAGCTTCGTGGCGATGCAGACCCTGTCACGGCAGCCGTTCCTCTTCAGGATTTCCCCCACTGCCGCCTCACTGCCGGGATAGATATAGGCGGTATCCAGATAGTTGACACCGCTGTCTATGGCAGCCATCACTTCCTTTTCCGCCTTGTCTATGTCTATGACGCCGCCCTTCCTGGTGAAGCGCATACATCCGTATCCGAGAATGGAAATCCGCTTTTGGTACCGGTCCTCTCTGTACTGCATAAAGCCCCCTTTCCATATTGCCTATGATTTATATAGTAACAGAATACATCCGCAGGCACTCCGTGTCAAGTACTTTCGTACTATATGTGTCGATGCTCACTGTTTTGCCGTAACATTGCCTGCCTGAACCGATATGTCCTGTCAGTACTCGCTCCGGCACAGCCAAACCTGCGCCCCGGATCCGCCCTCAAAAACAGCCCGATCCCTCCGGACCGAGCTGTTTTTCTTTGCCTGATTTCTCCAGGCCGCGTATTTACAACATCGCACTTGAAAGCATTACTTTGCCAGCAGCATCATAATATCGTTGCTCCGGGCCACAAACCTTGTCATGGCCTCGGGGGACAGGGGCGCGTGCTGTATCTTTGCCAGATCATAAAGCTGCTCACAGATCATCTCCACATTTTCGCCGTCCCGATGTTCGGTGACATACTGCACCAGGGGATGGCCGGCATTCAGAATCAGGGTCTCTCCCTCGCCGCCGAATGCTCCCATGTCCATGCCGGGCATGGAATACATCTTCATCATATCCTGCATGCGCCTGCTCTCCTCGGACAATGTGATCACGGATGAAATCTTCTTGTTCTTCAGCTTTTCCACCTTTATGGTGATCTTGTCATTTTTCAAAGCCTTCTTCATGATCTCCGCAATAGCCTTGGCCTGCTCCTCAAACTCCTCCTGCGCCTTCTTGGAAGTCTTGCTCTTTAAGGCATCCGTCACATCCGCGTCAATTCTCTGGAACTTCACGCCCTCATTTTTGGACTCCAGCTGTGAGATAAAGGGCTGGTCAATGTTATGGGTCAGAATGACGGCATCCATCTTCGCCGCCTTAAACATATTGATATACTGGCTCTGCTGTTGTTCGTCAGTGACGTAATATATGGTCTTTTCCTTCTTTTCCTCCGGCTCTCCGCCGTCTTCCGCCGTCTCTTCCGTTCCGTCCCCAGCCTTGCTGCCGTCGTCCACGATCTCTGCTTCCACCTTACTGCCGTTCTCGTCCACGGCGCTTCCTGCCTTGCTCTCCTCTTCCCCGGTACTGCCGTCTTTACCTTCCTCCACGTCAATCGGCTTTGTCTCAAGGCACTCGGGCAGGGTCAGATACCTGCCTTCCAGATTCTTAAAGAGGATATAGTCATTCATCTTCTCACAGAACTTATCATCCTTCAGGCAGCCGAATTTGATGAAGGGACTGATGTCATCCCAGTACTTATCATATTCCTCTTTCTCCGTCCTGCACATGCCGGACAGCT